>Ga0065709_1029809_pt1 | contig 12138 bp, 2 predicted proteins | sample Hoacrofraction14_2_FD_59096 | JGI IMG/M metagenome (GOLD analysis project Ga0065709, IMG submission 59096) | Hoatzin crop microbial communities from Cojedes, Venezuela, sample from fiber fraction 14 v1 | ecosystem: Host-associated > Birds > Digestive system > Esophagus > Crop | place: Venezuela... | reverse complement strand
GCATCCGCAAAGGGAGACAGCAAAGAAGTATCGGCATAACAGCAGGTCATGAACCGGAGGAGACGGGTAACCGCCTCCTCTGTTTTTATGCCTGAAATTTCCGCTCCAAAATCCGCCGAACGGTTGCAAAAACAGGCTTTTTACGCCAAAAATCTTAAAAATATGACAGAAAGTTGTCCGGGGGCGGCAGTGCGGTGATATACTGTACACGTGTGAAAATCTGCTCTCCGCGGTTCGGGTATAATGGAGGGCAGCTTAGTGAATGTGTATGGGGTGGTTATATGAGAAAAAATGATACAAGGAGGTTTATGGCGCTGCTGATGGCGTTCATCATGATTGCCACGTCGGGAGTGCTGAACTTCGGATCGTTCCTTTTCGCAAATGAGACTGACGCAGCTGACCGCGCGGCAACGCAGGTCGTTCAGAACGTGGACGCGAATGAGGACGCTGACGAAGATAAGACCGGCGAAGCAGCCGGCGAAGCGGCTTCGGACGAGTCGGGCGAGACCGGCGATGCGGAGTCTGTAACGGAACCGGAGGGATCCGGTGAAACTGCGGAAGCTTCGGAACCGGAGGAAAACGCAGAGGCTTCTGAGGAAGTTTCCGAAGAAGCGGCTGAGAACGAGGAAGAAGCGGCAGAGGAAGAGGAGAACGCTCTTGATGCAAAGAAGAGCAATATCAAATCTTCATCCTCCAAGGTGAATACAACTGCGGATATCCTGGAGTATTCCAAGTCCAAGTCAGCGACAGAACTCGATGAGAACAATGAGTCCGAGATAACACTCTCGTTCCCTTCGATGTATGAGAACCTTGCGACGGACATTGTTTTCGTGCTGGATAAATCGTCTTATTCGGCTACCAAGGAGCCTGCGCTTGAACTCCTTTCCAATCTTAAGGAAGTTGCAGAAACTACGAATGCAAACGTTAAGGTTGCTGTAATCGGATTCAACAGATTTGCTCAGAAGAATACTGACGGGTTTAAGAGTCTGACTGACGACTACGAAACTATAAAGGATGCATTCAACTCAGGCGCGAGCGGCGGTACCAACATGCATGCGGGACTCCTCGCGGCCAAGGAACTGCTCGACAGCGACACTGAGGTTCCTGCTTCGAGAAAATATTTCGTGCTCGTATCCGACGGAGATACATATCTCTATTGTCCGGACGGCGACTATAACAAGTGCTACACCAGAGCTTACAGGCCGCTGAGCAATGCCAAGGCCGGTGCTTACGGCGGATGGTATGACACGAGCTGGTATTTTGCATCGGGCAGATACGGAAACCTCGGCGCTCCGAACAACTATGAGGTGGATGGATGGGATGCTTATCTCAATGACGTAGCCAAGAGAAACAACGAGAGCAACGGCGATCAGTACGATTTCGAATGGAAGTACTATGACGATTTGTGGATGCTCCAGGCGCCTACAGCAGATGAGTACATCGAGCAGCCTAAGGTTCCGGTTTCATGTTCGAACCGCGATATGGCGATGTACTACGCGACCAAGGTTTACCGCGAGATGGAAGACTCCGGATACACGGGATTCGCCAAGGTTGCGGACAACACTTCATCGGCGGGAACACCGAATTTCGTAAGATACCTCAACGGCGGATCGATTATCGACTTCGATGAGATCGAGCAGGTTCTGACCTATGCTATGTACGAGGGTTCGTACGTTGAGGACTACCTCGGTTATGAAGAGGGCGAGTACGATTTCGAGTTCGCGGATCCGGCTTCGACGACGGTGACCTACGCGGGCGTTAACTCGGACGGCGAAGCTGAAACTTATGATGCGGTCAGCCTCGGCGACAACAAGTACGGCTTCGGCGACGACGGTAACGGCGGCTATATGTTCGAGGTTACGTTCTATGACGGCGAGAAGGGCGAAGGCCACTTCGTATGGAAGGTAAATCAGGATATCACGAACTATGACAGAGTTCAGCTGACATACAAGGTTAAGCTGAAAGACCTGGCCAAAGACGGCAAGACGCACGGAGCATACGACGAGGACGGTTCAAAGGGATATGACGGTGCTTACACCAACACAAGCGCAACGTTCTATCCTGCTGACAAGGACGGAAACATTCAGGACGGACAGGACTTCGCAAGACCGACCGTTCAGTTCACATCCGAGAAGGCCGACGCTCCGTACAACTACTCCAAGTCCAAAACGGCGACAAACCTCGATGAGAACTACGAGTCTGAGATTACACTCTCGTTCCCTTCGATGGCGGACAGTCTCGCAACGGATGTAGTGTTCGTGCTGGACAAATCATCATATTCCGAAACCACAGGGCCTGCGCTCAATCTGCTGAAGAACCTTAAAGAGAAAGCGGAAGCAGCCAACGCTAATGTAAAAATCGGACTGATTGAATTCAACAGAACCGGACACAGCAAAGGCTTCATGAGCCTGACTGACGAATATGACGATATCGAAGCGGCATTCCAAAAGGCGAACAGCGGAGGAACCAATATTCATGCAGGTCTCCTTGCCGCCAAGGAAATGCTTGATGAGGACACTGAGGTTCCGGCTTCAAGGAAGTACTTCGTTCTCGTATCCGACGGAGATACATATCTTTACTGCCCGGACGGAGATTATACAAAGTGCTACACAAGGGCATACACGGCGTTTGAGAAAGCCGGCACTGTTGCTGCATACGGCGGATGGTATGATGTGAGCTCCTTCGAACCGAATTCCAAGAAGGGTAATGTCGGAGCACCGAACTCACCGGATGTTACCGCATGGGATAAATATCTCGCCGATGTCGAAGCAAGAAATAAAGAGAGCAACGGCGATCAGTACGATTTCGAGTGGCTCTACTATGACGAGGAGTGGAAAAAGAACCCGGATCTCGCTGAGGCTAAGTATATCGCACAGCCGAAGGCAGACCGTTCGGCTTCAAACCGCGATATGGCAAGATACTACGCGGCCAAGGTTTACCACGAAATGGAGGATGCCGGATACACCGGATTCGCCAAGGTAGCGGATAACACTTCGTCTGCGGGAACACCGAATTTCATCAGATATCTCAACGGAGGATCGTCCATTGAATTTGACGAGATCGAGCAGGTTCTGTCCTACGCTATGTATGCGGGATCGACTATCGAGGACTACCTCGGATATGAGGAAGGCTCGTATGAGTTCGAGTTCTCGGATCCTGCTTCGACGACGATTGTATACTCGGGCGCAAGCACCGACGGCAAAGCGGTCACCTACAAGGCAGAGAGCCTCGGCGACGGCAAGTACGGCTTCGGAAAGACCGACGACGGCTATATGTTCGAGGTAACGTTCTATGAGGGCGACGCGGCCGACAGACACTTCGTCTGGAAGGTCAACCAGGACATCACAAACTATGACAGAGTTCAGCTGAAGTACACTGTCAAGCTGACCAATCCTGTCGAGGACGGACAGGTTCACGGGCAGTACGACGCGGACGGTTCGCAGGGATACGATGGTCTTTACACCAATACCAAAGCGACATTCTATCCGGTAGACAAAGACGGTACTGAGTACAAGGGTCAGGATTTTGCGAGACCGACGGTATCGTACGGTGAGAAGAAGGATGACCCGGGTGATGATCCGGATGACGACGATGACACACCGTCGGATACACCGGCAACGACTGACGATGATGACGATGATGACGATACACCTGCAGTAACTCCGGCACCTGCACGTGGCGGCGGTGGCGGCGGTCCTGCGATCATCGGAGGCGGCGGAATGGGAGCAGCACCTACGGGAGTTGCTGTAACCGTTAATGACGATGACGGTACAGTAGCACTGGCACCTGCTGCGGATCTGGAAACACCTGCGGGACTGCTCGATGATCAGCACCTGTGCAACATCATTCCGTTCCTGTTGATGACGATTGCAATGGTCGTTGAATCGTTCAACAACAGAAACAGCAAGAAGCATAAAGAGAAAATGGAAGACATGCTCGAAGAGTAAATGATTCCTGAGAAGTCAGAGGAGACGGGTAACCGCCTCCTCTGTTTTTATGCCCGTTTTTTGCGATTTTTGAAACGGTTCTGTTGCGCTTTTTTGAACGTTTGCGCCAATTTTTTGCGAGTTGTGCCAGCTTGTTTAATTTTTGGGCGGGTGAGTATATAATGCTAAATGTATTAAAAGGGGAATAGCGCCGCAGGGCGTGTATAACAAAGGAGGAAAGTTATATGAAGAGCAACGGTACCAAGAGGTTTCTGGCACTGCTTCTCGCTTTCGCGATGATCGCCACATCGGGCATCATGACTTCGGGTTTTGCACTGTTTGCGAACGAGTCGGACAACACCGCAGACACGCAGGTTGTGCAGGACGTCGATGTTGAGGAGGCAGACGTGACTGAGGCTGAGGAGCCTGCAGTTGAGGAACCGGCAGAGGCTTCAGACGAAACCGCAGAGGCAGCCGCAGAGCAGACTGATGAAACTGCGGAAGCAGCAGAGGAGACTGCAGAAGCAACCGGCGAAACAGCTGAGGCAAAAGCAGTCGATGCCGATGAGGCGGAAACTGTCAGCATGCCGGCACAAAGCTTCAGCGAGGACACCGGCAAGGTTACGGTTGATGTAACCGCAGCTGAGGGTGCGTTCCCTGAGGGAACAAAAATGCAGCTCGGCCAGCTGACTGATGAGGACGCACTCGCAGAGGCAGAGAAAACTGTAGCTGAGGGCGAGAAGGTTGTCAGCGCGGTAGCGGTTAACATCACTTTCAAGAACGAAAACGAGGAAGAGATCGAGCCTGCGGGCGACGGTCTCGTAACCGTAGTCATCACACCGGACGAAAAGCTCGAAGGAGACAGCTTCAGCGTATCTCACATCGAGGATAACGGCGAAGCTGAGAATATCGAGGCAACGGAAGTAAACGAAGAGGGCGCTACATTTGACGCGGACGCTTTCTCGATTTACGTTGTTTCCGGAACCGAGTCCGTAACAAGAACCGTTAAGTTCTACGAGAGCAAGAACGCTATGGACAATGGTGAGGACCCGATCGACACTCAGGTTGTTGAGAACGGCGACACACTCACCGAGCCTGAGGTTCCGGACGTAGGAGACGGAACAACCAAAAAGTTCGAGGGCTGGAGTGCTGACGGAGAGAACGTATACGATATCAGCGCAAAGGTTGAAGGACTGACCGAGGACGAGGAAGTAAGCCTTTACCCTATTTACACACTCGTAAATCAGCAGGAGGTTATCTACTGGGATTACTCCGAAGAGCAGACAACAGACAAGAGCATGATCATCTGGACGGACACAGCATCTGCCGGTGATTACAAACCTGTTGAGGGAAAGGCTGATGAAGTTAATCTGCATTATCCGAACTCCCAGGCCTGCATCGGCTGGACAACAAGCTTTGACGACAGCGTTGCAAGCTCGAACGGAGATACCAGCGTAGAGCCGATGGAGACAATCACAATTGAGGATTCAGACGTGAATCTCTATCCGGTTGTAAGAAACGCAAACTGGATCATATTTGAGGAGAACGGCGGAACATATGTAGAGCCGCAGTACGTTCTCACGGGAGCAAAGAGTGTAAAGCCGGAAGATCCGACCAAGGAAGGATATAAGTTCGAGGGTTGGTACAAGACCATGACAACGGACGAGGAGACCGGCGAGGTTACATTCTCGGATCCTTTCACATTCGGAGAGACCATGGATGAGACAGTCACACTTTATGCGAAGTGGGATGCCCAGAACACAACATACACGGTTCTCATCTGGATGGAGGAGCTTGTAAACGGCGAGTACGTTGAAGGAAACTATTCCTCCGAGTATCACAATAGCGCAGGCTATGAGATTCTTTCGGGAACTACAATTGATTCCGATGCACTTCCGGAGGAAGTAACGAATCTGAATGACAGCACCAAAGATTACTACGACGAAGATCTTAAGTTCTACCACTTCGGACACAGTGATACCAAGGAAGCTGCAGGAGACGGATCCACAATCATCAATGTATACTATGACCTCAACAGCTACACATTGATCTTCACCGGATATCGTTACAACACACTTACGATGGACGGAACATCGTATGCTAACCCGTCAGGCAATCCGGATCCGTTCATGACCGATAAAGTTTCGTACAAAATTGCATTAGCTGCGAAGGACGACGATGCTTATAAATTCACTGTGCACTTTGGTGAATGGATGCAGGATAAATGGCCGATTGACGGTAATCTCTCGCATGAGTCTTCCGCAATAAGAAAAAGCGACGGGGGAACTTTAAACCTGGGCGACAGAGTACTTATCGGATGGAGCGGATCCACGGGTACATATATGATTGAGCAGACTATGCTTATTGAAAGTATATGGGATAACGCATTTAATTCAGATTCGAGTCTTTATGCCGACGGATCGGAACTTGTATTCAGAGGAGGATGGAAACAGAGAAAGCTGACGGTTCCGCATACAACCGTTACAATGGTACAGAATCTCGACAGTACTGATGCAGATGACAAATCCCAGTATTCGCAGTTTGGGGATCCTGTTGAGAATGTATACCAGGATTCATCCTCCGGAACATTGGGAAGTTCCATCCCGGGATTCACATTCAGAGGTATGGAATACAACGATGAGGAGTATCTGGGACAGCTTAAATATGTCCTCACGTGGAATCCTGACATAAAAGTTACAATAACAAACCCTGACGGAACAACCACCACCAAGACCGGTATGTATGTCAACAGGGTTGCGACAGCAAAAGAGATTGTAGCTTATCAGACGGAACAGACTGAGCCGCAGCTCGTTTACGCCACCAAGGGAGACAACAAAGTTAACAACATTGTAAATGTAACAAATGTCAGTGGCAGCAGCAGAAGCCTGAATCTGTATGATGAGAATTCAGATCTGAAGAGTTCTGTAGTCGGAACATATGAAGATTGGAACAGGGCTGTAAACGATGCGACGACAGACATCGGAGATACAGCATATGTAGTAAAGGACGCAATTACCAAGTCGGTTCTGTACTACACAAGAAACAGCTACAAAATCGACTTCTATAATCGTCTCGGATACACGACCGAGGAAGGTTACACAGAGGATGCGACCGAGAAGCAGCTGATCAAGACGACGGGAGAGACCGTTCTCTATGAGGAAAGCCTCGAAAACTACTACTTCGAGCCTACAACCAAGAGAGCAAACGTTACTTTCGAGGGCTGGTACACATCAGAGAACTTCGATGAGGGAACCGAGTTCACGGAGGCTGACTTCGCAAGCGGCAAGATGCCTGCCGGAAATATGATTCTCTACGCTAAGTGGTCAGACTCGACGATAGATATCACATTCGACTCCGAGAACGGTGAGGAGGCCCAGGGCTTCACAATCTTCCCGGGCGACAAGGTATCGATGCTTGAAAACCCTGAGAAGGACGGATACACATTCCTCGGATGGTTCTACAAGGACGACGACGGAAACTACACAACTCCGTACAGCTTCGAGACCAAGCTCTATGCGGACACCAAGATTTACGCCAAGTGGAGATTCGACGGAGACATCAAGCTCAAGTATGACCTCGGCGACGGCAAGTGGTCCGGCAGCAACGACGATGTAGACGATGACAACATCGAAAAAGAGATGGTCTACAAGGACGGCGAGACCGCAAGAGCAACCAAGGTAAAGACCAAGGCGGATGACAGCAAGAAGGTATTCCTCGGCTGGAAGATCAACGGTGAGGGAGAAATCATCAGACCTAACGCACTGTTCAACATCAGCACCGACGATGTTGAGTACAAGTCGGGCAGCGACTACGGAACAGTAACTCTGGTCGCGGTATACGGACCTAAGACCGAGGGAGCTTCGCTTCTCTTTGACGCGAACGGCGGCGAGGATGACTACACCAAGGATCTCGCAAACAAGGAGAAATATGAGCTGACAGACGCCGAGGGTCTCGAGATGAGCAGAACCGGATACGAATTCACGGGCTGGAACAGCAAGGCAAACGGCAACGGAACTTCGTACTCCAAGGGACAGACCATCCAGGTAACCGGCAAGGACAACGTTCTCTATGCTCAGTGGAAGGCTGTTGAATACAAGGCAACAGTTAAATACAATGACGAGAACGGTAAAGAGATCAGAGATGCGGACACGTACACATACAAGTACGAGGATGACGGTATCAGAATCCAGATTCCGCAGGTCGACGGTTACACACCGACCACAGTAACTGTAAACGGTAAGACCATCAAGGTGGATTCATCAACCGGAACGGTCAAGATTCTTGACACCATGCCGCCGTATGATCTGGAAGTAACTGTTCAGTACAGCAAGAATCAGACAACACCGACAACAACGGAGGAAGATAATCCGACAACAACCACTACGACGACCACCACAACAACACCTGCGGCAGCAGGTGGTGGCGGCGGAGCAGCAGCTGCACCTGCGGCGGCACCGGCATTCGTTCCGGCTGCAGCAGCACCGACAGCGGTAGCTGTTCAGGCTGACGATGACGGTAATGTGGAGCTCGCACAGGTTGAGGATATTGAGACTCCTGCGGCACTGCTCGAAGACGAGCATCTCTGCAACCTCATTCCGTTCCTGTTCATGGCAATTGCTATGGTAGTTGAGGCATTCAACAACAAGAACAGCAAGACACACAAGAAGAGAATGGAGGATCTGCTCGGATAATCAGGCAGAGTAATTCAGAAACTCACACTGGAGAGGAGACGGGAAACCGCCTCCTCTCTTTTTTGTGCACGAAACCAAAATTTGTACATACAGTCGTCCAAATTTCAGCTCAGGGACAAAAAAGCGCTGAATTTCAAGACTTTCACCGGCCGGCAGGAGTATAATTACTTTGTATTGGCGGCTGTGCGGAATGCCGCCGGAAAAGTTAGGAATTTAAATTTTGGAGGGAGAAATTTTATGAAGCATAACAGCACTAAGAGATTTCTGGCCCTGCTGCTGGCGTTCGTTATGATTGCGACGTCCGGTATTATGACAGCCGGTTTCTCGCTGCTGGCTAATGAGACTGACAACACCGCAGATACGCAGGTTGTTCAGGAAGTCAGCACAGGTGAGGATGCGGAAGCGGCGGAAGCTGTTACGGATAAATCCGCTGAAGCTGCTGAGGCTGCCGAGGAAGCGGGCACAGATGCCGCGGCAGCGGAAGAGACTGCAACGGATGAGACGGCTGACGACGCTGCAGCAGAGGAAGCGACAGAAGCCAAGGCAGCAGACACTGACAAGGCGGCTGACATGCCTGCTCAGAAATTCACCGAGAAGGCAGGAGACGTAACTGTCAAGGTCACTGCTGACAAGGGCGCGTTCCCTGAGGGAACAACAATGCAGGTTGTTCTGCTCACCGACGAGGATGCACTTGAGGCTGCGAACAAGGGCGTTGCCGACGGCGAAAAGATTGTTGACGCGGTCGCGGTTAACATCACATTTGAGAACGCTGAAGGCGATGAGATTGAACCTGTAGAGGATGGCCTCGTAACGGTTAAAATCGATGCCGGCCGCAAACTCGACGGAGACAGCTTCGACGTAACACACATCACCGACGAGGGCAAAGCAGAGGACGTCGATGTGACCAAGGTTAACGCAAAGGGCGCTACATTCGATGCGGATGCGTTCTCGGTTTACGTTGTTTCGGGAAGCGATGCTGTTGTCAGAACCGTTAAGTTCTACGAGAGCAAGAACGCTATGGACAACGGCGAGAATCCGATTGACACACAGGTTGCGGGTAACGGCGAGGAAATCACCGAGCCTGACGTACCTGATGTAGGAGAGAACACCAACAAGAAATTCAAGGGATGGAGTGCAGACGGTGAGTCGTTCTATACCTTCGGCGAGGTCACGGGACTGACCGGGGACGAGACTGTTTCACTTTATCCTGTATACACTCAGGCAAAACAGCAGCAGATTATCTACTGGGATTTCATGAAGGTGTTTAGCGCGGACAAGAACATGATTGTCTGGACTGACAAGGCGGATGTAGGCGACAGCTATACACCGCTTCAGGATGTAGCCGAGAACGAAGTTGACTGCCTGTATCCTAATTCACAGGCGTGTATCGGCTGGACGACAAGTTGGACAGACAGCCTTGCAAGTGCACTCGGCACCATGGAGGTTGAGCCTCTTGAGAGCATTGAGATTGTCGCGGATAAGGACGTTAATCTCTATCCTGTAATGCGCCCTGCGCACTGGATTGTATATGAGACAAACGGCGGATCAAACATCGACCCGGATTACTACCTCAACGGCAAGACAACCGTGGCACCGGAGGATCCGACCAAGGACGGATATGTATTCGAGGGTTGGTATAAGACGATGACTACCGATGAGGAGACAGGCGAAGTTACATTCTCCGATAAATTCGAATTCGGTGATACACTCGACAACCTGCCTGCGAACGAAAAGCTCACGCTTTACGCAAAGTGGAATGCGGTAGAAACGGTATATACCGTTCTCTACTGGAAGGCATCACTCGTTAATGGCAAATATGTTGAAGATAACTATGGCAATAGCTACATTGCTACAGAAAGAGGAACCGCGGTCTCCGGAACAAGCATCGATGAACTGATTACCGATGCTATGAAGACAAAAAATGAGACAGACAGTGAAAGCTACAACTCCAATTTTGACTTCTATCATTATGATAAGTACGACTCGACGGATACAAAGGTTGAAGGAGACGGATCCACAATCATAAATGTATACTACGATATAAACGAGTATACGATGTACTTCACATATTATCGCTGGGCTACATTAACAGACCCGGACGGTAATACATACAAGAATGAAGGAAGCAACCAGAGAGTTTCAGGCTGTTCAAATGATGAGGTCAGTCTGGAAGATGCATATTCAATTAAGATTCACTATAACGAGAAGATAGATTTCTGGCCGACAGATGCTGACTTCTCAGACAAACAGACGACATATGTGAACAAAAACGGATATACAGCAAACATAAAAGAAAGCACTCTTTACGGATGGTCATATGAGGATTTAGTAGATGAAGAGGGAAAAATTATTAAGGGCGGCGGATGGTCAAAATCATTACCGAGACTTAAGAAATCTGTCTTCACATACGGAAATAATATAAATAAGAAGGCAAACGGATCAACCCTGATAATGCGTGGATACTGGCTTGAGTCCAAGTATGAAAATTACACGACTACGAACTTCCTCACACAGAATGTGGATAACGATGATCCGACAAATCTGGAAGGATATACACTTCACGACACGAACACTACTCTTACTACAGAGGGTAATACTTCAGTAACAGGCCAGACGATAACAGGTTTCACATACAACAAGACAATGTCGACTTCATTTGACCAGAAGTATGTATTCAAGCTTGTTTGGGATGAAAGCAAATCGTATAACGACTACAGAAACACTGATGCTGAGGGTTACACCAATAACAGTAAATCTGTTAGCGGCAAGGGTAAGTATAAGATTGTCGAGCTCACAAAGGAAGAATCTGACTCTCTCGCGGAGTCAAAGCCTGATGTGGATATCGTAATACCGTTCGAAGAGCACGCAGGATACATTGGACGCAGCTACAAGAATAACTATCAGGGCGCCTATAACAGCTCATCTGTGAAGTACAAGACCAATAACGATAAGTATAATAGCATTCTTGATTTAGTTGTAACCTATCAGGGTAAGGATACGCTCTACATGACGGCGGAGGTACTTTCAGAAGTTAACCTTTACTACACACGTAACAAGTACACCATCGATTTCTATAACGTACTTGGCTACTCTACAGAGGAAGGCTATGAAGCTGACGCTACAGAGAAGCAGCTCATCAAGACTACTGATAATGTCGAGTATGAGACAAATGAAGACGGTGAAAAGGTAGAGGTAAGCAGGGAGAAGACTGTACCTTATCAGAAGAGCCTTGCGGACTATTGGTTTGAACCGACTACCAATCGTAAGAATGTAACGTTTGAAGGTTGGTACTATAACGAAGAATTTACCGGAGCCAAGGTAACCAAGGAGACTTTTGAGAAGGGTACGATGCCTGCAGGCGACCTCGTACTCTACGCTAAGTGGTCGGATTCTACAATCGACATCACATTTGATTACAAGAGTGATCAGGAAGCCGATGAATTCGAGATTAAGCCGGGCAGCACAATATCTGAGGATCAGCTGAAGGAGCCTGAGAAGGATGGCTTTACATTCCTCGGATG
>Ga0065709_1029808_pt1 | contig 12142 bp, 11 predicted proteins | sample Hoacrofraction14_2_FD_59096 | JGI IMG/M metagenome (GOLD analysis project Ga0065709, IMG submission 59096) | Hoatzin crop microbial communities from Cojedes, Venezuela, sample from fiber fraction 14 v1 | ecosystem: Host-associated > Birds > Digestive system > Esophagus > Crop | place: Venezuela... | reverse complement strand
CCGAGGACCTCGCGGGCTTCGACGCTGTGATCGACGCCTTTGGCGCCTGGGCGCCCGAGACCCTCCCGCAGCACTCCACCAGCCTCGCCCACCTCTGCGACGCGCTCGCCGGAACCCAGACGCGCCTACTCGTCGTCGGCGGCGCGGGCAGCCTCTACGTGAACCCCGAGCACACGATGACGCTCAGCCAGACGCCGGACTTCCCCGCCGACTTCCAGCCGCTCGCGGCCGCCATGCAAAAGGCCCTCGACGAGCTGCGCCAGCGCGATGACGTGCGCTGGACCTACCTCTCCCCCGCCGCCGACTTCCAGGCAGAGGGCGAGAAGACCGGCACCTACCAGCTCGGCGGCGAAGAGCTCATGAGCGGCTCCCAAGGTCCCGTCATCTCCTACGCTGATTACGCGATCGCCATGGTCGACCTCGCCGAGAAGGGCGGCCACGAGCACGAGCGCGTGAGCGTCGTTCGTCCATAGCACAATCGCAAGAATCTTCACCAAATCGCCGCCCACACATTGCATCTGTGGGCGGCATCTTTGTTGAAACATCGATACACTTTAATCGAGGTCCGCCCCGTTGGAGGCAATCACCTTCTTATACCAAGCGAAGGACTTCTTGCGGCTCCGTCTGAGCGTCCCGTTGCCCCGGTCGTCCATGTCAACGTAGATGAACCCGTAGCGCTTCTTCATCTCGCCGGTGCCCGAGGAGATCACGTCTATGCAACCCCAGGGCGTGTAGCCGATCAGATCGACACCATCCACCGCGATGGCGTTGCCCATCTCCCGGATGTGGGCACGAAGGTAATCGATCCGATAGTCGTCGTTGATGATGCCGTTCTCGTCCGGCTCGTCAACGGCACCGAGGCCATTCTCCACCACGAAGAGTGGCAGATGGTACTCTACGGTTTCCCTTGGGTACCTACCTCACTATAAAGTGGCTACTTCCCTCTCAAATGCGGGCGTACTACCATGCGGGTAGCGAGAGGAAGGGGCTAACATGACTGACGAGAAAAAGGCACAGGAGGGCGAGCTACGGTGGCTTATCGGCTACCTTTGCGATGAGCGGGGCCTTGAGCTCGACCGCGCCGCGATCGCGAGCGAAGGCGCGGAGGAGCTCTTCCAGACGTTCCGCGCGCTCGTGAACACGCGCGAGCCCGTCCACGCGACCGACGAGTTCTACGCACGGCAGGACGCGCTCCTCAGGGGTCTCATCACCGAGAAGGGCATCACCCGGGCCACGGGCCTCCCCCGCACGCCCAACGACCGACGCATCTCGCTCTGGCGCGGCGACATCACGACGCTCGCGGCCGACGCGATCGTCAACGCCGCAAACGACCAGATGCTCGGCTGCTGGGTGCCGGGCCACACCTGCATCGACAACGCCATCCACACCTTCGCCGGCGTCCAGCTGCGCGAGGAGTGCGCCCGCATCATGGGCGCGCAGGGCCATGCCGAGCCCACCGGGAAGGCCAAGGTGACGGGCGCGTACAACCTTCCCGCCAGACGCGTCATCCACACCGTCGGTCCCATCGCCCAGGGGCGTCCCACGCCCCAGCACGAGGCGCAGCTCGCCTGGTGCTACACGAGCTGCCTCGACGCAGCGGTAGGCGCGGGCTGCTGCTCCATCGCCTTCTGCTGCATCAGCACGGGCGTCTTTGGCTTTCCTCAGGACAAGGCGGCCCGCATCGCGGTGCGCACGGTGCGCACCTGGCTGGACGCCCACCCAAGCGACGCCCCGCATGTCATCTTCAATGTGTTCGGCGCCAAGGACGAGGAGATCTACCACGGCATTTTGGGATAAGGGACAGCCGTCCGTAGCCGCAGCCCATGCAGGCCGAGGCGGCAAAGCACGCCCGGACGCAGCTCGCGAAGCCAGCCGCTCTCTTCCCTACCACTCGATGTCGGCGATGGCTCGCGGTCGCTCGTTGACCTCGACGGCGCTCACCCATCCGTCATGCATGCGGATCACGCGGTCGGCGATGGGTGCGATGGCGGAGTTATGCGTCACGATGATCACCGTCGAGCCACGCTCGCGCGCCATGTCCTGAAGTATCTGAAGGATCTGCTTGCCCGTGGCGTAGTCGAGGGCACCCGTGGGCTCGTCGCAGAGCAGAATCTTGGGGTTCTTGGCAACGGCACGCGCGATGGCCACGCGCTGCTGCTCGCCGCCCGAGAGCTGTGCGGGGAAGTTGTCCATGCGCTCCTCGAGCCCCACGTCGCGCAGCACCTGCTCCGCGTCTAGCGCGTCGTCCACGATCTGTGAGGCGAGCTCCACGTTCTCCTTGGCCGTGAGGTTGGGCACGAGGTTGTAGAACTGGAAGATGAACCCCACGTCGCGGCGGCGATACATGGTAAGCCCAGCGGCGTCAAGCTGCGCGATGTCCGTGCCGTCCACCACGACGCTCCCCTCGTCGCTGGTGTCGATGCCGCCTAGGATGTTGAGCACCGTGGACTTGCCCGCCCCCGACGTCCCCAGGATGATGGCCAGCTCGCCCCTCTCGACCGAGAAGTTCACGTCATGGTTGGCCTCGATGACGGTCTCCCCCATCTGGTAGCGCTTGTAACAGTGAGCCATCTCGAGATACGCCATGAGAACGCCCCCTTCTCAAATATATAGCCAGGCTTCCGACACCCCAACGACTACTCTGCTTGATCATCTTTATTTTCCTTGATTATTTTCATTTCGCTTGATTCATTTTGTCACACAACGCAAGACGCCCATGCCCGCAGACCGAAGCACGACGAGCCAGCGCCATTCGCACACCGCCTCCTAGGCGACGAACACCACCACGGCCACGTACACCACAAGCGTCACGGCCATGAAGAGCGACGTGAAGGCAGCCGCGAAGGAGGCGTCCTCGTCGCTCTTGTAGAGGGGCGAGATGATCGCGGGGACCACGAATCCCACAGGGCTCATCAGGTAGATGGTGGCCGCCATCATGAACTCCTTGTCGCCCATGAGCGCCGGGAAGAGAAGGTGCAGACCGACAAGTGCGAGCGCGTAGAAGGCCGCACGCACGACAACGAGCTTGGCGAGCGGCGCGACCATCTGAGCGTCGATCTTGAGGTCGTAGCCGATGGTGAAGAGGATCATGCCGACGATGGGCGAGGTCACCATGCTCATAGTCGAGGCGTAGAGCTCGCCTGCGGGCGTCGCCATGAGCCATGCGTACGCGCCGCTGAAGTTCAAGGCAAGACCTCCGATGACCGCGATGACAAACGAGTTGGTAAAGATGTTCCTCACTATCTCCTTTGGGCTGGCGCCTGCGGAGACGATGTGCTGGATGAGCACGGGGAACACGACGAACGTCACCGTCATGCCTGCCACGTCAAAGATCACGGTGTTGCTCGACGCGCCCACGATAGAGAGGTACAGCGGAAGCGCCACGCTGCCACCCTCGTGCACGGGCATCAGGAAGTTGGAGAAGTGTGCATAGCGCTTTCCCGTGAAGCCCGAGAGCAGCTTGCCCACCACGAGCGCCAGAAGGTAGACCACCACCATGTAGGCGATGACGAGCACATGCCCGCCGCCGATGGTCGCCGTCGCCATGAGGTTGAAGATCATGAGGGGAAACAGAACCGTGAAGATGATGGAACTCGCACCCTCCTTCTGCTCGGTGCTCACCCAGCCGCGAATGCGCGAGGCAATGCCAAGCCCCAGCATGAAGAAGACGGGAAAGATGGTCGCCAACGTGCTCATCGTCGCCCCTTTGTGTCGTTGCCTATCAGGTGAGTTTATTTTCTCGGAACGACAGGATAATTACAAATACTTTTGTTATATTTATATCTATAATTTGTATTTATGCTTTTAAGGAGAAGCTCGATGATAGAGATGCGCGTGCTCAAGTACTTTCTGGTCGTTGCCCAGGAGGAGTCCATCACCAGGGCCGCCAAGGTGCTCCTGACCTCGCAGCCCAACCTCTCCAAGCAGATGGCCGACCTCGAGCGACAGGTGGGCCACAAGCTCTTCGAGCGTGGCAGCCGCAAGATCGCCCTCACCGAGGAGGGCGTGTTCCTGCGGCGGCGCGCGCAGGAGATCGTGGAGCTCGGCGAACGCACGGAAGACGAGCTCGCAACCTTTGGCGAGCGCATCGCGGGCACCGTGCATATCGGTGCCGCCGAGTCCCGCTCCATGAAGCTCCTCGCCGACGCCATGGTGAGCCTCCGCCTGACGCACCCCCTCATCGACTTTGACGTATTCAGTGGCAGCACCGCAGAGGTGAGCGACCGACTGCGCACGGGAATCGTGGACTTTGCCGTGCTCGTGGCGCCCTTTGACCAAAGCGAATACGACTACCTGCGCTTTCCCAAAAGCGACAGCTTCGGTCTGCTCATGCGCAAGGACAGCCCACTCGCGGAGCTTGATGCAGTCAGCCCTGGCGACGTAGAGGGCCGTCCCGTGCTCGTCGCCCGCCAGCAGCTCGAGGGCAATGTCCTCTCGGGCTGGCTGGGAGACGATATGACGACGGCGCTCGACATCGCCGCCACGTTCAACCTCGTGACGACGCCTGCCATGATGGTCGAGGCCGGTCTTGGCGAGGCCTTCTGCTTTGGCGGCCTCGTCGATGTCTCCGAGGAGAGCCCGCTTACCTTCCGTCCGCTCACCCCAGCGCTTGACACCCAGCTCTACCTCGTCTGGAAGAAGTACCAACAACTCCCCCGCCCCGCCCAGGAGTTCCTCGAGGCGGCGCGGGGGATATTGGTGTCATAGGCCTTCAGAAGGCACGTTTATAAGGTGCTGGATGAACCCTGCCGTTTGTCAGGTGTGCAGACGGCTGTCACGAGCTCAAGCATAGTTCAGACCGATGGCAATACATAAAATAGAAGTATTTGTTTTATCTCTTCACCCTCACGATACTAGAGCCAATCCCGCAACCCAAAGGAGGTTGGCATGACACACAAGAGAGGGCACCCTTTAACCGAGGGCGACCTGACGGAGCTCGGTCTCAGCGAGGAGCAGAGCCGTGCATTTCTCGCGGCCGAGAAGGACGGGCGCTCGGCGGAGGCCAAGCGCACGCTCAGGCACCGACGAAGCGAGCTTCTCGCCGAGATTCACCGACGGCAGAGCAACCTCGGAAAGATCGACTATATACTCAAGGACATGTAGGCCCATCGGGCAGGAAGAGAGGCACATCATGGTTTTGAACGAGACGTACACCCTGGCAAACGGCATCGAGATTCCAAAGCTGGGCTTTGGCACGTGGATGATCGAGGGCGACGCCTGCGTGCAGGCAGTCAAGGACGCCATCGAGGTGGGCTACCGCCACATCGACACGGCCGAAGGCTACGGCAACGAGCGCGAGGTGGGAAAGGGCATCCGCGAGAGCGGCGTCCCCCGCGAGCAGATCTTCCTCACCACCAAGCTCGAGGCTGCCTACAAGACCTACGAGGAGGCCAAGGCGGGCATCGAGAAGTCGCTTGCCGACCTCGACCTGGACTACATCGACCTCATGATCATCCACAGCCCGCAGCCCTGGGACCACTTCCGCGAGGGAGACCGCTACTTCGAGGGCAACCTTGCGGCATGGCGGGCACTCGAGGAGGCCTACGAGGCAGGCAAGGTCCGCGCCATCGGCGTCTCCAACTTCGAGGCCGAGGACCTGGACAACCTCATCGAGAACGGCACCGTCAAGCCGATGGTCAACCAGATCCTCTGCCACATCTCAAACACGCCGGCCCACCTCATCGCCGCCTGCAAGGAGCGCGGCGTTCTCGTAGAGGCGTACTCGCCCGTCGCCCATGGTGCCGTGATGAACAACCCCGAGGCCAAGGCGGTGGCAGATCGCCTCGGCGTCTCCATTCCCCGTCTCTGCATCCGCTATTGCCTCGAGCTCGGGCTGCTGCCGCTCCCCAAGACGGCCAACCCCGCGCACATGGCCGACAACGCTGACGTCGACTTTGCCATTCCCGCCGAGGACATGGAGGTGCTCAAGGCTGCGAAGCCCATCACCAACTACGGCGACGGTGCCATCTTCCCGGTCTACGGCGGCAAGATGGACGACAAGGGCAACCTGACCGCCCGCGACTTCGTGGCCCGCGCCTAGGACAACGTGATACAAGCAATTCACTGCGGCCGGACACGCCACGCGCGTGTCCGGCCGCACGTCATGCCAGACGTACACCAGCTCCTTAGTCCCTAATCGTCAGGGAGCCCTCTACCGCCCATCCGTCCAATGAGCCCGTTGAGCCTCTTGTCGAAGGTAAGGACCTCGACACCTTCCGTTCGCACGCTCGCCGCGATGATGCAGTCGACAAAATCGAGGCTGTTATGCGCAAAGAGCGACAGCGCCATGCGCAGGGTGGCCTCGCGCTCACATTCGACCTCATCAAGAAGATCGGTAAGAACGCGCGCAACGGTCGCGCAGTCGATACGATAATACTTCCCGCACAGCACGAAGACACATTCGCATATGACCTCGGGCAACGTCTTCGCACCCGCTTCGATTGCCTCGGTAGCGGCAGCAGACTGGGTGGGGACGATGCCGCTCAGGCCCTTCTTTGCCTCGCTCAATGCGATGGACGCAGGCATGGGATCGCCTCCCCTCATCGTGAACCCTACCACGAGTCTAAGCTTTTGACCAACCATTGGCCAATTCTAAAAACGTCACGCCCCTACGCGACACCACCCCACGTCGCCGCCCCATCCCTACCGCTTGAAGCCGCTCAGGCGCTCGCGCAGGTCAGCGAGGGGTATGGGGCGGCAGACGAGGTAGCCTTGGATGAGGTCGCACTCCATAGAGCGCAGGATCTCTAGTTGGTTGGCGGTCTCGACTCCCTCCGACACGATCTTCATCCCCAGGTGCCGACAGAGCTCCATGAGCGACGAGAGGATGGAGCGCGAGCGGGCGTTGTCCTCGATGTCCGAGACAAACTGCATGTCGAACTTCACCACGTCAAAGTCGTAGTCCTTGAGGCTGCCCAGCGACGAGTACCCCGAGCCAAAGTCGTCCATCCACACCTCGAAGCCCGCCTCGTGGAGACGGTCGATCTGGTGGCGCATGACCTCCGGCTTTGCCGCGAGCGCGCTCTCGGTGATCTCGACCACGAGAAACTCCCGCGCGATGCCCGCACGGTCCATGATGTCCGCGAGCTGGGAGGAGAGGTCGGTCTGGTCGAAGTCGATGCCCGAGAAGTTGAGCGAGACGGGCACCGGGTTGCCGTGCCCCAGAAACGCGGTGTTGCCCTCGCGCGTCGCGAACTGCTCGCACATGCGCTCGACCATGTAGAAGTCCAGCAGCGTGATGAGGTGGTAGTCCTCGAGCACCGGGATGAAGTCCCCGGGCGAGATCATGCCCATCTCGGGATCGATCCACCGGCAGAGCCCCTCCATGTGGCGCAGCGTGCCCGTTTTCGCATCGACCACCGGCTGGTAGTAGAGCTTGATCCAGTCCTCCTGCAAGGCGCGGTCGAAGTTCTCGACTATGTAGTGGCGACGCGCGTACTCCTCGTTGATCTTCTCCTCGTAGTAGGCGAACGTGACGTCATAGCGGTTCCTGATGGTCTTGAAGGCCAGCCGCGCGTGGTCGCACGCCGCGATGAGGTCGATGCCCTCCTCGAGAAGGCAGACGCCCGCCTTGAGGAAGAACCCGTGGCTGCTCTCGAAGATGGCGGCGTGGCAGGCGGCGATGCGGTCCTCGAGGTTCGCGGCGGGGCCCACGACCAGGAAGTGGTCGTCAGCGATGCGCGCCAAGAAGCTGTCGTCAAAGTACGTGCTAAGCACCTTGGCGATGTTCTTGAGCAGCGCGTCCCCCTCCTCGTAGCCGTACTTGTCGTTGTACGCCTTCATGCTCATGAGGTTGAAGTACGTCACGGCGGCCTGTCCGCTCACGTGGTTGAGAAACGACGGTGCCTCCCTGCGCAGTCCCATCATGTTGCCGAGGCCCGTGAGCGCGTCAAAGTAGCCGCTCCCCTCGAAGCCCGCCGACTCGCTGATGTCCATGCAGCTGATGAAGTAGCGGCGGTCCTCGCGGCTCAGGGCCTGGACGCGCAGGTCCTTCACCACCTTGTCGCCCACCCGGCAGAGCGCGACCCCCTCAGAGGAGTCCCCGCACTGCCGCTCGAGGTAGCTGACGAGCCCCTCCGCGTCCACGGCACCCTGCCCGATGCGCTGCCCGATCTCGTAGGCCATCCCGCTCAGACGGCCCTCCCTGCGCTCGCCGGTGCCGTCGAGGACCACGCACTGGTCGGAGAGCATGTCGAGATAGGCGACAAACTCGCACACGCTCGTCGTGAGCGTCTGGAGCAGCGTGTCGGTCACGTTGCGCGCCGTGATGTTCTCGTTTTGCACCTTGAGGTAGACGTCGCCGGTGTCGGGCGACTCCATCATCGAGAAGTCGGTGTGGACGTACAGGCGCGCGCCGTTGACGCGGTAGCTCAGCTCCATCTGGCGAGGGTAGTCGCGCGACTCGAACTTCTCGAGAAAGAAGTCGGTCGTGTAGCGCTTGATCTGCTCGTCCCCCTCCTGGCGCTCCACGATCGCCTCCATACGCCGCCGATGCGCCTCGTAGGTGTAGGCCTTCTCGTCCTCCTTGGAGAGATAGGGCACGCCCCCACAGCGCACGAGCTCGTCACTGGTGAGGTTCCAGACAAAGAACCCCTTGTAGCCGGTCTGGTCGTACGGGAGGTCGTTGCTCTCGCCGGTCTGCAGGAACTGCGCGAACGCCCGGCTCCTCCGAAGGCGACGGCGGGTCGCGCGCTCCTCGGCACTCGCCTCCCCGCCCGACGCGTCGCCCTCGCCCTTGACGTCGTAGACGTAGACGAGAAACGCCGGCTCGTCCTGCCAGTAGGTCGAGCTGACGCTCGCCTCCAGCCGCTGGTGCGTCACGGGGCTCACGAACTCGTGGACGCCCATGTCGATCTGCTCGAACAGGCGCGAGGAGTCGTCGCTCGCGTCGCCGAAGAAGAACTCCTCGAAGGTGCGACCTATGTCGTCCGAGAACTGCGGGGGCAGCATCCGGCAGATCGCCTCGTTGTAGTAGCGCAGGCCGTGGCCCTTCTGGGACACCACGGCCATGGCGCTCGTGCTCTTGCGAAAGAAGTCGCGCACCACGTCGTGGAACTCGCTCGTCCCATGGTCGCCCTCGCTGAGCGGCGCCGTCACGTCCGTGTACCAGACAAAGGCCAGACGGATGCCCTCGGGCGTGTAGACGTGGTCGCCGTTGGCGAACAGGATGGCATACTCGTCCTTGCCGTAGAGCCTCTCGCGGTAGAGGGCGGTGTAGTGGCCGCCCTCGCGGGCGAACTTGACCGACTGCTGGACCACCTTGGAGGCGTCGTCGGGCTCCACGTTGCAGAACATGTCGTGGTCAAACTGGTAGACGAGCCCCTCGCGCGTCTGATCGGGTGCCTGGAGGGCGAGTAGGCCGTCGCTCACGAGCAGCGTGGCGAGCTTGTGGTCGATCGACTGGTAGATGGCGAGCGGGACGTTGAGGGACTCGAGCGTCGCGCGTATCTGGGGGTTGAGCTCGTATCGCTCGCTCATCGGGCATCCCACCTCTCTGAGGCACGCGCCTGCTGGAGGCGCTCGTAGTGCAGGAACTCGCCCTCGACCGCGAGGGCGGCGACCTCGTCCCAGGTGGCCAACCGCGCGTCGATCGCCTCCGAGTGCTGCAGCCTGACGTCCGACGCGTCGAAGCAGAGCGAAAAGCGGTAGATGTCCACGATGTAGTTGTCGCCGCGCTCGAGGTCGTCGTTGCGATAGCTGTGGGCAGGCGTCAGGTCGAGCCCCGACACGTCGAGCCCCACCTCCTCGCGCACCTCGCGCACCACGGCCTGGGCGGACGTCTCACCCGCGCCCGCGCCGCCTCCGGGAACCTCCCACGCACCGGGTGCCCAGTGCTTGTCGAGCGCGCGTCGCGTGATGAGGACCCGTCCCTTCGCGTCCTCGACGACCGCCAGGACGTAGAGCATGTACTCGCCCTCGCCCAGGCGAAGCCCCTCGCGCTCGCGGGTCTCGCCCGTGTTGACCCGGTCCTGCGTGTAGATGTCGACGCGCTCCCCCACGGTATCCACCTCTCATCGACGCCATTCCCTAGCATACTGTAAGAGATGCCACCGCACCATCACCATGGGGGCGAGCGGCGCGTTCTTGGGATGGGAGCGCCACCGTGCCAGGGCGCCTCGCATGTCCCTCTCAATGCGTCGCCCGCCCAGCCTCGTATGTGGCGCTCCCGTGAAGTTGCCATGGCAACAGTTTCCCATGGCAAACTCATGGATACTTGCGTCATGGCAGAGCAGGTGCCCAGGGTACTCCGACACCTCGACGAGAAGGGACCATCATGGCAAAGACACTCGACCTCACGCGCACCGTCCACGACCTCGTGTCCGACTACCCCGAGCTCAAGGACGTCATGGTGCAGATCGGCTTCACCGACATCGCCAAGCCCATGGCGCTCAACACCGTGGGCCGCGTGATGACCATCCCCAAGGGCTGCGCGATCAAGGACCTCGACCTTACCGAGGTGGTCGCCAAGCTCGAGGAGGCGGGCTTCTCCGTCACCGAGAAGGGCGCAGGCGACGACGCGGCTGCGGAGGACGACAGCGCGGCCACGACGGCCGAGGCTACGGAGGGCAACGACGCGGCCGCGGCGACCGAGGCCGCAGCCGGAACGAACCAGGCCGCCGCAAGTGGAGACGCCCCCGACGCCATCCTCGCAGCGGACGACGTCTCACGCGAGGAGCTGCTCAAGCAGTACGTACGTCGCCTCAACCAAGGCGAGGACCTCGAGAGCGTGCGCAAGGACTTCGCCGCGCACTTCGAGCACGTCGACGCCTCCGAGATCATGGCGGCCGAGCAGGCGCTCATCGACGAGGGCACGCCCATCGACGACGTGACGCGCCTCTGCGACGTCCACTCAACCCTCTTCCACGGAGCGACGCGCGACGAGATCGACGGCACCTCCACCATGACGTCCAACATGGAGGCCGCCGTGGCAGCCGCCTTCGCGGGCAAGGCCAAAGGCGAGCTTCCCGACAAGGACAAGGCCCAGGCGGCGCAGGACAGCCAGCCGGCACGGGGCGACCAGACGACGCAGAAAGAGGACAAGGCCGCAGCCGACAACCCCGCCAACCTGCACGCCCAGGCCGAGGAGGGCGTCACCACCGCCGCGCAGCTCGCGGCCATCCCGGGACACCCGCTGCAGGTGCTCGTGGCCGAGAACGACGCCATCGCGGAACGCCTTGCGGCCGCCCGCGCGGCGCTCGAGGCCAAGGAGCTCGACCGGGCAAAGGAGGAGCTCACCGTCCTTCGTCAGATCTCGCGCCACTACTCCAAGAAGGGCGACCTGCTCATGCCGCTCCTCGCCACCCGCTACGGCATCACCGGCCCCTCCAACGTCATGTGGACTGTCGACGTCGAGATCCGCGAGGAGATCGCCCGCCTCGTGGGCATGCCGACCTCACCCGAGTGGACCCGCGACGCCGAGGCCGTCGTCACGCGCGCGGACGAGATGATCTACAAGGAGGCCAACATCCTCTTCCCCCTCTGCGCCGCGAACTTCTCGGATGAAGAGTGGGCACAGATGCGCGAGGACATGAGTGCCTACGACCCCTGCCTCATCGACGGGTACCCCACCTGGCAGGACGGCCCCGCCATCCCTACGACCAGCGACAAGGCGCCCACGTCTGACGGTCGCATCCAGCTCCCCACCGGCAGCTTCACCCCAGCCGAGCTCCAGGCGCTTCTCGCCACGATTCCCGGCGAGATCACCTTCGTGGACGTCAATGACACCAACGCCTACTTCAACGAGGGCGAGAAGGACTTCAAGCGTCCCTCGATGGCGCTCGGACGCAAGGTCTACAGCTGCCACCCGCCCAAGGTCGAGGCCATCGTGCGCGGTCTGATCGACGACTTCAAGAGCGGCACGCAGAGCTCCCTCGAGGTGTGGCACAAGAAGGCCGGCCGCGACGTCCTTGTGCGCTACCTCGCCGTCCGCGACGCGAAGGGCGCCTACTTGGGAACCCTCGAGTTTGTCCAGGACCTCACGAGCGTCCGCAAGCACTTCGAGGAGACGGACTAGTCATTGGGCTCGCACCGCCCGGTCCTGGGGGCGGCCCATGCCTGCCGTGGGCTCATGCTCGCACCCGAGCGCCGCGCCGCGCGGGGCTGTCCCGCGGACTCGCCCGCGCTGAAGGGCGCGCGGGCTCAG
>Ga0065709_1006231_pt1 | contig 12151 bp, 9 predicted proteins | sample Hoacrofraction14_2_FD_59096 | JGI IMG/M metagenome (GOLD analysis project Ga0065709, IMG submission 59096) | Hoatzin crop microbial communities from Cojedes, Venezuela, sample from fiber fraction 14 v1 | ecosystem: Host-associated > Birds > Digestive system > Esophagus > Crop | place: Venezuela... | reverse complement strand
CGCTTGAATTGGTCCGGGTATACTCACCCGTCTCCGCGTCGTACTTGAACACCGCGCGGCTGGCGGAGTTGGACGCGCTCTTGGGATCCTCGCCCCGGTGCAGCACGCGGATGATGTTCGCCGTCTCCCCGTCCGCGCGCTTCTCGTCCGTGAACAGGAACGGCCGCTCCTCGACCTCCACCGCCTTGTCAATCATATTCTGATGAATCATCGCGATATGGCAGCTCAGATTATGTCCGCCGCCGCCCTGCACGCGCTCCGCGTACCCGTTGCTGTTCAGCAAATTGTACTGCCGGTGTGTCCGGGCCATGCGGTATTCTTCCATCTTCGCCAGCAGATCCACTTCCTTCGCGTGCACCGCCGGCGGTCCCGCGAAAGCGAACGCGGCGTCAAAGCTCATCGCCACGGGCAGCATGCTCACGCGTCCGGACCGGACCGGTCCCGCCTGCTCCGGATAGTGGTCTGCGAACAGCGCCAGCAGCTTCGTCGCGCCGGACCCGGCGTTGGGAATCTGGAAAATGATGTCCGCCTGACTCACGCCCCAGTGCGGATACGCGTCCTCGGCGTTATCCAGCACCATCACGACGGGCGTGTAGGCTTCCCCGGAGGCCGCCAGTCCCGTCGTGGAGCTCACGCCTTCAATCACCGGGTTGTTCTCCGGATACTCCTGCAGTTCGATGTCCGTCTCCAGCGCGCCTTCCACATGCACGCTCTTGTCCACCGTCGGAGCGAATTCCTCAATCGTCGCGGGGCTCAGGGTGATTCCGTCCTGCTCCTCCCCGGCATTCAGGCGCCATTTCGCCTTGGCCACGGTGATATCGTTGCTCTTCGTGTAGGTTCCCGTCGCGCCGAACAGCCCTTCCGTACCGTACCACGTCGCCCCGCAGGCATACATCACGTTGTACGTGCCCTCCGGCACGCGCAGGGTCACGCTGTCCCCGGGCCGAATGAACGCGTCCGACTGAATCACGTCGGTGTCCGCGTCCCGCAGCTGCACATAGGTGTACCGTCCGTCATCGCTCACCTTTGCCACCACCGAGCGACCCTTCTTCACCACGCTCGTGATCACGCCGGACTTCGGAATCTCCTGCGCCGCTTCGTCCGGCAGGATCGCGTACGCCTCCGTCAGGTTCTTGTAATATTCCTCATGCGTGTATTCCGCGATGTATGCGGTATAATCCGCCGGCATCGTGCCTGCCGCGAGATCGTCAATGTCGATCTCCGCGCTCAGGTTCGTCAGCCGGCCCTTCTTCATCGTCACCGCGGTTTCCGCCAGCGTGCTCCGCCACAGGTATCCGAGGCTGTCCTCGCCCGCGCGTTCCGCTTTGGTCACTCCCGCCAGGGATGTCATCGCCGCGTCATAGCTCTGGTCCAGCAGTTTCGAGGGTTTCACGCCGTCCCATTTCAGCTTCATCGCGTGCGGGCCGTCGGAAATTCTCAGGTCAAAATTCCGCTGCAGGTAGAACAGTGCCGACCACACCTGCGCCCCGTCCCCGGGATACAGGTCCTTGTTTCCTTCAATGAACGCCGTAAAGCCGGCGTCCGGCGCCATCAGGTTCGCCGCGGTCGCCTTCTTCTCCGATGTCGGCGACGGGAACAGCATGTCCCGGATCGCATTCACCATGTCCGACTTGCCGAAGGCGGCCTTCGCCGTTTTCGCCGCGGCCTTGACGTCCTTCATCATGGCGTTCACGGATTTCTTTTCCGGCGTGCCCGTCTCGTCAAAGGTCAGCGTCACGCTGAATGTCCCCGTCCGGATATTCTCCATGGCCTGTGTCCGCCACGCGCTTTGATCCTCTGCCTTCGCGTAGGCGCCCAGCTCCTTCAGTTTCGGGTTGAATGACCGCATTTCGAATGTCACGGTATTGTCCGTCCATTGCTCATTCAGCACCCCGGCATCCAGAATCGCCTGCACCCAGACATCCTTCGTCCCGGCCGCCTCCTCGGTCAGGATCGCGATGATCCGCGTGTCCCCCGCGGGCGCGGTGATTTCCCCCTCGCCGCATCCCAGCGCCGGCATCAGGGCAATCACCAGACACAGCAGCATGCACAGCCATTTCCTCATCGATTGAACCCACCCTTCCTCTATATGATGTATGTTCGGCATTTTCCGGCATCTATTATAACGGATATATTGGAAACAATCAATATTGCGATTCTCCGGATTCCTGTGATAAAATCATCTCATCAATCACTGTGAGGTATCATTCCATGGCGGAAGTTGAAATTTACGGCGGTCACGGCGGCGTCCTGCGCCTCAAACTCTTTGAGCAAATCGCGCAAAGCCGGCAGTCCGCGCGTCCTGTCGTCCTCTTCGTTCCGGAACAATATACCCTTCAGGCGGAGCGGGACCTCATCTCCGAGCTCTGCCTGCCCGGGCTCCTGAATCTGGATGTCATCAGCCCGACCAAACTGCGCACCCTCGTCCGGGAAAACTGCGGCTCCTCCGGCCTGCGCATGCTCGACTCGGCCGGCCGCGCCATGGCGCTGCATCAGGCCCTGCAATCCTGTGATGATCAGCTCGACTATTACCGCCGGCTCGGCTCCCTCTTCGGCGCGGTGCCGCGCATGGAGCGCACCCTTTCGGAAATGCGGGAGGAAGGGCTGGACCCCTCTGCCCTGCAGTCCCTCGCCGATGATTCCGACGGCGCGCAGAAAGCCAAATATCAGGATATGAGCATCATCTGGCGCGCCTATGACGCCCTGCTCGCCGATCGCTTTGACGACCCGGACTCCCAGTGGGAGGATGTCTGCGCCCGTCTGGCCGCCTCCGCCCTCTGGCAGGGGGTCGATCTGTATATTTACGGGTTCGACACCATCCGCGCCGACCTGCGCCTGCTCATCCGCTCGGTCGCGTCCCGGTGTGCCGCTGTCCGCGTCCTCATCACCATGACAAAGGATGACTCGGATACCGCGCGCGTCTTTTCCGTCCAGCGCGACAGCGCTGACCGCCTGATGACGGAGCTCGAATCCGACGGAGGCTCCTCCGTCCTGTATGATCTGGATTCCGCCCGCCCGGATATCCCTGCGCCTCTGCGCCATCTGGATCTCCGGCTGTTTGCGGATGGCAACGCTCAATATAACGAAGACCCGGATCCGTATATCTCGGTCCATGCCGCGTCCCACCCCTCCGCCCAGTCCGCGGCCATCGTTTCCGTCCTGCGCGCCTGGCACGAGGAAGGCATTGCCTGGAACCGTATGGCCATTGCCCTGCCGGGCAGCATGATCTCCGCCCCGGGTGCCTTCCTCTCCGTGTTGCGGGAAAACGGCATTCCCTTCTTTTTCAGCCAAAAGGACGCGGTCGCCCGCCACGGCGTCACGCGCCTGCTTCGCGGCGCCCTCACCTGCGTCAGCGGCGCCTGGTCCACGGACGCGGTCATGGATATCGCCCGCAGCGGTTTCTCGTCCCTCACGCGGGAGGAAGCCGCGCGTCTGGAGCGCTACGGCCGCCTGCACGGCATCGAGCGCGGAAAGTGGAACAAGCCTTTCAAATACGGGGATGATGTGGACGAGATGGAATCCCTCCGTTCCCGCCTGCTCGCCCCGGTCACTTCCCTGCACGCCGCCCTGCGCGCCGCCCGCACCTCGGACGCAAGCATCACCGCCGTGCTGGATTTCCTGCGCGCCGAGAATGTCTATGCCCGCCTGATCTCCCGTCAGGATGACCTGATGGACCGCGGGCTCTATGCCGAGGCCGTCATTGACCGTCAGGTCTGGAATCTGCTGATGAATATTCTCGACCAGCTTCACGCCCTCCTCGGCGACCGCCGCGCCACCCTGTCGGAAATGGCGCTCCTGCTGAGCGGCGCCCTGGAGCGCGGTCAGCTCTCCCCGATTCCCGAAAGCGAGGAAGGCGTGGCCATCGGTGAAATCGGCCACATGCTTCCCGGCGCGACGGACGCGCTCATCCTTCCCGGCATGAATGACGGCGTCATGACCTCCGGGGACGGCTCTCTCCTGAGTGACCCGGAGCGCCGCGCCCTGAATGAGCGCACCGGCAAGAAAATCGGTCTGACCCAGCGGCAGATGGCCGCCCTCGTCCGCTCCGACTATTACCGCACAATGACCCTGCCCTCGCGCCACCTCTTCGTGTCTTACTGCCTCCGGGACGAAAGCGGCTCCGCTCTTCTGCCCGGCGAACCGGTCACGGAGCTCCGGCGTCTCTTTCCGCACCTGCGGGAAAGCGGCGGCGTCCTGAATACCCTTCCGGATGTACCGGTCTCCCCGGCCATCGCCATGGAGGGGCTCGGTCCCATGCTCCGCGAGGTCCGTGACGGGCGTCTGGAGGACCTGCCTCCCGCCTGGGCAACCGCCCTGCGCGCGCTCTCGCGCGACCCTTCCACCGCCCCCGCGGTGTGGGATCTGATCGCGCGTCTGCGCGGTCTCCGTCCCCTCCAGGCCGTCCGCCCGGATACGGCGATCCGTCTCTTCCACGGCGACCGGGTATCGATCAGCCGTCTGGAATGCTTCGCTTCCTGCCCCTATAAACATTTCATGCGCTACGGGCTCCGGCCGGACACGACGGACACCTTCGCCTACTCCTCCGCGGACGCGGGCACTTTCTTCCACGCCGCCCTGCAGGAGTATACCGACGAAGTCTCCCGCACTCCCGGCTGGCCGGATCAGCCGCTCTCTCAGGATCAGATGGACGACATCATGGACCGCGTGCTGGCAAAGCTCACCGCCGAATGGGAAAACACGCCCCTGTGCGCGGATGCCGTGGGCGCCTGGCACGGAGAGGAATATACCCGCCGCGCCAAACACGCCGCCTCCGTGCTCACACGCTTTGCCGAAAACAGCGATTTCCGGATCACCGGCACGGAGCTCTCCTTCGGCACCACCGGCGGCATGCCCCCGGTCGTCCTGACCCTGCCGGATCAGACAAAAATCGCCCTCCGCGGACAGATTGACCGGCTGGACCGGTTCACCGGCCCGGACGGGGATTATCTGCGTATCGTGGACCTCAAAAGCAGCACAAAAAAGCTGATCCCCGCCAAAATGGAAACCGGCGAACAGCTTCAGCTGATGATCTACCTGCGCGCCGCCATGACCGCGAACCCCGGCACCCTGCCCGCCGGCGCCTTCTATTTCCCCGTCATTGATAACGAAGTCTCCTCCGCCACCCCTGAGAAAGCCGAGGAGGACCGGCTGAAGGAGGTCCGCTTCTCCGGCGTCGCCCTCGCGGATGAAAATGTGCTCTCCGCCATGGACCGTCTTTCCCCCTTCTCCATGCAGGAATTCATGACCTCCAAAGGTCTGTCAACCAAGGACTGGCTCATGCAGGACGCGGATCTCCGCCGCCTGACGGAGGCCGCCGTGTCCAAAGCGACGGAAATCTGTCAGAAAATCCGGTCCGGAGAAATTTCCGCCTCCCCCTCCGTGGAGTCGGATGACCGATCCGCCTGCACCTACTGTGAATACGCGCCCATCTGCCATCACCTGCCCGCGGACGAGCGTCCCCTGCCGCCCGTCAAAAAATTTACGGAGGTCGGTCTGACCCCGCCCCCAAGTACACCGTAAAGCCAAAATCACCCATTGCGCAAAGAGTGAAAATCAGCTATAATAATCTCGGTTAAAAATCCAATGAAGGAGGGTGTTCCCCATGATACAGGTAATCGCCGGCAAAAAGGGTTCCGGAAAAACCAAGCGTCTGATTGATCTGACCAACACCACCGCGCGGGACGCGGTTCACGATGTCATCTTCCTCGATGACGATAATCGTTATATGTACGACGTGGATCACAAAGTCCGTTTCATCAACGCGGAAGATTACCACGTTGCTTCCACCGATATGTTCATCGGGTTCCTCTGCGGGATCCTGAGCTCCAACTACGACGTCGGTACCATCTTTATCGACGCGTTCCTCCATCTCTGCCACGCGGATCTGGAAGCCACCGAGCCCGTGGTCGAGGTTCTGGCGGGTCTGGGCACCAAGCACAATGTGGACTTTGTCCTCAGCGTCAGTGCGGATCCGGAAACGCTGCCCGCCTTCCTGAAGCAGTATCTGATTTAAGTAAGCGGTCAGCCGCCCCTCCGGGGGGCCGCCGGCTTCTTATTTGCAATCCGGGAAAGGCGGTCGCCGCAAGGCACCGCCTTTTTCCATGATGGGAGCGTGACAATATGTCCTTTTTTTCCACCCGCGGCGGCAGCTGTGTCACCGCCAGTCAGGCCATTCTCCGTGGTCTGGCCGATGACGGCGGGCTCTATGTCCCCGCCATGTTCCCCCGGGTCAGTCCGGATCAGATCGCGGCGCTCGGGCAGATGAGCTATCCCCGCCGCGCCCGGGAAATCCTCAGCCTCTATCTGGAGGACTTTACCACCCAGGAAATCGACGATTCCGTCACCGCCGCCTACAGCGCGGACCGGTTTGACACTCCCGACATCGCTCCGCTCTCTCAGCTGGACGATAGCACCTGGGTGCTCGAGCTCTTCCACGGACCGACGCTGGCCTTCAAGGACATGGCGCTTCAGCTCCTGCCCTACCTGACCGGTCTCAGCGCCCGGAAAAACGGCGAACAGCGGGAAGTCTCCATCCTCGTGGCCACCAGCGGCGATACCGGCAAGGCCGCGCTGGAAGGCTTCCGCGATGTGCCCGGCACCAGCTGCACCGTCTTCTACCCGATGGACGGCGTCAGCGATGTCCAGAAACTGCAGATGGTCACCACCGGCGGCAATAACACGCACGTCATCGCGGTGAACGGCAATTTTGACGACGCGCAGACCGGCGTCAAGGAGCTCTTCAGCTCCCCGGACTTCGCGAAGAAGATGGATGCGCGCGGCAAAGTGCTTTCCTCCGCGAACAGCATCAACTTCGGCCGTCTCGTGCCGCAAATCGTGTATTACTTCTCCGCCTACGCGGATCTGGTGAAAAAGCGCGTCATCACCAATGGCGACCCGATCAATTTCTGCGTGCCCACCGGCAATTTCGGCAACATCCTCGCCGGCTATTACGCCAAGCAGATGGGACTTCCGATTCATAAGCTCATCTGCGCCAGCAATCGCAACAATGTCCTCACGGACTTCTTTGATTCCGGTCTGTATTCCACGCACCGGCTCTTTATCAAAACCAAGAGCCCCAGCATGGACATCCTCGTCTCCAGCAATCTGGAGCGCCTCCTCTTCGAGGCGGCGGACCGGGACGGCGAACTGGTCTCCACCTGGATGCGCCTGCTCAAGGAGTGCGGCTCCTACAGCGTCGGCGACCAGCGGCGCGAATGGCTGGAAAATGTCTTCTGGGCGGGCTGCGCGGACGACAACGCCACCGTGAAGGAAATCGGCAACCGGTTCCGCCGCAACCATTACCTCATGGATACGCACACCGCCGTCGCCAGCGCCGTGCTCAGCGAATACCGGCACAAAAAGAATGACCGGACCATCACGGTCGTGGTCTCCACGGCCAGCCCCTACAAGTTTGCCGCGGATGTCCTCACCGGCGTTGCCGGCGCGGAAGCGGCCGACGGGCTGGACGCCTTTGAATGCAGCGAAAAGCTGGAATCCCTGACGGGCGTCCGCATGCCGGATTCCGTCCGCCGCCTGCGCGATCTGCCCGTCCGGCATACCGCGAAGTGTGAAAAAGACGATATGGGCGAAGCGGTCCTCGCCGCCTTTGACCGGAAATAAAAGAAAAAGCATAATGGAGGAAAGTTCAATGGAAAACAACAAGCGCCCCGAAACCATGGAACGGATTACCACCCCTGCCCTGGCCGAAGCCTTTATTGAAGAGCAGCTCGCGGCCATCCGCGCCCAGGTGGGCGATCAGAAAGTCCTGCTGGCCCTCTCCGGCGGCGTGGACAGCTCCGTCTGCGCGGCGCTCCTGATCCGCGCCATCGGTCAGAACCTTGTCGCCGTGCATGTCAATCACGGTCTGCTCCGCAAGGGCGAACCCGAGCAGGTCATCGAGGTCTTCCGCAATCAGCTGCACGCGAACCTGGTCTACGTGGACGCGGTCGACCGCTTCCTCGATAAGCTCGCCGGCGTCTCCGATCCGGAGCAGAAGCGCAAGATCATCGGCAAGGAATTCATCGATGTCTTCGCCGAGGAAGCCGCCAAGCAGGACGGCATCCGTTTCCTCGCGCAGGGCACCATCTATCCCGACATTCTGGAGTCCGACGGCGTCAAGAGCCATCACAATGTCGGCGGTCTGCCGCCGGAACTGGATTTCGAGCTCGTCGAGCCCGTGAAATTCCTCTATAAGGACGAAGTCCGCGTGGTCGGCAAGGCCCTGGGCCTGCCGGATTCCATGGTCTATCGTCAGCCCTTCCCCGGCCCCGGCCTCGGCGTCCGCTGCGTCGGCGCCATCACGCGGGACCGTCTCGAAGCCGTCCGCGAGTCGGACGCCATCCTCCGCGAGGAGTTTGCCGCCGCGGGGCTGGCCGGCAAAGTCTGGCAGTATTTCACCATCGTACCGGATCTGAAGTCCACCGGCATCAAGGACAATAAGCGCACCTGGGACTGGCCCGTCATTATCCGCGCGGTCAACAGCGTGGACGCGACCTCCGCGACGATTGAAGAAATCCCCTACGCGGTTCTGGGCAAAATCACCTCCCGCATTCTCTCCGAGGTCTCCGGCGTCAACCGCGTCCTCTACGACCTCAGCCCGAAGCCCGTCGCCACGATCGAATGGGAGTAAGAACCCGACTTGCGAAAACCCTTATTTTACAAAGGGTTTCGGGGTGGCTTGGGAGCCTTTGATAACAAAATGATAACATTTGGCTGAGCCGTTCTCATTCTTCAAAATCCGGTGGTTTCGGAGTGAGCGGTCCTCAGAAGGATGCATATCACCTTCCAAAATTTCAAATCCCTCCGCTGTGGATGGTATTCCGCAGCGGAGGGATTTTTGTATATCTCGTTTTCCGGAAGATATCACTTGTCCGGTTTGCTCGTGAAAAGATCGCCGATCTCCATCGAAGGGACATTCGCCCGGATCTGATGCGTATCTGTCTGCGGGAAGTGATAACGCCAATGGTCGTACTCTTCCTGAGTGATCTCGCCTTTCTTCAGACGGATCGCCTGTTCCTGCCAAGACGTCAGCATCCGATGAAGCTCAACGGCCTTGATGCCCTTGTATGGATCAATCCGCAAGCGGACATCCCCCTCTTCGGGGCAAACGGTCAAACCGTAGAGATCTTCCAGCGCAAACAACGTGTGCATCAGTCCCTCCAAGGTATCCATGTCCGGAACATTGAGCGCCAAAGGAGAGACATCCAATGCATCAGCCAGATTCTTCGTCAGGTCAGCCTTCGGAGTACGCATGCCTGCCTCGTACTGTGCCATGCGAATATCCGCGTTGCTTTCCGGCAGTCCGGCAGCAACCCCCAGATACTTCTGGGTCATGCCCAGTTTTGTTCGGAACCATCGAATCCGTTCACCGATTGCCATCCCGTGGTCCTCCTTCTCAAGGATATTTCTATTATAACAGATACGTTTAAGTTCTACAAGAGGGGCATAAACAAAAAAGTTTTAATTTTTACCCGAAAGCCTCTTGACATAAACGAAAATGTTTAATATAATGTCGCAAGAGATAAACAAAAATGTTTATCTGAAAGGAGGAGTCCACATGGACAAAAAATTTTTGAGAGTTGAGGATATCATGCAGGAACTGGGAGTTTCCAAATCCTACGCATACCGAATCATCCATCAGCTAAATGAGGAATTGAAAGAGAAAGGATTCATCACAGTTTCCGGCAGGGTGAATCGTAAATACTTTCTCGAAAGACTGTACGGGAGTCCGGAATCCGGGAATGGGGTGAAGCAGATTGCCGATCTACAAGGATAAGAAAAACGGCAGCTGGTATGCCATGGTCCGGTATGAAAACTGGAAGGGCGAGCAAAAGCAGAAGTGCAAACGGGGCTTTGTGACCAGAAAGGAAGCTCTGGAATGGGAGCATACCTTCATGCAGCAGAGTCACGCGGATGTCGATATGCCCTTTGAAGCCTTCTGTGAGCTCTATGAAAAAGATATCCGTCCCCGGCTGAAGGAAAACACCTGGCAAACCAAAGAGCACATCATTCGTTCGAAGCTGATTCCCTACTTTGGGAAAAAGAGCCTCAGCGAAATCACAGCCCGGGATATCATGGCCTGGCAGAATGAACTGCTTGCGCACAGGGATGAGAAGGGAAAGCCTTACGCACCCTCGTATCTGCGCACCGTACAGAATCAGCTCAGTGCCATTCTGAACCATGCCGTCCGCCACTATGGCCTTCGCGAAAATGTTTCCGCGAAAGCCGGCGGGATCGGGCGCAAGGAGGATAAGGAAATGCTCTTCTGGACGAAGGAAGAATACCTGAAGTTTGCGCAAGCTATCATGGACAAGCCACAAGCTTACTACGCCTTCGAAATGCTGTACTGGTGCGGAATCCGCGAAGGTGAATTGCTGGCCCTGACGCCGTCCGACATTGATTTCAAGAACGGTACGCTGCGAATCAATAAGTCCTATCAACGGCTGCATGGGCAGGACGTGATCACTTCCCCGAAAACGCCCAAGAGCAACCGGACAATCCGAATGCCGAAATTCCTCTGTGACGAAATGCAGGATTACCTGAAAATGCATTACGAAATCAGAGAAGAAGACCGGATGTTTCTCTTCACCAAGAGCTACCTCTATCATGAAATGAGCCGCGGCAGTCAGGCTGCCGGCGTCAAGCGAATCCGGATCCACGATCTGCGGCACAGCCACATTTCCCTGCTCATAGATTTGGGCTTCAACGTGGTCGCCATTGCCGCCCGTGTCGGGCACGAAAGCATTGACATTACCTACCGGTATGCGCATCTCTTCCCCTCAAAGCAGGCGGAGATGGCAAACCGGCTGGAAGACGAAAGACTGATTGAAAAGGAGGATCATAAGAATGTCGGCTAAGAATGTAGACCGTCACAAGCGTTTTCGTAACATCACCGTAGGCTTCCGGGTCTCTCCGGAAGAAAATGAACAAATCAACCGTGCCGTGGCCATTTCCGGGCTTCCAAAGCAGGAATACTGCTACCGGAAATGCCTTGACCGGGAAATCACTGTCATTCCCAACCCGCGGGTGTACAAAGCCCTGACCGTTCACATGGCAGCCATCCTGCGGGAACTTCAGCGGCTTGGTCAGAGCGAAACGCCCAGCGAAGAATTATTGGAAGACATTGAACTCATCAGCAAAATGCTGGACGAAATGAAAGAGAAATCGGAGTAATCATTGACTGTTTCAATGATTCGGCCCGATAAAAAAACGGACTTGTCCTGCCCGACAAGTCCCGCGAAGTACAGGCAGCGGTTGCCGCGAGTACATACCCACTTGTATTTTACCACGGCAGCCGCTCCTTTGCAAGAAAGGAGCAATTAGAATATGTTTGAATGTATACCGGCAGTGATCCGGAAAACCGGACGTTTTTGCTGCTGGCAATATGAAGACCGAAACGGTCGAAAAACCAAAGTCCCTTATAATCCGGTTACGCAGGAACATGCCCGGAGCAATGACCCCGCCACTTTTTCCACCTTCGAGAACGCGGTTCAGCGGGAGGAATACGACGGTATCGGGATCGGCATTTTTGACGGTGTGAGCGCGATCGATCTGGATCATTGCCTGATCGATGGTCAGCTGAGCGAAACGGCGAAGGAGATTATTGAGCTGATGCACAGTTATACCGAAGTCAGCCCCGGCGGAGACGGCATTCACATCCTCTTCCGCGTGGAAGATTTTCAGTATGACACGGGCAAATACTGCATTATGAATCATCCTGCCGGCATCGAGGTTTATGTGGCCGGCACTACCTCAAAATACGTCACCGTGACCGGAAACCGCTTCAATGATTTTCCGTACAGTGAGCGGACCGCGGAGCTTCAGACGCTGTTGGACCGGTTTATGCGCCGGGAGCCGGCAGGGGAAAATGCCCGTTGTGAAGTCATAAATCATGCAGTAAATGCAATAAATGCAGTAAATTCCTCTCTGACGGATGAGGAACTTCTGCAAAAGGCGCTTTCCGCCAAGAATCAGGAGAACTTCAGGCGGCTTTGGAGCGGAGATTTCTTCGGCTATGCGTCTCAAAGCGAAGCGGAACTCGCTCTGTGTTCGATGCTGGCCTTCTGGAGCGGTGGAGACGAAGCGCAGATCGACAGGCTGTTCAGGCGTTCCGGGCTGATGCGCGACAAGTGGGACCGGAAGCAGAGTGGCA
>Ga0065709_1029806_pt1 | contig 12153 bp, 9 predicted proteins | sample Hoacrofraction14_2_FD_59096 | JGI IMG/M metagenome (GOLD analysis project Ga0065709, IMG submission 59096) | Hoatzin crop microbial communities from Cojedes, Venezuela, sample from fiber fraction 14 v1 | ecosystem: Host-associated > Birds > Digestive system > Esophagus > Crop | place: Venezuela... | reverse complement strand
GTAGCGCTCCGGCTCGGCCAGGAAGTCCTTGACCTCCTGCAGCTCCTCGACGGCCTCGTCGATGCCGGCGACGTCGGCGAACTTGGTCTTGGGCCTGGTCTCCTCGCTCGTGCGCGCCTTGGTCCGCCCAAAGCCCATGGCCTTGCCGTTTTGCCCCTGGATCTGGTTCATGAAGTAGATGAGCACCACGATCATGATGATCGTGGGCACCACGGAGATCAGGATGGTCTCGAGCAGGTCGCCGGACTCGGTGTTGATCGTGAAGGAGACGTCGGGCTTCTCGGCCATGAGCTCCTCGAGGGAGTCGGCGCCCACGTAGTAGCTCTCGAAGGGAATGGGGGCGTCGCCCTCGTCCTTGTGCCCGGAGTCCTCCCAGAACGATCCCGTGAGCTTGCCGTCCGAGGTCTTGTAGGTCACATCTGAGACGCGGTCCTCCTTGACGGCCGTCACGAACTCGTTGGTCGCGAGGGTCTTTGCCTGGGGGCTGCCCGCGAGAAATCCCTGCCACACGTTAAACAGCAGGTAACCGGCAAGAATGGCAATGACGATGCCGTAGACGCCGTAGTAGCGGCGATTCCGAGGCCCGTCAGGACCTCCCTGACCGCCCTGGTTGTTGTTCATGTCTGACAATATATGCTCCTTGCTGCGCGTGCGCGCGCACGCGCGATCGACAGCGCCGTGCCGCTAGATGGCCTCCGGCTTGAGTATGCCCACGTAAGGCAGGTTACGATAGCGCTCCGCATAGTCGAGGCCATAGCCCACCACAAACTCGTCGGGCACATGCGCCCCCACGTAGGAGGGCTCGACGTTGGAGGTGCGACCCACGAGGTCCTTGACGCAGAAGACCGCCACCTTGACCGACGCCGCCCCTCGGGCCTCCATCATGCGCACGAGGTAGGAGAGCGTGAGCCCCGAGTCGAGAATGTCCTCGACGAGAATGACGTCGCGGCCCTCGATCTCTGTGTCCACGTCCTTGACGATACGCACCACGCCCGAGCTCTTGGTCGAGTCGCCGTAGCTCGAGGCCGCCATGAAGTCCACCGACAGGGGAATGGATATCGAGCGGATGAGGTCGGAGCCAAAGACGAACGCCCCGCGCAAGACGATCACGATCAGGGGATTCTTCTGGGCGTAGTCTCGCGAGATCTCCGCGCCCACACGAGCGGCGATGCGTCCGACCTCCTCCTCGGGAATAACGACGCGTTCGATGTCTGGGTGAACCTCACTGCCCATGCGACGACCCTCCTACGATAGCCACAGAATCCCACACCTCATGAAGTGGTAATTTTAGCCCACTACCACCTCTGATGGCAAGCCGAGCAGACCGCTCGAACGCGCAGGGCCGGCGCGCCGTCGCCCGGCCTCACGGCAGCACGTCGTCACGGCTCACCAGCATGAGCTCGACCATGAGCCGCGTCTCCGCAGTGCAGCGGGCACGTTCGTCCGCCCGTATGCCCACCAGCCACACGATGGGCCCGTTCGCGCTCGTCCGGACGATGGGGGCTCGCGCGCGGTCGTCCACCGGCACCCGCGCCTCTCCCAGCAGGTCCGACACCTTCTTGGACTGCCCGTGCATTCCGAGCGGGCACATCACGTCACCCGGCTGGGGCACGTCCACCCAGAGCCTTCCCCCGGTCGCCTGGTCAAGCCCGCACGCCACGGCGTCGAGCAGAACCGAGGCACCCTCCCATTCGCGTCCGTGGTCGCGTGCTATCTGGGGGGCGTCCGCGCCGCGGGGCAGCCGCGTCATGCGCGCGTACAGCGTACGCCCTCCTGCCACCTCGAGCTTGCCCACAGGTCTCCTGGGCGGGCGCACGGCTGGTGATGACGCGACAAATCGCAGGTCAGGCACCGAGAATCCCTCGACCACGCCGGGGACGTCGAGCCATGCGGCGATGCCCTTCTCGGCCTGGGCCTTGTCCCTGAAGATGACCATCCCGAACTCGACGCGCACGTCAATTCCGAGCGCGACCGTCACCGAGCCGCCTCCCCGCGCCACCATCTCGAGGATCGCGGCCACGTGGCGTGCCTCGAGACGGGCCTCGGGGCTCACCTCGGCCAGCGCCCGCCGCACCATCCGCCGTGCCAGGACGACCTCGCAGGCCGCGAGCCTCGCCGCGTCGAGGGCGACGAGGCCATCCTCGCGCCGTCGTACGAGGTCGCGGTAGCTGCGCATCGCGAGACCGGAGAGGTAGGAGTCCTCGTCCGAGAGGATGTCGCAGGCGGTGGCCAGGCTCGAGACGACCCGCGGGTTGCGTCGCCTGAGCGTGGGCAGCACCTCGTGGCGCACGAAGGCCCTCAGGTACGTGGTGTCGGTGTTGGTGGCGTCCTCGCGCCAGATGATGCCGCGCATGCGCAGCAGGTTGCAGAGCTCCTCGTGCGTGCGGTCGAGCAGCGGCCGCACGATGCGGTTGCGACGGCGTGGTATGGACGAGAGGCCAGAGGCGCCCGCGCCGCGCAGGGCGTTCATGAGGAAGGTCTCCGCCCGGTCGTCGGCCGTGTGGGCCGTGAGTATGCGCGCGGCGGAGCGTGGCGTCCCAAACTCCTCGGAGAGGCGGTTCGCCAGCCGCGCCGCCTCGGCATAGCGAAGGTCGCGCCCCACCTCCTCGACGTTGGAGGCACCGTCCGGCGACTCGGCCGCCCCGAGGACGTCGACGCGCCGCACCGTGCACGGCAGGCCGTACTCGCTGGCGAGGTCCCGGACGAACTCCTCGTCCTCCTCGGCATCGAGGCCGCGAAGCTGATGGTTCACGTGCAGCACATGGAGGCGCTCGCGACCGATGCGCGCCAGGCCTCGACCGTCGTCGATGTCGAGTGCCGCGCTCGTGGCCAGGACGAGCAATGCCGTCGAGTCGGCGCCGCCCGACACCATGAGCACCACCGGGGCAGACCCCTGACCGGCGCTGCGGTCGGGTCGCTGTCCCATGCCGCGAGCGTCACGGCTGCCCGCGTATCTGTTGCTGACCGTCGGCATAATCGCCTCCCCGTTGCGCGTACCTGCGATTCCCGCGTTGTCTTGTCGGTCAAAGCCCGTCATTCTCGGCAATTTCCAAGACCCATCATACACGCCGCACGACCAATTGGGACGTCATGCGGCGAGCAAAGAGGCACGCGCCCAAGAGGGTCCGGTCATGGCAAAAGGGACGCCTGCCGCTCGGCAGACGCCCCTTCCTCTGCGCGTTCGCACCTATCCAATGAGCGTAAGCGCACCCTCACGGCCGAGAGCGTACGGCGAGCGCACGCCCCCGCCTCAGTGAGTCAGCTAGTCGATTGTGACCTTGCACGCGTTGGCCTTCTCCTGCTGCTTGGGCACCTTGACCTCAAGCACGCCATTGTTGTACGACGCCGAAAGCCCTGCGGTGGCCGCGTCCTTGAGGTAGACGCCACGCGACGCCTTCCACTCGTGGGTCTCCTTGTGGATGAAGTTCTTGTCCTTGTTCTCCTCGGACTCCTTCTTGTCGACCGAGATGGACAGACGACCCTCGTTGAGCTCGACGTCGATCTCGTCCTTCTTGACGCCCGGGAGCTCGGCGCTGATGACGTACGTGTCACCGGCGTCCTCGACGTCCATCTTGAACGCGTCGCTTCCGCTCAGCGCGGCCATGGGCGCGCTAAAGAAGTCATCGAACGTGTCCCACGGGAAACCCTTGCTCAACGTCCTGCCGTACCGATCATAAGGAACCATACCAACCATGATGCACACTCCTTGCAACTAGTCCTGAGCGCCTCCCCTTGGTGGCGCCCCTTCGTGTTATCACTACTATTCCCCAGCGCGCGGCATTTATACATCAATAAGAAGATTTTCTTAGCTTCACATACTCAATATATCTAAGTCTGTTTATATAAGATTTTTGCATTGCCGCATATTCTTATGGTCTCTGGTCACTTGCGCTATCATGGTAATGTTTTAGCAATTGCCAACAGGGGCATAGCATTGCCCCGGTCACGATTGGACAGACATGCCTTCTCGCAGCCAAGCGCGAGGTACCACACGTCCCACCCGCCGCCCGAGTGAGGGCTCGTACGAGTCGGGCGTCTCCCCAGAGAGTTCGGCCGTAATCCGTAGGCGACGCATCAACAACCTTCCCGGCTTCTCCGACGCGGACGAAATCGACGAGATCGACGCCTTCAGCACGCCAGGCGACCTCGATGACACACCCGCCGAGCAGCCCTTGTCAACAAGCGATTACGCTAGCGAGTATGCTGTCAGTTCCGCAGATGGCTACCCAGTCGATGGCGACCATGCCAACGGTGCCGCATACGCCGATGAGGCCAGCTACGACGATGGTACCTACTACGACTATGAGACCGGCCATAGCGACGACGCCGACACCCACTACGCCGATGGTGCCAGCTATGACGATGGCAGCTACGCCAGCGACGCCGCATACACCGATGACGCCGGCTACGATGACGGTGCCTACTACGCCGATGAGGCCGGCCATAGCGACGGTGTCTCCTATGCCGACAGCGCCGCCTTCGGCGACGATGCTGGACGCCCTCGTAAGTCGAGTCGAAATTCTCGGCTCTACGTCCGGCAGCGCCCCGCACGACGCACCGTTGAGGCCATTGACGACCTCGCCCCCGACGAGGCCACGCCGTCCGGGGACTACGCGCATGACTCGCAGTTTGTGCATGGGAGGACCATCGCAAGCGCCCTGCCCTTCTCGGAGGGCGGATATCGACGGTCGCGGTCCGGCATGAGCTCGCTCCAGAAGAGTCTCCACTATGGGCAATACCTCGAGATTCCCAAGGGCAGCCGCTCGATCTTCGCGTCGCGCGAGCGTGCCCGCAGGAGAAAGTCCGTCTTGGCGCTTCTCGGCGTCGTCATCCTGCTCGCGCTGGCGATGCTGCTCGTGTGGCACCTCTTCTCCATGGCCAGCCTCGGCAGCTCATAGGAGAAGGACGAACAGTACGCACGTGCCATGCCTCCCATGCGTCGCCTGCCCCGCATGACGCAGGGCAGGCGATTTTCCTAGGCGCCTTCTCCTAGAGGGACCAGGACTCCTCTGCGTAGGTCTCAAGACCCTCGGGTACGAGGTAGTCAAACCAGTCATGGCTCACGGCGATCGCGACGGCCTTGCCGCCGTCCTCGGTCGTCGCGATGAGCACCCAGTCAACGTCGTTCATCTGCCCATGGGCGCAGAGGTATGCCGTCTCGTCAGTGGTGGCAGACGCCTCTACTGAGCCCCCGGCGTCCTCGGGATCCTCGCTGCCACTCGTCTCGTCGGGCGCGCCCTGCTCGCCAGCCGTGGACGTGGTGACCCTTCCTCGGCTGACCCGCTCGGTCTCGTCCGTGAACCCGCAGATACTCACTAACGCGTTGAACGCCTCCTCGTTGATGGCATCGGACGAGGTGCGGTCCGACGCAACGACCAGGTCACCCAGCTCGTCAGCGGCAAAGGCGTAGCGCAAACCCCTGACGGTTGCACCCTCGGCGAGCACGTCCCGCTCGGTGGACGTGCCCTCCTCGGTATCGGCACTCGTGGCCTGTCCAGCGGCATCACGCACCAGCTCATCAGCGTTCGTCGCAAAGGGATCGTCGGTGAAGGTGAGCAGCGCGCCGTTGCTCAAGTCATAGCTGGCGAGCGCCACCCAGCTGTCAGATGTGGTCGCCGCATCACGCGTCGCACCAGCGTTGTCGAGATAGCTGGAGACGACCTTGGGCTGATAGGCAAAGTACTCCGCGAGATGGTGGATGTCCGTCGGCTGGTTGGCGGAGACCTGGATGGTCACCGTGTCACCAAGGGAGACTCGCTCGTCGGCTGCGGGGGACGTCTCCACCACGAGGTCCGGTTCGTCCTCGGACTCGACGTAGGTCACCTGTGCCTCGAGGCCGATGTTCTTGAGCGTGGTCAGCGCCTCCGTGCGCGTCTTGCCCACGAGGTCCGGCATCGTGTACGCCTGGGCGACCGTCAGCTTCACTTGGTCAGAGGACGAGAAGGACTTGCCCGCCTCGGGGTCGACGGAGATCACATGCCCCTCCTCCTCGGTGCTCCGCACATACTCGGTCTGGACGTTCTCGGCTCCCGCCTCCTCAAGCGCCGCCGTCGCCTCTTCGAGCGTCATGCCCACCACATAGGGCATGACACGAGGCTGTGCGACCACGATGGTGACCGTCGTTCCGTTGGGGACGCGCTCGCCCTCCTCCGGTGACACGCTCATGACCCTGCCGGCGCTCGAGTCGGCCACCTCCTGCGTCTCCTCGACCGTAAACCCCAGGTCCTCGAGGTTCGCCCGCGCCACGCCGGCCTCGCTCCCCACGACACTGGGAATCGTGTGACCTCCCCACACCTCCATGCCATAGGTCACGAGCACGACGGCAACGGTCACGATGAGGAGCACCAGCACCAGTGCGAGACGGGCACGCCGACGGCTTCGGCTCTTGCCCTCGCCGGGGACGAGATGACCCGCGCCGTCATCCGCGACGATGTGCGGGTGCACATAGGAGGAGGCACCCGACTGGGCATGGCCGAACCTGCTGTGGTCGATGTCGTATCTGCGACTCGAATACTCCTCGTCATAGGTGGGGGCCGTCTGCGTGACCATCATACGAGGATCGTTGGGAAGCTCGATGAGGTTGGGGTCCATCACGGCGTGGGGTGCCGTGTCTCCGAGGGAAGGGGCGACGAGCGTCTCTGCGACGCGGTCGGGCTGCTCGGTGGTGCCGGCATCGGACTCGTCGGCAGCTTCGGCCTCAGCGGTCGCAGCGACCTCGGCCTCGTCAGCTTCATCGGTCCCCGCAGCCTCGTCATCGTCGGTAGCGGCAGGTTCGAGCTCGTCCTCAGTGGGCTCGTCGGTCTCCGCCTCGAACGTCTCGTCGACTTCGTCGCTCTCTTCCGCTTCGCTCCCGGCTACTTCGACCTCGCCCTCGTCGGTCTCGTCCTCGCCCAAGGTGGACACGTTGGTCGTAGCGTTCTCAGAAATCTTGGTGGTGACGTCCGAGACGGGCAAGGAAGTCGTGTCATCATTGGCGATCCTAGTGGTGACGTCTGCCTCAGCCTCCGACGCGGCGGGGGCGTCCGCTTCTTGCTTGGGCACCACCTCGGCCGCGTCATCGGCAGCCACGCCTGCCTCGCTCTCGAGCTCCGCTGCGCTCACGTCATCGGCATCTGCGCCCTCAGCCGTGGACTCGCCTACGGCACCAGTTACGGCTGCGGCCTCCGCATCGAGTCCAGCGTCGGCTCCGGCGTTGGCTCCGGCATTGGTCGTGGGCGCGGCTTGGGCTCCGGAATCGGCCGGGGACGCGGCTTGGGCCTTGGCACTAGCTCCGGCGTCGGCCGGGGGCGAGGCTTCGGCTCCGGCGTCGGTTCCGGCGTCGGTTCCTGCATCGGCTGGTGCTTCGGCCCCTGACCCATCGTTCTTCTCGGCTGCATCGTCTCCGACCCCCTCGTCGTGAACTTCTCGGTCTCCCTGCTCAACACCCCCGTTGGCATCGCTCGCACCATTGGCGTCCTTTGCGCCATCGGCACCCTTGGCATCATCAGCGCCCCCGGGGCCATCGCCACCCTTAAACTCAGGGCCATCGCCACCCTTAAAGTGTGCCGCATGCCGAGGGGTATGCGCGACAATCTCTGCCCCACACGAGGGGCAGCACTCGCTGTCATCGGGAATGGTAGCTCCACACGCATCACAGATCATGCCCGGCTCCGTTTCTAGTGTAGTTTGGGCATACCGGTAACAGTATACTCCCCCGCGCCCAACTTCACCAGAGGATGCGTCTGCCAGAGCCTGTTGTGCCTGTTATAAATTGCTAAAGTTGTTACAAATTGGCTCTTCAATAGTTTCTGTGGGAGGTCGTGCGAGACGTCCCACACGAAGAGTTTGCGCAGGCGCAGGGCGATGGCTCGATACGTGATTGCGGGAGCGACGCTCTGGGCAAGCTTGGAGGCACCTCATGGCACAAGGGCACAAGTATGGGGTGCCGAGAGTGGCATCAGAACGCAAGCCTGGGTGATGTGGGCCCCTATGCTTCCCCACGATTGGCTTCAGGGCAAAAAACCAGCACCTTATGCCGTTCCCTCGTACAATACCTCGGGAGCGATGTCGAGGTCGTCCCCCCAGCACACCGTTCCAAAGCGAACCTCCGCCTTTGCAAGCAGGCGTTCGCTTGCCAAACGAGCATAGGGACGGCTGGACTCAATCATCGGCGCCATATCAAAAGTACCCTTATGCCCATCACTAAAAGCAACTTTCAATTTGCGGTTTCCCAGATACTCCACCGCCACAACAGGCGCATAGCGAAAAACTGGAGCACGCTCATCTAAGCTTGCCAACACTATCACCTACCGTAGAGGGTCGATTCGATAGGGCTCGTCATCATTTTCGGCAAGCTCCCAATTTGCCAGCAGCTCTTCGTAGTGAAGTTCGACCCATGCAACAATAAGTCTCTCTTGTTTGCGAGGCATGGCACCATTAAGCAAATTTCCTTCTAGGTCATAAGCAGCCTCGTTGCCCTGATAGTACGCGTGAAAATGCGGGGGCCGATGCTCGTTCCAATACATCCGTATCACTATTCCGTAAAACATGCTAATGGTTGGCATATCCAAGCCCCCGAACCGCAATCATTTGCAAACACCCTGAGCGGTCATCCCGCCTTCATCGTACAAATCAATCTATTAGCTACCCTATGTCTTGCTCAGGATAGCACAGGGCAAGGAACGGGCCGCCGCTTCTGCGACTGCCCGTTCCTCCCGAGTCTCTGCCGAGAAGCCCCGACGCCCAAGCACGACGGCGTACACGTAGCTGCTACCGCCCCACGCCCAACTTCAAGAGGCGCATCTGCTGGACCCTGTTGTGCCTGTTATAGGGCGTGCGCCCCGCCCATAGTTGTCCTCGCGGCAGAATCCACCCACACTTGCGTCCTCGTTTCGGGCGGGCCGCTCGGCCACCCATACGTCCAATCCTGTACCGGGCAAGTCTCACAGCGTTCTGGCGAGAGGTCATCGGCGCACATGCCCCCATCCACACAAACTTCCGAAGAGACTATAAATTCAGCAAAATCGCACGTACAGCATAGTACGCAATATCATCATGAAGCACCTTGCAGCACCACTACGCCTTCATGATGTCAATCCAGCTCTTGAGGTGCGCGATGAACTTGTCATAGGTCATCTGTGGGTCAGGCTCCTCGACGGTCTCGTTCTCAAGATCGACGACCACGACCCACACAGCCTGGTAAATTCGCTCCCTCAAGAGCCTCTTGCCGAGAAGGACAAACCTGTCTATGTACGAGGCTCCGTCAAATGCCTGGTCCTGCTCATATCTTCCTAGGGACGCTCCCTTTCTTGGCTGGGAACTCTCGTCGGTCTTTCGTATGACCAGGACATAGCCATAGCTTGGAGGGAGGCTATTGGGCTCCAAGAGGTGATTCTTGGTCGCATAGTCTACGTCTACGGCGCTTCCCAGCGCTTCTTCCGCCCTGTTGTTGGCATTGTTGCCAAAGCTGCTGTTGATGCTTTTGAGCTCAATCGCCGCAACGAGCGTCTCACCATAAAACGCCGTAATGTCCCACTTCTTAGACGGGCGGAACCACCCGGGAAGCGTCACGTTGCCGCTATCGGAGCATACGCTTTCTGCCTCATAGCCACATCGAACCATATCGGCAATTAGAGTCGTCTGGAGCGGTACGATGTGACGACCGCTTTGCGTATTCTTATGCACCGCATAGTGGACGCAGTCGAGCACGGCCTGTCGCACGGAGTCTCTCATGATTGCTCGCTTTTATTGCTGTCGCCGTCAATCCCAAACGCAATGGCGGCCGCACGGCTTGCGCCGGCACGGTCGTTCGCGCGAAACGCCTCCGCCAATTCTCGCCTGACCGCAGGAGAAACGTCATCCGAGCGCGGAATGTGAACGAGCCGCAGGTACTGCGCTTGGAATCGCTTGGTGCCCCCGTTCATCTTCACGCCCAAGGCGTCAATGAAGCCTTCCACGACATCGCTCATGAGAAGGCCCCCCAGCTCGTCAAGGGCCCACTCGTCAGAAGTGATCCAATAGCAGTTGTGGTGAGGATACAACTGCCCCGTGTCAAGAACTGGATCACACGAGTTGGAAAGGTCGGGCACCAGCAACTTGGGCGTATTGATCAAGGATGAGTTGAGCTTATCGAGCGTTCTATACCAGCTCTCCGGATGTTGCCGCGCGACGTACCTCCTGCGCAGACGACCCTCATGCGACTTAAAATAGGCGCTCAACTCCGGATAGTCTCTCAGGTTGACCAGCCGCCCGTCGCAATCCCAAGGATTGACGAGCCACTTTTTTCTGTCGCGTCTTCCAGAACGCCAGTCGCGCATGTAGAAGAGCGGGAGCAGACGACTTCCCTCAACGATCGTCGGGTCCTCCGTAATGAAGACCCGATCGCATCCCGTCGCCACGCCAATTCCTATATGGACGCCCGCCTCGTCCATGGAAGGCAGCCGCTCCGAAAGCGCCTGCAAACGCCTGATGTTCTTTGGCGAGGAGAGCGGAATGATGGAATCACCCTTCGGCAAGGGCAACGTCACCGCATCAAAGGATCCCGTCGTCAGGTCGTCGGATTCTGTTGCGGCAACCCAGACCCCAACGCCTTTGGCATCGGCATCAGAGAAGTCACGATGGCAGTCTACGAACTTGAGGCTTTCGCCACCCTCGTTCTTGATGAGCGTTATCGCCGGATATGCGGACACGCCTTCCTCAAAAGCGTCTGCGGCATGCATCCGTATGAGGGCAGAGAGATGGAAGTCCCGAGAGACCAGCCCCCTGAGCTTTCTTCCGTACGCGTTCTGCAGCCATCGGTCGGCGCAAATGAAGCAGAGGGCACCGCCGTTCTCCAATATCTCAAGGCTCTTCTCGTAGAAGCCAACGTACAGGTCGGTCCCCATGCTAAAGCAGCTCAGGTGCTCAGCATACGCGCTGCGAAGATCTCTCGAGATGTGCGTCGCCCTCACATACGGCGGATTGCCGACCACCCAGCGTGCCTTCGGAAGGTCGTCGGCGAGAAGGTAGTCGCCCTGATGGACCCATGCGTCCGCAAGGGCGTTCGCGTCCCCTGCTGACATCCCATGCTCACAAAGGACCTGCCGCACAAGATCATTGCTCGCATTCACCGACGCCTCGTCGGTATCGTACGCGCACACGGCATGCCGCAGCCGCTCGGCGCACAAGGCATTGCGACTCTCCGCGCTCGTGCACAGCCGAGCGACAATCTCTCTCAGAAACGCTCCCCTGCCACACGACGGCTCTACGATCGTGCCTTGGGTGAGGTCCGCGTCAGCCACATACCCAGCTATGTCGAGAACGAGCCGGACCACCCATGCACGCGTATACACGACCCCGTCATTAGCTATGGCCAAAACAGACCTCCCCCCGCACATGCCGTTGGGCAAGCTACGCTGCCCCTCAAGTCGTACTGAGGATAGCACAGGGCAAGGAACGGACCGCCGCTTCTGCGACTGCCCGTTCCTCCCGATTCTCTGCCGAGAAGCCCTGGCACCTGGGCCGCCGGCGCGGCGGCACGCGCAGCCGCCGCCCACGCCCTGGGTGCCAAGCCTCCCGATGCCCTACTTCACCGTCGCGGCGAGCTGGTCGGCCTCGCCCATGTCGATGAGCACGGTGTCACCCTCGTGCACCTTGTTCTCGATGATGAGCGTCGCGATGCGGTCCACCACCTGGCGTTGGATGAGCCGCTTGAGCGGGCGCGCGCCGTAGACCGGATCGAGCCCGTCGAGGGCCAGCAGCTGGATCGCGCTGTCCGTGAGCTCGAGGTTGATGCGCTCGCGCGTGAGGCGCTCCCGCACGTCGGCGAGCTGGATGTCCACGATCTTCTCGATGTCGGCCAAGCCAAGCGCGTGGAACACCACCACGTCGTCGATGCGGTTGAGGAACTCCGGCTTGAAGGACGCCCGCAGCGCCTCGTTGACCTGGTGCTGCAGCTCGTCCGGGTCGGTCTGGACGCCCGCCTGCGCGATGAACTGCGACCCCACGTTGCTCGTCATGATCACGATGGTGTTCTTGAAGCTCACCACGCGACCTTGGCCGTCCGTGAGCCGCCCGTCGTCGAGCACCTGCAGCAGGACGTTGAAGACGTCAGGGTGCGCCTTCTCCATCTCGTCGAGCAGGATCACGGAGTACGGCCTGCGCCGCACGGCCTCGGTGAGCTGGCCGCCCTCGTCG
>Ga0065709_1006200_pt1 | contig 12163 bp, 8 predicted proteins | sample Hoacrofraction14_2_FD_59096 | JGI IMG/M metagenome (GOLD analysis project Ga0065709, IMG submission 59096) | Hoatzin crop microbial communities from Cojedes, Venezuela, sample from fiber fraction 14 v1 | ecosystem: Host-associated > Birds > Digestive system > Esophagus > Crop | place: Venezuela... | reverse complement strand
CAGAAGCTGTATGATACGCTGACCGGGATCCAGATGGGACGGCTTGAGGCGCCCGAGGGCTGGATCTGCACCATTGATTAACTTTATATGAAAAAGCCCCGGAGCCTGTGCCCCGGGGCTTTTTTTATGCTGTTTTTATGCGGCTCAGATCCCGCGGAACTCATACGAGAATTCCACGCCCGCCGCGGTATCCGGCACGAATTCCGGATGGGTCTTCGCGCCCCAGCTGTCGTCGCCGCCGACGCCCATCTGCATCGCGGAGACCTTCAGCCAGGTCGCGTGCGAGCGCGGAAGCTCGTTGGGATGCGTGGCCTGCTCAATGTCGTGCGGCGACCACGGAAGCGCCGAGAAGCCGAAGCGCTGCCCCTGCGCGGCGCGCACGAGCAGCCCGCGGCCGCGCGCGTCGGTGATGCGCGCCCAGCGCACATCCTCGTGGTGGCCGCTCTCCTGCGGCACCATGTAGTGTGCCATCGAATCGAAGGTTGTCGATGAATAAATACCCAGTTTCGCGCCCTCCAGGCGGTCCGTGTACGTCTCCTGCGGCCCCGGCCCGTACCAGGCGATGCGGTCATAGTCCGCGTTCAGGCGCATGAGCACGCCCGCCTCCGGCATATCCGGCAGCCCCGCCGGCGGCGTGCAGCGGAGCGTCACGCGCACCGTCCCGTCCGCCGTGACGCGGTAGGCCAGATGGCACTCCGCGGCCGGCGACGTCGGCAGCTGATAGCAGAAGGTGACCGTCACGGCGCTGCCGTCCGGCTCCTCCTCCGTCGTCATGAAATCCGAGTCCCAGCTGCCCTCCACCTTGTGCGTGGCATAGAGGCTCGCGATCTTCCACTGCGCATAGCGCTGCGGCATCAGGTTTCCGCTGTCATTGTCGGTCGGCGCGCGCCAGAAGTTCGGGCGCGGCAGGCCCTCGATCATCTCGCGGCCGCCCCACACATAGGACACCAGGCCGCCGCTCAGCACCGAGAAGAGCGCGGAGAAGTGCTCTCCCTTCACGCCCACGTTCAGCGCCCCGTGGATCACGCGCAGCTTTCCGCCGAAGGCCGCCTCGTCGCCGCCCGCACACGTCGGATGCTCGCCGCACAGCACCGCCTTCCCCGCCGGAAATGGCAGTTCGTCCGACCGCACCGGCGCCGTGATCACACGGTCCCAGGGCGTCACAGCGGCTGCGGCGCACTCTGCCTTCGCCGCGCAGGCCGCAGCGGCCGCCGGCACTTCCGACGGCGCCAAAGTGTCCGCTCCGCCAGACTTCTCCGCCAGCGCCCGGCTGGTCGATCCCGGCGCAGCCGCGATGACCGCGCGGCCGTCCCAGACGAAGATCTCCTCGCCGTACGCCACCTCATACCCGGCACGGGCCCAGAAGGTGTCCTCCTTCAGCCGGAAGGAAACCGAAAGCGCATACTCGCCCGCCTCGACCGGCATAAACGGGATCTCCACCGTCGTCTTCTCAAGCGGCTCCGCCTCGATCGTGAGCGGGATCTCCGCGTACGGCGAGCCATCCAGCAGCACGACCGCGCAGGCGTCGAAGGCCGAGAGCGGCGTGAAGAGGTGACGGTTCGTAACCTCGGCCGTGAACAGCGCTGCCGGGGCCGCGGCGGAAGGTGCTGCCGAGCCTGCTGTCGAAGCCGCGGCGGCGGGGGCCGTGAACGTCACATCGATATTCCGGTAGTTGTACTTCACCGAAGCCATCTTCGGGCTCGGGCAGCGGTCGGCGCCGTAGACAATGCCATTTCCGCTGAAATTGTAGTCGGTCGGACGCTCGCCGTGGTCGCCGCCGTAGGCCTGGAACTCCTCGCCGTAGCGGTCCTTCTTCGTGACGGACTGGTCGATCCAGTCCCAGATGAAGCCGCCCTGGTAGAGGGGCTCGCGCTCGGCGAGGTCGGTGTATTTATACATCGCGCCGCAGGAGTTGCCCATCGCGTGCGTGTACTCGCAGCAGATGAAGGGCTTCTCCGGGTGCTCGCGCAGGAAGGCCTCGATCCGGTCAACCGGCGTGTACATCTGGCTCTCCATGTCCGAGGTGTCCGGGTAGCGGCGGTCGCTGTTGATGCCCTCGTAGTGGACGAGGCGCGTGTCGTCGAGGCTGCGGAAGCGGTTCGCCATGCGCAGCAGGACGGAGCCGCCGAACGATTCATTGCCGCAGGACCAGATCAGGATCGCCGGGTGGTTCTTGTCGCGCTGGTAGCAGGAGTTGATGCGGTCGAGCATCATGTCGGCCCAGTCCTCGCGGTCGCCCGGGAGCGCGGCCGAGATCGGTGCCTTGCCGCGCGCGATGCGGTCCCACATGCCGTGGGTCTCCATGTTGTTCTCGGCGATCAGGTACAGGCCGTACTCGTCGCACAGGTCGTAGATCAGCGAGGCCTGCGGGTAGTGGCTGGTACGGATCGCGTTGATGTTGTGGCGCTTCATCGTGATGATGTCGCGGATCACGTCCTCGCGGTGCGGCACGCGGCCCTCGCGGGCGGAAAATTCGTGGCGGTTGACGCCCTTGAAGACGATGCGCTGTCCGTTCAGGCACATGAGGCGGTCCTTCATCTCGAAGCGCCGGAAGCCGGTGTGCGCCGGGATGTACTCGACCACGGCGCCCGTCTCGTCGCGCACTTCGATGAGGAAATCGTAGAGCGCCGGCGACTCCGCGCTCCAGAGCTGCATGCCCGTGACCGGGACGCGGATCGTGAGCTGCGCCGCGGAGTTGGCAGCGGTCGTGTCTGCGTCCGCGGCGGTCGCGTCGGCCGCAGAGGCCGCACCCTCGCCGGCTGCCGGAATCGTGCCCGACCACAGCTCCGTCCATGCCTCCGGCGTCAGAGCAGACAGATCGAGCCGCTCCGTCCCCGCAGAATCCGCTGCCGCCGCCCATGGCATGGCCTCTGCCGCCGCGCTCTCATAGATCCGCGCCGTCGCCGCCGCGCTCAGCCCGGCTTTGTGCCCGCCCATCAGCACGCGCACGCTCCCCCCGCCGCTCAGGCGCAGCGCCATCGTCAGGTCCGCCTGCGCGAACGAGTCGTCGAGGTACGTCCGGATGCTGAGGTCCTCGAGGTGCGCCTTCGGCACGCGGTACAGGAAGACGCTCCGGAAGATGCCGGAGAAGCGGTAGAAGTCCTGGTCCTCGCACCAGCTGCCCGCCGTCCATTTGAAGACCTGCACGGCCAGCTTGTTCTCGCCCGGCTGAAGGTGCGGCGTCAGATCGAAATCCGTCGGTGTGAAGGTGTCGCCGCAGTAGCCCAGATACACGCCGTTCAGCCACAGCGCGAACGCGCTCTCGCAGCCCTGGAAGGAAATGCGTACCTCGCTCCCCTGCCAGCTCGCCGGCAGCGTGAAGTACTTCACATAGCACGCGGTCGGGTTGAACTCCTCCGGGATCTGCCCCGGCTCGATCTCCTCGCGGCCGTCCCACGGATACTGCGTGTTGACGTAGGCCGGCACGTCGTGGCCTTCCATCTGGATGTGCGCCGGCACATGGATCTCGTCCCACGCGTGGCAGTCGCAGTCCGCGCGCTCGAAGCCCTTCGGCGCGAGGTCGCAGTTCTTCCCGTACGCAAAGTACCACAGCCCGTTCAGGCTCAGGCGCAGGCTGCTCTCGCCCGCGGCCGCCTCGCGCACCGAGCCGAAGGCCACATGGTCACTGTGCGCCGCCAGCGTCCCCTCCCGGAAGAAGCCGGGATCCTTTACGCGCGCGTAATCAAACTCACTCATCTCTTTCTCTCCTCATTTATAAACAGAAGCGGCAACTGTTCAGCACGGGTTGCTGAACAGTTACGAGAAGCGGGCTTTTTCCGCCCGCTTCTGTATCTGTCTTCACTTCTCGTCCTTCGCGATGAACTCCTCATAGATCGCGTGGATCGAGGCCTCGAAATCCTCGTCGCGCACGCCGATGATGATGTTCAGCTCCGACGAGCCCTGATCGATCATCTTGATGTTGATGCCCGCCGCGGCCAGCGCCCGGAACAGCCGCCCCGCGGTACCCTTCGCGCTCTTCATGCCGCGCCCGACGATCGCCACGAGCGCCAGGTTCGACTCCAGATAGATGGAATCCGGGCTGACCGCGCGGTGCAGGCCCGAGATGACATCCTGCTCCTTGTCCATGAACTCTTCCTGGTGCACCAGGACCGAGAACGTATCGATGCCGGACGGCGTGTGCTCAAAGGAAATGCCATTTTCCTCGAACACCTGCAGTACCCTGCGCCCGAAGCCGATCTCCGCGTTCATCATCGCCTTATCGATGTTGATCGAACAGAAACCCTTGCGCCCGGCGACGCCCGTGATGACGTGCCGCGGGCTGCGCACGGTGCTCTCGACGATCATCGTGCCCGGATCCTGCGGCCGGTTCGTGTTGCGGATGTTGATCGGGATGCCCTCGCGCCGCACCGGGAAGATCGCGTCCTCGTGGAGCACCGACGCGCCCATGTAGGACAGCTCCCGGAGCTCGCGGTAGGTGATCGTCTCGATGGTCTCCGGGTTGTCCACGAGATGCGGATCCGTGACGAGGCACCCGCTCACGTCCGTCCAGTTCTCATAGACGTTCGCCCGCACCGCGCGGGAGACGATCGAACCGGTGATGTCCGAGCCGCCCCTCGAAAATGTCCTTATGCTCCCGTCCGGCATCGCGCCGTAGAAGCCCGGGATCACCGCATTGTCCATGTTGCGCAGGCGCTCGCGGCAGACGTCGTTCGTGCGCTCGGCGTCGAAGTTGCCGCGGTGGTCGAAGAGGATGATCTCGGCCGCGTCGACGAACTTGTAGCCGAGATAGCAGGCCAGCACGCGCCCGTTCAGGTATTCGCCGCGCGAGGCCGCGTAGTCGCGGCCCGCCTGCCGCCGGAAGAGATCGCCGATCAGCGCAAACTCGTCGTCGAGACTGAGGTCCAGGCCCAGCCCGTCGATGATCTCCTGGTATCGTCCGCGGATCTCCGTGAGGCGCCCGTCGATCTCCTCGCCGCGCGCCGCCGCGTCGTAGCAACGGTATAACAGGTCCGTGACCTTCGTGTCATCCGAATACCGTTTGCCGGGTGCCGACGGGATCACAAACCGCCGGTCTGCCTCGGCGCGGATGATGTCGCCGACCTTCGCCATCTGCTCGGCGCTCGCCAGCGAGCTGCCGCCGAATTTTACTACCTTGAGCATAGTACTGTCTCAGCCTTTCTCTTCCTGTTGTCGTGTTACCCGATCACATCGGTCATGTCATACAGCCCGCTCGTCTTTCCTGCAAGGAACCGGGCCGCTGTCAGCGCGCCCTTCCCGAAGATACCGCGCGAGTACGCGGTGTGGCGGAACTCGATCACCTCGTCCTGCCCTGCGAAGATCACCGAGTGGGTGCCGGGGATCGTGCCGCCGCGCACCGCGCTGATGCCGATCTCGCGGCGGGAGCGCTCCTCGCTCCGGTCGGAGCGGTCATAGACGTAGTGGTAGGCGCCGTCAAGCGCCTCGTTCATGCTGTCGGCCAGCATCAGGGCCGTGCCCGAGGGCGCGTCCTTCTTGTGGTTGTGATGCTGCTCGACGATCTCGATGTCGAAGCCGGCCGGCGCGAGCGTCTTCGCGGCTTCCTTCAGGATCCGCATCAGCAGGTTCACGCCGAGCGACATGTTCGCCGAGCGCAGCACCGCGACCTTCTCGCTGTCTTCCTTCAGGCGCGCGACCTGCTCCTCGCTCAGGCCTGTCGTGCACACCACGGCCGGCGTGCCGGTCCGGACCGCGTAGTCCATCATGGCGTCGAACGCCCGCGGGGAACTGAAATCGATGATGACGTCGCCCTGCACGGTGCAGGCGTCAAAGCTCTCAAAGACCGGATAGTTGTACAGCCCGGCGTCGAACAGGTCGATGCCGGCGACCACATCCATATCCTCTTCTGCTGCGGCCATCTCCGTAATGACGCGGCCCATGCGGCCGCCGCAGCCGTTGATGATGATTCTGATCATGTTCGTAACTCCCAGGGCGCGCCGCTCTGCGGCCGCCAACACATGCACCCCTGCCGCCGCGCACTGCCTGAGCGCAGGCAGGCGGCAGCAACGATATTCTTTTACACACAATGCCGCGCACTGCTTCAGCGCAGGCCGGCGCAGTCAATTCCCCGGCGCGGCGCCTCAGAGAATCCCGTAGTTCTTCATCGCGGCTTTCAGCCGGTTCAGGTTCGCTTCCTCCATCTCACACATCGGGGCGCGCAGCGGGCCGACTTCGCGGCCCATCAGGTTCAGGGCGGTCTTCACCGGGATCGGGTTGACCTCGCAGAACAGGGCGTCGATGAGTTCGACCGCCTGCAGCTGCAGAGCGCAGCTCTTCGCAGTGTCGCCGTCGAACCAGGCCTGCACGATCTCGTGGGTCTGCTTCGGGGCTACGTTCGAGAGGACAGAGATGACGCCATTTCCGCCCAGGGACAGGATCGGGACGATCTGGTCGTCGTTGCCCGAGTAGAGCTCGAGCGCGTCGCCGCACAGGCTCATCGTCTTCGCGATCTGGGAGAGGTTCCCGCTCGCGGCCTTGAGGCCGACGATGTTCTTCACGTTGTGCGCGAGGTACGCGGCCGTCTCCGGCGCGATGTTGCAGCCGGTGCGGCTCGGCACGTTGTACATGATGACCGGGACCGTGATGTTCTCCGCGATCGCCGTGTAGTGCTCGATCAGGCCCTTCTGCGTCGCCTTGTTGTAATACGGAGTCACGCACAGCACCGCGTCCGCGCCGTACTCCGCGGCCTCCTTCGACATGGAGATGGCGTCCCGCGTGCAGTTGGAGCCCGTGCCGGCGATCACCGGGATGCGGTGCGCCGTCTTCTCCACACAGTAGCGGATCGTCTCCAGATGCTCCTCCACCGTCAGACAGGCGGACTCGCCCGTCGTCCCGCAGATGATGATCGCATCCGTCCCCTCCGCGATCTGCCAGTCAATGATCTCGCCGAGCTTGTCAAAATTGACCGTCTCGTCTGCATTCATCGGCGTAACGATAGCCACGCCGGCGCCCTTGAAAATGGCCATACTGTATTTATCCTCCCTGGTGTATAGATGCTGCGTGCTGCGGCCGCGACACCGCCTCCCTGCTGCGGGCCGACGTGCTTAGCGGCCTGCCTTGCCGGCGCAGCGGGCACGGAGCCGGAAAACCCGGTCCGCAGCCGCTTCGCCCGTCTGAGTCTCACACATTTCTCAGGGGCGAAGAAGCAGGGGAAGCGTCTGCACATCCTCCCCTGCCCTGCGGTGCCGGCACCGCACGCTGAAGGAACGGCGCGGTTTGTCAGGCCTCCTGAGCCCGCTCCGCCGCCCGCTCCTTGTAGTGATGGGCTTCCTCCAGCATCATATCCTTGACTTTCATCAGCCGGATCTGCGAGCTGCGCTCGTTCTCGTCCAGCTTCATCGTGATGTACTTGATCGCTGCCTCGTAGTCCGGGATCAGCACATGCTCCAGCGCGTTCACGCGGCGCCGGGTCTTCTCGATCTCCGCCGCCATCAGCTGGCAGGACTTCTCGGACTGGGCCAGCGCCAGCATATCCGGGAAGACCGCGCTCAGCGAGGAGACCGCGTCGTCCAGATCGCCCGAGGTGAACGCAAAACCGTAGGAAAACATATCATTCGTGTCGCTCGTCCTCGTCGTGAAGGAGTACAGCGGCACATCCACGCTCATGATGTTCTTATGGCCGACATCCAGCGACACCTTCTGCTTGGGCGCCATGAACGCCACGCGGACCGCCTCGTCCGACATGGCGCTGCGGGCCAGCGCAAAATTCCGGTTCGCCTCCTCGATGCCCTTCTCCACCTTCTCGCGCAGAGCCTTGTTCTCACGGACCATCTCGAGAAACTGACGCATCAGCTCGTCGCGCTTGTCCTTGAGGAGCTTATGCCCCCGGCGCGCGGTGAGGAGCTTCTTCTTCTGCCGGTTCAGCTCCATACGTGTCGGGATGATTGTTGAGTTCGGCACGCGTCCTCACCTCATTTCTTCTCGTAGTACTGATCCAGATACTTCTCATCGATACGTTTCAGCTCGGAGCGCGGCAGGATCCGGAGCAGCTCCCAGCCGAGGTCCAGCGTCTCCTCGATCGGGCGGTTCGTCCGGTAGCCCTGGGAGACATAGCGCGTCTCGAATTCATCGGCGAACTTCGCGTAGAGCTTGTCGATGTCGGTCAGGGCGGCCTCGCCCAGGATGACCATCAGCTCCTTCGCGTCCTTGCCGCGCGAGTAGGCGGCAAAGAGCTGGTTCATCGTGTTCGCGTGATCCGCGCGCGTCTTGCCCGCGCCGATACCCTTATCCTTCAGACGGGACAGGGACGGGAGCACGTCGATGGGCGGCTCGATGCCCTTGCGGTACAGGTCGCGGCTCAGGATGACCTGACCCTCGGTGATGTAGCCCGTCAGATCCGGGATCGGATGCGTCTTGTCATCCTCCGGCATCGACAGGATCGGGATCAGCGTGATCGAGCCGTCGCGGCCCTTCTGGCGGCCGGCTCTCTCGTACAGGGAAGCCAGGTCGGTGTACATGTAGCCCGGATAGCCGCGGCGTCCCGGCACTTCCTTGCGGGCGGCCGAGATCTCACGCAGCGCGTCCGCGTAGTTCGTGATATCCGTCAGGATGACCAGGACATGCATGCCCTTTTCAAATGCCAGGTACTCGGCCGTCGTCAGCGCCATACGCGGCGTCGCGATACGCTCGACCGCCGGGTCGTTGGCCAGGTTCATGAACAGCACCGTCCGGTCGATGGCGCCGGTCTCACGGAAGGACTCGATGAAGAAGTTCGACTCCTCGAAGGTGATACCCATGGCGGCGAAGACCACGGCGAACGGATCGTCGGTCCCGACAACCTTCGCCTGACGCGCGATCTGCGCGGCCAGGTTCGCGTGCGGCAGACCGGAGGCCGAGAAGATCGGCAGCTTCTGTCCGCGGACCAGCGTGTTCAGGCCGTCGATGGCCGACACGCCCGTCTGGATGAACTCATTCGGGTAGTCGCGGGCCGCCGGGTTCATCGGCAGGCCGTTGACGTCACGCCGCTCCTCCGGCAGGATCTCGGGGCCGCCGTCGATCGGGCGTCCCAGACCGTCGAAGACACGGGAGAGCATATCCTCCGACACGCCGATCTCCATGCTCCGGCCGAGAAAACGGACCTTGGAGGACTCCAGGTTGATACCCGTGGAGGCCTCAAAGAGCTGGACCAGCGCATTGCCGCCGTCGATCTCGAGCACCTTGCAGCGGCGCTTCTCACCGCTGGCCAGCTCGATCTCGCCCAGCTCGTCGTATGCAACATTTTCCACACCGCGCACCATCATCAGAGGGCCGGCAACTTCCTGGATTGTTCTGTATTCTTTTGCCATAGGATCCCCCTTACTTCTGCGCGTCCTTCATCTGCTCCTCGAGCTCTTCCATCACTTTCGTGTACTCGTCCTCGACGCGCGCATCCTCCGTATACTTGAAGCGGCCGATGCTCTCACGGACCGGGAGCGAGACCAGCTTCTCGATCGGCGCGCCCGCCTCCAGCGCCTCCACGCCCTCATCGTAATAGGCGAGGATCAGCTTCATCATGCGGTGCTGCTTGTCGAGCGGTGTGTAGGTGTCTGTCTCGTGGAACGCGTTCTGGTGGAGGAAGTCCTCACGGATCGACCGCGCCGCTTCCATCTTCAGGCGGTCCTGGGCGCTCAGGGCGTCCATACCGACCAGCTGCACCATCTCGTTCAGCTCCGACTCCTCGTGGAGGATCAGCATCATGCGCGCGCGCAGCTGCATCCACTCGCCGTCGGTCGCGTCGTCAAACCATTTGCCGAGGATATCCGTGTAGAGCGAATAGCTCGTCAGCCAGTTGATCGCGGGGAAATGCCGCTGGTACGCGAGCTGCGCGTCCAGACTCCAGAACACCTTGACGATCCGCAGCGTCGCCTGCGTGACCGGCTCGGAGATGTCACCGCCGGCCGGCGACACGGCGCCGATGACCGACAGGGCGCCCTCGCGCTCGTCGCTGCCGAGGGTCTTCACGCGGCCCGCGCGCTCGTAGAACTGCGCCAGACGCGAGCCGAGGTAGGCCGGATAGCCTTCCTCACCGGGCATCTCCTCCAGACGGCCGGACATCTCACGCAGGGCCTCGGCCCAGCGGGAGGTGGAGTCGGCCATCAGGGCGACCGAATAGCCCATGTCACGGAAATATTCCGCGATCGTGATACCGGTATAGATCGAAGCCTCGCGCGCCGCCACCGGCATGTCGGAGGTGTTCGCGATCAGCACGGTCCGCTCCATCAGGGAGTAGCCGGACTTCGGATCCTTCAGCTCCGGGAACTCGTTCAGCACGTCCGTCATCTCATTGCCGCGCTCACCGCAGCCGATGTAGACGACAATGTCCGCCTCGGCCCACTTGGCCAGCTGGTGCTGCACGACGGTCTTGCCCGAACCGAACGGGCCCGGCACGGCGGCCACACCGCCCTTGGCGATCGGGAACAGGGCGTCGATGACGCGCTGTCCGGTGATCAGCGGCTTGTCCGGGGAGACCTTCTGCCTGTACGGGCGCCCGCGGCGGACCGGCCACTTCTGCATGAGCGTGAGCTCCTGCTCTTTCCCGTCCTTCTCCAGCACGGCGACGGTCTCCTCGACCGTGTAGTCGCCCTCGGCGATGGACTTGACTCTGCCGCCCATCTCCGGCGGGACCATCACGCGGTGGCTGACGATGTGGGTCTCCTGCACGGTGCCTAAGATGTCCCCGGCGCTCACCTCATCGCCCGCGGCCACGCTCGGGACGAAATGCCATTTCTTATCTCTCTTCAGGGACGGGACCTCGATCCCGCGCTGCAGCAGGTTGCTGTGGGATGTCTCCATGATGTCTTCCAGCGGGCGCTGGATCCCGTCGTAGATGTTGCCGATCAGGCCGGGCCCGAGCTCGACGCTCATCGGAGCCCCGGTGGACTCCACCGGCTCGCCCGGCGCCAGACCGCCCGTCTCCTCATAGACCTGGACGGAAGCCTCATCGCCGTGGATCTCGATGATCTCACCGATCAGGCGTCTGTCACTGACACGGCACAGGTCAAACATATTCGCGTCGCGCATGCCGGTGGCCACGACCAGCGGGCCGGCCACCTTCTTGATTGTTCCTTTAGCCATAGCAATATACGCCTTTCTTTCTCACTTGCGTCACACGCCGGCACGTCCTGTCAGCTGAACAGGATGTCCGAGCCGACCGCCTGCTCCACGGACTTCTTCACCGCGGCGAGTCCCTCGCCGGTGTTGCCGGAGATGCCCGGGATCAGGATGACCGCAGGGCTTGGCTGTGTCCGGTAGGTCTCGATCTCTTCCGGGATCCGGGCTGCCAGTGATTCCGTGATATAGATCACTTCATAATGGTTGACCGACAGGCGCCGCAGCATGGCTGATGCTTCCTCCGCCGACGCATCCGCCTCCACACGGAAGGTGTCCAGTCCCAGCGCGCCGAAGCCGTAGATGCTGTCCCAGTCGCCCATCACTGCTATCTTATACATACATTTCCCTTACCCTTTCCCGGATCGCTTCTTCGCTGAGCTGGTTCCGCTTCGCGGCCAGGATGATCCGGACGGTCTTGATCTCGTTCTCGCGGGCAAGGATATACGCCGCCAGCGGGCCGATGCCGAACGGATTATGGATCTGCGGCTTCACGGAGCGGATCAGCGCGTTGTCGCACCAGCGCTCGAAGGAGGCCGTCGATTTCTTCAGCTCCTGCGCCGCCTCGGCGTAACGGGTCCGGTCCAGATACGCGCACACCGCGTCCGGCCCGGTGAGGGCCGCCGCCGTCAGCTCTTCGAGATCAAGGGTATCACACGGGGCGAGCGCTTCCTCCAGGAACTGCCGGTTCTTGCCGGTCTGGGCCGCGCGCACCGCGATCTTGATATCGCCGGTCGCGCAGATCAGCTCGCCGTAGTCGGCCAGCAGCTGCTCGCCGGAGGCCTTGCCGGCCTCGCGGATGCGCATCAGGGCCGCGCGGTCGATCACGCAGTCGCACAGCTGTCCGTCCTGCGTCGTCAGCAGGAGTTCCTTCGCGCGGGCCGCGACCTCACGCATTTCCCCGGGGATCTCCGTGAAATCGGAGCTTTCTGCCGCCTCGAGGAGCTTCGAAGCCGGCACGGTGCCGTCCCCGACGAAGATCCCCGGATGCTCCCCGGCGATGCAGCTCTCCTTGACGGCCGCCTTGAGATTGTGATAATCGGCGGAGAGCAGGAAGACGTCGAACTTATCGATATCGTCC
>Ga0065709_1000112_pt1 | contig 12167 bp, 9 predicted proteins | sample Hoacrofraction14_2_FD_59096 | JGI IMG/M metagenome (GOLD analysis project Ga0065709, IMG submission 59096) | Hoatzin crop microbial communities from Cojedes, Venezuela, sample from fiber fraction 14 v1 | ecosystem: Host-associated > Birds > Digestive system > Esophagus > Crop | place: Venezuela... | reverse complement strand
GTTCTCGCCCGACGTGGAGGGAGACACGCTTTACGGACTGGGCAGCAACGATTGCGGCGGCGGTCTGGTGTCGCTCCTGCAGGTGTTCCGCATCCTGGCGCTCCGGCAGCGGACGTACAATCTGATTTATCTGGCCTCGGCCGAGGAGGAAGTGTCAGGCGCGAACGGTATCCGCAGGGCGCTTCCTCTCTTGCCCGAGATTGACGCGGCCGTCGTGGGCGAACCCACGGGCCTCCAACCGGCGGTGGCGGAGAAAGGACTGATGGTGCTGGACATCACGTACCAGGGCAAATCCGGCCATGCGGCGCGGGGCGAAGGTGTCAACGCCATCTACAAGGCGCTCGACGACATCCGCTGGATGCGCGACTACAAGTTTGAGAAAGTAAGTGATTTCCTCGGTCCGACGGTGATGAACGTCACCATGATATCGGCGGGGACGCAGCACAACGTGATTCCCGACAAGTGTTCGCTGGTGGTGGACGTGCGCACCAACGAACTGTATGACAATGAGGAAGTGTTCGAGTTTGTCCGTTCGCGGGTGAAGGGGGAATGCGCCGCCCGCTCGTTCCACTTGAAATCTTCGGGCATCAGTATGTCGCATCCGCTGGTGCGCCGCTGTCTCGACTTAGGCCTCACGCCCTTCGGTTCGCCCACGCTCAGCGACCAGGCGCTCATGCCGTTTCCTTCCATCAAACTGGGGCCCGGCGAATCGTCCCGCTCTCACAGTGCGGACGAGTTTGTCCGGATTTCGGAAATCGAAAGGGCCATTGCGCTGTATGTGGAGTTATTAAGCGTGTAACGTTAACTTATCTCCCCAACCACACTTCCGGGTTGAGCTTGCTGGTTTCCTTGCGCAACTGGAATTGGAGGATGTTGTCGGCACCGACATGGCCTAAGGTCTGGCGGGTGGAAACTTTCTGACCGCGGTGGACGCTGACGGATTTCAGGTTGCAATACACCGAAATGTAGGCGCCGTGGCGCACCATCACCACCATCGTACCGCCGAAACTGAACACGGCGCTCACCTCACCGTCGTAGATGGAACGGGCGGCGCAACCGCTCTTGCCCAAGATGTTGATGCCCTTGTTNTCGAGGGTCACGCCCTTGAGCCCTTCCACGTTGTATTGTCCGAAGTGGCTCACGATGCGGTAACTGCCGGTGATGGGCATGGGCAGGCGCCCTTTGTTCTTCTCGAATCCGCCGCTGACGATGCGGTCGGCCGAACTTAGCGTGGCGGCTTCCTTCACGTCTTCCTTGGCTTTGGCGATTTCCCGTTCACGCCGTTTCTCGTCGGCCTCGGCTTTCTTCTCCGCGGCGATACGTTCCGACTTGGCCTCGCGCGCGGCCTGTTCGATGCGCGCTTTCTTGGCGGCGGCCGCCTTGGCCTCGTCGGCGCGGGCCTTGTCGGCGCGGGCGCGCTCTTCCGCTTCGGCGGCAGCCTTGGCCTCTGCCTGCAAACGGGCCTCGCGGGCCTTGGCCTCCGCTATCCTGCGGGCGTTCTCACGNGCGGCGGCTTCGGCTTCGGCCTTCTTCCGTGCCAGTTCGGCCTCACGCGCTTTCTTGCGGGCGGCCTCCTCGGCGGCTTTCTTCTTGGCTTCGGCGGCGGCGCGGGCACGGGCCTTGGCCACTTCCTCGGCGATGAGACGGTCGATTTGCGCGTTGAGTTCGGCGTCTTTCTGTTTCTGTTGGGAAATCACCGACTCAATGGTCTTCTGCTGTTTCTGCAGTCCTTCCACCATNTTCTGCTGTTCCGTCTGTTTGTCCTGCAGGGCGGCATGCTCTTTCTTGTCTTTGTAAAGCAGGTCGTTCTTGGTCGACTTGGCCCGTTGCAGTTCGTTCTGTTTCTCGTTGATCTGCTGTTGCTTGGCCTTGATCTGCTCGCCTTGCGACTTCTGATACTTGGCGTATTCGCGGACAAATCGCATGCGGCGGTACATCTCGGTGAAGTTCTTGGCCGAGAAGACAAACATCAGTTTGTCCTGCACGTTGCGGTTGCGCGCCATATAGCGGAGCGACTTGACGTATTTCTCCGTGCGGTCGTCGAGTTGTTCCTGCAGGGTGTTGAGTTGGGCGGCCAGCAGTCCGATGTTGCCGTCGATCTGGGTGATGTCTTTCTGGATGTTGTCGATGGATTTCTGGCGCTCGCCGATTTCGCTGTTGATGTTGAGCAGGGCGGCGAGCCGTTTCTTGACGTCGGCGCGGTTGGCCCGGAGCGCCCGTTCCTGTTCCTTGATTTTCTTCTGAATCTTCGACCGCTCGTTCTGCAGACCCTTGATGACCGAGTTGGAATAAGCGGGTTTCTTCTGCGAGGCGGTCTTTTTCTTCTGCGTTCCTTTCTTTCCCGTCTGTTTGGCAGTGGTNTTCTTCTTGGCCGCGGCCGCAGTGGTGGTCTTCTTCGCCGCCTGACCCGCCTTGGCCGTACTGCTCTTTTTCTGGGTCACACTGCTTCTTTGCGGTGTCTTGGACGTCGCTTTCCTGGTCTGCGCCTTCGGCGAAAGCGCAAGCATAAGGAGGAAGATAAGGAGACAGATGCGGTTCATGAATTACAGTTTTGAGAGTTTGCCCAGCACGTCGTCGGTGCTCACCTGTTTGTACTTCGACGACACCGTGGTGCGGTTTTCCCAATCGGCGGACGTGTCGATGTCCGAGAGTTGGAGACTGACGGTCACGTCTTTTTTCTTCTTGGTGGCNGCGGTGGTGAAATGCAGGTTCTCCGACTTGGGAAACTGCTTGATGCCCACGGCGGTGAAATCGTCGTAATCCACGTCGAGCCTGGACGTTCCGTGCTTGTCGCTCCGGTAGGTCACGGCGGTNTTCGTGATGTGGGCGGTCTTGGCCTCGGTCTGCCACTCGCAGGTCATGTTGCCTTTCTCATAGGAAAGCAGTCCTTTCTGAACGTCGGCCGTCAGTTGTTCCAACAGGGCGTCGGTGAGTTTGCCCTCGCCCGGAATGAAGAGTTCGTTCCAGAAGATGGCCTGCAGCGCATTGAAGTTGAGCCCGTTGTCGCGCAGGAAGTCTATCTGGTTGTAGTCGCCCTTGATGTATTCCTTGTGCATGCGGTCGATGACCAGCACGTAATCCTTGGTGAATTCCAACCGTCCGATCTCGCTTCCGAGCAGCGGCACCAACAGTTGNATGCGGATGACGTCGTCCTTGCGCATGCGGAGCTGGCCGGGTACGGTGATGTCCTTGTCGCCCGTCTGCAGGCGGAAGGTGATTTTGGAGGAGATGTTCTTGGCGTATACCGCGCCGGACGCCACGNGCCTGGCCAGATTTTCCGTCGTCGTGACGGTCTGTGCGGTCTGTTTGTCAGTGGCGGACGCGGCCTGCGTCGCTGCCGTCCGGCCGTCGGTCACGGTCTTTTGCGTACCGCAGGCGCCCAATGTCAGGACAATGGCCGCGGCGGACAGGAGAAATCCCAGTTTATTTTTCATCTTTCCGGATGTATTTTTTGTTCTTTATCTTTCTTTCAATGAGGGCCTTGTCGGCGTCTTCCGCCGTCTCCAGGGCNTTTTGCCAATACTCGACGGCCTTGCCGGCGTCGCCGTTCATGAAGTAAATGTCGCCGGCATGGTCGATGATGACACTGTTGTTGACGCTGTCGACGGTGTTTTCGAGTGTCAGGTCGATGTATTTCCGGGCCTCTTCGTAGCGGCCTTCCTTGAACAGAATCCAGGAATAGGTGTCCAGGTAGGTGGCGTTGGCGGGTTCGGCCTTGATGGTGCGGTAACTCATCTTCTCGGCCTTGGGCAGGTCGGTGTCCTCCTCGCTCAGGTAATAGGCGTAATTGTTCAGACAACCGATGTTGTCGTCCTTCCATTGCAGACAACTGTCGTAGGCGGCGAAGGCCTCGCCGGTCATTCCTTTCATGTGGAGGATNTCGCCCATGATGGCGTAGAAGTCGGAAACGATGTCCACGTTGCTGTCCTTGTTGATCTGACTGACGCCGCGGCGGAACGACATGAGCGCCCGGTCGTTGTCCTTCTTCTGAAACCAGGCCATGCCCTGGAAGTAATAGAAGGCCATTTCATCGGGATTGTATTCAATGCCGGGCTGACTGAGACTGATGACCTTGTCGTAGTCGNCCGTGGGCCAGACCAACTGGATGAGCTGGAGACGCACCGACTTGTTGTCGGGTTCGATGTCCAGCGCGTCCTGGAAGGCTTGNACGATACACGAGTCGGGCATCTGCTTGCCGTACATGTAAGCGCCTTTGAGCACGGCCAGGTCGCTGTTGGCCTGCGGTTGGGCNAGTACGCGGTCGAAGAGCGCCAGTACGGCGGTGGAGTCGCCGCCCCGCGCGTCGTTCTCCTCGATAAACTGACGGAGCAGTTGGGCCTTCGTGGACGTCTCGGTGTTCTTGTTGAGCAGCATCCGCTCCAGAAGGCGGTCGGCCTCTTCGGTGTTCTTTTCCGCCGTATAGTAATCATAGAGCGAGGAGAGCGCGTAGGCATTGTCGGGATCTTCTTTCAACACTTTGGCAAACTGCTTGTAGGCCTCTTTGTTCTTGCCCTTCTGCATGAGCCAGTTGCCGAGCATGGTCTGGTATTTCAGTTCGTCGGGCTCTTCCCTGACCAGGCGGCTCAGGGTCTTGTAGGCCATTTTGCTGTCGCCTTTCATCTCATATACCCGCATCTTGGCCAGGGTAATGTCCTCGTCNGGCCCTTCGATGATTTCCATCTTGTCGAGCACGCTGATCATCTTGTCGTAATTGCCCTGCTTCTGGTACAGGGAGGCCAGGATNTTGAGGGCGTCGATGCGGTCGCCGTGGTTGGCNGCGAGCCGTTCGTATTCCTGAATGGCCTTGTCGGTCTGCCCGGAGGCGATGTAGAACTGNGCCGTCCGCTCCAGGTAAGTGTCGTTTTCGGGTGCNAGGGAAGCGGCTTTCTCCAGGCAGGCGAGGGCGAGCGAGTCTTTTTTCATCGCCGAATAATACATGGCGATATGGTAATATACCTCAGGCGCGTCCTGCCGGATGCTCAAACAATGGGTGAGCAGGTCGTAGGCGGCCGCNTAATTCCCCGCGTTCTGCTGGTTGACGGCCTCCAGGAAAAAGTATTCGTGACGCCGGTCGCGGGCATAACCGTCGCTGTCCGCCGCCTGCAGGGGCAGGGCCGGAAACAGGGAAACGAGGAGGAAAAGCGTATGGATGAGGCGGTTCATGCGGCGAATGACTTATTTGACACCGGTATGTCCGTATCCGCCCGCCCCGCGCTCGGTCTCGTCCAGGGCGTCCACAAGACGGAAATCCACCTGNTCGTGGCGGGCAACGACCATCTGCGCGATGCGCTCGCCGTCGTTGACAATGAAATCTTCCTGCGACAGATTGATGAGCAATACGCCCAATTCCCCGCGGTAGTCGGCGTCGACGGTGCCGGGACTGTTCAATACGGTAATGCCTTTCTTCAACGCCAGTCCGCTTCTGGGCCTGACCTGTGCCTCATAACCCGGAGGCAAGGCGATNTAAAGACCCGTGGGAATGAGCCGGCGCTCCATCGGACGGAGCGTGACGGGGGCGTCGAGATTGGCCCTAAGGTCCATGCCCGCACTTTGCGGTGTGGCATATTCGGGCAACGGATGATGCCCTTTGTTGATGACATTGACGTTGATCATACTGGTAGGAATATAAAATAATGTGCAAAAATAAGGAATTATCTTCATATCGGTACAAAAAAAAGGGTAAAAAGCAGGAAAATACCTAAAAATCCATTACTTTTGCAAGTATGATGAACTGGCTTCAACTNATATCCAACAAGCGTTTCGGTCAGGAAGACCGGCATGCGCGGCGGCATGACGACCGCTCGGAATTCAAGCGCGATTACGACCGTTTGATATTCTCCGCCCCCTTCCGCAGATTGCAGAACAAGACCCAAGTGTTCCCCTTGCCGGGCAGCGTCTTCGTGCACAACCGCCTGACACACAGTCTGGAAGTGGCTTCCGTGGGCCAGTCGTTGGGCAATGACGTGGCGCATGTGCTGGCGGAGCGGCATCCCGAACTGAGGAAAACGCTGTTTGAGGAAATCGGCACCATCGTCTCGGCGGCCTGTCTTGCCCACGATTTGGGCAATCCTCCCTTCGGCCATTCCGGTGAAAAGGCCATCCAGTCGTATTTCCTGGAAGGTCCCGGCGCGCAGTTGCAGGGACAGTTGAGCGGGGCTTTCTGGGATGACATCACCCATTTTGAAGGCAACGCCAACGCTTTCCGCCTCCTGACCCACCGGTTTGTCGGCCGCCGCGCCGGCGGTTTCGTGATGACGTATTCCACGTTGGCCTCCATCGTGAAGTATCCCTTTGCCAGCCGTTGGGCCGGCAGTCACGGGAAATTCGGTTTTTTCACCGAGGAGGCGGAAGGNTTCCGGCGCATCGCGGACGAGTTGGGCATGACAAGACTCTCGAAGGAGGGCCAGCCGCTCCGCTACGCGCGGCATCCGTTGGTCTATCTGGTGGAGGCGGCGGACGATATCTGTTATGAAATCATGGACATCGAAGATGCCAACAAACTGAAAATTCTGTCGTTCGCGGAGACGGAACGGCTCCTCCTGGACTTCTTCGACGAGGATACGCGCCGGCGGATTCAGCGGCGCATCGAGGAGGAAGGCATTACCGATGTCAACGAACAGGTGGTCTACATGCGTGCCTGTGTCATCGGATGTCTCATCAAGGAATGCGTGCGCGCCTTTACCGANAATGAGGAAGCCATCCTCTCCGGTACGTTTGAGGGCAGTCTGATAGACCATGCCGAAAGCCGGGTGAGGGATGCCTACAAGCAGTGCACGCGCGTTTCGAAGAAGAAAATCTACAACAGCAAACCGGTCCTGGACGTGGAATTGAGCGGTTACAAGATTATGGAGACGCTGATGGAAGACCTGATCGGGGCGGCCGTCAGTCCGGAGAAATTCCATTCCCGCCAACTCATCAACCGGTTCAGCAGTCAGTACGACATCCATTCCGACCGGTTGGACNTCAGGGTGATGGCCGTCATCGACTATATCAGTGGCATGACCGACGTCTATGCTCTGGATATCTTCCAGAAAATCAGCGGAATCAGTCTGCCGGTGATTTAGGCAGAAGTCCCANGAGTTTCTCGACCAGGCGCGGAATACCCAGCGCCGGCACTTCATTTTCCGGCATCCAGACATACTCTTCCGGCAATTCCGGAAAGGTATCAGCCTCGTAAAGATAGAAATCCGTATGGATGACGCGGTGGGTCAACACGTGCTTCACATCCTGAATAATGGGTAAAAAACAGCCATTCCATCGAGGTAAATCACCGTTTTCAATGAGAAAAGGTTCCCAAAGTCCCTGCCANATGTCGCCGCCGCTCCTTCGCCGGAAGGCCGTTTTGCCCTGGCAGCGCAAATAAATGTAGGTGAAACGGCGCTGCTTCACTTTCACTTTCTCGCCCATGACGGGCAATTCTCCCACCTTTCCGGTCCTGAGGGCGACGCAAGTCTCCTGCAACGGGCATGCTTCGCAATGCGGCGACTTGGGTACGCACTGCAAGGCACCGAAGTCCATGATGGCCTGATTGAAGTCGGCCGGCCGNTCTTCCGGCAACAAGGACTGGGCCAGTGCGGTGAAAGTCTTTTTCGCACCGCCTGTCCGTATCGGTTCGTTTATCCCGAAAAAGCGCGACAATACACGGAAAACGTTCCCGTCGACCACGGCTTTCGGAATGCCGAAAGCAAAGGANGCGATGGCTGCGGCGGTGTATTCGCCCACACCCTTGAGCCGGATGATGTCCTCGTAGGTGTCGGGAAACCGCCCGTTCCCGACGATTTGAAGCGCGGCGGCAAGGAGATTTCTGGCCCGGGAGTAATAACCCAGCCCCTGCCAGAGTTTGAGTACCTCGTCTTCCGAGGCGGCGGCCAGATCGCTGACCGTGGGCCATCGGCGCATGAAACGTTCCCAATAGGCCTGTCCCTGACTGATGCGGGTCTGTTGGAGGATGATTTCGCTCAACCAGATGGCGTAGGCATCGTGCGTCCGGCGCCAGGGCAAGTCGCGCCCGAAGGTCTCAAACCAGCGGAGCAGGGTGGCGGTAAAGGGAGAGAGCGGCCCGTTCATGCCTGAAGCGCTTCGGCCAATTCGTACAGACGGGTGCCGTTGCTGCCCTTGATGAGAATGTAATCGTACAGCGGTTCGTTCTCGGTGAAGGCTTTCTTGACTTCCCCCACATCCTTGAATTTGCGGAAGCGGCAACGGGTCTTGGCGAACTCATCGCCGACCAGCCATACTTTCCCGATGTCGGGACGGTCCAGCAGGTCAACGATTTCCTGATGATATTTTTCAGAATCCTTGCCTAATTCACGCATGTCGCCGAGAATGAGCATCCTGTCGGGCACGTCCATTTCACAGAAATTCTTGATGGCGGCCCTCATGCTCGACGGATTGGCGTTGTAGGCGTCCACGATGAGATGGTGCTTCTCTGTCTCGACCAACTGTGACCGGCTGTTGCCGGGCTGGTAGGACGACAGCGCGTGATTGATTTTTTCGGGCGGGACGCCGAAAGCCAGACCNACTGTNACGGCGGCCATGAGGTTGTCGATGTTGTATTGACCGATGAGACGGGTCTCCACGGTGTACCAGACTACCTTCTGATGCTGCTGTTTCAGGTTGACGTCGGCGTCGCGCCAGCGGAATTTCAGGAAGGGCGAGGCGCTGANCACCTCGCCGATGATGCCGTACTCGGAGTTTTCCACATACTTACTGTAGGCGATGACTTGCACTTCGTCGGGCAGCATATTGAACAGTGTGTCATCGTCCGCATTGAGAAAGACGGTGCCGTCCTTCTGTTTTTCCAAGAAATCATAGAGTTCTCCCTTGGTCTTCTTGACGCCCTCAAAACTGCCGAAGCCTTGCAGGTGGGCTTTTCCGATATTGGTAATCAGTCCGCAGTCGGGTTCGGCTGTCTCCGCCAGGGTCTTGATGTCGCCCGGATGACTGGCGCCCATTTCGATGATGGCCACTTCGTGTGACTTGTTCAGGCGGAACAGGGTCTTGGGGACGCCCACGTCATTGTTGAAATTGCCTTCCGTGGCCAGGACATTGAATTGCTCCCGCAAGACGGCGGCGGTGAGTTCCTTGGTCGTGGTCTTGCCGTTGGTGCCCGTAATGGCCAATACGTTGATGTCAAACTGGCGGCGGTGTTCCCTCGCCAGGTCCTTGAAGGTCTGCAACACGTCATCCACCAGGATGTAGCGGTCGTCTTTCCGATAGGCTTTCTCGTCGATGACGGCGTAGGCGCACCCCGCCGCCAGGGCTTTTTCGGCAAAGGCGTTGCCGTTGAAATTGGCGCCTTTCAAGGCGAAGAAGATACTGTCTTTCGGGCAATCCCTGCTGTCGGTGGTGATGCAGGGGTGCTCCTGGTAAAGCCGGTAGAGTTGTTTGATATCCATTTGTTTTCCCCTTTGGGGCCGTTAATTCTTTTGCAAAGTTACTTTAAAAAGCATAAAAAGGCAAGAAAATTATAAAAATCTCGATTTTTATCTTTATTTTTGTCAGTTGAATGAGTGCGACGCCTTTTTCCATTAATGCGGGCGGGCGGTTGGTCAGTCTGGCCGAGCCCCGCGTCATGGGTATCCTCAACGTGACCCCCGACTCTTTTTATGCCGGAAGTCGGACGGAAAGCGCGGATGCGCTGCGCGAGCGCCTTTCCCGGTGGCAGCAGGCAGGACTGGAAATGATAGACGTCGGCGCCTGTTCCACCCGTCCCGGCGGTCAGACGGTCTCCGAAGCGGAGGAAATCCGGCGGCTGGCCCTGGCCTTGCCCCTGATTCGGGAAGAATTTCCCGGTTTTACCGTCTCGGTGGACACGTTCCGTCCGGCGGTTGCCCGGCAGGCCGTCCGTGAATGGGGCGCCCACATCATCAACGACATCTCCGGTTTGGGGCGCCGTTTTCCCGAAGGCACTGAACCGCCGGCGGAGGAAATGCTTGGCGTGGTGGCGGAATTGAACGTGCCTTATGTGCTCACTTCGTGGGATGCCGGCGTGGAAAGCATGCTCGTGCACTGGGCGGAAGACGTGGAACACCTGCGGTCCAAGGGCGTCAAGGACATCATTCTCGACCCCGGTTTCGGTTTCGGTAAGTCGCTGGAGGACAATTACCGCATCCTCCGGGAGGCGGAACGGTTGCTTATCCCCGGTCTTCCCCTGTTGGCCGGCGTGTCGCGCAAGCGGATGGTCTGGCAAGTACTGGACTCGACGCCCGATGAGGCGCTTGTCGGAACGACGGCCCTGCATGCGGTTCTTTTGGAAAAAGGCGTGAGCATCCTTCGGGTACACGACGTGGAAGCCGCCCTTCAAACANTAAAAATCATACAACAACTCAGATAAAATGCCTTTCAGTATCGGAATCAAAGACGTCATCGACATCCTGCTCGTCGCACTGTTGCTTTACTACATCTACCGGCTCATGCGCGAATCACGTTCCATCAACGTGTTTATCGGTATCATGGTGTTTATTCTGGTCTGGTTGTTCGTGAGTCAAATCCTGGAAATGCGCCTGTTGGGCTCCATCATGGACAAGTTGGTCAGCGTGGGTGTCATCGCCCTGATAGTCTTATTCCAGGAAGAAATCAGGAAATTCCTTTACGACTTGGGCGCGCAGAAGGGATTTCACCGGATATTCAATATATTCTCCTCATCCAAGAACAAGCGCAAGGACGCGCAGCGCGAGGCCATCATGCCCGTCGTCATGGCGTGTATGAATATGAGCAAGCGCTATGTGGGCGCCCTGATTGTCATCGAGCGCTCCGTTCCGCTTACCGATATCGCGGCCACGGGCGAGGTCATCGACGCCGCCATCAACCAGCGGCTCATCGAGAATATCTTTTTCAAGAATTCTCCGCTTCACGACGGCGCCATGATTATTTCCAAGAAAAGAATCGAGGCCGCAGGTTGTATCCTGCCCGTATCGCATAATCTGGACATTCCTAAAGAACTGGGATTGCGCCACCGTGCGGCCATGGGGTATCTCGCAACACAGCGATGCCGTCGCCGTCGTGGTCTCGGAGGAGACGGGCCGCATTGCCGTGGCCATCGGTGGTGAGTTCAAGCTCCGTCTCTCCGCGGAAGAGTTGGAGAGTATCTTGACGAAGGAGGTTGAGAGTTAAGGGTTACAAATACAAGATAGAGTGTTGAGATAAAGATATTGGAATTTTATTCATTTAATAACATAACAAACTATGGATTTATTAAATCAAATTGTAGCGCGCGCCAAGAGCAACAAGCAGCGCATCGTTCTTCCCGAAGCTACGGAAGAGCGCACCCTGAGAGCAGCCGACCGCTCGCTCGCAGACGGAATCGCAGACATCATTCTTATCGGTAATCCCGATGAAATCAGGAAATTGGCCGCCGAGTGGGGACTGACCCACATCGACGAGGCCACCATCATCGACCCGCTCAACAATCCCAAGAGCGAGGAATACGCCGCCTTGCTTGCCGAATTGCGCAAGAAGAAGGGCATGACCATCGAACAGGCCCGCGAGTTGGTGAAGAATCCGCTCTACCTGGGTTGCATGATCATCAAGACCGAAGGCGCCGACGGTCAGATTTCCGGTGCCTTGAGTACGACGGGCGACACGCTCCGTCCCGCACTGCAAATCATCAAGTGCGCTCCCGGCATCACTTGCGTGAGCGGCGGATTGCTGTTGATTTCCAAAGAGAAACAATACGGTGAGGACGGCGTTCTCGTGGTGGGCGACGTGGCCGTTACCCCGATGCCCGACGCCAACCAGTTGGCTCAGATTGCCGTCTGTACCGCCCAGACCGCCAAGAGCGTGGCCGGTTTTGCCGAGCCCCGCNTGGCTATGTTGAGTTTCTCCACCAAGGGAAGTGCTTCCCACGAGGTGGTCGACAAGGTTGTCGAGGCCACCCGACTGGCTCACGAGATGGCTCCCGAGTTGAAGTTGGACGGCGAGTTGCAGGCCGATGCCGCCCTGGTTCCGTCGGTCGGTGCCAAGAAAGCGCCGGGCAGCGAGATTGCCGGCAAGGCCAACGTGCTCGTTTTCCCGTGTCTGGAAGTGGGCAACATCGCCTATAAGATGGTGCAGCGACTGGGCGACGCCATCGCCATCGGCCCGATTCTCCAGGGCATCGCCCGTCCGGTCAACGACCTGAGCCGCGGTTGCAGTGTGGACGACATATATTATATGGTGGCCATTAC
>Ga0065709_1000259_pt1 | contig 12168 bp, 13 predicted proteins | sample Hoacrofraction14_2_FD_59096 | JGI IMG/M metagenome (GOLD analysis project Ga0065709, IMG submission 59096) | Hoatzin crop microbial communities from Cojedes, Venezuela, sample from fiber fraction 14 v1 | ecosystem: Host-associated > Birds > Digestive system > Esophagus > Crop | place: Venezuela... | reverse complement strand
ATCAAAAATAGGTATGAGCTTGAGGTCTGAGTACATGAATGCTATTTTTCTTGTGACGATACCATCAAGAGTTCGGTCTTTTTCAATCTCTTCATAGTTGCCATTTCGCGCGTTATAAGCAATTTTGATAATTGCATCACGAACGAACTCATAAGCTTCGCTTGCGGTAGGCTTATCGAATTTTTTATCCCATGTGTATCTTCTTCTTCCTATGTCATCCTTTTTAGTACAATCGTAAATTCCATATTTTATGTATGGATTAGATTGCGTATTACCCGGAGCAACTGGATTTCTGAATTCAATCCAATAGGTAAAGTTCTCCTTGTTTTTACGTTTTGTGTACTTCTCGAGAGACATGTCTTTTAGGTTCTCGAGAGGAAATTTCACTAAGAATTGATTGTATAGAGTTTCTCGTTGGTCCATAGTACGCTGTTTGGTTGAATTATGTTATTGCAAAGGTAGTAAAAAAGTGGCAAAACGTGAAATGATAAACAGTAATTTCTCCAATTAATACCAAGAAACAGCAACTCCAGCGTCTTGTGGGGAGGCGCTGGAGTTGTTGTGTGTATGGAGGTGAGGGTTATTGTTGGTCGTCAATCCATTGTCCTTGGCGGGCAAACAGGTTCATCAAGGCGGTGAGGACGCCGTTGTCGAAGCTGTTGATGAAGGTGAGGGCATCGCTGATGTCACCGAGGCGGAGCTCGTGCAGAATCGAGATGTATTCATCGCCCTCGGCAAGTTGAACAAGAGGTATTACATCATACTTGTTGGTGAAGATTTTACCGCTTCCCCATTTCATGTTAGCAACCTTTTCCATGTTCGTGCCATAGTAGACGTTGAGCGTTTGTAGCTTATTAAGTTGGTCGAGGTAACTATTGATTGTCGACTCGTTGGTTTCCTGTGCGGCAGCAATCATCAATGAAGCCTCTTGTCTAGCATCGGAGTGCTCGCCCACAATCTTGATTTTATCAAAGAAGTTCCAAGTGCTGGTGCGCTTGAAAATGAGTTCCTCACCTTGAGCGTAATCATGTGGCATATTGAGCGTAATGAGGTCGGTGCCACCTTTGCTGATGATAACGTCTATGTCGTAATAAGAATCGGCGTCATGGTCTTGCATGCGATACTCAACGTTATAGTCATTGATTTGCACATTGATATCGCTATAGTACTCTCCATTTTCGTCGAAAAGCCAGTTCTTAGCATTTCCCGAAAGGATGGTTTCGTTACCACGTTTGGCAATCACATCGTATTCTTCACACATTTCCAAATAGAGCACAGTGTTGTTATTCGCGGGGGTGAGTAATTGCATCATCGCCATATCTGTGGGATACCCAAAATAGTCGGACTTGTTGGTGAACTCCAACGTACATGTGGTGCCATCTTCGTCAGGAAAGTCGATGAGCACACCACCATCATAGTCATTATCGACATCCCAGTCGGCTGTTGTGCTGTTGTAAGAGAAGTGCAAGTGGTCAAAGCGGAAGGAAGCTACATACTTAAATCCAGCTTGTGCAAATCCAACCATAACGTAATAAAGGTCTTCATTCTCTACGGATTCTAAATCAATGGTATCGAGACATACAAGGGTCGAACCCAAGCGGGAATTAGCATCTTGATGAATCTTTTGCAGGTTGTCATCATCAAAGAGGGTGAGGTCGAGCAAGCGATTGAGCACCTTGTTGAACGAGGTAAAATTGCTCGCATTGAAGTTCTCGTTCAGCGCAGCATTACACTCGGCAATGCTGTTTTTCATCTCTTCGAGATTTGACGTTGTTTCTTCTTGCGGGTTGATTACATCGTTGTTGTTGTCATCGCTACATGAAGCGAACGTTGCAGTCGTGAGCACTAAGCTCGCGAAAAATAAGACTTTAAGTAAACTTTTCATTGTTCTATAATTGTTATTTTTAATGGTTGAGGTTCAATATAGATAGCAAAGGTAGTAACTAAATTTGAAATTCCTACAATTTTTTCGTGGTTATTTCATCAATAGCGCGGTGAGGAGGGTGGTGGTTGAGGGAGGCAATGTGCCTGTGGACCAGGTGAGTGGGTGGTTCAGGAGGTCGCGGGAGATGTCCGATAGCAGGAAGCCCACCGATTCCAAAGAATGACGCATCAACTCGGGATGCAGGCAGTGGTCACAGGCGCTTGTGGAGCGTGGGCAAGTGTCACAATGGGGACACGATGAGATGGAAAGCAGGGCGAGAGAGCCTGGTGTGTTGCGCTCCATCTCGAGCAGGGTAGGGGCGATGTGGTCGTAGGCCTGTCGCAGGGACGCAAGCATCAGGGCCGAGGCTTCGGCGTCAGTCGTGCAACGATGGCGGGCATCGTCGTCGAGCGTGACGATGGTGGCAAACACGCGAGCACGCTTGAATGGCGAAAGCAACTCGTCGACATCGAAGTCAAATGGTGGGCATGCCCACGTCTTGCCATAATTGGGACACTGGGCGCACAGGCGCTGCGTGAGTTCGTAGTTGTGATAGGCCATGAGTTGCTCCATGCCGACATCGACCTGACGGTCCTCGATAGCGGTAACAATTGTGTGCTCCATAACGTTTCTTTAAAAAGCATTAACCGCTTTGATAGTCAGCCAAATGAGGGCTGCATAGCGCAAGAATTTACCAATGGTCATCGACACCAACACAATCCACTTGTTGGCACGCAGGTATCCCAGGGCAACAGTAATCGCAGTCCCCAGCAAAGGAATGAACGCAAAAAATCCCATCCAAGCGCCGCGGCCGTGGATAAATCGCTCAGCGCGGTCGAGTTTTTCGGGACTGACGTGCAAGTATTTCTCAATCCACTCGAGATTGCCCAAGTGGCCCACCCAGTAGCACGTCATGCCGCCCGACACGTTGCCCGCGAGCGCAGAAAACAAGCACCCCCAGGGATTCAAGTGCATGGCGATGCAAGCCATCACGATGGCTTCGCTGCTGAAGGGCACAATGCTTCCGGCGATAAACGAGCCGCAGAAAAGGCCCAAATATCCCCATTGCGAGAAAAAATGCGCAAACTCTTCCATGCTTGGGTGGTGTGGTTGTGGCTTGTGGATTTACTTGAACAGGAGGGGGAGGAAGATTTGCAGGTAATCACGCCAGTTCTCCCAGCTGTGACCGCCTTGGCTCTCATGATAGATGTAATGCAGGTCATTGCGGTCGAGCATGGCGCGGAACTCAGCGTTTTCCTTGTACAAGAAATCGTCCTTGCCGATGCCAATCCAGTACAGCCACGGATGCTGCTTCAATTGCGTGGTAACCTTGTTTTCCAGGTCCTTATAGAGGTCGACCTCGACGCCGGTACGCGCATTGATGGCAGCCGAGAAGAGGCCCACATAGCCATAGTCATCGGGATTGTTGGCGCTCACATAGAGTGAGTGATATCCGCCCATCGACAGCCCAGCAATGGCGCGATAACGCTTGCCAATGCGGGTGCGATAGTGCGTCTCAACGTATTTGCGGATGTCGGCCATCGAGCGCTCGAAGGTGCCTTCCATGTCGTGCTTGTGCAAGAATCCAGGTTGTTCCATGTTGTCGGCACCCACGCCAGGAGTAGCCTGCAGGTCGACGTGGCCGTTAGGCATCACCACAATCATGGGCTCGATTTTTCCACTTGCGATGCCGTTGTCCAGAATTTGCGCCGTGCGTCCCAGTTCTAACCACGACGACTCGTCGCAGCCCATGCCGTGAAGCAGGTAGAGGACGGGGTAGTGCTGAGGACTCTGGTCGTAGCCCGGGGGCGTGTAAACCAGCATGCGGCGACTATAGCCCACAGCAGGGCTTTCGTACCACGCCGCGTCAACGTTGCCATGAGGTACATTGCGCACTGCCACCGAGATGGGGGCGCTTGCATCATCGATGATGATGAGGTTGCGCACGTTGCCTACGTCGCGCACCATGAATGCGTTGCCCAAGTCGAGTTGAGGCACGCTGTCGACCAGAAACAAATAGGTGTACATCCCCGGTGCCAGCTGCGGCGTGGTTACCATCCACCAGCCTGCCGTGTCGCGCTGCATGGCGATGGGACTGTGTTGACTCAAGTCGAGCATCACTTGGCGAGCGTGCGGCGCAAGCATGCGCAGGGACACCTTGTTGCCGTCGATAACGGGCGCTGCAGTGGCAGCAATAGCAATCACACCCAGCGCAATGGCAAGGGCGCACCTATTAAATAATGTGGAGTGCTTCATAAGCGTTGAACGTGGTGGGTAAATAGTCGTTGCAAAGTTACAACCTTTATCACACAACTGCAAGCGTTTTGCGTAATTTGGCATTTGTGTCGTTTTCTCTTGCATCTGCCATAAAAAAATACTACTTTTGCCAGAAATAACATCAACAAAACCTAACCAATTATGAAACTTGCCGAAGCTTTAAGTCTCAGGAAAGACGTGCAAAAACGCATCGACCAAATCAAGGAACGACTGCGCAAGAATGTGAAAGTTCAAGAGGGAGAGCAACCCCTCGAGGCTCCCGATACCCTGTTCAAGGAACTCGATGCTTGCCTCAAGCAACTGGCCGACCTCGTCTATCGCATCAATCAAACCAACATGATGACGATGGTCGACGACAAGCCGCTTACCTATCACATGGCGCAACGCGAGGTCCTGGCCAAGCGACTGGCCGTGCTGCGTGAAATCTTCAACGACGCCTCGTCGCTGGGCGACCGCTACTCGCGAACCGAAATCAAGCAAGTGACCACCATCGATGTCGCTAAACTCAGCAAGAACATCGATGCCCTGTCGAAGCAATATCGCGAGCTGGATTATAAAATCCAAGCCGTTAATTTCCAGACCGATTTGGTCTAAATGCATAACATGGTGTAGCCAAGTTGTCGCAGGGCGAATCGGCAACCCCTCAAAAGTTTGTGGCCTATCGGAACGGAGGTCTCTTGCTATGCAATAGGCAAGTTACGGAGGACGTTCAGCACAACTGCATACGTAGGCACTGACGACGTGACTCATGGAGCATGACCAGTCGGTTGACTGTCGACAGCAAGGCGAGGGTGGGACGTGGGACATCTTATGCATCTTAACCCCCTCAAAATCGCAATGGCTAATTACTGTTTGGATTTCAATGGTAACCCGCTCGATCGCACCTATCACGATAACGAGTGGGGACGGCCTGTGCACGACGACCGCCAAATGATGGAGCACCTCTCGCTCGAGGTGATGCAGTGCGGCTTGAGTTGGCTCATCTGCCTCAAGCGGCGCGAGGTATTCAAGAAATGCTTTGCCAATTTCGAAATCGACCGCTTGGCGGCCATGACCGACGCCGACGTGGAGCGCATCGTGGCAACCGAGGGCATGATACGCGCCCCGCGTAAGGTTCGTGCCGTCATCAACAATGCTCGTGTGGCCCAGCAAATCATTGCCGAGTGCGGCTCGCTGTGCGGCTACTTCTGGTCGTTTACCGATGGTGCAACGCTCGTCTACGATGGGCATCCCGAGGGGCGCATCCCCGTGAGCAATGGCTTGAGCCGCCGCATCGCAACCGACCTCAAGCGGCGCGGCATGACCTTTGTGGGTTCCGTCAACATCTATGCCCACCTGCAAGCGTGCGGCATCATCAACGACCACCATTGCGACTGCCCAATCCACGCAGCCATCGCCTCAACAGCAACCATCCGTCACCTGCCGCCCGACGGCGAGCAGTTCTGAAGCCTCGACGATATCAACAACGAAGCGCGGGTTGCTTTCCACTTGCAAGGGAAGCAACCCGCGTTAGTGTCAGCGATTGGGTGTTTAGAACAATTTCTCGGGATAAACGCCGTCGCGATGCAGTTGGGCAAACTTCTCGACCACGCTGGGACGGTCCTCGGCGTAGGTCACACCAAACCACTTGCTCTCGGTGGTGAGCACCTTCACTTGAGCCACGCCTTTCTTTACCAGGGCGTTAACCTCGGTGGGAATGAAGAACTCGGCCTTGGGCTTGTTCAGGTTGTCGCGCAAGAAGTCGACAAACCCAATCATGCTGTGGTTGAAGTAGTCGGGGGTGAAACCCCAGAAGTTCATCGACACGGGGGTGTCGAAATCGAGGTACTGCTTCTCGCCGTTCTCGTCGGTGAAGAAAATCTTGTGGTCGTCGTCGTAACCGATGGCGGTGCGCTCAACCACGTCGGTGAGCAGGCTGTTAATCGTTTGGCACACACCGCGCGAAACGGTGCCGCTCTCGCTCATCGTGTTACCCACCTTGAAGCCCACCATGCTGTAGTGGCCCTCGCTGCCAGCGGGAAGGTTGCTAAGTTCCTCGGCCATAACCTCAAAGCTGTTGCGGCCATAGTAGTCGTCGCTGTTGATGATGGCAAACGGCTCGTGAATCACGTCTTTACCCATGAGCAAGGCATGGTTGGTGCCCCACGGCTTAACGCGCTCGGGCGGGCAGGTTATACCGTTGGGCAGGTCGTTCACGCTCTGGAAAACAACCTCAACGGGGATGTGACCTTCGTACTTCGAGAGGATTTTCTCGCGGAAATCGGCCTCAAAGTCCTTGCGAATCACAAATACCACCTTGCCAAAACCGCTGTGGATGGCATCATAAATCGAGTAGTCCATGATGGTCTCGCCATGAGGGCCCAGTCCATCGAGCTGTTTCAGACCGCCGTAACGGCTGCCCATGCCAGCTGCAAGTACAAATAATGTTGGTTTCATCTAAAACTTTAATGTTTTATATTTATCTGTTTGTTGTTTAGTAGTTTACGCGATTATTTCTCGACGTCAAATGCAAAGTAGATGTCGCGTCGATAGTCCTCGTCGGGATTCAAGCGCACCGGCGGGAAGTTGCTGTGATGCACCGCATCGGGGAAGGCTTGGCACTCGATGGCCACGCCCTCGTAGTCCTCGTAGCTGCGGCCGCATTTGCCCACGGGGCAGCCTTTGAGCCAGTTGCCCGTGTAGANTTGCACGCCAGGCTGGTCGGTCATCACGGTCAAGCGACGACCCGAGGNCTTGTCGACAAGNACGGCGGCTGTGTTCAGGCCCTCGCCTTCGGCGTCAATCNCCCAGCAGTTGTCGTAGCCCTTGCCGAAGCGCAGGGCGTCGAAATCTTGCTCGATGTCGCGGCCAATCTCGTGCGCCGTTGTGAAGTCCATGGGCGTTCCTGCCACGGGAGCGAGCTCGCCAGTGGGAATCANCGTGTCGTCGGTGGGCAAGTAGCGCGAGGCGTTGAGTTTCAANAGGTGNTGCAGCACCGTGCCGCTTCCCTCGCCAGCCANGTTGAAATAGGTGTGGTTGGTGAGGTTAACCACGGTGGGCGCATCGNTCACGGCCTGCAGCGAGATGTGCAGCGTGCAAGCATCGTCCCAGCTATAGGCCACGCGAGCCGTCAAGTTGCCGGGATAGTTCTCGTCGCCATCGGGGCTGAGCAGGGTGAACACAACTTGNTCACCATTCATCTCGGCGTCCCAAATGTGGTTGGCAAACCCCGTGGGACCGCCATGCANGTGGTTGGGACCGTTGTTGATAGCGAGTTGATAGACCTTGCCATCGATGTCGAGGTGACCGCGNGCGATGCGGTTGGCGCAACGGCCAGGNACTTTACCCGCGCAGGGACCATCGTTCATGTAATCGGCAGGGTTGCTGTAGCCCAGCACCACGTCGGCGAGNTTGCCATCGCGGTCGGGGACACACACCGACACCACGCCAGCGCCCAGTTGCGACAAGGTCACACTGGCGCCGCTGGCGTTGGTCAACGTGTATAAACTGATTTCGCCATGGGGCGATTCAATGGTGCGAATGTCGACTTTCATTGTGCTCATTGCATTANTCNTCGACCTTGTGTGCACCNTCACTAATCACCACGTCGATGACCACGGGCTCGTGGCCATACTTGCCTGTGAACTTGGCCTTTGCGGTGGCGATGAAGTTGTCGTACAGGTCATCCTTAACCAGGTTGATGGTGCAGCCNCCGAAGCCGCCGCCCATGATGCGCGAACCCGTCACGCCGCACTCGCGAGCCACATCGTTCAGGTAATCGAGNTCCTCGCANCTTACCTCGTAGTCGCGCGATAGTCCGTCGTGGGTCTCATACATGCAACGGCCCACCGTTTCATAGTCNCCACGCTCCAGNGCGTCGCACACGTCGAGCACGCGCTGCTTCTCGCCAATCACATANCGAGCACGACGATAGTCCTCGTCGCTCACCTTGTCGCGAGCATCGGCCAGCATCGTGTAGCTTGCATCACGCAGGGTCTCAACGCCCAGCGTCTGAGCCACGCGCTCGCACGACTCACGACGACGATTGTANGGCGAGTCAACCAGCTCGTGTTTCACGCGGCTGTCGAGCAGCACCANGCGATAACCCTGCGGGTCAAACGGATAGTACTGATACTCGAGCGAACGGCAGTCGAGGCGCATCAAGCAGTTCTTCTTGCCAAATACCGAGGCAAACTGGTCCATGATGCCGCAGTTCACGCCGCAGTAGTTGTGCTCGGTCGATTGACCAATCAAGGCGAGCTCAAACTTAGGTATCTGATTCTCGTTGAACAAATCGTTCATTGCAAAAGCAAAGCACGACTCGAGGGCTGCCGACGACGACAGGCCTGCGCCCAGAGGCACATTGCCAGCAAATACCGTGTCGAAACCGCGCACCGTGAAACCNCGCTTAATCACCTCGCGGCAAACGCCAAAGATGTAGCGAGCCCACTGCTGCTGCGGTGCATCCTCCTCGTTCAAGCCAAACTCGGCACTCTCGTCCATGTCGGCGCTNTAGACGCGCACGCGGTCGGTGCCGTTAACGTTGATGGCTGCCATGATGTAGCGGTCGATNGCACCNGGGAATACAAATCCACCATTGTAATCGGTGTGCTCTCCAATGAGGTTGATACGTCCAGCCGAGGCATACAGTACGCACTGCGAGCCATAACGCTGCTGAAATAGTGCTTTAATTTTCTCTTTCATAGTTCGTTATTTTTTAGGATGTTAATGTTTACATTTGATGNCCCTGCNACCACANGAGGGGGGCAGGGTGGGGAAGTAGTAGATGCTCGTGGCCTTGGCGTCAGCCCNCGATTATCGAGGCTGCCTTAGCGCCATGCTTCTGCATAATCTCCTCGAGTTGCTCGCGCGTCATGTCGCCCTTGATTTGCACCAGCGCATAGTCGTTGCCCACAGTGGCAATCACAATCTCGCTGATGATGTTGCCATGACTGGCAAACAGCACNTACACGCGCTCATCGTCGCGCGTGCTCGACACAGCCTCCTCGTAGCGCGCGTCCTTGCGCATATCGTCCACGCGNCTGGCAAACTTCTTACGCACGCCACCGCTGCACTTCTCGACATTGAGCACATCGACCGACGTAATNTTTTCGGCCATCGAGGGGATATCGCTCGATGCCCCACGTGCCAGCTGCAGCAACGTCGGGCCTATCGTGATATACTGCGCGTGTTTCTCGTCACGCAACTCATTGATAATCTCATCGGCTGTCCGTGCCCACATCGTCAATGACGACAGCACAACCGCCATCAGTAATATTACCTTCTTCATAGTGCAAAAATAATTTTTCATAGTAAAACTCAGCCCCTTTGCCNCCAGCAAAGCGACATTGCTGCCCACCCACCGGTAAACAGCAACGCAAATTTACAAATTATCCCCATCATTCCCAACCTTCCCCCCAATCATTTCGCATTTTTTCACACAAAAACCCATTCCCCTTTAAAAGAACAACGTCGATTTATTCTTCAACACCACATCTAAATCGATGTTTTTCCCGATGATTTTCATGCTTTGCAGCAGATCGACCGATACTGGGCACACAATGATACTATCATGATTCTCATAAAGTGCCTGAACTTCAGTAAGATCATCCTTAATCGCCCGATACTTCTCGCCCGGCAAATCTGCCAGAAATATTGACTTCTGGATTCTTATGCAACCTTGTCGCTCAAGGTATTTCACAACGTTATATCTAACCTTGTTACTCTCGATGTCGTACATTACAAAAAATAGCATATTGGTAGGCGGGCGTTTGGGGAGGTTAACTATGCCAAGGATTTTATCGACGCGTTCCTCGAGCGTTGGCAGGTCGTCGATGCTGCCCATGGGGTGGTTGACGGGCAACGATTTATCGATGCCAGTTTTCTTGAGACGACGCAGAATTTCAATATAGTTGGTGGGTGTTTTGGTTTTGCCCATATCACTGCATGTCGATATAGGTTTGTATCAATTCGGCCACTAGGTCGTTGAGCGTTGGATCGGTGCCACACTTGGGCGACTTGACCACCGTGAAACCACGTTTGCCAAAAAACAAGTTTATTTCGGCCTTCTTCAGGCCCATGCTGATTTGTATTTTCTTGGCATACTGGATGTTGGTGATTTCGGTGACTTCAAGGCCGGTTTTGCGAATGTAGTCTGTAAGCCCGCTCATCACATCGTCGAGTTCTGGGGGAACAAAAACTGGCGAATTCTGGCGGGTTGGGCGTGCATTGGGGTTGAGAATGCGACGTATGTTAGCAATTATTTCGCTATCGGGGTCACCCTTGTTGGGCTCGGACTCGGGCTCGGGTTGGGAGACTGGTGCTTGCGGCTTTTCGCTATGGTTTTTACCTGTAGGCGTGTCGTAGTTGACGTATGCTTGCAAATCAATGGGCGCGCATTGCGGGTTATAATAGGCCTCGGGGTCGATGCTGATAAAGCAAGCGCGAGCCACATCACTGGTCTTGCTGTCGATTACTTGGCTCAGACCAAGTTCTCTGGACCACTGCGATGCAAATATCTTATAGAAAGCGCTATAAATCCCCGAGTCGTAGCAGCGCTCTTTTAAGTCAAACAGCACTTTAAGGCCATCGCCGCTGGGAGAGATAAAGCACAAGTGCACGCGCTCGTCGGCTTGAATGCGGCGACGAACGTCGGCAATCGTGAGTTCTTGCGACTGCAGGTGGTCTACATCGATGATGAAATGCTGGGTGTATGCAAAATTTTCGGTGCGCCGGTTGGGTGGATTGAACGCACCGCACACGACGTAAGGCAGCGTCTTCTTGACATTGCGATACTGCGCGGGGTTGAGGTCGCGGATGATGCGCAACTGGCGGATGGTTGACTCGATGTTAGGCTTGGGATGCAGCAACTTGTGATAAAGCGTCTCGACCTCGAGTTTAACCAACTTCTCATCGGCTTGCGTGATATGTGCACCCGCCATTATCATGATTTCTCGTAGCGTTTAAAGCGTTGAGCAAGACTGCGAGCGTAGCTGTCGATTTGGCTCAGGCGCGTACGCATCTCACCCTCGACAAGAATCCGCTCGTCCAGGTAATCGTTAACCGACTGAATGAGCACGCGGCGGCCCAGTGGCTCGAGCCAATAGGAGCCATCCTCGCGCACCGAGTATAGTTCATCGGTGATTACGTTGTGAGCCAGCAGAGTAAATACCACATAGTCGACCCACACGCGGTAGAGTTCAATCACGTCATAAACCAGCACGGGGCGGTTGTAGTCGTCGCGGTGCATGATGCCCACGTAGGGGTCGATGCCTGCCTTGATGAGCGCACCCTCGATTTTGCCATAAAGCAGTCCGTAGCCGTAGTTGAGAAAGGCATTGGTGACATCACGGGCGGGGTGCTGACTGCGCTCGGCAAACTGCAACTCGGGCGGCAGTACAATGTTCATTGTGCCAAAGTAGATGCGCGATGCCTGGCCTTCCCAGCCGCGCAACGTTGCCGCAATGTCGCGCACAATCTCGCCATCGAGCTGGCCCACCTTGGTGCGATAATCCTCCAGCCGATTGATGCTCTTGTGAATCAAGTTGCTATATTCCTCGGCTTGGTCAACGAGCGTAAGCATCAGCGCCTGTTGGTTTTCGATTTTACGCTGAATCACCTCCTTAATCCAACTCACCGCATCGTGTGAAAACGAGAAATTGAGTTGACCCTTGCGTATCGTCGACACCGACCCATAGCGAGGGCTCCACACCCGCGCCATGGGGTTACCGCCCTTGTCGGTAAATATAATTTCAATCTCGTTATCCACCGCAAGCATCACCGCATCGCTCGTGATTTGCGCCCCCTTACTCACCTGAATGCTACTAATCGCAGCCACAGGCAAGCGTTGACGCCCCTCGCTCGTCGAAATCACAAAGCCCTCATTATCACGGCTCAGCGACACGCCATAAGTATTGAGAACGAGCTCCATAGTTAATACTCCCTAAATTTGCAAAAATGGAACGTAGACGTCTTAGTATCGCCCTCCT
>Ga0065709_1000298_pt1 | contig 12176 bp, 10 predicted proteins | sample Hoacrofraction14_2_FD_59096 | JGI IMG/M metagenome (GOLD analysis project Ga0065709, IMG submission 59096) | Hoatzin crop microbial communities from Cojedes, Venezuela, sample from fiber fraction 14 v1 | ecosystem: Host-associated > Birds > Digestive system > Esophagus > Crop | place: Venezuela... | reverse complement strand
CTTTGGCATTGCCGAGGGTGAGAAAATAGGCCTCATTGCCAAGAATGGCAGCGGGAAATCCACTCTGCTCGACATTTTAGCGGGTGTGGCACACCAAGACCAAGGCACCGTCATCTACCGCAACGACCTGCGCGTGGGCTATCTGCCACAAACGCCGACGTTGCCAGGTTCGCGCACGGTGATTGACGCCTGTCTAGGAGGCGATGATGCGCAAGCGTGCGCCGTTCGCGACTATGAGCGAGCTCTCGCCACGGGCGACACCGCAGCCATGACGGCTGCCATTCAAGCCATGGACAATGCTGCCGCGTGGGACCGCGAAGAACGCTTCAAGCAAATCCTCACACAGCTCAAAATCACCGACTATGACCAACCTGTGAACGAGTTGAGCGGTGGTCAAGTGAAGCGCGTGGCCTTGGCACGGCTGCTCATCGACGAGCCACAAATGCTGATTTTGGACGAGCCGACCAACCATCTGGACATCGACATGATCGAGTGGCTCGAAGCCTACTTGCAACGCAGCCGCATCACATTGCTCATGGTCACCCACGACCGCTATTTTCTGGACAACGTGTGCAACCGCATCATGGAGCTTGACCAGAACAGCATTTTCTCCTACGCTGGAAATTACAACTATTATCTGGAAAAACGTGCAGAGCGCATCGATGCCCAAAACGCCCAAATAGAGCGTGCCCGCAATCTGCTGAGAACCGAGCTTGAGTGGATGCGCCGCCAACCGCAAGCACGGGCACACAAAGCGCAATATCGCATCGACGCCTTCTATGACCTGCAAGAGCGAGCCCGCCAGCGGCGCAACGACGAGGACGTGGAGCTAAATGTTCGTTCGTCGTACATCGGCAAAAAGGTGTTTACCGCACATCACGTGAGCAAACGCTTTGGCGACAAAGTGATTTTAGACAACTTCGATTACACCTTTGCCCGCTATGAGAAGTTGGGCATCGTGGGCGACAACGGGGTTGGCAAAACCACCTTCATTCGCTTGCTACTTGGAGAGTTGCAGCCCGACCAGGGTAGTTTTGAAATCGGGCAAACGGTGCGCTTCGGCTACTACAGCCAGCAGGGCATGGAGTTTGACGAGGGCAAGCGCGTCATCGATGCCGTGCGCGACGTGGCAGAGTATGTCTATTTTGACGACAAACACCACTACACCGCCATGGCATGGCTCAGCCGTTTTTTGTTCACCCCTCGCGACCAGCAGAAGTTGATTGCCAAGCTGAGCGGCGGTGAGCGGCGGCGGCTCTATCTTGCCATCGTCCTCATGCAGAAACCCAATTTTCTGATTCTTGACGAGCCAACCAACGACCTAGACATTTCAACGCTGGAGGTACTTGAGGACTATCTGTCACAATTTCACGGCTGCGTCATCATCGTTAGCCACGACCGCTTCTTCATGGACAGGACGGTGGACCATACCTTTGTGTTCACCGGACAAGGCCATGTGAAAGACTTTCCTGGCAATTATAGCGAATGGCGCGAGTGGCGTATCCACCACGAGCAACAGCAGAGCAAGCAACGCACAAGCGCAACGTCACCTAAGGAAAAGCAGAACACGTGGGCCAACCGCAGCCAGGGCAAGCGACTCACCTACAAGCAGCAACGCGAGCTTGAACAGCTCACGGCAGCAATCGAACAACTCACTGCCGAGAAGGCAGAGCTAGACCGCCTGTTCGGCAGCGGCAACGTCATTGACGATGTGCAGCGTCAAGCAGCCCGCTACGACCAAGTGCGCCAGCAGCTCGACGAGATGGAGCTGCGCTGGCTCGAACTGCAAGAGGGAACCACGGCAACTGGTGGTGACACCTAATCGGCAACAACCAGGGGAGGAGGAAACGGCATGTACGGTTTAGTGGATTGCAACAACTTTTTTGTCTCGTGCGAGCGGGTGTTCGACCCCTCGCTAGAAGGCAAACCCGTGGTTGTGCTGTCAAACAACGACGGTTGTGTTGTCGCCCGCAGCAACGAGGCCAAAGCCCTAGGCATTCCCATGGGCTGCCCCGCGTTTCAGATTAGGGAGCACACCGACCCCTCACAAGTCATCCAACTGTCAGCCCGTCACACCGTCTATCGCGACATGTCACGGCGCGTGATGACCCTTCTCGCCAGCGAAGTTGAGAATTTGCAAATCTACTCGGTAGATGAGGCGTTTTTCACCTTGCCCAGCGATGACGTGGCACGCAATCACCAGCTGCTGGCACAACTGGTGGCGAAGATTCGCCAATGCGTGGGGATTCCCGTCAGCGCAGGCTTTGCCCCGTCGCGCACCCTTGCCAAGGTTGCCGCAGCCATCGCCAAGCGTGACCGCCGCATCACCGATGGCGTCTATTGGCTGGTGCGACCCGATGCCATCCAGACCATTTTGCGACGCACCCCTGTGGGCGACGTGTGGGGCATCGGGCGGAGGCTTGCGGCATCGCTGCATCAGCAGGGCATCGTCACAGCGTGGCAGTTTGCCCAGATGTCGCCGGCATGGACACGTAGCCACTACAGCATCACCGCCGACCGCACACGCCGCGAGCTGCTTGGCGACGACTGCCAGCACATCAGCCCCGTCACCGCCGCGCACCAGTCGGTGACGAGTTCACGCACCTTTGGCCACATCGTCACCAGCCGTGCCACCGTGCAAGATGCCATTGTCAGCTTCAGTCAGCGGGTGGCGCACCAGCTGCGCCGCGACCAATTGGTAGCCGGTGCCATCACGGTCTATGTGCGTGGCGACCGTTACCGGCACGACTTGCCTTTCTACGCCAACTCGTGCCGTCTGGTGCTACCCACGCCTGCCAGCGACGACATCACCATCACCAATGCCGCCCTGCAAGCCCTATCACACATCTGGCGCGACGACCGCACCTATCGCAAGGCGAGTGTTGTCGCCACCGATGTCAGTAGCTGCCACGCCGTGCAGCTCAACCTGTTCGCCCCCACGACCATGCCAAGCTGCAACGCCTCATGACAAGCATCGACGACGTTAATCAGCGTTATGGCAACCGCGCCGTCAAGCTCGCGCCCGAGTTCAACCGCACCCAGTGGCAACCTCGCAGCGATCATCAGCCCCGCCCAACGGGCGGGCTACACTTCTATACCGCCATGATGATGCGGTCGCCCCAGCAAAGCCCTCATGCCGTAAGCCATAATAATCAACCAACTGAACAAACCAACCGCCAATGACACCCACCACCGACCCGTTGCTCGCCACCATTGCAGCTGACAATGCCGACATCATGCCCCCCCTGGAGCAACCCGTGCTGGTCGCCCTCAGCGGCGGTGCCGACAGCACTGCCATGCTCCACCTGCTGCTCGCCATGGGCTACACCTGCGTAGCAGCGCACTGCAACTTCGGCTTGCGTGCTGCCGAGTCAGACCGCGACGAGCACTTTGTTCGCCACCTGTGCCAACAGCTGGGTGTGGACCTGCACACCTGTCACCCTGATGTGGCGGCATGGCAGCGGCAGCACGGCGGTAGCGTCGAGATGGCTTGCCGCGAGCTGCGTTACCCCTGGTTCAGCCAGCTGCGCAAGCAGCTGCATTGCAGTTGTGTAGCTGTGGCTCATCACCTCGACGACCAAGTCGAGACCTTTTTCCTCAACCTGCTGCGCGGCAGCGGCACACGTGGGCTCGCAGGCATGGCAGCCATGAGCGGCAACCACATCTGGCGTCCCTTGCTAGGCATATCCCACGCCCAGCTCGTCCAGTGGCTCACGCAACAGGGCTACACTTGGGTTGACGACTGCACCAACCTCACCGACCACCACCTGCGCAACCGCCTGCGCCACCACCTGCTGCCCCTGCTCGACCAACTCAACCCACACGCGCGCCAGCTCATCGCCCGCGCCATGGGCAACCTGCGAGCAGACCATCAGCTGTTTACCGCCGCAACCGCCACGTGGTTACCAGACCCATGCCACATCGCCACCGCCACTCTTGCCGCCAGCCCCGCGCCTGCCACCCTGCTCTATCATCGCCTCAGCCCATGGGGCTTCAACGCACAGCAGTGCCACGAGGCCATCCGTGCCATCAGCAGCGGCAGCACAGGCGCAACCTGGGTCACCGCCACCCACCGCCTCACCCTGCGAAACGACCACCTGCAAGTCACAGCCCTGCCCGCGCCAGGCCAGCATCCATCCACCACGGCAGCAGTGCCCGTTGACCTCAACGGCAATGGCATCACCACCCCCGTCACCATAACCATCAGCCGCGGCGACGGCAAACCATTCAGCCCCGCTATGTGCGATGGTAAGCGTGTCATTGCCCTATCAAACAATGTGTTGCAATGCCGTCACGTGGAGCTGCGCCACTGGCGGCGCGGCGATCGCATCGCACCATTTGGCATGGCAGGGCGCACTCGGCTCGTCAGCGACTTGTTTGCCGAGCGGCACCTGCCGCCCGAACAGCGGCGCAACGCATGGCTGCTCGTGGCTGACGACAAAATCTTATGGGTACTCGGCATCAGGGCAGCAGCACACTACACCGTCAAGAGCAATGCCACCGACTACCTGCTGCTCGCGCTAAAATAAAAGCTTTAACAACTTGATGGCCCTAGCCGTTAAATTTCGCTGAATAAAATAGGGCGATTGTGATTTCTTTTTTGTACCTTTGCGCCGCATTAATTAATGTTAACTCATTTTAAAATGATATCATGACAACAATAAGACTGAAGAGGGGCTGCGACTTGCATCTGCTGGGAGCCATCAGCGACACTGCCATACGTGCAGCGCTTAAGCCCCAGACGGTTGCCGTCGTGCCCGATGATTTTCATGGCCTGACACCTCGCATGGACAAGAAGGAGGGCGAGCGCGTCAGTGCTGGTGAGCCGTTGTGTCACGACAAGACCTATGAGCGCGTGATGATCGTTTCGCCGGTGAGCGGCACGATTGCGCGAGGTGCGTCGTGGCGAGCGCCGTCACATCGAGGCGTTGATCATTGAACCAGACGGCGCAGGCCGTCACGGTGACGCACGACCTAAAAGCACACGATGCCCTAGAGGTGCTGTGTGCATCGGGGCTGTGGGCTATGCTGCGTCAGCGCCCTTACGACGTGGTGCCTGACCCATCGGTGCGTCCGCGCGACATCTTTGTCACCGCCTTCGACTCGGCACCGCTGGCTCCGGACCTGGATGTGGTGCTGGGCGACAAGCGGCAGTACATCGACAAGGGTGTGGAGGTACTGAGCCAGTTAACCGACGGCAAGGTGCACATCGGCATCCGCCCTGGGCAGCAGCTAGACGCTGGTAGCGCGGAGGTGACGGCATTTGAGGGTCCGCATCCCGCAGGCAATGTAGGCGTGCAGATCGCCAACGTTGCCCCTGTAAGCAAGGGCGAGGTGGTCTGGACACTGGACATCGTGACGCTGGCACGCATCGGCGAGCTGTGCACCACGGGACATGTGTCGTTTGACACAGTGGTGGCTGTGGATGGCGAGATGGTGGATCAGCCCCACTATGTGTCAGCCATCATGGGCACCGACATCCAAAGCCTAATTGAGGGCGAGCTCGAAGCCGACCTGACGCAGTGCCGCATCATCAGCGGCAACCCGCTAACGGGTGTCAAGGTGACCAATGACCAATGGTTGCGTGCGCCTTATCGCCAGGTGACGGTGATACCCGAGGACAACGACCCCGACGAGTTTATGGGGTGGGCATCGCTGAGCCCCAAGCGCTTTAGCATCTACCGCACATTCACGAGCTGGCTGTGCGGCAAGCGTGCGGTGAGCCTCGACAGCCGCCTGAAAGGTGGCGAGCGGGCAATAGTTCGCGCTGGCGAATATGATGCGATGCTGCCGATGGACATCTACGCGGAGTTCCTGATTAAAGCCATCATCGCCGGCGATATCGACAAGATGGAGCAGCTGGGCATCTATGAGGTGGCGCCCGAGGACTTTGCGCTTGCCGAGTATGCCGACACGTCGAAGCTGGAGCTGCAGCGCATCGTGCGCGAGGGTCTGGACAAGCTGCGTGCCGAGATGGCGTGACAAAAATAATTCAATATTAGCCTAAAGAATAATCAATTATCATCAGATAGTTCTATGAAAGCTTTAAGGAAACTGATGAACAAGTTGGAGCCGACGTTCAAGCCTGGCGGCAAGCTAGCCAAGCTGCAGTCGGTGTACGACGGCATGGAGTCGTTCTTGTTCACACCGAACGCGACCTCGCATTCGGGCACTCACATCCACGACGGCAACGACCTGAAGCGCACCATGATTACGGTGGTGGTGGCTCTGCTGCCGGCGTTGCTGTTTGGCATGTACAACATCGGCTTGCAGCACTACGCCGCCATAGGCGAGCAGGCATCGTGGTTCACCATGTGGCTATATGGCTTGCTAGCCATGCTGCCGGTGATTGTGGTGAGCTATGTTGTGGGCCTGGGCATCGAGTTTATTAGCGCACAAATTCATCACAAGGAAATCCAGGAGGGCTTCCTAGTGACAGGTATCCTGATTCCGATGATTGTGCCCATCAACACGCCGCTGTGGATGGTGGCTGTTGCCACTGCGTTTGCGGTGATATTTGCCAAGGAGGTGTTTGGCGGCACGGGTATGAACATCTTTAACGTCGCCCTGATTACACGCGCCTTCTTGTTCTTTGCCTACCCGTCGAAGATGAGCGGTGACGCAGCATTTGTCAAGCTGGACAGCGCCCTAGGCATGGGCGCGGGCCAGGTGGTTGACGGCTTCAGCGGAGCCACGCCACTGGGCGAGCTCGCCAGCCAGACGCTGCCGGCAGCCGACTTGAATGCTGACGTGATGAACGCCTTTGTGGGCACCATCGCAGGCTCGCCAGGCGAGACCTCGGTGATTGCCATCCTGATTGGCGCAGCCATCTTGCTGCTGACGGGTGTAGCCTCGTGGCGCATCATGCTGTCGGTGTTTGTGGGCGGCTTGGCAATGGGAGCCGTAGCCAACGGATTTGCCAGCGAGACCTATCCTGCGTCGATGCTTAACCCCGTGGCACAGCTGTGCTATGGTGGCTTTGCCTTTGGCGCGGTGTTTATGGCAACCGACCCCGTGACGGGAGCGCGAACCAAGGTGGGCCAATACATCTACGGCCTGCTCATCGGTGTGATGGCTATTGTGATTAGGGTTTATAACAGTGGTTATCCTGAGGGCATGATGCTCGCCATCTTGCTGATGAACGCCTTTGCTCCGCTCATCGACCACTGCGTGCTATCGTTCAACATCAAGCGCCGCACACGCCGTGCTGCCGCTGTTAAAGCTAGGGAGGACTAAACCATGAACAAGAATAGCAACAGTTATCAGATTGTTTATAGCACCATCTTGGTGCTGCTGGTGGGCACGCTGCTGGCGTTTGTGTATATGGCACTCAAGCCACAGCAGGACGAGAACATCGCCAACGACACGCGCAAGCAGATACTGGGAGCACTGCACATTGTGCCCCAGGACGACGCGTCGATTAAGTCCACCTACGAGAAATACATCGTCCAGGACATGCTGGTGGATGTCAACGGCAACGTGGTTGACACCACCGCCAATGTGGCATTTGACGTGGACATGAAGAACAACGTGAAGCTGCCCGCAGGCGAGCGCAAGCTGCCCGTGATGAAGTGCAAGCTGGACGACGGCAGCGTCAAGTATGTGCTGCCCGTCTATGGTGCGGGCCTGTGGGGTCCCATCTGGGGCTATGTGGCGGTGGATGCCGATGGCAGCACCATCTATGGCACCAACTATGGCCACAGCAGCGAGACGCCTGGCTTGGGTGCTAAAATCACCGAGGAGGCGTTCCGCGACCTGTTCAAGGGCAAGTCGCTGTTCAAGGACGGCGAGTTCAAGGGCGTGGCTGTGATGAAGAAAGGCCAGAAGGCACAGAACGGTGCCGACCAGGTGGATGCCCTGAGCGGCGCCACCATCACCAGCCGTGGCGTGAGCGACATGCTGGCGGACGACCTGGCACCCTATGCCACATTCTTGAGCAACCTGCGTGGCGGTGACCAGCCCCAGGCGGCAACGACGAGTGTAACTACTACAACTACTACTGACAATCAACCTGTAAAATAATAAGGAGGAAAGACAACCATGTTATCCAAGAAAACTAAAGAAGCGTTTTTCAACCCACTGTCTAAGGACAACCCCGTGTTGGTTCAGATATTGGGTATCTGCTCGACGCTGGCTGTGACAGCCAATCTGGAGCCCGCCATCGTGATGGGCTTGTCGGTGACGGTTGTGCTCGCCTTCAGCAACGTGATCATCTCGCTCATCCGCAAGACCATCCCGTCAACCATCCGCATCATCGTGCAGCTGGTGGTGGTGGCAGCCCTGGTGATCATCGTGCAACAGTTCCTGGTGGCTTACACCTACGACGTGAGCAAGCAGCTGTCGGTGTTTATCGGCCTGATTATCACCAACTGCATCTTGATGGGACGCCTTGAGGCGTTCGCCATGCACAACGGCCCGTTCGAGTCGTTTATGGACGGCTTGGGCAACGGCTTGGGCTATGCCATCATCCTGGTCATCGTGGGCTTCTTCCGCGAGCTGCTGGGATCTGGCTCGCTGCTGGGCTACAAGGTCATCCCCGAGTGGTGCTACGCCCACGGCTATATGGACAACGGCCTGATGATTTTGCCGCCCATGGCACTCATCACCGTGGCTTGCATCATCTGGTGGCACCGCTCCCGCAACACCGACCTGCAAGAGGCATGATATTGTGTGTGTTACAACCTATTAAAACGGTAAAACAATGGAAGAACTGAATTTGTTTGTCAAGTCGATATTTATCGACAACATGATATTTGCCTACTTCTTGGGCATGTGCTCGTTTCTGGCAGTGTCCAAGAATGTCAAGACGGCATTCGGCTTGGGCATCGCCGTCACCTTTATGCTGGTGGTGACCCTGCCCATCAACTACCTGCTCGACAAGTATGTGCTGCAACCTGGTGCCCTGTCGTGGCTTAGCCCCACGCTGGCGGGCGTTGACCTGAGCTTCCTGGGCTTGATTATGTTTATCGCTGTGATTGCCTCGGCAACGCAGCTGGTCGAGATGGCTGTCGAGAAGTTCTCGCCCTCGCTCTACGCCTCGCTAGGCATCTTTTTGCCCCTCATCGCAGTCAACTGTGCCATCCTGGGCGCAGCCCTGTTCATGCAGCAAAAGGACTTTGGCTCGGCATGGACCGCCACCGTCTATGGCGCAGGCTCGGGCATCGGCTGGCTGCTCGCCATCGTCGGCTTGGCAGCCATCCGCGAGAAGTTGGCTTATAGCGACATTCCCAAGCCCCTGCGCGGTGTGGGCATCGCATTCATCATTACTGGTCTCATGGGCATCGCCTTTATGAGTTTCCTGGGCATTAAATTAGGATAATCACAATTATGATACTGATTGCAAACACAACTGGAATCACGGTGTTGAGCAGCGCGGTCGTCTTTCTGATCGTCACGCTGTTGCTCGTCATTCTGCTGCTTGTCGCCAAGCACTACCTGGTGCCCAGCGGCAAGGTCAAAATCACCATCAACGGCGGCAGCAAGGAGCTGGAGGCCGACAGCGGCAACACCCTGCTCGCCACCCTGCACGAGCATGGTGTGATGCTGTCGAGTGCCTGCGGCGGCAAGGGCAGCTGCGGGCAGTGCAAGGTGCAGGTGCTGCAGGGCGGCGGCGAGATTTTGCCCACCGAGGTGGTGCACTTCTCGCGCAAGGAGCAGCAAGACCACTGGCGCCTGGGCTGCCAGGTCAAGGTGAAGGACGACCTCGCCATTCAGGTGCCCGACAGCGTGCTCTCGGTCAAGGAATATGAGTGCACCGTGGTGAGCAACAACCTGGTGTCGTCGTTCATCAAGGAGTTTATCGTCGCACTGCCCCCGGGCGAGCACATGGACTTCATCCCCGGCAGCTATGCACAAATCCAAATTCCCGCCTACGAGATGGACTACGACAAGGACATCGACAAGGCCTCGCTGGGCGAATACCTGCCCACGTGGGAAAAATATAACATGTTCTCGCTCAAGTGCCGCAACACCGAGCCCACTGTGCGTGCCTACTCCATGGCCAACTATCCTGCCGAGGGCGACCGCTTTATGCTCACCGTGCGCATCGCCACCCCGCCCTTCAAGCCCAAGCCCCAGGTGGGGTTCCAGGACGTGATGCCCGGCATCGCCAGCAGCTACATCTTCACCCTGAAGCCCGGCGACAAGGTCATCATGAGCGGCCCCTATGGCGACTTCCACCCCATCTTCGACAGCAAGCGCGAGATGATCTGGGTGGGCGGCGGTGCCGGCATGGCACCCCTGCGTGCACAAATCATGCACATGACCCGCACCCTCAACTGCCGCGACCGTGAGATGCACTACTTCTACGGCGCACGCTCGCTGAGCGAGGTCTTCTACCTCGACGACTTCTTGCAGCTCGAGAAGGACTTCCCCAACTTCCACTTCCACCTGGCGCTCGACCGCCCCGACCCCGCTGCCGATGCCGCTGGCGTGAAGTACACCGCAGGCTTTGTGGCTCCCGTGATGCGCGACACCTATCTGGGCAGCTCACGAGGCTCCCGAGGACTGCGAGTACTACATGTGCGGTCCCGCAATGATGAGCAAGACCGTCAACGATGTGCTCGATGCCCTGGGCGTTGACCCATCGTCGATTCACTACGACAACTTCGGATAAAACATCTTCATTAGATTATAAATTGACGTTGAGCAGTGCCGACATTACGACGCTGCTCAACGTTTTTTATGCAACGCGTTGCATTAGAATGTTACAAGTTTTCGGTGAAAAGGAGTGCAAAATTTGCAGGTTTTAGAAAAAACAAGTACCTTTGTCGCGATTTTAAAATCAACATGTTTTATTAAAGGTTATTTAAATTATGAATGTAGAGAATTTTGGCCAATGGGCTGGTGCAGTGTGGAACGCACTTAACGAAGCTAACGGCACGCTTGCTGCCAAGGCCATCAAGAAAGCAACCAAGCTGAAAGACAAAGAACTTTATGCAGCACTTGGTTGGCTCGCCCGCGAGGGCAAAGTGAGCCTCGAAGAGACCGAGGCCGATGTTGTGGTTACACTGCTCTAAGCATTAGGACCAAACACACGACTTTTTCAAACACATCTTTTAAACCTATCAAAAGGGATAACGGACCATTAGAGCCGCCTATCCCTTTTTTTTGCACTTCTGGGATTAATTCGCGCAGACTTACGCAGACTGCGCAGTCTGCGGCACTGAATAATATTTTGAAATGCGCATGCGTCAAATTTTTCTTTAGAGAAATCGATGCCGATAAGAAAATTCATCGTAAATTTGTAGCCAAGTTAATTATTAAATTATTTAGGAATTAGGGAGGACCAACGGTTGATGAGGACTGAGACTCTAATTTGGCTCTAATGCCTGGCTATTTATTTGGTCTCGTCAACCGAACCGAAAGAGGACCGAAGCCCAAGTTGTCGTGAAGACAGCTATACCTCTTCGATTGGCCCTTCCTATTCTTTTTATGCAACAACGGCAAGAAAAACCTCGATTACGCAACCATCTCACCATCCATTTTTCCGATTTCTGATTCCCGCTGCAAATCTCACGATGGTGGATGGGCAGCGATGGTGAGGGAGCAACCATGCAGTCGTGCACCTCGCCGAGGTACACCATCGTTACTGATTCTGCCTCAGGTTTTCCGTTCGCTACGCTCACTCCATAACCTGAGGTTAGTTCACGTGCTCGTCTCCGACGAACCCGCATTTTCCACTGAAAAACAGCGCGTTACCATCCGTGTTAACAACCGTTAACACGGATATCTGGAGTCGCTGTTACTTATTGTTGTTTACTGTGTTTCAAGGGGTTATTAGATACTGATATTAGATGGTGGGGGCTTGTCTTGTTATCGTCAATGCATGACCCAAATTAATAAGGACCAAAAACTTCGTCGAAGACGAAAACCGGAACTAACCCCAGGCCACCAGAGCGAACGCAGTGAGCGGCGGGACCTGGGGAAAAGCCGAACACCTCAGTGGCTCCTCGAAGAGGCGCACCACCATTCTTCCTATCANCAGCAATGCGCATCGGGAGTGCAGGTGCGCCTCTTCGAGGANCTGTTCCCTTGTTGCCTGTTTCCTCGCGCGGACCAGCGCAGACTGGCTAGAGACTGGCGAGAAAAGTAAGTGTGGTGCGGGCGAGAAAGCTCGGAGAGTTTTCTTTGACCTACCCCTAGGCCGAGCGGAGCGATAGCGAAACGCGAGTCCT
>Ga0065709_1006396_pt1 | contig 12182 bp, 16 predicted proteins | sample Hoacrofraction14_2_FD_59096 | JGI IMG/M metagenome (GOLD analysis project Ga0065709, IMG submission 59096) | Hoatzin crop microbial communities from Cojedes, Venezuela, sample from fiber fraction 14 v1 | ecosystem: Host-associated > Birds > Digestive system > Esophagus > Crop | place: Venezuela... | reverse complement strand
GGGGGGGGGGGGCTGACCTTTTTTTATGGCAGGTGTGTCACTTTTTAATTCCGTAATGCTTCTTAATCGCGCGGACTCCCATTTCTCTGAATTCATCAATAGTTATTGCATTACATGATTTGATGGCTTCCTCTATAGTCCTATGAGGGTTTTTACCTGTATATTTAGAGTCGAGATTTGACAAGGTTATGTAATACAAGAACCTCATACCCTTATATGTTTCTTCAACAAAAGCCGGCTCGGCCAATTTCGCATTTTCTTCAGTCCAGGGAATCCAATACATTACAAGTTTATCACTTGCCGCTTTTGATTCATAGAAGAGATAGTCCAAGGATTCATCCTCGATATCCTTAGTGTAGATACCCAGGATTTCATGGAAGTAAACCTCGGTGTTAAATCCCTTCAATTCCTTGGGTTCTCTCCAGATTCCAACAAGGAAGACGGAGAAGATTTCTCCATCAACTTCTTCGAGCATTGATAATTCATAGTCAATCTCGTTTTCTGCCAGAGGCTTACCGAGTATTTCACTCAGCTTCCTAACATCATTTTTGTTTACATTTCTTATCATAGTCCTATTCTTTTATTTCAGCTGATTTATCTTCCAAAGAATCTATAAAATCGTGTAAATCTTTTCGCACCTCTTCCATTGTCATTGTTCCATCCCTTTTGAAGTACTGTATAACTTGCTGTTCGCTCCAAGTCTTTTTTTCTTGGAGTTGCTCGGATTCGCTAAGGGAATCAAATCTTTCCCAATCAATCACATCTTTTGTATGTTCAGTTTTCGTCTTCACAATATTCACCTATTTAGCCCAGTATTTTATCTCACCATCTTCTTCAACGGGCATAATATAAATGTTGTTTTCTTTGAAATAATGCTCAAAACCTTGGTCTGACGTGAACCAATAAGCCATTTCAGTAAACCCTTTAAATGAATTGTTGTGCATTCTGCACCCAATTTCCCTTAGAATCTCTCCATATCCTTCCTTGCACCACACATCTAACATACGCCAATAGTACATAGCCTCTTCGCATTGAATATCAATACTAATAGGTGTTTCTTCCAATGATGTAGACTGACTCACAATATAAGCAATCACCTCACCCTTCTCGGTAGCTATGTAGGAATGTGCGAAATCCACTTTAGCCATGTCGTACTCTTGATGCCCATTCTCCTTGCACATCTTCTTGAGAATGGGGATGTTGGTTTTTGTTATCTTTCTTATTCTCATAACTCTGTATAGTTTAACAATTAGTAACACTTGTGAGGCTGGTTTGGGGGATGATTGCGTCGGTGGTGTAGAAGCGGATGTTTCCGCAGTAGTCGATGTAGAAGACCTGACGGCAATCGAGGTTGTAGTACTGGTTGCAGATGTTGACCGGCTCACGCATTTGCTGGGTGTGGCCGAATATCTGCACCAGATTGGGCTCCAGAGGATGAGGTTCGGAGATGGTATCAAGCATATCTGCCCAGACGCAACTTCCAACTGAATCACGGCCATTGCGAGTGGATCCTATTTCCGCAAGCATTGGCAGGACTGTTCCATCCTTGAACACATTGCGCCATCCTTCTTCAAGCTTGGCAATGAAGGTTGAGAAATCTGCATCATCCTTGCCTGTAAGTTCCTTGCTATGGAGACTCACCCACTTCCCTGACACGCCAGCGTGAGAAAATAGGAAGTTGCTGCCGTTGAAAGACTGCACTTCCGTGAGTTGGAACAAGTCTAGGTTCTCACTTAATAGCCTTGCCACTTCCGCAAAATACTTGCGGTTCAGCCTACAGGTATTAATCTTTGGCCAAAGGTACCCCAAATCGTGATTCCCCAGCAGTAGGGTTATCAAATCTGGATATGCACGCTTAAGCGCAATGATTTCCTTGAACACTGACAGGGCCTTAGGGAAAGAGATGTTCTCATACTGGTAAGGGTCAAGATAGTCCCCAAGGAAAACCACCCTACACTGCTCGCTAAGAGCCTTCATTACCGGCCTCTTCCAAAATGTCCTGCCGTGGACATCGGGAATTACCATAACCTTACAATCCAACATAGTTAACCGTGAATTTTGATTACATGTCCTAAAGTCTTGATATTCAATATATCCTGCGGTGCGAATTCGCAATTTACCAGGAGCCAGTGGAAGGCATAGCAAAGGTGCATATCCTTAGTTGCGTCAGGGGCAAGATGCTCATTCCAGTTGTCTGTTTCCTTGGTGTTGTCGAGCCAGAGTACATTCCCTTTCTCCAGTCCGGTAACACCATGACCGAAATCGGGCGACATATAGAACAGGTTTCTAACCCCGTTTCTATGATAGTTTCGATTGAACCTGCTCACAAGAATATCCTCGATATGTGTAGAATAATCGTACATCTTGTCGTCAGACTTGAAGGATTCAACCTTTACAAAAGCTTCATAATCAGAGCAGTCAATCTCATCAGCAGGCTTAGTAAGTTCCATCTTCTCCACTACATCGGCAAGATGCTTCGCAGCCCCAAGGCACTCTTCTATGAGAAGTTCATTCGCAGCCTCGATTGCCTTGATGTTTTCAGGAGTCCACTCAAAGCTGTTGTTTAGAATCTGCCATCGCTCATGCAGAAGTTCTCCTACCCTTCTTTCCCGCTCTTTGGGCGTTAACCTTTCCTTTTCGTATGCGTCGATTATTTTCCTGTCGATATCCATATCCTACATTTTTCTAAATGATGTTACCTTGTCAAACCCTGCCGCTTCCAACTTCTCGATATCAGTTCTGTTGTCTACGATGGGCTTTTCCCGTTGGGAGAGCAGCCATTCACAGATATAGTTCCAGGTATCCAATGGGCTGCACATTGAGGCAAAGCGGGTACCGGACAAAATTGGGTTAGTACATATTTTCTTATTGTTGCCGAACTGGGTTTCCCATCCCCTTTTTAGGACCCATTCGTTGATTCCGTATATATACAACCCAGCAGTGATGCAGTTCTCGTTGGGCTTAATCCGATGCCCACAAAGTTCGTCAAAATGAAGTTCTTCATAATCAAATCTAGGTCGGCACTTTGAATAATACGCCCTCATTGGCCACCCATCAGCACTTTTGTAAAGTTCCGAGAAATGGTCCTCGCCTATTGACTTTACTTTGTTGTTGGAATCCAGCACAACATTGTTATATAGCAACCCGTTCCAGTTTCCTATTCTTAGGAAATACTCTATACGGATATACTTTTCCTTGATAGGGTCTGGCAGAGGTGGGTGATACTCTACTCCCAGAACGGGAAGATACGGGCCAATCTCCTTTGAGATGATGGCACTTCCCCTACGGTCAAACACTAGGTCGGTATCCCTTCCCTCGATTCCCGCAAGGTAGTCGTAATAGTCCTTATTCTTGTCGATGATTATCATTCTAAAGTTTGCTAAGTGTTGCCTGATAACATTCACGGATGGCTCTGCGGCCATTGTCGTTGATTTTACGGGTACCGATGCCGGCAAAAGCCTTTGTCAGAATAGGTGCAGAAGCCAGCTGCTCCACTTCCACATAGCCCTCGGAATCAACGGTCAAGCGCCACCACTGACCCTTAAAATCAGGGTCGCTCTCCCTCTCCTGCTCGAAGAAATTGACGGGCTTTCCGTGCGCCAAAGCCATCTCGGCTGCATAGCCTGCGCCACCTGCGATATAGGCGTAATCGGGGTCTTCCGATTCCCATTTGCCAATGACGAAGAGCTCCTCTGAATACTTGACCTGCAACCAGTTACGGCGCAGGAGGTTTCTGTTGTGCATATTCTTGCTACTGCTTTTGCCAAGCGTCTTTGCGGCTGCTTCATACTCCTTGTCGCACTCTGCTACAAGCCCCTTGTCCGATAGGTCCAAGCGGAAATTTCCAAAGGGTGTAGGGTCGCCAAAGTAGTAATGGCGGGAGACCACTCCGTACTTTGCGCCCTCCTGCCCCCAGGTGGCATCAGACCCAACTGCGCCGCCTGAATGATTGATGTATCCTTTTAGTTCATTCATAATGTTTCCGTTTTTAAGATGTTAATGACTTCATCGAGAGTGTATGCCTCGGAAAGTTTGTCGTTGTCCTGCAGGTCTGCATTAATCTCCACGAAGTTTGACCATACAGGCAAAAATGGAGCGACTGGTATTGTCTTCGTTTTACCCTGACGATTCACCCAGGAGCAGCAGTTTCTTCCACTCAACGGACTGCCTGAAATAAACCATAGGTACCGCTTTTCCCCTTCCTTGTCTTCCTTTATACCCAGTTCAGGATATTTTTCCCAGAACTTAAGGTACAGCCCAAGCGTTGGGTTCTGAAAGCCTGCTCTGCCCGTGTATGCAAGGCCGTTCAATACCGGCACTTTGGCATACGCCATTTTGCCATCCGATAGGATCCTTTCCTTGTTGTCAAGCAAGAGAGCAATATTGGCAAGGAATGGCTCTGCAATCTGTCGAGGGGTTTTGGGTTTATTAGCTCGTTTCATATTCTTATAACTTAAATTAACATTATTTCTCCGTGTCCGTCCCGCATCTGACGCTCATTGAGGGTCATGGGAATGGGGTTGGCAAACAAATCGTACTCCGATGAGAACAAATCTCCGCTGAAGTTGTCTCCGAGGCCATCTCCGAAAGCGACGAAGAGATAGTCGTATCCCGAAATTGCTCCTTTGCGTCTCCTGTATAACGGGAGGTACTTTAGCTTCATTCTTCTCAAGGCCTTGATAGCCTCAGGAACCTTTGCGGGTTCGGGAACAGAGAGGATTGCATATCCCTGTTTTCCGTATGTCCACAACAAGCTGTCAATACAAACTCTATGGTCTATGCGCATTGGCATAAAGGCTGGGCCTGTATAACTAACCCCGTAGAACCTGTGCAGGACATCCTCATACTCGTTTTCGGTCTCTTTAAGCCGTGAACGAAAATACTCCTTTCGGAAGGCGTAGTCCTCGCAATATCTTGTATTAAAGTTTCTGTCCATACTTTTGGGCTATCTTTTCTAATTCTTCACATTGCAGTTCCTTGGCTTTGGCCAGACTGATGTAGCGGTCGATGTCGGCTCCTGTCTCGGCGAAGGCGCTGGCGTATACCTTTGTCGCCCTAGGTATCCTAACCTTCTGCAGGGCTAGGCAGCGGAAAAAGGTATCGGGCATTACTACGGGCACAGATTCGGGAATGATTATTTCCTTTAGGGCGTAGCACCAGCTGAATCCCCTCTCTCCTATGTATTCCACTCCTTCGGGAATGGTGACATCCGCAAGTGCGTAGCAACCCTCGAAAGCCCTGTTCCCTATCCGCTTGAGGTTGGGCGGAAACACTACCTTCTGTAGGTTCTTGCAACCGCAGAAGGCCAGGTCGTCAATCTCTTCCACTGAATCGTCAATCACGACTTCCTTCAGGGTCAAGCATCCCCTAAACTGTTCTCGTTCAATCTTGCACATTACTTCAATCCGTTTGTAGACATTCCGCTGACATACAATGAATTACTAAGTTTACCTTCAATCTCTCTCAAGGAGTTTAGTGAAGGCACAATTGAGTCTATCACTTCCTCCATGCGGGAGTAGGTTACGTTAAACTTTGCAACCCTGCGTCGTGCGAACTCTACCTCTATACGCATTTGGTTTTTCCTTGGTACAAAGATGTAGTTCGTGTAGCCTGCTTCCTGCAACATGGCTTCTACCTTGGATGACAAAGAAGCCGCGCTGATTTCGCTGACCTTACGGTCAATGGCCTCTTTCCTTCGCTTCTCCCGAACTTCATTCTCGACCAAGGTGACAAGCTCTTCTGGGTCACAATCCGAATAGATGCCCTTTATGGACCTTTCGCTTGTTAAACGCTTATAAATGGCTTCACGAAGTCCATCCAATGGCACCCGTCTCATCCAATTCCTGTCAAACAGGGTATCTTTGATTTCTTTAACCGTCATATTCACTTTCTATTCTAAATATCCACCTACCTAAGTTTTTGCAACTAAAATCTTAACGACTCCATTTGATTCCTGCTTTGGGTATGCCTTCGACAACGAGGGTGTCGTCTAGCATCTTTTGTGAGTCACGAATGGTATCGAGGGCAGCGATGAGTTTTTCGGCAGAATCCACGAAGATTTCATAGCGAATGAAAAACTGAACCACCCTTGAGCGACTCACCTCTACCCATACATGCGCCCTATCGTAGCCATGTTCAATCTTAAAGTTCTCATAGCCGTTAGCAGATAACATGGATGGCAGTCGAGCTTGCGCGGACGATTTGCCTATAGCCTTGACCTTTTTCCGTTTCGCCCTTTGCATTTTAATCTCTGCAAGCCTTTCGGATGCCAGCGGAGTTACCCTGTCGGCAATTACAATCAGTTTTGCTATATCCTTTGCGTGGTATGGCAAGATTGCGTGGTCCCAAAATCCATCCGGTGCTTCCAGCGTTGAAACCCCTATGACACTCATGTCATGGTCAAGCAGATACGCTTGGTTCGGCATGGTAAGTTTAATGCGGATATGACCTTCAGCATCTACATTTTTTACCATACGCTCTTTTGAAACCCCCTCTGTTTCAAGGGCTTTTTCCACCTCATTTAGATTATCGCAGCACCTCAATTGCCCATCATCGCCAGTATCCCCGATGCCGATTTCTTCGCGTAGATATTGAAGCACCTCAACTCCACTAACATAGTTAACTTTCCGCAAGGTCACACGCCTACCAGTAATGATGGTTGATACCACTTCCTCGTCGGTCATGGATTCGAATTCCTTTATTTTGTCGTCGTAGTTCATAATCTAAAAACATCAAATTTTGTTCATTCTCGCCTACATGATTTTTCTTATGATATTTTTATACTGTGATTCATCCTTTGGGTAGGCCCTCGTATGGCAGACCTTCTATGATGAGGGTATCTTCAAACACGGTCTCGACCTGTCTGATAAAATTCTTAATTGAATCAAGGGTGGCGATAAGTTTAGCAGAATCTACCAACGCTACATCATACTTCACATCGAATCGAGCCATTTTCTTGCAACCGAGGTCTACCTTGACATGTGCATCTTCACGATGGGGATCTATGCTAAAATATATATAGCCATTTTCCCTCAAAATACGAGGCAATTCGCTAAGCGCATACGACCTGCCTATTTCCCTTATCTTTTTCCTTTTGGCCTTCTCCAACAGCAACTCCGCAAGTTTCTCCGATACCAAAGGAGCAACCCTATCTGCAAGAATAACCAATTTGGCTATATCCTTTGCGTAATATGGCAATATAGCCTTGTTCTCGATATAGCATGAGTGGTACCAGATTTTGTTTAAATCTTCAGGTACCGTTATCGCTATCTTCTCGATTGGTGCACAATATATCCAATAATTCTGATTCGGCATAGCCAGTACGATGCAACTATTGCCTTCAGCATCCTCAAATCTTTGAATACTTTCTTTTGGAACGCCCTCAGACTCAAGTGCATCCGCCACTTCGCGAGGGGCTGTGCAACACTTCAATCGCCCTTTCTCGTCAGCATCTCCTGGACCTAAATAATAACGGAGAAAATCAAATACTTCTACTCCGCTGATATAGTCAGACTTAAACATGCCAATGCGTCTGGCATTTACAATGGTAGCCACCACCTCCTCGTCGGTCATGGCTTCGAGTTGTTTTATTTTGTCTGCATAGTACATACTCTTCCTGATTTTTTCATCCAAGTTTGATGTGCGTTATAACTCTGCTGGCTGTCGCAGACCCAAATAATCTTGAGGCCGGCACCAACGGGAATCACGGGCTCTGGGGCGTAGCCATCGGTGAGGATGACAAGGCCGTCGTAGTTGTTCGCAATGGCGTAGTCAATGGGGGCCTGAAAGTCTGTTCCTCCTCTTCCGACTGCCATCATATCGCTTTTTGCCCTCTTAATGTCCTTGTTAATTGCCCGTATTCCGCAATCGAACTGCACAACATCGAGGACTTCGATTCCATACTTGAATGCGCTATTAATCACCCCAAAGAAATACTGCAGGGACTTGCTGTCTATCGAGCCGCTCGTATCTACCGCCACAAGAATCTTGGTATTAAAGCGCCTTGTCGACCCCATGTTCTGAAAGCCCGTGCGCCTGTTGGGCTTCATTCGGGTAAGCTTCTTGGTGCTTGACAACACACTCGCCCTAAATCCAAATAGAGCCTTGCGCCAATCGATATGGGACTTGGTGGAGGCCTTTAGCTTCTCCACAAACATACCGCTAAGACTCCCCCAGTTCGTGGTCTTCTCGATAATCTTGTCAATCTCCATCAGCATGATATGGTCTTCGCCCCAAAGTAGCGCAAGGTCAGCCTTGCCATCCAGCCCACCATTATACGCTTCACCGCCGAGAGATTCTCCCTGATTCTCCTTCTCCTCAATACGCCTTGCGTACCACTCGAAGGGCTTTCCCCTGTCCAACCAATAGTCGCCAGGGCGTTCCATCTTGCATTGAATGGTCGGATAGTTGTCGGAGACTGCAAGATTGCTTCCTATGGCAACAGAACGGGGGCCACATCCACTTGGGACACGGGAGTAGGGATGCTTCAGCAGAATCCTTATGGCCTCCACCTTAAGCAAGGCCTCAAGAGCCTCATCCGATATCTCGTCGATAAACTCAGGATTGTACTCTATGCGGCCTCTGCCACAGCGCATAGGGCAGGCCATGTCCCTGTTGGGGACAAGGTCATGGATGCAGAGCACCGCAAAGAGCGCACTCTCCTGTAGGAACCAGCGTTGCTGGATTGTCGAAAGTCTTTCTAATGCCGTCATTGTATGGCCTTTACGTATGTTATCATTGTGTAGGTAAGAATTGGTGCAGATGTTGCCATGAAGGAAACCGCATTGGAGTAGGTCTGCTGAGTGTAGAGGCTTGCGAAGTGGGCAGCTGCCTCCTTGCGGGACTTGACAAGCCAATCGAAGTACTTCTCTACGGAAGATGCAGCTGTCTTTGCCCTATCGTCAGAGAGTTTCTCCACCTCAAGATAGCGGTAGATGGCCTCGTTGACTATGGAGAGTTCGTGCATCTGATATTCCCCAAGCTTGGGGAGAACCTTGTCGTAGTCGAAGAGCAGGTCCTTGGCCTGAACGAGCTTGCGGGAATGGATGCCCGACACAAAGAGCGACGCCGCCTTGGGACCGATTACGCTTGAAAGCACCTTGGCGTAGACTCCCTCAAGGTCGGAGTGCCCCTTGATGATGTCCGAAGCCCTTTTCCAAGCACGCCTGTCGGGGGTCTTGTCAAGCCCCGTGTCGGCATCTGCATCAATGCCGGGGTCGCCATCAAGCCATGTGGGGTTCTCCTCGATATAGGAGATGATCCTGTTATCCACCTCGTTCTTCCTTGCCCAAAGAAGCCACTCCTGTACCGTGGGGGCGAACTCCACGATGTTGAACCGCGACACAAGCGCGGGGTCAAGGTCGGTGAGCTGATACCTCTGACCTTCGTTTACCGCCGCGATAACCCTGCTCCCTTCGGGCAGGCGCTTCCCCGCAAGGGTGCGATTGAGCGTCAAGTCCATCACCGTCTGAAGTATCTCAGGGCGAGCCCTGTTAAGTTCGTCGAGGAAGAGGCAGATGGGCTTGCCATCCACGGGGAACCAATATGGTGGCGCGAACTCCGTTCGACCCGTTGCCTCGTCCTTTGTAGGCAGACCGATAAGGTCGCCAGGGTCGCTCATCTGACCGAGGAAGAGTGCCACCACCTTCATTCCCTTGCCCTCGAAATAGGATGAAAGAATCTCCGACTTGCCTATGCCGTGGCTTCCCACAAGCATAATGTTCTGCTCTGCAGGGATGGCATCAAGCACATCCCTAAGCTCTGTTGAATTGACTGATATATTGCTCATACTTAACTGATTAAATTACAAAACCTATTTTCTTGCGAGGCTGCACCGAAGTCCCCTCGTTGATGGACTCTGCAAGGCAGTAGCCCCTAACTACATCATAGTTGATGACATCATCTCCATGGAGAATAGAGTTCACGCTGCACTTGCGAGCGATATTCTCCATCTGACCGCCGCTGAAGCAAAACTCTTCCGCAAGACGACCCGCCGTGGCCTCATCCAAGAAAGGAAGCATCGATGCCCAAATGTGCTCGCGAGCCTCAACGCTTGGGCTTGAAAGCTCAATCTTGAAGAGGAATCTGCGTTCGAATGCCGCATCGAGGTTGCAAGTGAGGTTGGTGGTGGCAATCAAGATTCCCTCGAAAGTCTCCATCTCCTGAAGGATGATGTTCTGCATGGCGTTCTCCATCTTGTCCACGCTGCGCTCCGTGGCAAGGCGCTTGCCGAGCAAGGCATCTGCCTCGTTGAAAAGGAGAATTGGCTCCTTGTCCGACTTGGCAAGTAGGCTCTTGTAGCCATCGAAGATGTCCTTGACATGCTTCTCGCTCTCGCCTACCCATTTGTCGCGAATCTGCGACATATCCACCTGCATTATGTTGCGCCCTGTCCTGCGTGCAATCTGAAGCACCGTCTCTGTCTTGCCCGTGCCGGGGCCGCCGTAAAGGATGCAAGTGAAGCCCTTGCGCATCCCCTTTTCCTGAAGACGAGAGGTCACATTGCTGAAGTTCTGTGGCTGTAGAATCTCGATAAGTTCCTCAACCTTATCACCTTCGCCCTTGTTGTAGAACATCATCTTGGGAGTGATTTTCTCATGGTTGATGATGCCTCTCCCCTCATTATCTCCCTTGTGAAGAGCCGCCTTGAACTGAGGGATAAGGGTGTCAATCCCCTTGCGTGTAAGACAATAGGAGTAGCCCATGAAAGCATCTCCAACGCACTCTATAAAGCCCGATTTGAAGAGGGAGTTGTTCTCATCCCTGAAACTCTTCCTGAAGAAATCCAAGCCAATCTCTTCCTCATAAATCCTGTTGATGACCCCGAGGCTGACACCATCGCCGCCCTCTATCGTGCTTGTCACCAAGCGAAAGGCCCAAGTCTCCAACATCTCGTCCTTGAGCTTGAGGTCAAACACCGCCTTGCACAAGGGCATCTCCTTGTTTGCTTCGATGAACCCGTCAATATCCACCTTTGCCACCTCGGGGCAATGGTTCCTGTACTCCACCCCGTCGAACACCTTGTCAAGCTCCTGCGCGAGCTCTTCCTCGCTACTGCACTTGTAGCTGCGCGCCTTGAACGCCTCATTCTTCTTGAGATAGCCAATCACCCTCTGAGGCACCCTGTAGCTGTCACTGCCATCCCCTGAGTACTTTATCAAGAGCTTTTTGAAGGTAAGGGCCATGATGTCATCGCTCACATCGAGGATGTTGATTAGCGAGCAATTGAAGAAGCCTGCCAAGTCCGTGTCATTCACCTTGTACCTGCTGTTCATGTTCACCATCACCGAGAAGATGATTGCCTGACGAGCTGTGATGCCAAACTTCTGAGAGATGGAGTCAATCTGATCCCTAACGGGGCAGTTCTCCCCTAAAAAGTCATCGTTAAGTCCACGATTTTCCGAAGCCGTCACGATATTTTCCATATCGTCAAGAATCCTTGCATCGGGCCTCCTTGTGATGGGCCCTGTAGTGTCATTGTTTGTATTCATACGCATTAATTATCCACGAAAACCGAATTATGCAACCGCGCAAGAATTTTTCATTATCGCAATTGCCTGACGCAACACCTTGTTGACGTACTGATGGGTAACGCCGAGCATCTCCCCGACTTCCTCGTCCGTAAGCATGTCCTTGGAGAAGAGGAACTTGAGAGTTATCACCTTACGCTGAATCTCATTAAGGGATGCGTGGGCCATAATCTCGTCCACCTGCTCCCTTGCGCTACTGTCCTCGCACTCAAAGTCGCGAACCGAGTCAAGAGAATCCATCTTAGAGGACTTCACCGCCATCTTGGTGAAGTAGTTGTCGAGAGCCTTGTAGAAGTAGCTGCCGAACCTGCCCTTGTCCTCGTCGAGCTTGACAAGGCACTCGTTGCAAACAAAGTTGGACTCTTCCCAAAGGTAGCCGTAGCCGTACCTTTCAATCAAGGTAGCGTGCTTTCTGATAAGGTCTAAGGTGATTTTCTCAAAATTGTCACGTGAGGTGTTAGCGTTATTACTCATAAATAATTGAAAATTTAAATTGTTAACTATGCCATAACAGGCAATCAAAGCACATTCCCTGAAAATGAGTTTGTATCAAATTTTGATAGTGAATTCAGAGCAACCCCTTGGAAATATCCAAGACAAATGCGTATATTTGCACATTCCAAGTATCAAAAAATGAAGAAAACAAATAACATT
>Ga0065709_1006190_pt1 | contig 12188 bp, 12 predicted proteins | sample Hoacrofraction14_2_FD_59096 | JGI IMG/M metagenome (GOLD analysis project Ga0065709, IMG submission 59096) | Hoatzin crop microbial communities from Cojedes, Venezuela, sample from fiber fraction 14 v1 | ecosystem: Host-associated > Birds > Digestive system > Esophagus > Crop | place: Venezuela... | reverse complement strand
GCGAAAGCGGACGCGCGGAGAAAATAATGCTCGGACGGGTCCAGAACGCCCCGGGAATGGATGGCCATGGCGGATCACCTCCTGTCAAAAATCACGCGGAAGTGATTAAACTTCTTTGGGCGCGGCGGCGGAATCCCGCTCGATGATTTCACAGGGCAGGATTTCCCTGCCCGGCACGGCATTGGGATTCTGGATATGCTCCAACAGGCACATTGCCGCGCGGACACCGATTTGCCGGGTGGGGATGGCGACGGTGGTGAGAGCGGGCTGAAGCACCTTGGAAATCTCCCGGTTATCAAACCCGACGACGGAGATGTCTTCCGGAATGCGCAGGCCGGCTTCTGTAATAGCGTGCATGGCGCCGGCCGCCATCAGGTCATTCATCGCGAAAATGGCGGTCGGCCTCGGGTTCAGCGAGAGAAATTCTTTGGCTTTCTCATATCCGGACCGGTACTCCCAGTCACCGTAGAGGATGTAGCCGTCCGGGATGGACAGCCCGGCCCGCTGGAAGGCGAGTTGGAACCCGTTCAGGCGCTTCATGGTCGGGTAGGAATGCGGGTGCCCGGCGATGACGGCGATGCGGGTGTGCCCCATGCGGATCAGGTGCGTCGTCATTTCAGCGGCGCTGTCGAGATTGGCATAAGTCACAAAGGTATCCCGCGCTGTTCCGTGGGAATAAGCAAAGACCAGCGGCTTGTCCGCCGGGTCGAAAAGAAAATCGAGATGCCGGTCGTGCATGCCGACGTAGATAATCCCCTCCACGCGGGAGGAAAGCAGCAGGGAAACGGCATCGTTGATCCGTGTGCGGTACACGCCGATTTGCTCGTAGCGGTTGTAGAGCTGTTCCAGCAGGTGAAGATCCGCCAGCAGCATCCGGTAACCGGCCTTGTTCAGCACATCGCCGATGCCGGCCACAATATCGGGCACGGGCATGCCGCGGATATCCTCCACCAGCACGCCGATGAGCCGCGTCTGTCCCGAGCGCAGGGATTTGGCCAGCGTGTTCGGGTTATAGCCGATTTCCCGGATGGCGGTGAGCACCCGCTCGGTTGTCGCGGGGGACAGTTTCTTGGTGCCGTTGATGACATGGGAAACCGTGGCGGTCGAAACGCCCGCCCGATCCGCGACATCTTTCATGGTGGCCATATCATCACACTCCCGTATATATGGATCAGGTAAAACGATTTTCTACATTATATGGCATAGGCTGCGGGATGTCAAGGAAGAGAGAATGGTCCGGAGGAGGGGGAATATCATTGTTTTATTGTCCGGAAAGGCCGGAAAATGCCCGATTTGGGTTAAACATTTAACCTTTTGAATTTCGCGAAAATGGGTTGACATCGTCAAAAATAGGCGTATAATCTAAATCAGCAAGAAGGTAATCGATTTACCTTGCAAAACACCCGGAATTCGGGTCAAAGAGAAAGGGGATTTGGTTTATGAAGAAGGCTCTTTTGATGCTCATGTGTCTCGTGCTGGTGCTCCCGGCGCTTGCTTTGGGCGAAGGTGACGGCAAAGTCCACATCACCTATTCTTTCTGGGGTGACGAGACGGAAGCGCAGAGCGTGCAGAAGGTGCTCGACGAGTACAACGCTTCCCAGGACAAGGTTTTTGTGGAACCCATGCAGATTCCGAACGAAGAATACACTCAGACGCTGGTGAACTACGCGATCGCGGATCAGCTTCCGGACTGCGGCATGGTGAATGAAAATTCCGTTCTGTATTTCGCCCGCAACGGCGTCATGGCGGATGTGTCCACCATGTATGAAGGTGAAGAGCTGCAGCCGATGGACTGCATCACCTTCAAGGATGACGGCAAGGCGGTCGGTTATTCCAGCTGCAACGAAATCCTCGTGCTGTATTACAACAAGGCGATGTTTGACGCGGCCGGCGTGGAGTATCCTTCCGCGGACACTCCCTACACCTGGGATGAGTTCGTTGAAGTGGCGAAGAAGCTGACCTTTGACGAGAACGGCAAGCATCCGGACGAAGAAGGCTTCAATCCCGAAAAGATCACGCAGTACGGCTGCTTCGTGAACAACTGGACCTGGCAGATGGAAGTCTGGGCGCTGTCCAACGGCGGCCGCTGGTTCTCCGAAGACGGCAAGGAAGTGCTGATCAACAGCCCCGAAGCGATTGAATCCATCCAGAAGGTCGCTGACCTCGCGCTCGTGCACCATGTGGCTCCGCTGAACGTGATTCCCGCGGATAACGGCGTGGGCGTCGGCATCGGCAGCGGCGCGGTCGCGATGACCACGGATGGCACCTGGCGCATTGGTACCGATTTCCCGACCCTGGGCATTGACTACGGCATGGCGCCGCTGCCCGTGATGAAGGAAGAAGTCACCCTGTGCACCTCCGGCCTGACCGGCGTCTTTGCGGGCAAACATCAGGAAGAAGCGTACGACTTCGTGAAGTGGTACACCCGTGAGGAAAGCAACTGGGAAAGCCTCGTGCTGACCGGCATCTGGATGCCCAAGAGCGAATACTATTACAACACCGAAGAAGGCATCGCGCAGTGGCTGGGTGATGAGCGCTATCCGTACGCCGACAAGGAAACCGGCAAGAAAGTGCTCGTCGATTACACGCTGAATTATGCCAAGCCTGCCTGCTGGTATTACACCCCCAACACGCAGGTGACCACGAACGACATCCTCTTCACCAACCTCCAGTCCGTCTGGAGCGGCGAGAAGACGGCGGAAGAAGTCATCAACGCCATCTATCCGGAACTGGTTGAGGCGATTGTTGTCGAATAAGAAAGGCAGATCATTGGGGACGCGGCACGTCTGCGTCCCCTTTTTTAGAACTGAATGTCAGGAGATGAAAGGATGAACGCCTCAAAAAAGCGGATCCGGTACAACAAGGCGGAGGTTCGGGTGGCGTATGTGTGTCTGATTCCGTCGATCATCGGCCTTGTTTGTATTACCTATATCCCGATGCTGGCCTCCTTCGCGCTGAGCCTGTTCAGCTGGAACGGGCTGGGAGCCATGAAGTTTGTGGGGTTTGCCAACTATGTGCGCCTGTTCACGGCGGATTCCAAGTTTTACGGCTCCCTGCTGGCCACACTGAAATATGCCGGCATGGCGGTGGTGGGGAGTATGATTTACTCGCTGTTCATCGCAATGCTGCTGAATCGGAAAGTTCCCGCACGGGCGTTTTTCCGGGCGCTGTTTTACCTGCCGTACGTTCTGCCCGCGATGGCGGTTTATCTGGGGTGGAAATGGCTGTATGACTATAATTACGGCTTTCTGAATTATCTGATTACCCTGACCGGGCACAGTCGGATCATGTTCCTGGATGACAGTACATTGGTGACGCCGTCCCTGTCCATGATCGCGGTATGGCTGAGCGGCAATTTGATTGTGATTTTCCTCGCGGGGCTTCAGAATGTATCCCGCGTGTATTATGAGGCGGCGGAAATGGACGGCGCGAACGCTTTTCAGCGGTTTATCCATATCACGATTCCGTGCATGACGCCGATTATCTTCTACAATTTGCTGATGAGCCTCGTTTCCAGCCTGCAGGTGATTACCCCGGCACTGTCTCTGACCAAGGGCGGGCCCGGTACCGGAAGCTATTACATGTGCTATATGCTGTATAATCAGGCGTTCAACTCGCATAAGTACGGATATGGCAGCGCGATCGCGGTCATTCTGTTTGTGATTATCGCGATTTTCACTTCGATTCTGTTCGCGACCAGCAACAGCTGGATCTTTTATGAGGGGGATGATCGGGGATGACGGAAATCGCAAAGAGCGTGCCGAAGCGCGCGAAAAAACGTCGGGAGGACCGGACGGATATTCTGGCGACCATCCTGCTCATTATTCTGGGGATCGTGGTCATGTTTCCGATTTATTGGATTTTCCGTTCGTCTTTGATGACCAACGCGGAACTGTACAGTTATCCGCCGTCTTTTCTGCCGCCGGCATGGCGTTTCGACAATTATCCGAAGACGCTGGAAGTGTTCGATTATTGGAAATTCCTGGGCAACACGATGCTGATTCTGATTCCGTCCGTGTTTGGCGCGGTGATCACCGCGACCATGGGCGGGTACGCGTTCGCGCGGCTGCGCTTCCGGGGAAAGAAATTCCTTTTCATGCTGTGCGTGGGATCGATGCTTCTGCCCTCCATGGTGACGCTGATTCCGATCTTTGTGGCCTGGGCGAAGCTGGGTCTGGTCAATACATACTGGCCGCTGATTCTGCCGCATTTCTGCGGCGGGGGCGCGTTCAACATTTTCCTGATCCGGCAGTTTGTCAAGACGGTTCCGCGGGAGTTGGATGAGGCGGCCATTATTGACGGATGCGGGTATTACCGGATTCTGATTTATATCATTGTTCCGGTCATCAAATCGGCGATGATCGTGGTGGGTCTGCTTAAGTTTATTGAGCTGTGGAACGATCTGCTTCAGCAGGTGACCTATATCACGCGGAAGGACAGATATACTCTCGCGCTCGGACTGAATATTTTCAAGGGGTCTTTCAACGATGACTGGTCCAGCATTATGTGCGCCACTTGTCTTTCGTTCATTCCCGGTATTGTTTTCTATCTGATCGGGCAGCGCTATTTTGTGGAAGGCATCGTGATGACCGGCATGAAGAACTGAGGAGGTTTGAAAGATGCAAGAGATTCCGCTTTCAAATGTCCGGATCACCGATTCATTCTGGGCGCCGCGCCGGGAATTGATTGCCCGCACGGCGATGCCCTATATGCTGCGCGTTCTGGAGGATGAGGAACAGGACGTGCCGCGCTCCCACGCTATTGAAAATCTGCGGATTGCCGCGGGGCTGGCGGAGGGAGAATTCTACGGGATGGTCTTTCAGGATTCTGATGTATACAAATGGATTGAAACCGCGGCATACGCCCTGGCGAATGATCCGGATGAACGCATGCTGGAAAAGCTCAGGGAGGTTTGCGGCATTGTCGCGAAAGCCCAGCAGGAGGATGGCTATCTGAACAGCTATTTCACCTTGCGCGAGCCGGACAACCACTGGGGGAATCTGCTGGAGTGTCATGAATTGTACTGCGCCGGGCATATGATCGAGGCTGCGGTGGCGCTGAAAGAAGCGCTGGACGTTGACTGGCTGACGGAGACGGCGGAGCGGCTTGCCGCGCAGATTGCGGACCGGTTTGACAGTGACGGGATCCCCGGACACCAGGAAATTGAGATCGCGCTGATGCGGCTGTATCATCTGACCGGGAACCCGCGGTGGCTGAAGGCCGCGCAGGGCTTTCTGGACCGGCGCGGGCAGGATCCGGATTATTTTGTGAAACACACGCCCGCGCATCCCGGAATCTCCTACGGGGATTATCCGATTGACCCCAAGGACACGGTGTACAATCAGAGCGACATGCCTGTCCGGGTTCAGAAAGAGGGCCGGGGGCATGCCGTGCGGTGTATGTATATGCTGACCGCGATGGCGGATTGTGCCCGGGAAACCGGCGATGAAGCCATGATGGAGGCGTGCCGGAGGATGCTTCGGGATATTACGGAGCGCAGAATGTATGTGACCGGCGGGCTGGGCAGCAACCCGGACCGGGAACAGTTCGGGGCGGCGTATGAGCTGCCGAATGATTCGGGATACAATGAAACCTGCGCTTCGGTGGCGATGGTTTTCTTCTTGCATCAGATGCTTCAGGCACAGCCGGACGGAGCGTTGGCGGACCTGATGGAGTTGGAACTGTATAACGGCGTGCTGGCGAGCATGAGCGCGGATGGAAAACATTATTTCTATGTCAATCCGCTGGAGGTGATTCCCGGGGTCAGCGGCGTGAAGGAGGGGCTGAAACATGTCAAGCCTCAGCGCCCGGGCTGGCATCCGTGCGCCTGCTGCCCGCCGAATCTGACGCGGCTGTTCTCCCAGCTGGGGCGGTATATGTACTCGGAGGGGGAGGACACGCTGTACGCGCATCTGCTGATCGGCGGTGAGGCGGAAACGTCCTTCGGCCGGATCGAAGTGAAAACAGGATATCCATTTGAAGGAGACGCGGTGTACACGGTTCATCCGGTGAAGCGGGAGTTTGCGCTGGCTCTGCATGTGCCCGGCGGGTGTGAGGAAGTAAGTGTCCGGGTCAACGGGCAGGAAACGGACGCGCGGACGGAGGACGGTTATCTTCGGCTGTCGCGTGCCTGGACGGAGGGCGATACGGTCCGGGTTTCGTTCCGGATGCCGGTTCGCCGGCTGTACGCCGATCCACGGAATATCGCCGCCCGGGGGTGTGTCGCGCTGGCGAGAGGTCCCTTTGTGTATTGCGCGGAAGGAATTGATTATGGCGGAGCACGCCTGTCGGAACTTGTGCTTCCGAAAAACGCGGAACTGACGGCGGAGAGCGACGGAACGATTTCCGGTAGGGCGGTGCTGGCCGGAGAGGACATTGCGTTCCGGGCCATTCCGTATTACTCCTGGGGCAATCTGGCCCTGACGGAAATGCGGGTCTGGCTGCGGGAAGAATAAACAGTAAATCAGAATGAGGGAAGCCCCTGAAGCGGGATTGCTTCAGGGGCCTTTTCATGCCGGCCGCGCTTGCGGAGGGAGAACGGATATGGTATGATAAAAATAGATCAAATACGATCCAAAATGGTTGATTTTTGAGACTTTTAGATAATATATGATCCGGGGGAATAAGATGAAGGCGTTGCAGTGGGAGACAGCGGACGAGATTAATCTGGCACTGGCCGGGAGGTTCCGGAACATTCGCCGGCGGAGGCGGATTTCGCAGGAAAAGATGAGTCAGATGAGCGGAGTCAGTCTGGGCAGTTTGAAACGGTTTGAGCGGACCGGGAGCATTTCACTTCTGTCTCTGACCAAGCTGGCGATGGCGCTGGACTGCGCGGACGAAATCCGGGGATTGTTTACGGGCGTGGTGTACCGGAATATGGATGAGGTGCTCAATGAACGCATATTAAGTGAGGTGCGCGAGCTTCGTAACCGAAAAGAGTCGGAGAATCATCGCGGAGGTCCGGGAAAAGGTGAATGAGAATTTGGCGGAATATACGGGAAATTGATGGAAAAAGGCAGATCATTTTTGTGCATGGGATTCGAAATCCGAATTTGACCGGTTGAAAATAACGAATCTATCGGGTTGAGAATTCCGAATTTGATGGAATGAGATTGCCAAATTTGATGGAATGAGGCAAAATAAGGTTGAAAAAGAGGACCTGTAAAAGGCGGAGTTTTGATTGAAAACGCCGGTTATCGCGTCACAAAATGAAAAAATGTCAAAAAGTGACGCGATAAACGGATGTTTTGGACGGACTGAAAGTGACGGAGGAATGAGCATGTTCAGAAAAATGCGCAGATTNAAGCAGCAGATGACCGAAGAAGAGTGCAGAGCGATTTTAAAGGAACAGCCGAGGGGGATTCTGTCGGTCATNGGGGATGACGGGTATCCGTACGGGATTCCGCTCAGCCACTACTATGACGAGGAAACGGGCAANATTTATTTTCACGGCGCGGGAGAAGGNCATAAGATTGACTCGATCCGCAGGTGTGACAAAGTGTCTTTTTGCGTGTGCGATGAGGGCTACCGGAATGAAGGAGACTGGGCGCTGAACATCCGGAGTGTGATTGTGTTCGGTAGAATTCGGGAAATCACGGATATTGAGGAAAAAAATTGCCATTTGCAGAAACCTGGGTCACAAGTTTACGGATGACGAAGAGTATATCGAGGATGATATCCGGCGGAACAAGGNGCGGGTGCTGTGCCTGGAGATCACGATTGAGCANATGACCGGGAAACGNGTGAAAGANGCGTAAGCCGGGGGGCGAATATGGGTTATCAATGCGGTTACAAAACCCCGGACGGGTTTTCCGATCTGGTCATGCGCAGCGACGGGGCGGTTTTGACCGGGCTGTGGTTTGAGAAAACAAGAGATGAGCGGAANCATCCGGCGGAGCGCGAAGAAAAAGGCCTGGAAATTTTCCGGCANACGCGGGACTGGCTGGATCTTTATTTNGGCGGCGGAATTCCGGATTTTACGCCGGAATACCGGCTGGAAAACGCGACGGATTTTCGGCGGGAAGTTTCCGAGCTGATGCATCAGATTCCTTACGGGGAGGTCGTGACATACGGGTCCATCGCCGAAAAGATCGCCGAAAAGAATCGGATTCCGAAGATGTCGGCGCAGGCGATCGGCGGCGCGGTGGGCTGGAATCCGATCTGCATTATCATTCCCTGTCACAGAGTGGTCGGGTCCAATCACAGCCTGACCGGCTACGGCGGAGGTATCCACAATAAAATCAGCCTTTTGAAATTGGAAGGAATCAACATGGATGGATATTTTGTGCCAAAGAAGGGAAGCGCTTTATAAAGCGTAAATCCTTTTCGTTTGAATTTATGCCTGAAAACAGACGAAAAGTCGAGCTTCCGTCAGAAGGTTTCCTTGATATTCAAAAGCCAGTCGATTGCGTTGATGACCCGGATGCCGCCATAGTTTCCGACAGTCAACCGGTCCAATGTCAGGATGATTTTTTCATAATTGTCATGAATGCCGCGCAGCGGACGCATTTCTCTTTCAAAAGTATCTTTATTTTTCAGGTCGGCGGTCACCTGGAAGTAGGTGACGGAATCCTCTTTTTGCGCGACAAAGTCAATTTCTGTGGTGCCGACCTTTCCGATATTGACCTGACTGCCGCGGCGAAGCAATTCGAAAAAGACGATGTTCTCCAGGGAAAATCCGAGATCGTAATCCTGCCGGGGCAGGATATGGTTGCGCAGTCCGAGATCCACCATGTAGAATTTTTTGTTGGTTTTCAGGACTTGTTTTCCGACAACATCAAAGCGTTCCGCGGGGTAGAAGATAAATGATTCCGCCAGAACATCTATGATGTTGTCAACGGTGTTCGGGGAGACTTTTTGTCCGGCGGATGTCAGGTAAGAAGTTACATTGCGGGTGGAAACGGGACTTCCGATGACACTTGCGAGATATTTGGAAACGCGTTTCAGCAGAGCGATATCGCCGATTCCGCGGCGATCCTGATCTTTGGATTTCCGGGTCTGACGTTCCTCAATGTCGCGGACAATGACCGTATTGTAGATGCCTTCCAAATAACTGTTTACTTTTTCGCTTGTGCGTTCCATCGCGGTGAGATAGGGAAAACCGCCGGTTCGCATGTAATCGGCGAAAGCGGCCTCCGGATTACCTTGTACTGCTTCATAAAACTCTTGAAAGGAAAGCGGCAGCATGGAGATTTCCACATAGCGTCCGCTCAGCAGGGTGGCGAGGTCGCCGGAAAGCAGGTAGGAGTTGGAACCGGTCAGATAAAGGTCAACGCCGGGTTTTACGTAAAGGCTGTCCGCCACTTTTTCAAAGTCCGGCACGCGTTGAATTTCATCGAGGAAAATATAGGTTGTTTTGTCCGGCTGCAGGCGTTCTTTCAGATACTGATACAGTTTCCGGTAATCCAGCAGTTTTTCATATTCCAATTCCTCAAAATTGATGGAGATGATTTGGGAGGAATCGACCTCGGACCGGATCAGTTCGTCTTGAAACTGTTCCATCAGTGTGGATTTTCCGCATCTGCGGATGCCGGTAATCACCTTGATGACCTGTTCGTCTTTCCATGAACGCAATTGTCGTAGATATTCTTCCCGAATGATCATGTGCGATTCCTCCTGCTTCTGTGATGAGATTATGATAGCATGGTTTTCAGAATAATTCAAGAAATATTCCGAAACGGGAACAAACTTTGAAAAAAACGAAAAAAATTCCCAAAATGGAACAAACTTGAAAAAATGAGGGGAATATTCCGAAACGGGAATAAAAATAAGTTAATTTTGCGCAAAAGTGGCATAATTACCGGGTTTGCGTAATGAAGAGCGGATTTGTTGTGATCTTATTTCAAAAACAATGAGAAAATTGAAATAAGGAAGTAAAAATTCCGCTGTTATTTCAAGAAAGACAAAATAAGTGGTACAAATCAGAAATTTTTTCGAATTTGTACCACTCGAAGGAGCTTTGTGAGTGATTTTTATCGGAGAATTTCTTCCCACGCTTGAATATAAGCCGCCTGATCTTCCTCCGGGAGCGTCGCGATCGCCGCGCGGACGGCCGTATCCATCTCCGCTTCGGAGTGGTTCTCCATCCAGATGATCAGTTCATCGATGACTTCCTGCCGATAAATCGCGAGAGAGCCGTACAGGGTGTCGTCCACACCGCGGCTTACGCGTTCTACGGGATCTGCGGTTGGATTGAGGAATGGGTTCGGCGCGGCATGCCGGAATCGGAAAAAGAGATGATGGCGCTGCTGGAAATGATGCAGAAAAAGGAGAAAGTTGATTAACCGTTTTCGTCCCGGACACTGCTTTGTTCGACCCATCCGCACAGGTTATCCCCGGGAATCCATACAGTATACCAGCTGTCATTAGAAAATTTCCGGGAAGAAGCTCGATATAAAATCAAGCGCAAATTCTTTTCACCAGAATTTACGCTTGAAATCCGTTGAAAATTTCTCTTTTTGTCCGAATTTGCGCTTGAAATCACGTGCGGTTTGGGAAAAGGCAATTGTTCGGAAATTCCGAACAGTTCAGGAAATTTCCGTCCCCTTGCGCAGGATCTTCAGATACTCCTCATACGCAAAAGTGCGGTTTCGGCTGCCGGCAGTGGTTTGAAGGAGAATGCCGGCGTCCGTCAAGCGCCGGATTGCCGCGGATGTTGTGTTGAAGCTGAGCCCCAGCGCATCAGCAGTTTTTTTGATTTCAACAATCGGATTGGATTCCAGATAGCGGAAAAGGAGCGCGGCGTTTTTTCCTGCCCGACCCATTCCGCCGATGATGGCTGTGTTTGCGTCATGAAGCGCGGCCAGCTCGTCAATGGTCGCGATGGCGTCCTCGGCGGATTCCAGAATGGCCTGCAGGAAGAATTTGACCCACTGCTCATAATTGCCTTTGGCTCGGACCTCGGTCATGCGGTCATAGTATTCAATCCGGTTTTTCTTGAGGAAATAGGAAATGTAAAGCGCCGGCGTGGTGAGAATCTTCTTCTCCATCAGGTACAGGGTAATCAGCAAGCGGCCTACACGCCCGTTTCCGTCCAGAAAAGGATGAATCGTTTCAAACTGATAGTGAATCAAAGCGGCCCGGATGAGGTGATTCAAAGAATCATCCGCGTTCATATATTTTTCAAGGTCCGACATGCAATTCGGCAGGTCGTCCGGAGACGGGGGAATGTAACGGGCATTTTTGAGCGTGCTGCCCTGACCGCCAATCCAATTTTGTGACCGCCGGAATTCACCGGGGCTTTTCTCCTGCCCCCGGACGCCTTCCATCAAAACGGCGTGGGTTTCCTTGATGAGACGATTGCACAGAGGCAGCGTTTCCAGACGGTTAATCGCGTAGTTGGTTGCCTTGATGTAATTGACGACATCCGCCACATTGCGGTTCGTGTTGAGATCCAGCGCCGGATTAAGCACATCCTCCAGCGTGGCCTGAGTGCCTTCGATTTGCGAGGACATCAGTGCTTCTTTTCGCACATACATGGAGATGAACATTTCCACATTGGGAATGCGCGAAGCAATGCTTTCCAGACTGGCGAGTTTGGAATTTGCCTGAAGGAGCAGGTTGATCAGATCCTCTGTCATTTCGACAGCCGGGACCGGAGGAAGGGGGCTCGGGACAAACGATTGATAAGCCATTTCGCCGGATAAATTCGTTTTGTAATGGCCTGCGCGGTTGCTCATCGCTGCCCACTCCTTTCGTGAATTTGAAATACAGCTCTGATTATGTCATCGTTATTTCAAAAAGTCAAGCGAACTTGAAATAAGAAGGAAAAATTCCTGGATTATTTCAAATTTTCAATTAAAATTGAAATAATGAAGCCGAAACCTGAGCTGTAAATTAACTGATTCATGCCGTATGTATCTGAATCTTGCGTTTCATGGCATCATGCGGTGTGGTGCCGGTTTTTATTTTAGGTGTAGGCGTTTGCGGTAAATAAATGGTTGATTGGTTAATGACCGGAAACGCCTGATATTTCGGGCTTTGCTCAAAAAATGGGCACGAATGCTCAAAAAATGAGCGTGACAAAAAAGACTGGAAAAATTAAGATAGAGATAGAAAAAAGGCAAAGGAAGATTGACACATGACGCGGAAGATGGAATGCTGTTGCAAGCAAGCAAGCAAGCAAGCAAGCAAGCAAGCAAGCAAGCAAGCAAGCAAGCAAGCAAGCAAGCAAGCAAGCAAGCAAGCAA
>Ga0065709_1029803_pt1 | contig 12199 bp, 10 predicted proteins | sample Hoacrofraction14_2_FD_59096 | JGI IMG/M metagenome (GOLD analysis project Ga0065709, IMG submission 59096) | Hoatzin crop microbial communities from Cojedes, Venezuela, sample from fiber fraction 14 v1 | ecosystem: Host-associated > Birds > Digestive system > Esophagus > Crop | place: Venezuela... | reverse complement strand
TCGGTTCAGCGTGCATCACAGGTATACGGAAAACCAGCCGGTCAGCTGCGCCCTAAACGGGCTTGCTTCCCGGGGTTTTCACAGTAAATGCGCCGCACTTCCTCCGTATATTCGCCCTTCCCCTTATATATGACAAGCGGCGGCTCTGCCTTCAGTCCGGCCCGGCCGCCTTTCACCGCTTCCGCGAGCAGCAGATTCGGCTCGCTGCCTGCAAACGGGCAGACCAGCCGCAGCCGCTTGACCTCGAGAGCGTGCCGGTCGAGCGACCGGAACAGGTCCGCCATGCGAAACGGCCGGTGCACGATGCAGAAACGGCCGCCCGGCCGCAGCGCGCGGGCCGCCGCAGCCGTCACGTCATCGAGGGTGCAGAGCAGCTCATGCCGCGCCGCGGCCTTCTCGGCATTGGTGCCGAGGAGCCCGTGCCCGCCGGCCATGTACGGCGGATTCGCGGTCACAACATCAAAGGAAGCCGACGGGACCAGCTCGCCGGCTCTCTTGACATCTCCTTCTATGATGCGGATGCGCTCTTCCTGCCCGTTGAGCCGCACGCTCCGCCGCGCCAGATCCACGCTCCGCGCCCCGATCTCGATCCCGGTAAACTGCGCCGTCATCGGTCGGAGCCGTGCCTCGCACAGGATGGGCACGATCCCGTTGCCGGTGCACAGGTCCAGCACCCGCTCGCCCTCGCGCACCTGCGCATACGCACTCAGCAGCACGGCGTCCATCCCGAAGCAGAACAGGCGCTCGTCCTGAATGATCCGGCACCCTCCGCGCTGCAAGTCGTCAATCCTCTCCCCCTCGCGGAGGAGTTCTTTTTCATCCATGTGTCGCTCACTCGCTGTCCTGGCGGCGCGCATAGATCTGCATCTCATGCGACCGCGTCACCGGCGCCTGGCTCTGCGCACCGCCGCTGCTGCCGCTGTTTCCGCCGTTCTGCGCATTCCCGCCGTTCTGACCACTGCCGCCGTTCTGACCATTGCCGCCGTTCTGCGAAGCACCGCCGTTGCCGCCGTTGTTCCCGCCGCCGTTCTGGACATTCCCGCCGTTATTGCCGCCGTTCTGCCCGTTCCCGCTGCTGCGGCGTCTCCGGCGGTTGCGGCTGCTGCGCGCAGCGCCCTCGCCTTCCTCACCGTTCACGGCATTGTCCGCGCCGCTGCCGCCGCGCCGCTGCGTGTCCGCTTTCTCGGCATTCCGGTTTTCGCCGCTGCGGTTCTCGCCGTTCCGATTCTCGCCCCGATTCTCCTGGTTGCGGCGCTCGCCGCGCTCTTTCCGGCCGTTGCTGCTGTCATTTCTCCGCTCGCGGTTTTCGCGGTTCTCACGTCCTTCGCGATTCTCGCGTCCCTCACGGTTCTCGCGCCCCTCACGGTTCTCGCGCCCGTCACGGTTCTCGCGGCCCTCGCGATTCTCCCGATTCTCACGTCCCTCGCGCTCGTCCCGGTTCTCCTGATTGCGGCGCTCGCGCTTCTCGCCGCGCTCGTTCTTCTCGCCCTTCTCGCTCCGCTCGTCCTTCCCGTTCCGCTCGTTCTTCCGTTCCCCGCGCTTGCCGCCAGTCTCCTTCTTGTCGCCGCGGCGCTCGCCGTTCTTCTGCCCGCCGTTATCCGTCTTCTTCCTGCGCGGCCGGAACTCCAGCTCGCTCACATCAAACTCGCGGACCTCCTTCGAATCCCCGTCCTCGAAGAGCACGCGCGCCCGCTGCCGCAGCACATTGATGTCGATGACCTTCCCGACCTGCCCGTCCTCCGTGATCGCCTCCTCGCCGACGCGCGGCATCTTGGCGTTCAGGAACTCGTAGGTCTCCTCCTCATTCTTGAGGCAGCACATCAGGCGCCCGCAGGTACCGCTGATCTTGGTCGGATTCAGGGAGAGGTTCTGCTCCTTTGCCATTTTAATGGAGACCGGTGCGAAGTCCGACAGATACGTCGTGCAGCACAGCTCCCGTCCGCAAATGCCAATGCCTCCGAGCATCTTGGTCTCGTCGCGCACGCCGATCTGCCGCAGCTCGATCCGCATACGGAACATCGACGCCAGGTCCTTGACGAGGTCGCGGAAATCGATCCGCCCGTCCGCCGTGAAATAGAAGAGGATCTTGCTGCCGTCAAATGTGAACTCCGCGTCCACCAGCTTCATGTCCAGCCCGTGCTTGCGGATCTTCTCCCGGCACACCCGGATCGCCTCGCGCTCCCGGGCGCGGCATTCCGCCACCTTCGCCTCGTCCTCCTCATTGGCCACGCGCACCACCGCCCGGAGCGGCAGTGTCACCATATCATCCTCCACCATACGGATCCGGCCCGTCACGGTGCCGTACTCCTGGCCCCGCGCCGTCTCCACGATCACATGGTCGCCCGTCCGCAGCTCCATGTCCTTCGGGTCGAAGTAATACACCCGCCCCGCGCTGCGAAACCGCACGCCTACGATTTTAATCATTTCCAAGTCCCTTCTTTTCTTTCCGTCCCTGCGGCGCGCTTTCCGCGTCCGCACCCCGCGCCGGCGGCTCAGTTGTCCTTCATCGTCAGCAGCAGCAGCTCCATCGCCAGCTCAAAATTCACATTGGCCTTCAGCCGCACCGCCGCGCGGTTCAGCGCCGCCTGGATCTCCTGCACGCCCTCGTACGAGCTCACGGACGCGCGCGCCCGGATCTCGCGCAGGCGGTCGCGCCACACGATGCCGTCCGGATCCCGCGTCGCCTTGAAATACAGCACATCGCGGTACCACAGCGCCGCCAGGTCCAGGAAATCCTGCACCGAGCTCTTGTCCTCCGCGAGCTTCTTCACGGCCGCCATGATGTCCGCCGTGCTCCACTCCTTCACATGCAGCAGGATGTTCTCCGACAGCTCCAGCACACGCCCGAAGCTCTCGGACGTAGCCAGCTTCACGGCCTTCCCGATGTTCCCCTGGGCAAATGCCTCAAAGATGTCTGCCTGATAATCCGGCACGGCCAGCTTCTTCATCAGATAGCCCCGCACCTGCTCCCCGCGCACCGGCCGCAGCTTCAGCAGCACGCAGCGCGAGCGGATCGTCTCGAGCATCGCCTCTTCGTTCTGCGTCAGGAGCAGCAGCACCGCATAGGCCGGCGGCTCCTCCAGCGTCTTGAGCAATGCGTTCTGCGCCTGCACCGTCATCTTCTCCGCGTCCGGGATCACATAGATCTTATATCCGTCGCGGTACGGCCGGATGTCCACATCCTCGACCACCTGCTGCCGGATCTCATCCACGGAGATGCTGTTCTCCTTCTCATGGCTCACCACGATCAGATCCGGATGATTCCCCGACAGCACCTGCCGGCACGCACTGCACTCCCCGCACGCATCCGGCAGCTCGCCCGCGTCCGCCGGCCCCTCCGGCCGCAGTCCGTTCTTCTCACAGAGCAGCGTCATCGCGAACGCACGGGCCACCGTCTTCTTCCCGATGCCTTCATCGCCCGCGATCAGATAAGCATGGCTCACCCGCCCGGCCGCGATCGCCGCCCGGAGATGTTCCGTCGTCTGCTCATGCCCCACAATATCACGAAATCCCGGCATCTTCCCATCCTCTGTGTGCTGTCGTATCCGTTATCCGGCAGTGCCGCCGACCGCGAACGCATTTCCGGCGCCGGATCCTGTCGCTGAATCTATATCGATGTTTTTCGATTCCAGATCCCCTGTGCCTGCACAGATTCGCTGATCTGTGCGGACTGCACTGCCCCGATTCTAACGCAATCAGGGCTGAAACACAAGTGCTGTCCCCGCCGCGCCCGGCTGTGCGCCGGACATCGCACCCGGCGGCGGCCGTGTTCAGCGCCGTCCGGCACCGCGCCCGGCTGCAGACAATATTCAGTGCCCCTGCTGCACGCCGCGGATCATCTCCCGCACCTCGCGAAGCAGCGTCTCAAATTCCCCGTCATTGCGAAACCGCCGCGCGATCCCCGCCTCCGCGAGCTTCTCCTCCGAGAAGTCCCGCTGATCCGCCAGAAACCGCCGGCACATCTCCTCATACTTCCCGTTCCCCGGCTTACGCTCCCGCGCCAGCGCCCGCGCCAGCCGCAGCCCGTCATCGACTTCCACGTAAATGGGAATCACTTTATCCGCCCCGTAATGCCCGCAGATCTTCCGGTACGACTCCGGCGTCCCGATCGCAAGGTAATCCTCCCCGGCCACTGCCGGTCCCGGCGCTGCCTCTGCGCTTCCCTGCGCAACTCTGTCGCCGTTTGCCCTTTCGTCGCCGCTCGCCGCCCCGCTCTCCGCGGCCGGATCACCGTTCTCCGCGGTGCTTTTTGCGTCCTTCATTCCGTTGCCCGGCAGCGCGTTCTTGCTCCCGTCGGTGCCGCTGCCCATTCCGGTCTCATCGACCGTAAAATACTTCCACGGCCCGTGCACCGTCGCATACTCGCGCAGCTCGATCACGCGCCCGCTTTCCTCGAGAGCCCGCAGCCCCGCCTCATCGGTAAAATGGTAGTCCACACCGTCAGTCTCGCCGGCCCGGATCGGCCGCGTCGTATACGGCACCAGCTTTTTCAGCCCCAGCGCCGTCTCCTCCTGCAGCGCCTCATACAGCGTATCCTTCCCGCTCGCGCTCTTCCCCATAATATAAAACAGATACCGCATCGCTCACCTCTCCGCCGTTTCCGCCAGCACGCGTACATGCAGTACACCGCCGATTTCTTCCGACCCATGCACGTCGAAGCCCTCCGCCCGATACTGCATTGCCTCCGTTATGGTCTCCGGGCTCACGCGCTCGCCCGGCACCAGCATCGGGATGCCCGGCGGGTACAGATACAGAAAGTCCCCGGCCACCCGGCCCGCCGCCTTCCGCAGCGGCACACACTCCTGCCGCGCATCCATCGCCTCTCCGACCGTGCAGACCGTCTCCGGCCGCACTTGCTGCGCCGCCGCGCCGCCTTGCACCGCCGAACTGTCTTGCATCGCCGGGCCGACCTGCATCTCCGCACGGTTCATGTCGGCCGTCGGTTCACGTTTTTTTTCATCTTCTGAATCTGCTGCCTGCCAGATCTCGTCGATCGCATGCAGCGCATCGGCGAGTCGCCGGAATCCCTCCCGGGTATCGCCGACACTCGCCAGCAGCAGCACATAAAACGGCGTCACCATCTCCGGCTCGATCCGGTACGTCTCCCGCAGCAGCCGCGCCAGTTCCCGGCTTCCGCGCCCGGCGCCCGGCAGGGGCACGGCCACGATCCGGGACGGATCATCCGTCCGCAGGAGCGCGATCGTGCGCAGGTCCTTTGTCTCCTCGTAAAATTCCCGCAGATTTTCCTCCAGCGCGCCGAGCAGCGCCGGGCCCTCTTCCCGCATCAGCCCTATGCACCGGTCCATGCTCGCCATCAGCACGTAGCTCGGGCTGCTCGTCTGGTACACACTCAGCAGCTGCCTGAGCCGCCGCCGGTCCACCCGCGGCCCGTTCACATGCAGCAGTGCCGTCTGCGTCAGCGACGGCAGCGTCTTATGCAGACTATGGATCACGAGATCCGCCCCGCAGCGGACCGAGGATTCCGGCCACGTCTCCTGCCGGCCGCAATCAGCCTCACCGCCGGCCGACACCGCCGGCCAGGTCTCCTGCCGGCCGCAATCAGCCTCACCGCCGGCCAATGAAACCGGCCGCGCCGCAGCCAGGCCGAAATGCGCACCGTGCGCCTCATCGACGATCAGCACCGCGCCGGCCTCATGCGCCGCCTCCGCGATCGCGCGGATATCCGACACCACGCCCTCATACGTCGGCGACGTGATCAGCACCGCCGCGATCTCCGGATGCCGCCGCAGCGCCTCCCGCACCGCGTCCGCCCGGATCTGCCCGCCCAGCCACGGAGCCGCCGGCCTATATGCTTTTGCCCCGGTTTCCGTCAGGCCGGCATCCGTCTCCTGCTGCGCGCCCCACCCCGGCAGCGGGATCGCCTCCGGCAGCAGGAAATGCGCGCGCAGCCGGTTCACCCACACTGCGTGGTACGCGGAGCGGTGACAGTTGCGGGCCATCAGGATCTCGCCGCCGTGAGGGACCGCGGCCGCGACTGCGGCCAGGATGCCGCAGGTGCTGCCATTTACAAGGAAGTGTGTCTCCCCGGAGCCGTACAGCGCCGCGGCCCGCAACTGCGCGTCCGCCAGCACGCCGGAGGCATGGTGCAGATCATCAAAGCCCTCGATCTCCGTGATGTCGATCCCATACGGATCCGGAAATGACACAAGCCGGCGCTTGTGCCCCGGCATGTGAAACGGATATACGTCCGCCGCGCTGTACCGCACCAGCCGCGCGCACAGGTCCTCCCGGCCTTCCTTCCCATCCGCCGGAGTCCCCTGCCGCGCCGCGCCCGCGGCACGCGTTATGTCTGTTTCTGTGTTGATGGCGTACCACCTTCGATCCCGCACCTGCCGGCTGTTTCCGGACAGGCTTCTTCCTGAGTTTATTCCCCCCGGTTCTCGCTCAGCGCGGCCCAGATATCGTCCGTCTCATAGCCGAGCGCCCAGGCGGCCAGGCCGCCCAGCTCATAGTCCGCGCAGAGTGCGGCCTTCTCCGCCAGGGATGCGGCGTTCTCGACCCAGATCTCGCACCGCACACCGTTGTCCAGCGTCCAGTCAGCGTAATACTGGCCGCATTCCTCATCCCAGACCGGCGTCACGCTGTAGGTATTGAGCGTCGTGTTCACCGCCGCCATGCTCAGCGTCGTGCTGTCAATATACAGCGTGCCCGCGTCATCATAGCTGCTGTACCAGATCCGCGTGTAGAACGGAATGCCGCTCAGGATCTTGTTCGCCGGAACCCCCTGCGCGATCGTCTGCTCGATGCCATTTCGCTCAAAGGACAGCGACGCCACCGATCCGGTGTGGTCCGAGCCCGCATACGTCTCATCGTAACCCATGATGACCACATAATCCGCGTATGCGCCCAGCTCCGCGCGGTCATACCAGCTGTTAAAATCATACGGCACCGGCACATCGACCGACAGGATCAGGCCGGCCTTGCGGCAGGCCACCGACAGCTCGCGTACAAACTGCACATAGCTGTAACCGTCCGTCTCTTCCTGGTACTCAAAGTCCAGATTGATGCCCGACAGGCCCAGGTCCTCCGCGTAATTCATCAGCTGACTGATGACATTTTTACGGGCTACGGTGGAGGCGAGCACCTTGCTGGTGTCCATATCCGACGAGAAGTCCGAGATCAGGCCCCAGACCTCGAGGCCGAGCGCCTTCGCCTTCTTCACATACGTCCTGGTGCCGGAGGAACTCAGGCCGCCGCTGTTGTCCGACAGCGAGAACCAGGTCGGGATGATGACATCCACGCCGGTCATGTTCTCCGTCAGGCTCTCCAGCGAATCGCTTCCGTCATCGCCGTCGTAGACAGCGTGCCAGACCGTCGTGATCTTCGAATCCTTCGTCCGGCTCGGTATGACCATCTCGTCAAAGTCGCGCTCGATATCCTCCGGGGCCGGCGTCGTCAGCTTCTTCTTCTGCACATAGCCGATATACCCGTCGTCCGTCAGGACACAGGTCCAGTTCTCCAGCTCCTCGAGGACATACACGCGCTCGCCCTTGTTAAGGTCCGTCAGGATCCTGCTCTTGATCCCGCCCCGGTAGCGCACGGATGTCTCCTTGGCCGCGCGGGCCGTGAGCGTCTCGCCCCACTGCCAGCGCACCAGCACATGACTCGCGCCGTCCTCCATGGAGCAGTCCACGTTCACATACTGCTGCAGGAAGTCCGCCGAGAGATACATCCCGCCGTCCCCGCTGCCGTCCGAGAGCAGGATCGTCCGCTCGTACGTCTGCTCGCCGTCCGCCGTCGTATACGCGGCCTCGTTCAGCGGAATCCGGTACGTATCGTCCGCCGTCGTGTAGAGCAGCTGCTCGTTGGGCTCATCCCAGTAGAAGCGCGTCGTGATGTTCGCGAGCACCTGATCATAGTCCAGATACAGCGCGCCGTCGCGCAGCAAGGCGTGATCCTCCGCGATCTCGTCCTGCAGGATCACCGCCAGTTCATCCGCCGGCAGCGTGCCGAAGTATTCCTCCTCGCTCATCCGCGCCGTGGTCGGCGTATACTTGCGGATCAGCAGGATCGCGACACACGCCAGCGCCAGCCCCAGCAGCACACTGACCGCCCGAAGCACCCCCGCCGGAACCCGTCTCCCGCGCCGCTTCTTCCCGTTCAAAGCTTTTTCTTTTTTGCGCTTTTTCCGGCTGCCGGCTGCCATACCGGCGGCCACGCCACCGGCCGCCGCCATTCCGGCCGCTGCCGCCGACGACTTCACCGCGCCGCTTGTCCTGTCAGCGTCCTCTCCGTCCGTCTCCGGTTCTTCCGCCGTCATTCCGGGCTCATCATACCCCGGTTCACCATATCCGGGCTCATCCCACCCGTTTTCCTCATCGGCCGGATCGTCCTGCCATTCCCCGGCCCCATCCGCACCGATCTCAATTTCATCCTCATACCCGGCGCCGTCCCGCTCCCGGTCCGCGCCGATCTCAATTTCATCCTCATACCCGGCGCCGTCCCGCTCCCGGTCCGCACCGTCCCCACGCGTCTTCGTCCCGGTACGTTTCTCAGCGTCTGCCCGTTTCCCGGCATCCTCCCTGTCCCGCACGGGACTGTACGAATGATCCCCGGTCGGATTCCAGTAAAAGTCCCGGAGCTTCCCCGGCTCACTCTCTTCCTTCCGCTCATCCTCCACATCAAACAGCGTGGTCCAGTCATCCCCGCTCTCATCCTCGGGCGGGCTCAGCCAGGACGAGCGTCCGCTGCGGCCGGCGCGTGCATCCTCGCCCGCCGCACGGCGCTCCGCCCTGCGCTGTTCTTCGCGCTCGGCCCGGCGCTGTTCTTCACGCTCCGCCCGGCGCTGCTCTTCGCGCTCAGCGCGTTCCTGATCAGTCACTTTCGGCATATGTATCATCTCCATGATCCGTCCCGTCCCGCACCGCAGCAAGCGGCACACCGCCGGAACAGCTGATTTTTCACATGCCGTAAGTATAGCAACAAAACAAACACACGTCACCAAAAAGTTTCTTAAATGTGTGGAAAATGTTTCAAAACTGTTTCATTTCTGTTCCCGCAGCGTCCGCACCGCGCCGCCGTCAGAGCGGATCCGGCGCCGGTCCGGCCGTATCGGTACGGCCCGGCCGCGGCGAATTCCGCTTCAGTCTCGTCATTCGGATCATGACACCCCGTCCGCGCAGCCTAACGGGGGAATCTGCCGGGTCATTCATCAATTCGATTGAAGTCGATACGGATGATCCGCTTCGGCTTCTCACCATCTTCGATAAAATCCATCATGTAATTGGCATGCTCGCGCAGACAGGTTGTCACGATCTTCTCGGGCCCCGCCTCCCTTCCTTCCAGGCGCAGCTCGCATCCGCTTTCAGAATAATCCGAGAGCATGTCATACATCTCCTGCGCCTCATTCCTGAAAAAATGCAGTGTCTCAGCCTTGCCGTTGTTCATGGGTAAATCCTCCGGATCAGATGCCTCCGGGCACCGTACCCGGAGCGTCGGACCGCTCCGACATGCAAGAATAATGATGTGCCTGATTCTCTTCTCCTTGAAAATGCGTTCTGTGATGTACCATTTTCCGCCTGAGGCACGAGCCGCGTATCACCGCCCGAATTGCGGCCGCGCCCGCTTTTCGCGTGCCTGCACCGCCGCGGTGTTTCCGAAACACCCAAAAATAAACCGCGATCCGCCGCCCCGCCCCCGGCTCCCGGGAGACCATCCCGCCCAACGCCGCCGCTGAGTACAGACGCAGGTCCGCGCATACCGTCCGTCTGACAGATATGCCGCCCACGCCGTCCCGGCAGCCCCGGTTCGGATGCGGGAAGAGAACTGCGCATGCCCGGTGAGACCGACCCCGCGGTGATCAGCGCGCCGGAGCTTCGCATGGCTCGGATTATAAAAAATCAACCCGCCGGATTTCAACAGCAAAAAGTCACAACATTTCCAATCGCCGTCCGCACAAAACCTGTGTTGCATATAATATGTGACCCGCCGCCAGCCTCCGTCCTGCCGCCGCCCTCCTGCTGCCGCCCCTCCGCCGCGCGCCCCGCCGCCGCGCGCTGCTGCCCGCTGCGCGGGCCATCGCTGTTGATGGCTGTTTATTGCTGCTTATTCAGGTATGGACAATCGGAAAAGAATGGATATAATGTAGGTACAGTTTTCGGGGCACACGGCCATACGGGCAGAGGCAACCTGCCGGGCCCCGTAAACCAGACAGTTTGATAACCACAGATGCGCCCGGGCGGCGCCCACAGACATACCGCCCGAGATTGGAAGTGGACAGATAGATGAGAATAGAGAAGATCAATGAGAACCAGATCCGGTGCATCCTGAGCCGGTCCGACCTGGAAGAGCGCCGGATCAAGCTCAGCGAGCTGGCCTACGGCTCCGAGAAAGCCCGCAGCCTGTTCCGCGACATGATGCAGCAGGCCTTCCGCGACTTCGGATTCGAAGTCAACAACTTCCCGCTGATGATCGAGGCGGTCCCGGTCTCCGGCGACCAGCTGGTCCTGATCATCACGAAGGTGGAAGACCCGGAAGAGCTCGACACCCGCTTCTCGCGCTTCTCCGCAGAGAACGTGCAGAAAGAAGACCTGTCCGCCGAGCTGACCTCCCACCTGACCGGCGCCGACGACGTCCTCAGCCTCCTGCGCAAGCTCAGCGAGGCCCGTGGCCTGAAGACCAACGCCCCGTCCGACGCCGGCAGCGTCAATGGAAATGCCAACAGCACCGGCAACGGCAATGCCTCCGGCAATGGAAATGCCACCGGCAAGCCAGCCTCCGGCACCGCCAGGAAGCCCGGTCGTTCCACCGCGGCCCCGGCCGCCGCACCGCGAGGCGCAGAACCGACTCTCGACGGGCAAATGGATGAATATACCTTCACCCGTTTCTACCTCTTCCGGGACCTCGACGGCGTCATCGCCGCCGCCCGCTCCTTAAGCGGCCGCTACCAGGCACACAACGCCCTCTTCAAGAACCCCGAAGACGGCGCCTTCTACCTGCTGCTGCGCAAGGAAGACACGGCCCCCGAGACCTTCAACCAGGTCTGCAACATCATGGCCGAGTACTCGATGCCCATGGACTACACCAGCGGCATGGAAGAATTCTTCCGCGAGCACATGAAGCTGCTCATCCCCGACCAGGCCGTCCAGCAGCTCGCCGCCCTCTGAGACACCCCATAGTACACAAAACAGCCGAACAGGCCAAAACCTGTCCGGCTGTTTTTATGCCCCGATCACCCGTCCACTCAGTTCGTCGCTTTCACGCAATCGGGCAGTTCTTTTTATCCGATTGTTTTATGCTTCGGCCTTCGCGGCATCGGCACTCTTTGCTCCTTCCTGAGCCGCCAGATACGTATTCAGGCGGATCAGCAGCAGCTCCGGATCGATGCCGTGCACCATCGCGGCCTCCTCCAGCGATTCGCCCTGCGACGCCGGGCACCCGATGCAATACATACCGCCCGCCATCAGAACCCCCGCCAGATTCCCGTCAACCTGCAGGATCTCACCGATCGTCATATCCTTCGTAATCTTCGTTGCCATCTCTCTATACCTCCGTTAACTCATCCTTCACAGTTCACCGCGCCGCAGCTGTTCCGCCGCCGACGATGCACATCGCCGCAGCTGTTCCGCCGCCGACGATTCACATCGCCGCAGCCACAATCACCTCAGCCCGCCGGGTATTACTCCGTTCCCTTGCGCGTGTCCGTAATTATAGTACGATTCGCCAAAGCGCGCAAGATGCAATTCCGGCGATAACAACAAAAGAGCCGCCGGCGCCGCGGCCACATTGCAGGTGCCGTGCCGCAAACAGCGACACGCCATTGCAGGTGCTATGTCGCGAACGTCGGTACGCCATTCCTTCTTTAAGTTATGCTTGTCTAATCCAGTAGGCACGTTATAGAATGACTCCAAGCATATACGTGCGAACCAAAACAGCATATACATGCGTACACTAAAAGGAGGACAAGAGAATGGCTTATAAAATCACAGATGCCTGTGTTGCCTGCGGTACCTGCGCTGAAGAGTGCCCGGTCGAGGCAATCCACGAGGGCGACGGCAAGTACGAGATCGATGCGGATGCATGCCTGGAGTGCGGAACCTGCGCAGAGGCATGTCCGACAGGCGCCATCGAGGCCCCGTGATCTGACAGCAAACACTGGATATATGGCTTCTCCTTCGTCCTGCGGACTCGGACAAGCCGTATATCACAGGTATACGAAAAGTCAGCCAATCGCCCGGCG
>Ga0065709_1006259_pt1 | contig 12210 bp, 4 predicted proteins | sample Hoacrofraction14_2_FD_59096 | JGI IMG/M metagenome (GOLD analysis project Ga0065709, IMG submission 59096) | Hoatzin crop microbial communities from Cojedes, Venezuela, sample from fiber fraction 14 v1 | ecosystem: Host-associated > Birds > Digestive system > Esophagus > Crop | place: Venezuela... | reverse complement strand
CACTACCAACCCTCTGCAGGCTTTGCAGGGACAAACTCCGGGTATGACGATTATGTCTACGTCAGGACAGCCGGGTGAAGGACTGAAGGTAAATATCCGTGGTCTTGGTACCACTGGTTCGTCAGGACCTTTGTATATCATCGACGGTGTGCGTGGTGATATCGCAACGTTGAATCCTGCCGACATCGAGAGTATCGATGTGTTGAAGGATGCTGCTTCTGCTGCTATCTATGGTAACCAGTCAGCTAACGGTGTCGTTCTCGTTACTACGAAGAATGGTAAGGAAGGTCGTACGCAGGTCAGCTTCGACGGATATATCGGTTGGCAGACGGCTTCCAGAAAGATTTCCATGCTCAACGCAAAGGAATATATGGCAATCATGGATGAGCAGAACATCAACTCCGGCGGTACGGCATACGACTGGGTCGCACTGGGTAAAATGGATAGTGATGGCAATATCCTTTATGATACCGACTGGATTGGAGAGATGTTTAAGGACAACGCTCCTACTATGAGTGGTAACGTAGGTGTTACCGGTGGAAACGCAAAAGGTAATTATGCTTTGTCTTTGGGTTATATGAACCAGGAAGGTATCGTGGGTGGTAAGAAAGTGAGTTATTATTCACGTTACAACTTCCGTATCAACTCACAGTATGATGTCATAGACAACGTGTTGAAAATAGGAGAGCAGGCCAGTCTTATTTTCTATAAGAAGAAAGGTGTAGATGTGGGCAATATCTGGAACAACAGTCTCAGAAGTGCTTTTGGTACATCTCCTATACAGCCTATATACAGCGATAATAATCTTTATGATGAATACAACGATACATATTCCGATCTTTGGAACACAAGCGACAGTAACCCGTATGCTAAGTTGATGAATCTCAATAACAATATGACGCAGAATGTTACGGCTACCGCCAATGTTTTCGCAGAACTCCAAATCATAAAGAACTTGAAATTCAAAACCACGTTGGGTGTGAAATATGATTCAAATAACTATCGTGGTTATACTCCGTTGTATAGGTATTCGATGTATGATTTTAATATGTCCAGGACATACGCTTCACAGAGTGCCAACGATGGATGGGGTATTACCTGGACTAATACTTTGAACTATATCTTCGACATTAAGGATCATCATTTCGATGCCCTCCTCGGTATGGAGTCATATCGTTCTGAAGGTCAGTCGATATACGCTGCCAACGGTAGTCTGAAAGAAGGTTTTGATTCCTGGCCGTATGCTTATTTGAGCAATACTACAGGTACAACTTCAGAAGAAGGAATGTCTGTATCCGGTTCTCCTTACGATGAGGAGAGAATGGTAAGCTACTTCGGTCGTGTTTCTTGGAACTGGATGGAGCGTTATATGGCTACTGCAACATTGCGTTGTGACGGTTCTTCCCGTTTTGCTAAAAATCATCGCTACGGTTGGTTCCCATCTGTCAGCGCTGGTTGGGTAGTAAGTAATGAGAATTTCTGGAAACCTCTGGAGAATGTTGTAGACTACTTTAAACTGCGTGCAAGTTGGGGACAGGTAGGTAACCAGAATATCGGTAACTATATGTTTGCCGCTCCTATAACCACAAGTGGTATATATTATAATTTCGGTTCTGAATTAGGCAGTACTTCTGATATCTATGGTTCATGGGTTAGCCGTTTGGCCAACTCTGATATAACATGGGAGACATCAGAACAGTTTGACATCGGTTTCGATGCTCGTTTCTTTAACCAACGACTGAATGTAAACTTCGACTGGTATGTAAAGAAGACCAAGGACTGGCTTATCCAGCCACCTGTACTTGCTACAGTGGGAACAGGTGCACCTTACATAAATGGTGGTGACGTGAAGAATACCGGTGTTGAGTTGGGTCTGGCATGGAACGACCGTATTGGTAAGGACTTCAATTATTTCGTAAACGTTAATGGTGCATATAATAAGAATAAGGTGGGTAACATTCCTAATGAGGATGGTATCATTCACGGTCTGACAAATATGCTCTATTCTAACTCTCCTGAATTCTATCGCGCCAGCAACGGCGAACCTATTGGTTACTTCTGGGGCTATAAGACGGCTGGAATATTCCAGAATGAGCAGGAGATATCTGATTGGATCGCAGCAGGTAATGGCGTTCTGCAGTCTAACCCACAACCTGGAGATGTGAAATACTATGATATCAACCACGATGGTGTCATCGATGATAACGATAAGGTAAACCTCGGTAATGGTATGCCTAAGTTTACTTACGGTTTCTCTTTCGGTTTCGATTACAAGGGATTTGATTTCTCTGTTACTGCAAACGGTCAGGCAGGATTCCAAATCGTACAGAGCTATCGTGACATGTCTTCTATGAAGGCTAACTACACTACAGCTATCCTTTCTAGATGGACAGGTGAGGGAACGAGCAATACCACACCTCGTGTTACGAATACCAACGTGAACTATCAGTTCTCTGACCTCTTCCTTCAGGACGGTGATTTCTTACGTATTTCCAACATAACTTTGGGTTATGATTTTGCCAAACTGATGAAACTGAAGTTTATACATCAGTGTCGTTTGTATGCACAGGTACAGAATGCCTTTACTTTCACAAAGTATGACGGAATGGATCCTGAGGTAGGTTATGGTACTTCCGACTGGGTATCCGGAATAGATCTCGGTTACTATCCACGTCCACGTACGTTCCTATTTGGTATTAACTTGAAATTCTAAACAAAGGGGGAACAAGATATGAAAAATATATTTAAGATAATGACTCTCGGTCTTGCAGCATTTACTATGACAGGCTGCTCAGACAGTTTCCTCGATACCTCTTCGAAGACGGAGTCAACAACAGATAATTACTTTAAGACAGAGACCGATGCCTATCGTTCTCTCATAGGATGTTATGATGGATGGCAATGTACCGTGTCTTACGGTCCTACCTTTACTTTCCATTATATGTCGGAACTTCTCGCTGACGACTGTCTTGGCGGAACGGGTACGGGTGACTCTCGAAATACTCAGGTGATGGACAGAATGGACTTGTCACAAGACAATTCACAGACCAACCTGCATAATAATCTTTGGATATATTATTATGAAGCTATCTTCCGTTGTAACACGTTGATATTATACGCAGACGATATAAGTTGGAGCTCAGATTCTGTCAAGAATACATGTCTCGGTGAGGCTCGTGCCTTGAGAGGTATTCTTTACTTCGACTTAGTACGTATTTTTGAGAATGTACCTCTTATCACGGAACCTACTACGGAGAACGTGGCTCAGGCTGACCCTGATTCTGTTTATGCACAGATTGTGTCTGACTTGAGATTTGCTGCGAAAAATATTCCTAGCGGTGCTTATCCTAAGTCGGATGCAGCCAACAACGACGGTAGAATCACTTGTTATGCGGCAAAGGCTCTCTTAGCTAGAGTGTACCTGTTCTACACGGGAGTGTATAGCAAGACGACGGTACCAGGAGGTCTCACCAGGGCAGAGGCTCTTGAGGGACTTGAAGATATTATAGAAAGTGGTGAATATGACCTTGTAGATCAATACAAGAACCTTTGGCCTGCGGCATCTGACTCTTGGTCTGGCGATGCTACAAGCGGATACACAGAGACTTCGACGTATGCAGGCGATGGTAACGAAGAGACTTTACTGGCAATGAAGTTCAACTATACCAGTGATTATAACGGAAATAGCGGCGGTAACAATGCCATACAGATGTTCAGTATACGTGGAGGCACATTTAAGGCTCCTTACGGACAAGGTTGGGGTGGTGCCACTGTATCTTCTAAGTTCAGCAGCATCTTTGAGACGGGTGACCAACGTTATGATGCTTCTGTCATAGATATGCAGGCAGAAGGCATAGAAAGTATGGAGAGTTATCAGACCGCACTCTCTGACCAAAGAGAATATACCGGTTATTTCAATAAGAAATATACGGCACGCTCTAAATGGGTACAGTCAGAAAGCGGTTCGTGGAGTCTGACACATTATTACGCTGATGTTCAGGCCGGTGACTTTATGATTTCTCAACCTCAGAACTATGTCATCATGCGCTATGCAGATGTATTGCTTATGGCAGCAGAGCTGTATCTGGCAGAAAACAATAGCACGGATGCTTTGAAATGTGTTAACCAAGTGAGAAAACGTGCCTTTACAGATGATGATGGTAATGTTGATAATGCATACAAGTTGACTTCTGTTACACAGGATGATATTATGACAGAGCGTCATCGTGAGTTTGCCTTTGAGGGTATCCGTTATTGGGATTTGATGCGCCAGGGTATGACCACACTGTCTAATGCTGTTGCCGATGCAAGTCAGACGGTGTCTAGCGGTGGCGTTGAGGAGACGATAACATACGATGGTTCTAACTTTACGCAGAAGAGAGGATTCCAACAGATACCTCTTACGCAGATACAGCTGTCCAACAATGTACTCAAGCAGAATACAGGATGGTAATAAATGGTAACTATAAAGAAGGAAAATTATGAAAACAAAGAATTATATATTTTCGCTCTTGTCTGCGATATGCCTCCTTTTCGTGGTGGGCTGTTCGCCGGATAAATATTCCTTGGGTGACACAAACTATATTTCAGAAGACCTTGTAGAAGGTGTGAACTTCTCCGTTTCTGTAGCGGAAGATAACACCGTGACCCTTAAGAGTCTGATGGATAAGTCTTATCACTGCTATTGGAAGACCCCTAATGGTTATGATCAGGGTGATGAAGTAACATTCTCTGTACCTTTTGCGGGAGAATATGAGGTGTCGTTCGGTATTGACACTAGAGGTGGCGTGGTATATAGCAAACCTTATACGTTTACTATCTCCACCAATAATATGTCTCTGTTGAGCGACAAATTATACACATACCTTACCGGTGGTGTAGGAAAAGAGAAGAAATGGGTGCCCGTAGATAAGGATTACGGGGTAGGACAGACTGTAGGCCCTATGACTTATTGTAACCCAGATGATGTGTTAAATGACGGAAGTAAATCCACCGATTTGGCATACGAGCATTGGGCTCCAAACTGGGATCCTGGATTCCAGGGTTGGCTTGTAACACAGGATTCTCCGTATATGGACTCATATATGACGTTTGGACTTAGTGATACAAAGGGATGCTACATAGAGGAGTATCGTGGTGAGAGCGGTTCTAAGGGCGCTTCTACCGGTACAACATTGTCAGGTCGATATAAGCTTGATCTTAGTGATGCGACACATCCGAAGCTCTCTTTCGTCGACGGCACATACTGTATGCACCTCCAGGGATTTGATGAAACGTGTGAGAACTACACAACAGATTTGTACATTGTGGAACTTACAGAGTATATCCTTCAGATAGCAACGATGCGTACCAATGATGAAGGTGCATGGTGGCTCGTATGGAGTTTCATTGCAGAAGACGTGCAGAACGGTACTGTAACGATTCCTTCAGGCGAAGTTGAAACTATCGATACTAAATCTCCGACATTGCCGGAGTATGCTGACCTTGCGACATCACTCTTTACTACCGACCTCGACGGTGTGACATACACAGGAAATAAGATGACATTCACTATCAATGAAGATCAGCCTTACGACTGGTATTGGTGGAATGGTGCTGAAGGTGTAGAACTATGGCAGGCTGTAGTTGACGGCAACTATAACGACACATGGGCTCCTGCAGTAACTGACGATGTTACAGAAAATGAGTTGACACTTGCAAAGACGTCAGCAGGTTATACCTATACTTTCGGTGACGCTACAGGCACATGTACTATTGGTACAAACACCATTACTTTTGAAAACGAGGTAACCTTTGTTGGTGCAAGCAATGATAACCGCACCGTTTCGGTTACGGGTAAGGAATTCACCGTTATCAAGTGCGATCCAGGATCAGAGCTTATAATAGGTGTTCCTGCGACAACAGATGAGGATGGAAACGTAAATTCTTATCTGTGTGTAAACCTCGAATATAAGTCTATATCTACAGGTGGATCAACGACAGTGACCGTGCCTTTCACTGCGGATAACGTAAATAATTATATTGAAGCAGAGAAGTATTTCAGATGTCAGCTGTATAATCCTTGGGGAGGCGGTGGTGACGCTGTCGATCCTGCTAATCTCAGCATGAAGAAGAATCAGACGATAAAGGTTACGGTAAAACTGAGTGGTTTCACGTTTACGCAAACAGCTAAGATGGTTCTTTGTCTTAATAGAGGAAGTGAACAAAGCTGGGAGCCTGATTGCTTCGACTATTCTAGAGCAATAGAGGTTAACGGCGATGGCACATATACCGTAAGCTGGACCAATGACACAGGTTCTACTGCCAAATGGTCTGATGGAACATCTGCGTTGACAATAACGATGCAGTACACGGGATATGCTACTGTAGAAAAAGATGCTGATGATACTTACAAGAGTGCTTGTACTGTAGAATCGATAATAATAGAATAATTCTTAAAACATAGACGATATGAGAAATAAGATATTTTTAGGAATACTCGTTACTCTGCTTGGGTTTGCATTGAATTCTTGCAGCGACAAAGATGACTATTCCGTAGCTACAGGAACACTTCTTTCTGATGGTTCTGTTACGACAGGAGTGTTTGATGTTACAGCCACTACAGCTACCATGAATGGTAGCGTAGCGGGCTTGGATAATGCCAGTACGTCGTCATATACCGTAGGTTTTTACTACGGTAGCGACAAAGACAATCTTTCTACTAAGGTAACGGCAACGAGTGGGACATCCTTCTCTTATACGATATCAGGATTAGTAGATAATACAACACTCTATTATCAGGCATACGTCACGCTTCAGGGTAGATTAACGTATACTGGTGAGGTGAAGACTCTTGTTACTACTGAGGCAGAAGTGATTACTAGTGATGCAGAGGATATCAACGCATACGGAGCGATTTTGAACGGTTCAGTTACAAATGCGACGGAAGATGCTACTGGAGGTTTTGTTATCTACAATAAGGATGATATCGATGAGATGGTGGAAAAAGGACTTCACGTGACCGCATCGAATGTGTCCACCTTGAACTACACGAAATATGATTTGATGAACGGTCAGACTTATTACTATGCCGCTTATCTCGATCTTGTATCATGCAAGTTATATGGTAACGTAAAGAGTTTCACCACAAGTTCTTTGGAAACAGACGTGGACGAGGAATTCGTTGATTTAGGACTCTCTGTGAAATGGGCAAAGCATAACGTCGGAGCCGCTGAAGAATATTCTATGGGTGGACACTTCGGTTTCGGTGAAATTACCGGAACGATGGCGACACTCGATCCTACAGACTATGCAAGTGCAGATATTTACAAAACCGCTAATGACATCGCTTATCAGGCTACCGGAGGTAAGGCTACGTTGCCAACAGCCGATCAGTTTGAGGAACTCTTTGCTAGTTGTACGCAAGAAAGAGTTACAGAGGGAGGCGCTGTGTATATTAAGTTGACAGGTCCTAACGGAAATTATATCTATTTGCCGGCCGCAGGATATCGAGTAGGCAGTGATGTAATAAATGACGATATGGGCGTCTACATGACAGGAAACATCAATTCCGGTTCGAGCGACTATGCTATAGCATACACCTTCGACGAGGGTGCGCGTCGTCAGACTCTGGCTACATATACCGGTATGTCTGTTCGCCCTGTCTCTACGGCTAAGAATGTTAAATTCGATAAGTCGTTGTTGTACACGAAGTGGTATCTTGACAACGGACAGACAGGAAAGCAGCTCGTCTTTAAAGGTCCTGTGACACAGTATAGAGTATCTGATACATGGGGTACCGTTACCAACGGTGAACCTAATCCTGATAGATCTAATGATCCTTGGGAGATGGGTGCTAACGACGGTTGGATAGGCTACACCTACGGAACAGACTATGGTTACATGGAATTCCTGGAAGATGGAACATTCTTCGTACACCGTATAGCAGAAGACGGTACGGTATCGGATGAGACGGGTACATTTACAGTAGATGAGGTAAATAAGACCGTTACGGTATCTATTCCGGTAATATGTGGTACAACATGGTTGGCAAACACTAGTGGAACCAGAAATATTCTCAGTCTGACAGAATATGGTTTACAGATAGGTCTTACAGGCACCGATGACTATCAGTATGCATTTAACTACTATAGTCAGAAGGCTAAGGAAGATAATGAGGGTGTGAAAGTGAAACTCCTTGCTGTCGGTTCTGATTGGCAAGGTACATGGGGTGCAGAACTGGCTACCTTATCACCTGACGAGCTGGATGGAACACATACTTCCACATACTATGGTTCCATAAATGGAGCTATGATAGTTACTCTCGATGCCGCAGGCCTGAAGACTCGTTATCCTAATGCTTTTGTACGCATTGACGACATAAAACTTGACGGAACTTCAATAGCATTTGATGCTAACAAGTTCTTCTATGGTGACATTGAGGGTAATGGCAACTTCCGTGTTGAGTTGTTCAATATCTATGGTAAGGGCGCAAATAACGGTGCCGTAGTGGAAAGTCCTTTCAGCAATGCCACAAACGTGGGTAGCGATCCTGCATTTACGTGTTCAAGTAGTATAGAGGTAACCTATACTATCTATACCGACGGTGCATACGGAACCTATACCCCGCAACTGATAACCATCAATCCTAGTTGGGGCGGTACTTGGGGATATGACGAAGGCGCTACGTTTACTCTGAGTCTTAATAGCGAGACAGCTAAGTATGAGATAACGGAGAACACCTTCGATATTACATATAAATCTGATGCTCATTCTGAAGGTTCGATAATGACATTTGCCCAGATTGACAATCTGTACAAGTATCTGCCTACATTACATTCAGAACTTAACTATATTAAGCTCGATGGTAATGAAGTGTCATTCGATGCAAGTAAGGTGGTTGATAGCAATGAAGATCCTAAGTATCGTCTTGAGCTTTGGAATATGTATGGAATTACAAGTCAGAATGGTTGTGGTTTTGGAACACCTTCGGAGAGCGGTGTAATTTCAGAGTTGGCCTTCTCTTCTTCTATGGAATTGAATTTTACAATCAAGAATCTGTTTAAGGTTCCAACATTTGAATAAAAATGAGAAGAATGAAGATAAAAAGAATATTACTGATGACAGTGGCATTGTTCACTGCCATCAGTTTCTATGCTTGCAGCAGTAGTAGCGATGACAGCGGAGCGACCACTCCTTCTGTGAACTTTAAAGTCTCTCAGACTGCGGTCTCAATGACTAGTGACGTGGATACTGCTGAGGTGACGGTATTGTCTAACGGACAACCTACGATGAGTAATACAAACGATTGGCTATCGGTATCTTTACTTAAGACAGGTGCTTATTCGTATGTGTATCGTCTGATATCAACGGCCAATACTTCTACATCTTCACGTACGGGAACTATAACATTCTCCTACGGCAGTAGTAGCGGCAATGTTGTGGTTACTCAGGCAGGTGTAGAAAAGAAGGAAGAAACTATTGATACAAGAGAAACCATTACTGGAAAAGATGCTATGACTATAGCAAAAGCAATGATCCCGGGATGGAACCTCGGTAATACCCTTGAAGCCGGAAGCAGTGATAACAACTGGACCAATAATGGTGGTCTCTCTGCAGAAACAGCATGGCAAGGTACAAAGACGACGCAGGCAGTCATTGATATGATTAAAGAAAATGGCTTTAAGTCTGTGCGTATCCCATGTGCATGGGTAATGGGACATATCTCTGATAAAGACAACTGCACCATTGATGAGACGTGGATGGCAAGAGTGAAGGAGGTTGTGGATTACTGTATCAACGATAATCTCTTCGTTATCATCAACGACCATTGGGATGGCGGATGGCTTGAAGACAGTTTCAGTGACGTAAGTACAGCAACGGTAACTGCCAACAGCGAGAAACTCAAGAAGATATGGACGCAGATAGCCGAAGAGTTCAAAGATTATGATCAGCATCTGCTCTTTGCGGGTCTTAATGAGCCGAATGAGAATGAGACAGCTAAAACTGTTTTTAAGAATTCAGACGGTATCAATGCCTTGTATGCTTACGAGAATGCATTTATCGAGGCTGTACGTGCTACAGGTGGCAATAACACCGACCGTGTGCTGATAGTACAAGGACCTTATACGGATATTGATGTCACTAAGGGATATTTTGATATCTCCAATATCAGTGACACTTCCGATGACAGACTTATGGCAGAGGTACACTTCTATTCTCCGTGGCAGTTTGCGGGACTTACTACAGATGAATCATGGGGTAAGATGTGGTATTATTGGGGTGATGCCAACACCGGTGGCGACAGCAATCGTACTACTCCCACCAGCTATAATGAGATTTATGTAAGTAAGCAGATGGCTAGGATGAAGTCACAGTTTGGAGATAATGGTATTCCTGTTATCCTCGGTGAGTATGGTGCCAACTGGCGTTTCGCCAATGACGAGTTGCATAGCGCATCTGTAAAGGCTTATTATAAGGCAGTGAACCAATATGCGATAGACAACGGTTGCGTACCGTTCGCTTGGGACACCAATTATACCGGATATCCTAGCATGACAATCTTCAACCGTTCTTCGAAGGTCGTCTTCGACCAATATATGTTAGACGGAATAACAGAAGGTGTCAACGCAGGAAGTTGGCCGTATTAAAAAAATCTCCGGAGCGAAAGCTTCGGAGTTTTTTTTATTGATAATTCTTTGCTTCGCAAAGTGCGACGTCCTCGCAATGGCAGACACCAAGCAAGCTTGGTCTGCTCATTTTGCTCGTCGGTCGTTGATAGTTGATAGTTGATAGTTGATAGTTCTTTGCTTCGCAAAGTGCGACGTCCTCGCAATGGCAGACACCAAGCAAGCTTGGTCTGCTCATTTTGCTCGTCAGTCGTTGATAATTGGGAAAAAAGTGTTACTTTTGCAGACGGATTTGCAATATTGATGGAATGAAGTGTAGAAGAAAGATTTTTTGCTTGCTGTTGATGACATCTGTCATGGCATCGGCACAGAACACAGACTTGAAGACTCATAACTACGAGGTGATGAAGAACTTGGAGATATTTAATACTATCTACAAGAACCTCGATATGATGTATGTGGATACCCTAGATCCGAAGACGACGATAGAGACGGGTATAAACGCGATGCTGAGAAGTCTCGACCCTTATACGGAGTACTACCCCGAGACGAAAGAGCTTAAGACGATGCTTACGGGACAGTATGCAGGTATCGGTGCCTTGGTGAAATACCATCTCGGTAAGAAAAGAGTAGTCATAGATGAGCCGTATGAGAATACACCTTCTGCCAGGGCAGGCCTGAAGAAAGGTGATGTGATACTGGCTATCGACGACTCTTCGATGGTTGACAAGGATGTGGCGTCGGTGAGCAGTAAACTGCGTGGCGATGCAGGTACCACCTTCGTACTGAAATTCCAACGTCCGTCGACGGGAAAGGTGATGACGGCTAAGATTACTCGTGAGGCGATAACGATGCCATCAGTCCCATACTACGGGATAAAGGATAATATCGGATATATCTACCTCACCTCTTTTACCGAGGGTTGCTCGAAACAGTTGCGCAGTGCTTTCGTCGAGATGAAAAAGGCGGGTATCGAAGGACTGGTCCTCGACCTCCGAAATAACGGCGGAGGACAGTTGGCCGAGGCTGTGAACATAGTAAATATGTTTGTACCAAAAGACCTGTTGGTGGTAAGCACGAAAGGTAAGATAAAACAGGCTAACCATACATACAAGACACGTGTGGAACCTATAGACAGTGTGATGCCNGTGGTGGTACTGGTAAACGAAAATTCTGCCAGTGCAAGCGAGATAACCAGTGGGGCACTACAGGATTTGGACAGGGCGGTGATACTCGGACAACGGACATACGGCAAGGGATTGGTGCAACTCCCGATGAACCTGCCGTACAACGCGCAGATGAAACTGACTACAAGCAAATACTATATCCCCAGCGGTAGATGTATACAGGCGATAAACTATAAACATCAGGGTGGTGGGTATAAGGAGACGATACCCGACAGCCTGACCAAAGTGTTCCATACCTCAAAAGGACGCGAGGTACGTGACGGTGGAGGTATAAAGCCAGATGTGGAGATAGCTGCCGACTCACTGCCTAATCTGGTGTTCTACCTCTCTTCCGCAGGACGTGACTCTACAGAGGTGCTCTTCGACTATGAGGTCGATTATCTCGCAAAACATCCTAATGTGTCACCTGCAGCCGA
>Ga0065709_1006197_pt1 | contig 12212 bp, 7 predicted proteins | sample Hoacrofraction14_2_FD_59096 | JGI IMG/M metagenome (GOLD analysis project Ga0065709, IMG submission 59096) | Hoatzin crop microbial communities from Cojedes, Venezuela, sample from fiber fraction 14 v1 | ecosystem: Host-associated > Birds > Digestive system > Esophagus > Crop | place: Venezuela... | reverse complement strand
CAAACGGTCCGAAAGGCAAAAACGCTTACGGACGCCAGCGCCCGACGCTTATTTTGCCTTCCGGCCCGATGGCTCTGAACAGTTACATGTAATCAAAAATCCCCTGAATGGCATCGGCTATGTCCATTCTGGCTGCGTAATCTGTGCTGCCGATCAGCTTATATCCGCGAAGCCGCAGGTCCAGCAATCGTAATTGCTCGCAGAGTACAGACCCTTCAGAATCGGCTGTTTTTATGGGTATATGCAGCGGATCCGGCAAAGCACGTGTGACAATAGGACAAACAAAGACCAGTTCAGTAGTATTGAAGAAGTCTTTGCTCACGACAAGAAACGAATCTTTCAGATTTTCCACTTTCAGGATATCGCCCTGACGGATTGCCTTGGTCATTAATATTTTTCCCTCCCCACAGGTTCGCCCCAATCATATTCGCTGTAGGGTCCCAGTTTGCCGCCATACTCAAGTGCACGCTCTTCCAGCGTCCGATGTTTAAAGGATTTCCTGAGAACAATGTTCCCGTCAATAATCTCGGCTTCAAAATAATCATTTACTTTCGCGCCGACCATGGAAAGAAACTCCTTTCCGAAACGGATCCCCTGCCCGTTTCCCCATTCTTTCAATTGAACTAACATAGTGCATTCCCCCGTGCCAAACTGTTGATGGTTTATACATAGTATAAACCATCTCCGAGATACAGACAACAGCATTTTCCGGTAATCAGGTGAAGTCAGGCTGAAAAGGTTATCTGAGCGTAACTGCTGCGCGAAGCGTTCTGAACAGTTACATCTGAGCTTGCGTAAACTGGTTGTTCGATAGAAAATAAGATGTCAGAAAATTCGAGAAATATTTGAAAATAGGGTTGACAAATCTGAATCACGCTGTTAACATACAGACAACAGAAAAACACCGAAGGAATTGAACGAAAACCACCGTTACATTCCTCCAGATCTTTAAAAGAAATCGGTGTTTCTGATTAAGACGAATGGCCTGAGGAGCTGACGATCTTCGAAGGCTGGGCTTACCGCTTCGGGAACCCGGAAGGACAACAGATTCGCCATCCGGATGAACTGAAAATATAACGGTAAGAGCAGCAGTGAGAAGCATCGGTAACCGGCCGGGAGTCGGAAAGAAAGGAGTCGGGTCCAATGGACAAAACAGAGCTCTTTCATCAATATAATAGTGGCAGAATGAACGGTTCCTGCGGAGAAGACTTCCCGGGACGGCTTTCATAAGAACATCGGATCATAATTCGAGTTATCGGAGATGGGGATACGAAAGACCGACGGAAGCACCGTTATTCGATTATATTGAGTAAGCCACACAGATCAAACAGATCGAAGGTAAGAATCAGAGAGATCGAAGAAGTTGTATAAGATCGGACAGATCTGAATAATCGGAAGAAGATCATTCTTTAAGAAGATCATTCATCAAGCAGATTATTCATCAGGATCATTTATCACAGATCAACGTGCAAAAAGAAAAGGGCACGTAAGCATACAATTGAAACGATGCGGTGAGGACATGGAAACCGATACTGACGAGAAAGGTTCGGTATCCTCAGTTCCGACGGAGAGGTTCCCTGAACGAGTGAGGGAACCGGAAGAATTTTCTGAATTCAGGAATGATACAGTGACAGATGTTCCGTACAGCAGGTACGCATTCCGTACAGCAGCTGCTCATTCAGCAGCAGCGGGTACGCAATCGGTACAGCAGGTACACAGCGAATATCCGAATGTATCTTGATTCATACACAAGCAGGATTACCCCCTCCGATATATATTTGATATATACCGTTCGGCACTGACCGGATGGAAGAAAACTGAATAACAATTGAATATAAAATCAAACAGGAGCCCGAGGCGCAAAACCTCAGGCTCCTTTTTTGCGGCCGCCTGCAGCCCTGTGCGCAGCCGGGTGGCGGTGCGCCGGGCGGCTGCGCACAGGGCTGCAGGCGGGTGGCGGTGTGCCGGGCGGCAGGCGTGGCGGTGTGCGCAGCCGGGGTGCGGTGCGGCCGCGGCGGATCGCCGGATCAGGTCCCGGCGGCTTTGCGGCGCTGCTCGTCGAGATATTTCACCGCGGACAGCGCGGCGACATTGCCTTCGCCGGCGGCTTTCATGTACTGGTAGGGGGTGCCGGTGATGTCGCCGGCGGCGAAGCAGCCCGGGACATTCGTGGCCATGCTGCGGTCGACCGCCACGTGGTTGCCGTCCATCGCCAGGCCCGGCACCAGCTGTCCGGGCAGGACGCTCTCGCGCAGCACGAAGATGCCGTCGGCGTGCAGCTCGCCCTCGTCCGTGACGAGTGTGTCAGCCTTCATCCGGCCGGTGATCGCGAGCGGTTTCACGCGCCGCACCTCCACGACCGGCCCCGGATCGGCCGCCCCGCCCGGCTTCGGATCGGCTGCCGCGCCCGGCCCCGGCTCGGCCGCCCCGCCCGGCTTCGGATCGGCCGCCGCGACCGGCTCCGGATTGGCTTCCCGGCTGTACATCGGGATGTAGAGGACCTTGTCCGCGTATTCCGTCAGGAAGCGCGCCTCCGCTTCCTCCTCGGGGCTGTACCCGATGACGATCGCGGACTTCCCGCGGTAGAGCGCCGCGTCGCAGGTGGCGCAGTAGCTCACGCCCCGGCCGAGGAATTCCTCCTCCCCGTCGAGGAGCTTCTGCGGCGCCATCCCGCCGGCGAGGATCACCGCACCGGCCTCATAGATCTCCGTCCCCGCCTGGATCGAAAAATACCCGCCCATCGGGTAAATGAGTGTCACCTTCGCCTCGGTAACCGTAATGCCGGCGGAGGATAACTGCGCGCGGAAGATCCGCTGCATTTCCTCCCCGCTGATGTCCGGGAGGCCCAGGTAGTTCGCGATGCGGTGGGCCTTCTGCACCTTGGGACTTAAGCTCGCGCTCCCGAAGAGCAGGAATGATTTGTTGCGCGCCTTCGCGGTCAGCGCTGCCGAGAGCCCGGCCGGCCCGGTGCCGATGATGGCCAGATCCTGTCGTTCCATGGTATCGTCCTTTCCCGGATGTTTCGTGAGGCATCCGTTTGTATCCTGTGATATGTCTGTGTTACCGGTAATGCGTCTTATCTATTTTATTCCATTATATTTTATGAAATATATTTGTCAAGCCCTGATTCATGGGATTTCTGAACGCGCAGCCGACCGCGGCACGGGGACGGGAGACGGCACGGGGACGGGAGGCGGCACGGGGACGGGAGACGGCACGGGAGCGGGAGACGGCACGGGGACGGGAGACGGCACGGGACAGGAGGCGGCGCGGGGACAGGAGGCGGCGCGGGGACAGGAGGCGGCACGGGGACAGGAGGCGGCACGGGGACGGGAGGCGGCACGGGGACGGGAGGCGGCACGGGGACGGGAGACGGCACGGGAGCGGAATGCGGAGCGGGAGTGAGGCGCGGCGGGAGTCTGCGGCCACCGGACCGACAAAGCGGGCGGGGACGCTGCTGCATCTCCGCCCGCAAGACTGCGCTTATTTTTTCGAAAAGTTACACCTTTGCTTCCAGCCGCCGGATCAGGTCCGGCAGCGTGACCTCGAAGTCCACGCCGTAGCTGTTGGTGCCCGGCGTCTCGTGGGTGTAGCGGATCGTCTCCATCGTGTAGTCGCAGGCGAGCGCGAAGGCGTCCGCCATCGGCAGTCCGCGTGTCAGGGCGCCGGTCACCGTGGAGGAGAAGATGTCGCCGGTCCCGTGGTAGCTGACCGGGATGCGCTCCGTGTAATACTCGAAGGTCTCTCCGCTGTGGCTGTCCATGCCCATGACGCCGACCTTGCCCGGCTCGAAGGACACGCCGGTGAGCACCGCGTAGCGCGGCCCGAGCGCGCACAGAGCCTTCAGCATGTCGGTGATGTACGTGCGGTCATAAGTCTCGCGGTACGGCCGCCCCGTCAGGAACGACGCCTCGGTGATGTTCGGCAGGATCAGGTCCGCCGCGCCGCACAGCCGCGCGTTCTCCTTCGCGTAGGCCTCATCGAACGCCGGATACAGCTTCCCGTTGTCCGCCATGACCGGATCGACGATGATGAGATTGTCCGGCCGCCGGAACGCCTTGAAGAAGTCCAGCACAAAGCTGATCTGCTCAAACGACCCGAGATACCCCGTGTAAATGGCATCAAACGTGAACTGCTCTTTCTTCCAGTGCTCCATGATCGGCCGCAGCTGATCCGTCAGATCGCAGCCTGTGAAGCCGCTGAACATGGTATGCGTGGACAGCACCGCCGTCGGCAGGATCGCCGTCTCGACGCCCATGGCCGAGATGATCGGCAGGGCCACCGTGAGCGAGCACTTGCCGACGCAGGAAATGTCCTGAATGGTAACGATTCGCTTGATCATGAAAGACCTCCTTCTGCGGCTGCGCGGCAGACAAGCCGGCCGCGCGGTCGTACTATGTAATACCGCAGTCCGGGAGGCTGCGCGGCTGTACAGGAAACGGCGCGCGGCAGGATACCGGGGCAGCGGCAGATTGACGTCGGATATTGCCTGTATTATACTGGGCTCTGGCATTATTGAAATGGCCAATTTGATATATTTTGATATGACCAGACGCGGCACCGCGCGGGAAAAAGACAAAAGCGGGACGGGCGCTGCGCGGGAAAGAGACGGCCTGCGGGGAAGACAGGCGCCGCGCGGAAAAAGACAAAAGCGGGAGGACGCTATGCTGACGTATGATTTTCAGGACATGCACGGCGAGACATTGTACGAATATCTTTGTCGTAAGATACGGAGCGATATTCTCGAGGGGCGACTTTCGCCGGGGGAGCGGATGCCGTCGCGCCGGGCGCTGGCGGGGAATCTCGGGGTCAGCACGATCACGGTCGAGAATACCTACGCGCAGCTCGTCGCAGAAGGCTACCTCTACGCCCGCCCGCGTCAGGGCTACTTCGTGACGCAGATCCGCGAGACGCTGCTGCCCGCGCAGACTGACAGGAATAAACAGGCCTTTACCGCACGACGCGACAGGGGAGAAACGGCAGCAGCCGCAGCCGGATCCGGCGGTCGTGAGGCGGCACCGGACGCGGCGGGCCGGGGAGTATCTGCGGATGTGCCGGTTACGGCGGATCTCGTCAGCGGGCGCATGGACACGAGCCTCTTTCCGTTCACGATCTGGGCGCGGCTGATGCGGCGGCAGCTGTCGGAGCACCGGGAGGCGCTGCTGGAGCGGTCGCCGGGAGCGGGGGTGACGGCGCTGCGGGAGGCGATCGCGCAGCATCTGCGCCATTTGAAAGGAATGGACGTGCGCGCGGAGCAGGTCGTGGTCGGGGCGGGGACGGAGTACCTGTGCGACCTGCTGCTCCGGCTGCTCGGGCCGCGGCGGCGCTGGGCGATGGAGATGCCGGGCTACCGGAAGAGCGCGCAGGTGCTCGAAGGCCTCGGCGCGGACGTGGTGCGCGTGCCGATGGACGAAGAGGGACTCCGGATCGACGCGCTGCGCGAGAGCGGCGCGGACGTCGTGTTCATCACGCCGACGCACCAGTTCCCGACCGGGATCACGATGCCGATCCGGCGCCGGCTCGAGCTCCTGGAGTGGGCCGCCGCGGGGCGGTGGATCATCGAGGACGACCCGGACGGGCAGCTCCATCTGTCGGGGCGGCCGCTGCCGACGCTGATGAGCCGGGACAGGGGCGGGCGGGTGATCTATCTCGGGACATTTACCAGGACCTTAGCGCCGACGATCCGCATCGCGTACCTGATCCTGCCGGAGACGCTGCTCCCGTACCTGCGCGAGAAGCTGTGGTACAGCTCCTGCACGGTCTCGAACTTCGAGCAGTACACGATGGCGGATTTCATCCGGGACGGCTGCTACGAGAAGCACGTCGCCCGCCTCCAGACCCGCTACCGCGCCGGCCGCGAGACCTTCCTCACCGCCTTCGCGCAGAGCCCTCTCGCAGCCACAGCGCAGCTCGAGGGCGCGCAGGGCGGCCTGCATTTCCTGATGCACCTGCCCGGCGAGGAGGCGGATCTCGAGCGCCGCGCCCGCGCCGCCGGCATCCGCATCGAAGGCCTCACCGCCTGCGGCGCCCCCGCCACCCCGGGTCAGGCCACCATGATCCTGAACGGCCCCGCCCTCCCCCCCGCCGACCTCGGCCGCCTCCCCGCCCGCCTCGCAGAAGCGTGGGGAATAAACTGACGCCCGCACGAAGTGGCCTTCCTTCGCCGGCAAAACGGGCTTCGGGGCCCGGTCCCTCTGGGGTCGCATCAAGCCGCCGCCGCACCCCCGCGTGAGTTGAAAAGGCCTATAAAAGATGGTATAGTATGGGAAAATCGATGAAAATCGAAGGGAGCCAGGAGGATGAAGATAATCATAGTCGGCTGCGGCAAGGTCGGTGAGACGCTGGCCAGTGACCTCAGCCGGGAGGGGAATGACATCACGGTGATCGACCGCCGCGATGACGTCGTGGACCAGCTCTGCGACCGTTACGACATCATGGGATATGTAGGCAACGGCGCGAGCTACTCCGTCCTGATGGACGCCGGGATCGAGAACGCCGATCTGATGATCGCGGCGACCGGCCAGGACGAGCTGAACCTGCTCTGCTGCCTGATCGCGCGCAAAGCCGGTAACTGCCAGACCATCGCCCGGGTGCGTAACCCCGAGTACAACCAGGAAGTCAGCTACATCAAGGAAGAGCTCGGCCTCGCGCTCGTGATCAACCAGGAATACGCCTCCGCGCAGGAGATCTCGCGTGTGCTGAAGTTCCCGACCGCGATCGAGATCAACGTCTTCGCGAAAGGAAAAGTCGAACTGCTGCACTTCCGGATCCCGCAGGATTCGGTGCTCGACGGCATGAACCTGAACGAGCTGCACGAGAAGCTGCAGTGCAACGTCCTCGTCTGCACGCGGGAGCGCAACGGCGAGCTGATCATCCCGGGCGGCGGCACGGTGCTCGAGTCGGGCGACGTCATCTCGATCGTCGCTCCCGCGAGGGACCAGGTCGAATTCTTCCGCCGCATCGGCGTCAAGACGAACCAGGTTCGCAATGCGATCATCATCGGCGGCGGCGAGATCGCGTACTACCTGGCCAAACTCCTGCTGAACGCGGGGATCCAGGTCAAGATCATCGAGAAAGAGCTCAGCCGCTGCGAGGAGCTCTCCGAGCTCGTGCCGAAGGCGATCATCATCCACGGCGACGGCTCGGACAAGGAGTTGCTCCAGGAGGAGGGCATCGCACAGACCGAGGCCTTCGTGGCCCTGACCGGCATCGACGAGGAAAATGTCGTGCTGTCGCTCTACGCCAAGTCCGTGGGAGTGCGCAAGATCGTCACGAAGGTGAACCGGGTGGCATTCGAGGAGGTTTTCGACAGCCTGAACCTGGACACCATGATCTCGCCGAAGAATATCACGGCGGAGTACATCCTGCAGTACGTGCGGGCGATGAAGAACTCGCTCGGCAGCAACGTCGAGACGCTGCACCGGATGATGGACGACGAGGCCGAGGCGCTCGAGTTCCTGATCCGCGACGGCTTCTCGATGACCGGCATACCGCTGCGCGACCTGCCGCTCCGGAAGGGCGTGCTGCTCGCCTGCATCAACCGCGGCGGGAACGTCATTCTGCCGCGCGGCGGCGACGTGCTCGAGGTCGGGGATTCCGTGGTCGTGATCACGGCCATGAAAGGCTTAAGCGACATTCTGGATATCTTCGAGACTGCGTGATGCGTAACTGTTCAGCAAACCGTGCTGACAGTTACAGGAAACCGGCGAGCCGCCTCGCTGCGCAGAAGGCCGTTATAACACAGCCGCCGCGCCGAAACGCGGGGCCTCATCTTCGAAGCGGCATCGGGCCGCGGGAAAGAAGGACACACAGACATGAATTACGCGATGATCGTGAATATTCTGGGCTGGCTGCTGATCGTGGAGTCGCTGCTGATGGCGCCCTCCGCGCTCGTGGCGCTGATCTACCGGGAGAAGGCCGGCGTGGCCATCCTCCTGACGATGGTGATCTGCTCCTGCATCGGCGCCGTGATGGCGCTGGCGAGGCGGCCGAAGAAGAAACGGATATACGCTAAGGAAGGCATGGTGATCACGGCGCTGACGTGGTTTGCCTACAGCATTCTGGGGGCGCTGCCATTTCGGATCTCGGGGTATATCCCGGGGATGATCGATGCGGTGTTTGAGATGGCGTCGGGCTTCACGACGACCGGGGCGAGCATCCTCTCCGACGTGGAGGCGCTGCCGCACTGCCTGCTGTTCTGGCGGTCGTTCTCGCACTGGGTCGGCGGCATGGGCATCCTCGTGTTCGCGATGGCGGTGGTGCCGCTCGCGGGCGGCGGGAGCAACATGTTCATGATGAAGGCGGAGAGCCCGGGCCCGAGCATCAAGAAGATCGTGCCGAAGGTCCGCGGGACGGCCGGCCTGCTCTACAAGATCTACATCGCCATCACGCTGATCCAGCTGGTGCTGCTGCTCGTCGGGCGGATGCCGCTCTTCGACGCGCTGTGCATCACCTTCGGGACCGCGGGGACCGGGGGCTTCAGCATCGCGAATTCCGGGTGCGCGGACTATAGCATTTACCAGCAGGTCGTGATCACGGTGTTCATGATCATCTTCGGGACGAACTTCAGCGCCTGGTATCTGCTGATGAAGCGCCGCTTTAAGGAGGCGCTCGGGATCAGCGAGGTGATCGTCTACTACGCGATCGTCGCGGCGTCGATCCTGCTGATCACGTTCAACATCTGCGGTTCCTATTCGGGCTTCGGCCTGGCGCTCAAGGACGCGGCGTTCCAGGTGGGGTCGATCATCACGACGACCGGCTACGCGACCACGGACTTCAACCTGTGGCCGTCGTTCTCGAAATGGATCCTGGTGCTGCTGATGTTCTGCGGCGCCTGCGCGGGCTCCACGGGCGGCGGCATCAAGGTGAGCCGGATCCAGATCGCCTTCAAGACGGTCATCAAGGAGATCGACAGTGTCACGCATCCGAACAATGTGCGCAAGATCAAGATCGACGGCAAGCAGCTCGAGCACTCGGTGCTGCGCGGGACAAATGTGTTCTTCATGGCGTACCTGCTGATCTACGGGCTGTCGGTGCTCCTGATCTCCCTCGACAATTTCGACCTGGAGACGAATTTCACGGCGGTCGCCGCGACACTGAATAACATCGGACCGGGGCTGGCCGGCGTCGGGCCGACACAGAACTTCAGCGGGTACTCCCCATTTTCGACCTGCGTGCTGATCTTCGACATGATCGCCGGCAGGCTCGAGCTGTTCCCGGTGCTGGCCCTGCTTTCGATCAACACCTGGAAGGAGGGCGGCGTGATCGCGCCGCGCGGGGTGTTCCGGAAGAAGCAGGAGGACACGGAGGAGAGCACTCTGTTCTGAGTACCGCTTCGGACATGCGGCAGTCGGTGGCTGCGGTCATCCTGTGTCCGGCCGGCGGTCTGCAGCGGACCGGGCGGCGGGCACGATCAGGCAATATAGTTACAGAGCACGGAAGAAGGCCGTGCGGCGCAGGCGAGGTAAAACAGCGTGGATAAAAATGAGTATAACCAGAAACTGAAAGAGATCACGCAGCTGGTCGCGAAGGAAGACTACGAGGCGGCCGCGAACATGGCGGACACCATCGACTGGAAACGGGTCCGCAATGTGCAGACGCTCGTGATGATCAGTGAGATCTATGAGGCGGTCGACCGCTATGAGGAGAGCAAGACGCTCCTGCAGCGCGCGTACCGCCGCTCGCCCCTCGGCCGGACGGTGCTCTACCGCCTGGTGGAGGTGACGATCCGTCTGCGCCAGTTCGACGAGGCCATCGAGTACTATTCGGAGTATGTCAAGGCCGCGCCGCACGACAACAGCAAATATATCCTCAAGTACAAGATCTACCGGGGCCGCGGCTCGTCGCTCGATGAGCAGATCGCGATCCTGAAGGAGTACCTGGAGCAGGAATACAATGAGAAATGGGCCTATGAGCTCGCGCGCCTGTACATTCAGGCGGGGCGGACGCAGGAGGCGCTGAGCACGTGTGATGATCTGGTGCTGTGGTTCCACAGCGGCAAGTATGTGACGAAGGCGCTCGAGCTCAAGCGCAAGTATGCGCCGCTCACGCCGAAGCAGCAGGAGATCCTGGACCTGAGCAACGGCGAGGCCGCCGCCGCGGCGGAGACGGACGCGGGCGCGGAGAGCGCGTACAGCAGCGAGGCGGACCGCGAGAAGCTGCAGCAGGCGATGGAAAAGATCGCCGCGCACGCCGCGAAGGTGCAGGCGGAGGCGGCGCAGGAGACGGGCGCCGGCGCGGCGGGGGCTGTGTCGGGCGCGGCAGAGGCGGAGCAGTATGTGAGCGGAGCGGCCGGTGAGGCCGGGACAGATGCCGCGCAGTACCGCAGTGGTGCTGCGGGGGCGGCGCCTGCGGCAGCGGAGAAAGCGCCGGTTGCGACGGCCGCGCAGGATACGATGGAACTGACGCCGGCGTTCCGGCAGGAGCTGGAGGACGCGCTGGCGGCGAGCGGAGCTGCGGATCAGGCGGCGTCACAGGCGGGCGCGGCCGTGAACGGGGCGGCGGCAGCTGCGGGCAGTATGGCGTCACAGGCCGGCGACGTCGCGGCAGAGGTCGGCAAGATGGCCGGCAGTGTGGCGGCGGCGGATATTGTGCGCGAGGCGGCCGAGAACGAGCCGGAGCCGGCGGTCGCGCTGGGCAGCGCGGCGCTGCAGGAAGCGATGAGTGAGCAGGCGGCGGAGAGCGCGCAGGCGCGGGAGAGTGCGGCCGAGGCATCGGGCACGATCTATGACAGCGGCCTGAATTACGAGGAGGGCCAGCTCCAGTCCGAGCTGGTGAAGAGCATGCGGGAGATCGTCGCGGGCGTCGGAAGGCGGCCGGAGGAGGATCCCGAGGAGGCGCTGCTCGACGAGGCGATCGAGCGCTCGAAGGAAGATCAGGAAGCCGAGGTGGCGCTGCGCGGCGCCCAGAAGCAGCGCGCGGCGAAGACGCCGGCCTCTTCGAACGGCCGGCACGAGGCCGGCAAGCTGTCGATCGATGATATTCTGCTCTCGATGGGCAGCCGCGGCGAGGAGATGCGCCGCCTGGCCGGCGGCACGTCCGCGCAGGCCGAGGAGGCCGCCGAGGAAGCCATCCGCAGCGCCAAGGAAGCCGGCGCCGGCGCCGTCCAGAGCGCCGGAGAAGCCGCCCGCAAAGCCAACGAGGCCGCTGAGGAAGCCGTCCGCACCGCCAAAGAAGCCGCCCGCGAAGCCGCCCAGACCCCGGCCGAGGCCGCGGAGGGCATGGCAGAAATCGGAGAGACCGCCGCACAGGCAGCGGCCGGCGCAGCCGGAGGGGCCGCAGATTCGATGCAGGCCGATGATGGCGCGCAGACAGTGACCGGGCTGGCCGTGGGTGCAGCGAAGACAGCAGCCGGCGCAGCCGGGATCGCAGCCGGAGCGGCCGCCATCGCGGCGCAGACAGCCGGAAGCACCGCGGATCACACAGCGGAGGTGACCGGTGCCACAGCGGATGGGGCGGAGACCGACGCGATGGAGGCCTTCCGCCGGAAGATGCGCTCGGCGCAGGAGGAGATCGCGCAGAAGGCGCGGCAGGCCTCGCAGGAGATCGCGGACCGGGCGCGGCTGGCGTCGGAGGAGATCGATAAGGAAGAAGCGCTGGCGAAGGCCGCGCGTGAAGAAGAAGAGCGGCTGGCGTCCGCAGCCGAGCGCGCGGCGGATGAGGAAGCCGCGAAGGCCGTGCAGGAGACCGCCCAGGGCGTAGCCGACGCCGTGCGCGAAGGCGCCGCGGAACTGCCGGCCGATGAAGCCGAAGCCGCCCTGGCCGCAACGCGCGTCATGCAGACCGCGGACAGCACAGCCGCCGGCGCAGTCAATGCAGCGGCAGAGGCAGGAGCCGGCGCGTTCGATGCGGCGGCCGGAATCGCGGATACAGCGGCCGATGCCTTTGCGCAGGCCGAAGATCCGGAGGAGGCTTACGGGCAGGTCGCTGAGCACGCAGCGGATACCGCCGCGCAGGCCGGCGAGACAGCCGGTGCAGCTTATGACGCGGCCGGCGATGTGATCGGCGAGTCTGCCGACGAAATCGAAGATATCGCTGCAGGCACTATCGGACAGGCCGGTGAGGCCGCAGCGGATGCCTTTGAACAGGCTGGCGAGACAGCCGGTGCAGCTTATGACGCGGCAGGCGATGCGATCGGCGAGTCTGCCGACGAAATCGAAGATATCGCTGCAGGCACTATCGGACAGGCCGGTGAGGCCGCAGCGGATGCCTTT
>Ga0065709_1029802_pt1 | contig 12243 bp, 9 predicted proteins | sample Hoacrofraction14_2_FD_59096 | JGI IMG/M metagenome (GOLD analysis project Ga0065709, IMG submission 59096) | Hoatzin crop microbial communities from Cojedes, Venezuela, sample from fiber fraction 14 v1 | ecosystem: Host-associated > Birds > Digestive system > Esophagus > Crop | place: Venezuela... | reverse complement strand
GCTGACCGAAGACGGAATGATCCTGCGCCGCCGTGCAGAAGAAATATTGGAAATGGTGCGTAAGACAGAAGCAGAAGTCTCGCAAAGTGACGCCGACGTTGCCGGCGATATCTACATCGGAACCGCCGAAACAGAGGCCATCCGCAACATTGCCCACATCGCCATGAAGCTCAGGGAAGAGCATCCCCTGATTCGCTTCAACTTCATCAGCGGAGATGCCGAAGATGTGCTGGAGAAGCTCGATCGCGGGCTCTGTGACTTCTGTATCATCTGCGGCAACGCGGACGAGAAGAAGTATCAGTATCATGCCATCCCGCACATAGATACCATGGGTGTTCTCATGAAGCGGACCAGCCCGCTGGCTGCCCTGAAAACCATTCCCGTTCGCAAGCTATATGACCTGCCGCTCGTCGTCTCCCGCCAGCAGGTCATGAATGGTTACCTTTCAAATGTCATGAACCGCAGCATGGACGACCTCAATATCGCCGCGACCTACAACCTTCTCTTCAACGCCTCCCTGATGGTATCGGAAGGCATGGGATACGCGCTCTGCCTCAGCCGCATAATCGAAGACGGCATTGACCATGACCTGACGTTCCGTCCCCTCGCAGGCAATGTAGGAATCACAACGAATATCATCTGGAAGAAATACCAGGTGTTTTCCAGGCCGGCCGAGCTGTTCATGGAACACTTTAAACTTCTCTAAGCGAAAATTTGCCCGCAGACCTCCAGTACATCATCTCGATTTCCGATTTTAGGCTTTTGGGAATGCTCCTCGGGCCTCTGGCTGCATACACGCCGTGCTCTCTCAGCATTTCCATTTTTCCCTTTTTATTTAAACCATACGGCCGGCCAACCGCCTGTGAGGCGGAATTTTAAGCGCCTCTGATATTAGTATTAGCTAACCAAAAAGTACGGCGAAATGTTTTGCATGAAAAGCGGCCGCGGTTTTTAATGGGCCGCGGCCGCTTCCAATGCCTTTGCTTTTAAGCTTCTTCGATTTTGAGCTTCAGGCTTATTCTGCAGTAAAGAGGTAGGAGGTCATCGACATCGACCCGAGCTCACGGTAGTCGTTGAACACCGTGACTTTGTCGCTTTCGTCCGCGGCGCCGAGCGCGGCGAGCAGCGGATAGTAGTGCTCGACGGTCGGGACGGCCTTCTGCCAGTCGAGGAGCTTCTTGTACTCCACGGGAGTCTTGAAGTCGCCCGAGAGCACCGCTTCCTTGATCGTGCCGTCGAAGCGGTCCGCCCAGCCGTAGCCATCGTCCATGCTCCAGTCGACGAGGCGGAGGCTGTGGACGACGTTGCCGCTGGCGACGATGAGCGCGCCTTCGCCGCGGAGAGCCTTAAGGCGCCTGCCCGTCTCAAAGACTTCCTCGGGAGCCGCCGCCGCGTCCGTGCTCACCATAACGACGGGGACGTCCGCGTCGGGGTACATGTTCGAAAGTACCGACCAGACGCCGTGGTCGATGCCCCAGTCGTTTTTGGCGGCGGCTGTTCCGCCTAGGAGTTCAAGCGCGCGCTCCGCCAGCCCGGGAGATCCCGCCGGCGCGTACATGACCTCGTAGAGCTCCCTCGGGAAGCCGTACATGTCATTTATCTGCGGGTTGTCCTCGGCCGTCCTGACGAAAAGCCCGCGCGTCGTCCAGTGCGCCGAGACCGCGACGATCGCCTTCGGCTTTCCGAGCCGCTCTCCGATCTCCCTCCAGCCGCTCCTGGCCCTGTTCTCTCCGATCGCGTTCATCGGCGATCCGTGTCCCGTGAATATAACCGGCATCCTCTTAGCGCTTTCCATAACTTACCTCCTGCAACCGCAAAAATATTGAAAATGAACTGCTCCTTGGCAGGTTTCTTTTCCGCCGCCCCGAACCGCCGCGCCTGCCGTGCCTTAAGGCCGGCTGCCGCGGCTTCCGAAGCGGCTTTGCAACGTTTTGTAATTTGTTGTCTAAGGGCCTTGCGCCCTTGCTGATAATGATGTTATCTGCTAGGCTTTAGAGTGTAAATACGGCACTTTATTTTTACATTGTTACCGCTGCTGAAGCTTACTTCACTTTTTGAAGCTTATGCAGCAGTGCGGCGTCAGGGATACACGGCGGCGCGCGGATGCGCGGCGCGGCGGCCGGGCGTATTAAAACAGGCGGCGCCTCGCTGCGCGGGCGCGGCTCTGCATGAACGCATTTTTAGCGCATGGATTAAGGAGGCGAAAATGCCCGAAGGAAACGCAAGGGAAGGTTCATTTTCAAATACGGTCAAAGACGGCGCGCCCGTCCTCAACGGCAGCGGGCAGGTGCTGCCGACCTACGACGCGGTGTGCCTTCGGAGCATCAAGGGGGTCATGGACGTATTCGGCGGGAAGTGGTCTTTCCTCGTGATCGAGCAGCTCCACATCGGGACGATGCGCTTCTCCGACCTCCACAGGGCGCTCGGGATCAGCACGAAGTCGCTGACCGACACGCTCCGCCGCCTCGAAGAGAACGGCATAATCGAGCGCGAGGTCGTCGCCACCGTTCCCGTCACGGTCAACTACTCGCTCACCGCCAAGGGCATCGCCTTCGACAGCGTCATGCTCGCTATGAAGGACTGGGGAAATAAATGGCTCTGAGGATACTTTCCGAACCAGCCGCCGCACGGCCGCTCTGAAGCCCTGCGCTTCCAGTGATAGGCCGTCTCACTTCAATTTCAGGGAGGATTCCTATGCCGCACTTTGCGACTTTCTGCCTCGACCGCGAAAAGGACATCGTAATCGACCTCGACCGCGAGGGCGGGCGCCTGCGCTATACGCTGCGGACGCCGAACCACTCGACCGGCAACCTCATAACGAACCTCGCGGCGATCACCGGCCATCCGCTCACGAAGGACGAGAGCGGCTTGAAGGTCATGACCGGGACCATCCCCTGCCACATCGACGGGGAAAACCGCAGGATATATATGTTCAGGCTCGGGCAGACCAAAGTCGCGAACATTTACGACGACGGAAGGATCGAGCGGCGGGCGTCCATCCCCGCTATCGCGAAGACCCTCATGAGCCAGACGACCGACTACAATCTCTCCTACTACCAGACGCTCGTTAAGACCTTCATCCCCGCGGAGTGCAAGTTCAGGACGGACCTGCACACGCACATGAACGGCAACCTGCCGCCCGACATCCTGATCGCGCTGGGCATCTTCCACCGGATACGCTATCCGCTCTACTACGTGAAAAAGCTCGGCCTCGACCTTACCGAGGCGATGCGCGGCGAACTCTCCGAAAGGCGGGCCGAGGCGGAAAAGAGGTTCCGCGGCGGGGATCTGAAGGGCAAGTACCTGACGCGCAGGATCGACGACAATACCTTCATCGACTTTTCAGAGCTCATCCTTGGCAACCTTGAAAATGCCGCCGAGAACATTTCCAAGATCCGCAACTCGCTCGCCGTCATGAAGGACGGTCAGGCGGTGTTCGCGGACCTCGAGAAGGTTTACATTTACCGATACGTCTTCGCGCGCGGCGTGCCGATGGATGGAGTCTCGGATGCGTTCACGGAGCGTTTTGCGCCCGAGGAGGCTGCGCTTTTTGCCAAAGTCCCCGACAGCGACGTCGCCTCCGCCCTCGCCCAAATGGCGCTCGATTCGGAAAATGAAAGCTTCAAGGGCTTCAAGCTCTACGAGAACGCCCTGCTCTGGATAGCCAGGAACTACGCGGGCTGCGGCGTATCCTACGCGGAGATCTCCGATACGAACCTCGCAAAAAGGGCCGCCGCCCCCGCCCTCTTGGAGCGGATACACGCGGCCATGCCCGCAATTACTAAAGAGACCGGGGTCACTCTCCGCTTCCTTGCGGCGCTCCGCCGGATCCCGCTGCTGATCGGCCCTGACCAGAATGAAAAAAAGTCGCACCTCGCGGAGAACCTCGCGGTGCTGAAGGGCGTGGCGGGCGACCCTTACGTGGCTGGCTCGGACATCGTCGGCGAGGAGGCGAACGACATCCGCGAGCTCTCGGGCGAAATCGCCGAGATAACGAAGATCGCCGCGGACCATCCCTCCTTCGTCCTGAGGATCCACGCCGGCGAAAACGACGCCTTGACCGAGAACGTCGCGAACGCCGTACTCGCCGTCAAGGAGTCGCTCGCGCCCGGCCAGGCCTTCCCGCGCATGCGGATCGGGCACGGCCTCTACACCCCCAACCTCAAGTCGAAGAAAGGCGCCGCGCTCATAAAGCTCCTGAAGGACAACGGCGTCGCGCTTGAGTTCCAGCTGACCTCGAACGTCAGGCTCAACAACCTCAGCCACCTCGACCGCCATCCCCTCCCCGAATACCTCTCTTGCGGCATCAGCTGCGTGCAGGGCACGGACGGCGGCGCGCTCTACGGCACGAACTCAATCGACGAGGAGCTCTCACTTGAGCGCATGGTCGGCCTCTCCCAAAGCGAACTCATGAAAATGAAAGCCGCCGAGGACAGGATCTACGACGCTTCAATGCTTTCATTTTCCGAGAAAATGACTGCCTTTAAGGCCGCCTTTAATGCTTCTGGGGCGGCTTCGGTCGCGGACTTTTACGGGGAAAAGATCGGCAGCGAGGACGCGGAGCTCCTAAGCGGAGCCTCGGCCGCGCCGCAGCTCCCCGCCTCCGAGGCGCTCGCCGCCTATGTGCGGCCGCTTCCGCAGGGAAAGCTGCCCGTGATCGTGCTCGGCGGCAGCTTCAACAGCGACCGCCACAAGACGAGGATGAAAGCTTCGGGGAAGGCCTTCATCGACGCGCTGCTCGGAGCGGCCGACCCTGAAAAAGTCTTTTTCGTTATCGGCCACAGGGCCTCGGCCTATGAAAAGTACCTCGCGCAGGAAGCCAAAGGTCGCTTTGAGGTCTTCTCCTTCGTGCCCTCGCTCGTCACGCCGCGCGAGGCGCAAAAGCTCGCCGCGCTCGAAATTGGCGTCAGGATATCGAAAGAGCCCGTCGGCATGGGGCTCTACAAGAGCTTCTACTACGAGATCTTCAAGCGCCGCCCCTCGGGTGTAATCGCGCTCGACGCGAACGCTTCGGGAATGAACGTCATCCAAGACGCCAGGAACAGCCGCTTTAAGTCGAGCATCTTCCTTTATGAGGGCTCGGCGGATTTAAAAGGCAAGGCGAAGACCCTCTCGGGGTACGTCCGCACCTTTAAAGGCGGAGAAGACGCCGCAGCGGTCGCCGCTGCGCTGAACGGATAAAATCGGACAGGGCCGGCTGGCCGTCGCAGCTTTCCGCAAAGACGCCCCGCGTCCTTTAGGCGCGGGGTGTCTTTCATCTGCAATATTCCGTTCTTTTGGTCCTTACTCGGCAGCGGACTCTTCGCCGCCCTTTAAGAAATCGTTGATCTGCGCGATCGTGACGTCGATGTCGGCGTCGTCGTAGCCGTGGACGTACATGGCCTGCTCAAGTGTCTCTCCCGCTGCCGCCATGCAGCTGATGCAGTGCATTCCCTTGGCCATGAGGATTCCGGCGATGTCCGGGTCTTCCGCGAGGATGTCCGTGATAAGCATATCCTTAGATATCATTTTTTGCTCCTTTCAAGCGGCCCTGCCGCCGCCTTTTTATGCTGTGCTTTCCCGCGCAAATGACATTATATTGCGCTTTGCGCTATGATAAATCACTTTTTCAGATAACTCAAGTAGGTTTTTACTTCTTCCCGAAAAACGTCGAGACCGCGCTCTCGAAGATTTCTCCTATTGCGTCGGAGGTCGTCGTCTCCTTGCCGCGGAGCACGGCAAGCGCGGACTTCTTCGTGGCGGAGTCGGCCTCGCGGTATAGCTCGACAAGGCGCCTCTCGGTCGCAGTCACCTGCATGGAGGACTTGCCGGACGTCGTCTTTTTCTTCGCGGTCTTCTTCTTTGCCGTCGTCTTCTTCGATGAAGCCTTCTTGGCGGCAGTCTTCTTCGCGGCCGGCTTCTTGGCCGCGGGTTTCTTCGCGGCAGGCTTTTTTGCAGCCGGCTTCTTAGCTGCGGCCTTTCTTTCTATTTCCCGCGTAACTTCCATCGCCTCGTCCATACAAAGCCTCCTTTCAGATAAATAAAAACCTCTGTCCGCCGTCCTATCAACTCCGCTTCTATGCTTCCCTAGTCCGGCGGCAAACCAGGCAGGGCGTAAGTTAAGCAATGCAGCCGCCATTTAATAAAGCCGCGTCCCTGCCCTTGAAAAACGGCACGTTTTAGTCCCTGCTCCTTGAGCCGTGCTTCGCATCCTTGAATACTCCCGTGCTCCCGCCGAGCGTCTTGAGCTTAGTGACCAGCTTGTCCTTTATTTTCCCGCGCTTTACGTTCTTGCCCGCGGTGTTGACGTTCATGCTGACCAGCATCCTCATGGCAGCGCGGTTGACCTTGTCCTTCGAGAGCTCGCCCGTCACGACGCCGCGCGAGAGCTTGTCGTAGTCGGTCGGAAGGCCGGGCATCATGACGTCCGTTCCTGCGTTCACTGCGGCGACGGGGTCGACGACGCCGGGCGCCGTGGCGTTCCAGTCGGTCATGACGATTCCGTCGAAGGCCCATTCGCCGCGCAGGACGCCCGTTATCAGGTTCTCCGTCTCCGTGGCATAGCAGCCGTTGATCTTGTTGTAGGAGGACATGATGGCCTTCGGCCTCGCTTCCCTGACCGCTATCTCGAAACCGCGCAGGTAAAGCTCGCGAAGGGCGCGCTCGCTGACCACGGTGTCCGACTTCTCGCGCTCGTCCTCGCGGATGTTGCAGGCGAAGTGCTTCGGGACGGCCGCCGTCGTCCGGCCGCTGTCGACGCCGCGTATCATCGCCGCCGCGAGCTTGCCCGTCAAAAGCGGATCCTCGGAGAAGTACTCGAAATTACGGCCGCACATCGGATTCCTGTGAAGGTTCATGCCGGGCGCGAGCCAGTATCCGACGCCATAGGTCCGCATTTCCATCGAAACGTACCGCCCGATGCGCTCGACCATGGCCGTGTCGAAGGTCTGCGCGAGCATCGTTCCTACGGGGAAGCCGATGTCGTTCTGGTAGCCTAAGGGATACCTGTCCTCTGGCACGAGCAGGAAGAAGAGGACGAACTTCGGCAGGTACTTCATGAAGGAAATGTACGGGTCGACGCTCTTTAATTTCCCCGACTTCTTTATCGCGACCCGCCGCTCAAGGCGGATTCCCGCAGGTCCGTCGGCCATGGCGCGCGTACCGACGCCCTTGGCCATGAGGCTCGTCGTCGTGTATCCAGCGGCTCCCGGCACCTCCGGGCGGCAGATGCGGTGCACCCTGCCCGCGCCCGCAAGGAGCCTCAGCTTTTCAAGGAGCGTCAGCTCGTTCAGGGTATCCCTAGCCGACTCTACCGCCGCCTTCCAGACCTCCGCCTCGGACTCGGGGTCGTCGTCGTCCTCTTCCTCGTATACGGCCTTCGTCCTCAGGCTCTTCATCTTGCTGCGTATCACGCCCTTGATGCCCCGGCGCGAATACTCGATCCTCTTCCTGCGCTTCTCCTCCGCCTTCCTTACCTCTGGGTCGAGTTCCTCCCAGCTGAAGTCGTCCTCGCCCGTCCGAGGCGAAAGCCCTTCCTCGTCCGCACCGAGATAGGCGTCGCGGAGGTCCACCGCTTCGCCCGGGTCATAGTCGAGTACGTTGATGCCCCCTAAGGCTCCGCTCTGGCCCTCGTCGGCCTGCCCTTCATCGGAAAGCGCGCCGGCCATGCGTTCTGCCCCGGCCTTTTCTTCGTCGGTCCCGCGGGCTTCCGAAGCGTCTCTTTCAAATGCGCCCCGCCTTGGACCCGCTCCTCCTGCGCCTGTCCTTTCTTCAGATCTTCCTTCTTCGCCCTTCCCTGACGCGCTGCCTTCCCTGACCGTTTTAAGGGCCTTAAGGGTGCACCTTACGGTCTCGGGCGTCACGTCGCCCGCATAGGCCGTGTCGCCGCAGACCGGCCTGTGGAATGAAAGCACCTTAAAGCCGTCGGTCCTAAGCCCCGCCACAGTGCTTACGTCCTCAGCAGAGCTTCCGAGCATTATTTTGTAAATGCCTTCGAGAAGGACGAACGCCCCGAGCTCTTCGCTGAAGCTCGCCAGGCAGTAGGAGTCGAAGGAGGCCTCGACCGTGCAGGCCTCGCCCGGCCGCAGTTCCTTAGTCCTCGCGAAAGCCACGAGCCTCTTTTTTTCAGTGGCGAGCCCGCCCTCAGGCGGCGCGGCATAGACTTGCAGGACTGCAGCCCCTGAATATTTATTTCCGATGTTCTTCACTTTGGCTTCAAGGCGGACGGTCGGCCCGTCGGCCTCGATGCCTGTCATTTTCATGGAAAATTCCGTATATGACAGGCCGTAGCCGAACGGGTAGCGCACCGGCACGCCAAAGGTGTCGAAGTAGCGGTAGCCGTTGTAAATGCCCTCGCGGCAGACTTCCTTCGTGTCGATCCTCCCGCCGAAGGTGCGGCAGGGGTAGTCCTCCATGGAACGCGCCCAGGTGTCGGTCAGATGCCCCGAGGGCGTCAGTTCGCCGGAAAGGATGTCCGCCAGGGCGAACGCGCCGAAGGGGCCTTGCTGGCCGAAGTGGACGACGGCCGAGAGCTTTTTTATTTTCTCCGTAAATGACAGATCGAATACGGCCCCGACGTTCAGAACCAGGACGAGGTGCTCAAAGTGCTTCGATAGGAACTCCAGGTGCTGCAGCTCCTGCGGCGTGATCCTGTCCTCATAGCTCTCGGTCTTCCTGTCAGCGCCCTCCCCGCAGATTCGCGTCAGCACATAGATGCAGGTGCCGTACCCTTCGGGGATATCTTCCTCCCTTATGTCGTCCCCCGCGGGCGGGCGGTAGGGATCGGCCATGATATTTATTATTATGTCGGAAATGGGCGCGAAGAAGCGCTTTATGAAGCGCCTCGAATAGCGCCTTTCCTCGCGCGCGTATATGCCCTCGTAGCGATCAAGCCACGGCGACCCCGCGACCTCAAAGCCCCTCTTTTCAAGGGCCTCCTTGACCGGGAATATGCGCCTTACGTTCACCTCGCCCGAGCCCGTGCCGCCGATCACCGTATGGCGGGCTCCGGCGCCGAACACGGCCGCTTTCTTTTCCTTTAGCGGCAGAGTTCCGTCGTTTTCGAGGAGGACTATGCTCTCCTTCGCGGCGGCAAGCGAAATCCTCGCGCCCGCCCTCTCGCGGTCCGTAAGGATGTTGCTTCTCTCTAGAAGATTCTTTCTCGCCATAGCTGCCTCTTGCGTGTTTTTATTGAACCGACACGAGCAATCCTTCCGCCTCTGCTGTGCCGCCAATGGACCAGCGGCGCATGCGGTTCAGTGAACCTCATAAATTGCGCCGGCCGAAGCGCTGCGGAGGCACTGCCGGCGACTCATGAGCATCCTGAATGCGAATTTTAACCGCTCCTGCGTTCCCACGGTTTATTAAAGGCCGCCGCAAACCGGCCGCGGCGGCCCCTTGATAAGGCGGACGCTCCGCCCCGCAAAATCTAATGCGCTTGTTATTTTCTAAATCAGTGATGGAAAAGCCTGATCCCCGTGAAGGCCATGGCCATGCCGTAGGAATCGCAGCAGGCGATGACGTCCTCGTCGCGGACCGATCCGCCCGGCTCGGCGATATACTTTACGCCGCTCTTCTTCGCCCTCTCGATGTTGTCCGAGAACGGGAAGAACGCGTCTGAGCCAAGGGATACGCCCTGCATGGTGTCGAGCCAGGCGCGCTTCTCCTCTTCCGTGAACACCTCCGGCCTTTCGGTGAATACGCGCTGCCAGGCTCCGTCGCGGAGGACGTCCTCGTACTCGTTGCCGATGTATACGTCGATCGCGTTGTCTCGGTCTGCCCTCTTTACTCCCTCCTTGAACGGAAGCTCAAGGACCTTCGGGCACTGGCGCAGGTACCAGTTGTCGGCCTTGCCGCCCGCGAGGCGCACGCAGTGCACGCGCGACTGCTGGCCGGCGCCGATGCCGATCGCCTGTCCGTCGTAGGCGAAGCAGACCGAATTGGACTGGGTGTACTTTAGCGTTATCAGGGAAATGACGAGGTCGCGCGCGGCTTCCTCGGGTATCTCCTTGTTCTGCGTCACGACGTTCGAAAGGAGGGAGGAGTCTATGACAAGGTCGTTCCTTCCCTGCTCGAAGGTGATTCCGAACACGTCCTTATGCTCAAGGTGCACCGGCTCGTAGTCCTCGTCGATCTGGATGACGTTGTAGTTGCCGTTCTTCTTCGTCTTGAGGATCTCAAGTGCCTCGTCCGTGTATCCAGGCGCGATCACGCCGTCGGAGACTTCCCTCTTTATCATCTTCGCGGTCGGAACGTCGCAGACGTCCGACAGTGAAATGAAATCGCCGAAGGAGCTCATTCGGTCGGCTCCCCTCGCCCTCGCGTAGGCGCAGGCGAGCGGCGAAAGCTCGCCGAGGTCGTCCACGAAATAGATCTTCTTCAAGACGTCGGAAAGCGGCGTTCCGACGGCGGCTCCCGCCGGCGAAACGTGCTTAAAGGAGGTTGCCGCGGGAAGCCCCGTCGCGCGCTTTAAGTCGCGGACGAGCTGCCAGCCGTTCAAGGCATCCATGAAATTGATGTATCCGGGCTTGCCGCAGAGCACCGTCACCGGCAGCTCACGGCCGTCATTTACGAAAATCTTCGAGGGCTTCTGGTTCGGGTTGCAGCCGTATTTGAGTTCGAGTTCCTTCACTTTTCATCCTCCTTATTCAAGTTAAAGCTCGCGCCGGCAAGGCTCAGCCGTGCCTGTTGATGACCTTCGTGCTCACCGCGCCCGTTTCAAGCTCCTCGTAGCGCACATAGAGCGACACGCGGTTGTCGGCGTTTAAGGCGTCCCAGAGTTCGGACGCGAACGCGTCTATATCTTCATTTTCAAGAGAAACCTCGATCGGCTCGCCGGCGAAGCTCGGGAGCGGGTTGTCGTCGTCGACGTAGGTGCTGATGAAGTGGGCCTGGCCGGAAAGGGCAGGCGTGTAGGCGAAGGTGTAGCGGCGGTCCTGATCGGGGTTGCCGTTGCCGCTCTTTAAAATGGAGATTTTGTAGCAGAGCTCCCCGTCCTTTTTGTAGGTTATGCCTGAAATGCGCGGCGTGTAATTCGGGCCGTCCGGCTCGTAGCGGCGGCTCTCAAGCGCCTCGTCGAAGCGCATCCCCGCCTTCATGCCGTCGTAGGCCGTGTCGGTCTGATCGCCGTTCGTCACGATGCACATGCCGTCAAGGGTGCGCACCGGCGAGTAGATTATGAGGCTCGGATCGACGAGCTTTGCGGGGTCGAAGGCCTCGGTCTTGATTCCGTCCTCGGTCTCCGTGAACACGCGGTTCCGCGAGTTCTCGCTGCGGCCCATGATGAAATACGCGATGACTCCCCTCCTGCCGTCGGCCGACCTTCCGATCATGATGCCCCGTCCCGGATAGGACTTTTTCGAAAGCACTTCTGAAAGCTTCATTTCTCCTCCTTACTTGAGGCTGAACCTCATGAAAATGATAGCCGGCGGCGCACCGCCGTTATTATTCGGCTGTTGCTTAAGGCTGAACTTTTTTTGCGTTTAAGCACTGAACGGCAAAGCAGGCATTGCGGCCGGCAGTCCAAGAATTGCTTTTGAACAGACCCGCCGCGGGGCGCCGCGTCATTCCTCGTGGTAGTTCCTCGAAAGGCGGAACTTGATGTCCTGCAGGACCTTCGGCTCCGTGATTTCGAGGTGGAACTTTTCCTTTGTATCCGGCTTTACGAAGACCAAGGGCCTCGGCGAATCCTCGAAGCCGCTCGAAAAATCCCTGACGTCGTACTCGAACTGGAAGGCGTCCAGGGCCTTGGAGCCGAGCGGGGCGACGGCCGCGATTTCGGAGACGGCGAAGGATTCCTTGCGCTTCCTCTTGAGCTTCGAGTAGATCACGTCGATGAAGATCTCTCCGTTGATGTAAGTGTACTCGTACTCTTTGTTCATTTTGGGAAATACGATGTAGTCGACTAGGATAAGGATCATCCCGGCCAAAAACGCAAAGGGGTGGACTATAATTCCACAGACGAAACAGAGGCCCGTGATGCCGATCATCAGGCACTTCAGGAACTTTGTCGACGTGGAGGTCTTGCGCTTGACCATGATTTCTGCGTAGCAGTCGCCCATTTAAGACTCCTCTTTGGTAAGATGCGGCGAAATGCCGGTGGGAACGGCAGGGCCGGGTGGCGGTCTGTGCGTTCGGGAAACAGTATACCACAAGAACTTGTATGTAGGGGATAAAAACAAGATATGCCGGCCGCGCGAAAAAGGCCGCGCGAAAAAGGCCGCGCTCCGCGCGGCGGCAACGTCATCGGCCGGAATCGGCTTCGCC
>Ga0065709_1029800_pt1 | contig 12253 bp, 9 predicted proteins | sample Hoacrofraction14_2_FD_59096 | JGI IMG/M metagenome (GOLD analysis project Ga0065709, IMG submission 59096) | Hoatzin crop microbial communities from Cojedes, Venezuela, sample from fiber fraction 14 v1 | ecosystem: Host-associated > Birds > Digestive system > Esophagus > Crop | place: Venezuela... | reverse complement strand
CACCACGGCGCTCCAGATGAGCGAGCCCGTCTTGCGCGCGACCGCCACCACGGGCACGGCTGCCACGAGGGGAATAAGCCCGCCTACGGGGTCGATTGCCATCCCCGCAGGGTCGAGCACGTCGTTTGCCACGAGGGCCGCGAACGCCGCCACGGGGATCAGCCCAAAGGCGCGCGACACGCGGTCGGAGAGGTCGTGTCCCCGCAGCGCGAACAGCGGGACCACGCGACACACCAGCATGACGGCAAGGCATCCCAGGTAGATGAGGGGGTAGTCCGCCGGAGTCGTCACAGGCGCACCTCCTCGAACACCGTGCCTGCCACCACGCCCGCGACGGCACCCACAAACACCGCGACGCCGCCCAGGCCCGCGAGCTTGCACACGAGCACGCCCGCGACGGCCGCCGCCAGCGCCACCCACGAGGCCGTGCGGAACCGCTGGCCCACGAGCAGGCAGATGAAGATCGCCGTCATCGCGTACGACGTTACGTCGGTGGGAAGCGCGAGCGCCGAGCCCACCACCGCCCCCAGGAAGTTGGCGGTCGCCCACGAGAGCATGCTCTCGACGTTGATAGCGGTCGCGCACGCGGGCGTCCAGTCACCGTCCCCGCGAGAGAACCGGTCGAGGCTCACGCCAAAGGTCTCATCGGTCACCGTCGCCGCGAAGTACAGGGCGAGCCAGCGGTTGGCCTTCTCGAAGTAGGGCGCGAACGCCGCCGAGTAGAGCACCTGCCGCGTGTTCACGAGCGAGATCGACGCCACGATCGCCAAGGGAGACGCACCGGCCATCACCATGTTGGGAAACATGAACTGCCCGGCGCCCGTGTACAGCGTGACGCTGATCGCAAAGCACGCCCATGCGGGCACACCCACCGTGGCCTGCAGGATGCCAGCGGGAATGCCGATCGCCAGGTAGCCCAGCATCACCGGCAGGGCCACCGGCAACGTCTTTCTCAGGAGGGCGACAAGCCCGGTCTTCTCGTTCGTAGGATCACTTCCGTCGCTTTTCCATCGCTTCGGACGGCCCCTCGGGCATGGCAGCCCCCGCTTGGATCCGCCCAGCGTTACATGCTCGTGCGGGTCACGCCGTCGCCGTAGATGGTGGTCCAGTCGTTGGCCATCGAAATCGTCGTCCAGCCGTACGTGCCGGCGAGCTCCACGAGGCTCGCGGCCTTCTCGGACGAGCTGTACTCGCGCTCGTTGTCATCGTTCACGATAACGAACGCCTTCGCGCGATAGGGGTTGTCGCCGATCGTGTAGTTGAACATGCTCGCGTCTCCCGAGCCGTTGCCAAAGGCGAGGACGGGCTGGATGCCGATCTCTTGGGCTATGAGGTCGACCTTGTTCATCTGGATGGCCTTCTCCAGGAGGTCGGTGCCCATGACCACGCGGTCGTTGGTGCTGTCGTACGTATAGGAGAGGTTGTCCTCGCCGTCCTGGTTTGAGGCGACGAAGCTCATGTCAGAGCCGATGATGTGGGTCTTGCTGATGTTGACCCGGCCGTCGCACAGGGCGCGGACCAAGGTGCGGTTGGTGCCGCTCACGATGTAGACCGTGAAGTCGTTGGCGTTGAGATAGTCGACGAGCTCAAGCATGGGCTTGAAGAACGACTCCTTGTAGGTCATGCCGCTGAAGCCTGGCTTGTCCGTCGCGGCAAAGTCGTTGACGTACGCGGAGAACTCCTCGGCGGTCATGCCGGCAAACGAGGTGCCGATCGCGCGCTCGATGGCGACCTCGTCATCGTTTTCCAGCGTGGCGCCCTTGTCGATGCAGACGCGCTGGATGATGTCTGCCGCTGCCCGCTCGTCATCGCTTGCCGTGTAGGTCGCGTCGTCGTTCACGCGATGCAGGAGCATCATGAAGCTAAAGTATGTGGGGGCCGTCTCGCCTAGGATGGTGCCGTCCATGTCGAAGACGGCGATGCGGTTCTCGACGGGGATGAAGTCGGCGCTGCTCTCGTCGGTGACCGCGCTCACGTAGTCGCGGAGCTCCTGCGCGGCAGCGGAGTCGGCCGACCAGAGGGAGAGGGCGTCAGCGCTGGTGGAGGCATCCGCCGATGGCGAGGCCTCTGCGCCGGAGGAGGATGCGGTGCCGGTGCTCGCGGTCGTGGAGCATGAGGAGAGGCAGAGCGACAGCGCGAGGCAGATGGCCGAGAGGGCTACCGCGCAAAGATGGTCTCTGACGGCTCTGGCGTATTTCATGGGAGGCTCTCTCTCCTTTCGTGGGCATCGCCGACAAGCGGCACCCGCCGGCGGCGCACTTCCTAGCCGCAGGCACAGCAGCGTCTCTCGGACTCCCAAGTGGGGCCGGCCTTCGTCAGCCTCACCCCGATTACCCCGCTCTTACCTGCAATTACCCATTGCACCATATCACCTCTTCGGGCGCAACGGTCGTCAGAATCGCCAAGCATGTGGCTGTCTTACCGCATGGCATGACCTATCCCATTAAAAAACTCGCCTTTTGTGTCCCAAAAACTTGGATATCAAAAGTATCCCGTGGCATTTTCCCAGTTGGCATCGTATCGATACTCGACGTTTTCAAATTATTGGGACACAAAAGGCGATGTATTTTGAAGCGGCCCTCCAAAAGCCAGGCAATACGCCCTTGGAAAAACGGACGATGCGCACACCGCCCTTGAAGCACCGCTGCGCCCGCGTCCGCGACACGCGCGCCAATTTTGAAGCACCGCGCCACACGGCGAGACGTAGCCACACACGCGGTCTGGCAACTGGTACGGTGACATCACGCTGAAAGGCAGGTACGGCGACGAAAGGGGCACACATGGCACTGGGCAAGGACTTCCTATGGGGCGGCGCGCTGGCAGCGCATCAGTTTGAGGGCGGAGTGCTCGAGACGAGCAAAGGTCTCTCGGTGGCAGACGTCATGACCGGGGGCAGCGTCGATACCCCGCGCAAGATCACGGACGGCGTGGTGGACGGCCTCTACTACCCCAACCACGTGGGCATCGACTTCTACCACCGCTACAAGGAGGACATCGCGCTGTTTGCCGAGATGGGGTTCAAGTGCTTCCGCACCTCCATCGCCTGGACGCGCATCTTCCCCAACGGCGACGAGGCCGAGCCCAACGAGGAGGGGCTGGCCTTCTATGACGCCGTCTTCGACGAGCTGCTCGCCCACGGCATCGAGCCGGTCATCACGCTCTCGCACTTCGAGATGCCCTACCACCTCGCCAAGGAGTACGGCGGCTTCCTCAACCGCAGGACCATCGACTTCTTTGTGAGGTTCGCCCGCACGTGCTTTGAGCGCTACAAGGACAAGGTCAAGTACTGGATGACCTTCAACGAGATCAACAACCAGATGAACTACAAGAACGACATCTTCGGGTGGACCAACTCCGGCGTCCACTTTGGCGACTACGACGACCCCGAGAAGGCCATGTACCAGTGCGGCCTCTACGAGCTGGTGGCGAGCGCCAAGGCCGTCAAGATCGGCCACCAGATCATGCCGAGCGCCAAGATCGGCAACATGATCGCGATGGTCCCCTACTATCCGTTGAGCTGCCGCCCCACCGACCAGACGCTCGCGCAGGAGATGATGCACCAGCGCTACTTCTGGAGCGACACGCAGGTGCGCGGGCACCTGCCCAACTACGCGCTCAAGATGTTCGAGGAGCGCGGCTGGAACCTCGACTTCACCGACGAGGACGCGGCGGCGCTCGCCGAGGGCTGCGTGGACTTCATCGGCTTCTCGTACTACATGACCAACACGGTTGACTCCACCGCCAACAAGGACGTCTCGAAGTCGCTCGACGGCTCCTCGCCGCACTCGGTGGACAACCCCTACATCGAGGTCTCCGACTGGGGCTGGGGCATCGACCCAGAGGGGCTGCGCTACGCCCTCTGCAGCTTCTGGGAGCGCTACGAGATCCCGCTGTTCATCGTCGAGAACGGCTTTGGCGCGATTGACGTCAAGGAGGCCGACGGCTCCTGCCACGACCCCTACCGCATCGCCTACTTCCGCGAGCACATCAAGGCCCTCAAGAGGGCCGTGGAGCATGACAGCGTCGAGCTCATGGGCTACACGCCGTGGGGCTGCATCGACTGCGTGTCGTTCACGACGGGCGAGATGAAGAAGCGCTACGGGTTCATCTACGTCGATCGCAACAACGACGGCTCCGGCACGCTCGAGCGCTCCAAGAAGGACAGCTTCGCGTGGTACCAGAAGGTCATTGCGACCAACGGCGAGGACCTCGCGTAAGGCGGCCGGCGGCAAGCGAACACCTTATGCATCGCGAAACCCCGGGCATCACGAAGCCCTGGGCATCACGTACAACCGAGAAGGGAGAACGACAATGAAGACAATGACCCTGAGCAACGGCGTGGAGATCCCAGCCGTGGGATTTGGCACGTGGCAGACGCCCGACGGCCGGGTCGCGATCGACAGCGTCACGACGGCCATCGCGTGCGGCTACCGCCACATCGACACCGCCGCCTGCTACGAGAACGAGGTCGGCGTGGGTGCCGGCATCGCCCAGGCCATCGAGGGCGGTGCCGTCAGCCGCGAGGAGCTCTTCGTGACGAGCAAGGTCTGGAACACGGAGCGCGGCTACGACAAGACGGTGGCCGCGTTCGAGAAGACCCTAGGCGACCTCGCGCTCGAGTACCTCGACCTCTACCTCATCCACTGGCCGGCGGCGGCGCACCAGTTCGAGAACTGGGAGGAGATCAACCTCGGCACCTGGCGCGCCATGACGGAGCTCCACCAGGCCGGCAAGATCCGCGCCATCGGCGTGTCGAACTTCAAGCCGCACCACCTGCGGGCGCTCATGGAGACCGACGTGCCGCCGATGGTGAACCAGATCGAGTACCACCCCGGCTTCCTGCAGGAGGAGACGGTCTCCTACTGCCGGGAGAGCGGGATTCTCGTCGAGGCATGGAGCCCGCTTGGCACCGGCACGATGCTCACCAACGAGACGCTGCAGAAGATCGCCACCGGCTATGGCGTCTCGGTCGCGCAGCTCTGCATCCGCTTCTGCCTGCAGAACGACGTGCTGCCGCTCCCCAAGTCGGTGACGCCGGAGCGCATCAAGCAGAACCTGGACGTCTTTGGCTTCGAGATTAGCGAGGCGGACATGCAGACGATCCGCCAGCTGCCGGACTTTGGCAGCAAGGGGCTGGACCCCGACAAGGTCGACTTCTAAGCTTCGGGGCTTCCGGCTTCGGGGCTTCCGAGCTTCAAGATTTCAACACGACAAGGAGAGAAAGGAACCAACATGTACAACTTCGTTTTTGACAACCGCGTCAAGGTGCTGTTTGGACCGGGGCAGGTAAGGAACCTCCACGCCGAGGCGCTGCCAGGCACAAAGGCACTCATCGCTACCTCGAGCGGCTCGTCCACCAAGAAGTACGGCTACCTGGAGACGGTGAAGAAGGAGCTCGACGCGGCGGGCGTGGATCACGTGCTCTTCGACGAGGTGCGCCCGAACCCCACCGACAAGAACGTCATGGACGGCGCGAAGGCGATGAAAGACAACGACTGCGACTTCATCGTAGCGCTTGGCGGCGGCTCGGTCATGGACTGCGCCAAGTGCATCGCGCTCATGGCGACGAACCCGGGCGACATCTGGGACTACTCGCTCAGCGGCCAGGGTGGCAAGAAGAACGCCGAGAACGACGCACTGCCCATCGTCTGCATCACCACGTCGGCCGGTACGGCCAGCGAGGTGGACATGGCATCGGTCATCTCGAAGGATGAGAGCAAGGAGAAGACCGGCATATTCTTCCCGTCCATGATGCCGACGCTCTCCGTCGTGGACAGCGACCTGATGATGAGCGTGCCGCCCACGTTCACGGCCTACCAAGGCATGGACGCGTTCTTCCACGCGTCCGAGACGGTCGTCAACACCAAGCACCACCCAATGGCCGAGATGTTCGCGCTCAAGACCATCGAGCTGGTCGCGAAGTACCTGCCGCGCGCGGTCGCGGACGGCAGCGACAAGGAGGCCCGCGAGATGATGGCCTACGCCAACACGTTCGCCGGTTACTACATGATGTGCACGTCGGCACACACCATGGAGCACACGATGGGCTCCTTCCACGAGGACCTGGTGCACGGCGCGGGGCTCATCATGATCGCGCACGCTTACTACGACTTCTTCGCCGAGAGGGACGCCGGAGAGGAGAACATGGTCAAGATGGCGAAGGCGATGGGCGTCGAGGGTGCGACCTCCGGTAAGGACTTCGTCGCGGCGCTCGACAAGCTGATCGCCGACGTGGGGTGCGCAGACCTCAAGATGAGCGAGGCCGGCATCACGCGCGAAGAACTCGCGGCGTACCCGGCGAAGGTGCACGAGGTGCTCGGCGGCGACATCACGGCCGACCCGCTCCCGCTTTCCGACGCAGACTACCTGGAGATCTTCCAGAACGCGTACAAGTAAGCGATAGCGCCTGAAAAGCCACATACACGGTGCCTGCTTGCGCGACGCCCCTCTCGGGAAAGCCGAGAGGGGCGCTTTTGTCTGCCGAGGGGTCGTACAAATCTGATTAGTGCAACTAGTACAAGGTTTGAAAATCATCGAATGTACAGCAACAAGGAGATCGATGCCGTGGTCGAGTTGGAAGACGGCAGGTGGGGCGCCTTCGAGATCAAACTCGGCGCGAACCAGATGGACGGAGCGGCGACTTCTCTTCTTGACCTCAAAACCTCGTTCGAAGAGGACGAGAAGGGCAGGACGCCCGCAATTCTCGGAATCATACGCGGACTGTCGAACACCGCCTATCGCAGGGATGACGGCGTATTCGTGATTCCCCCGACAGCGCTCAGGGCGTAATTCTCGATAGCGTTTAGTGTTCGAAAAAATCTGCGGGTCCGGTAGTTTGTGTGGGTAGGGACCACGCGTCCTAGAACTCTCCCAGCAAGGGCTTCATCGCGCCACTCGACAAGCTGATCGCCGACGTGGGCGCTACGGGACCTCGAGAAGCAAATCCACAGAATGGCCCAGAACGTGCGTACCTTATACGAGACGAGTCTAGGTCCATCGTCATAATCTCGCACGTCAGAAGGCCCCAGAGGACCTCAGTCGGCGTTTGACCAGCTCACAGGTATGGCTTTTGCCCGACCAACAAGGTGCCGATACCCCACGGGTGGGGTATCGGCACCTGCGTTCTCCCAGCTCAAGTGGGTCGTATTTTGGTCGCTGATCGTCACCGACGGGAGACGTGCCCATTTCACGGCATCTCTGACCTGCGGCTCCGTAGTGCTTGATAGGCGTCGTACGATCGTTTCTCTTCGTAAAATACGGCCCTTAAGAAATTTTTTTCTTATGTTTCCTGCGGTTATATAAGCTTAATATCAATTTTTCGTTCTTAAGGGCCGGATTTGTAAGGCACCGCTCATACGACACTGATTTTTAGTGGTGAGTCGCCAAGCGGAATCCCTCGCAGAGGTGTCACATCATCGACCGGCGCGGCCCCTTCCAGCCCAGCAGGAGCGCGGAGTTCACGATGACGATGACCGAGCCGACGTTGTGGACCAGAGCGCCCGCGACGGGACCGAGAAGCCCCGCCACCGCCAGCGTGGTGGCCACGAGGTTCACGCCCATCGAGAACGTGAGGTTGACCTTGATGGTGCGCAGCGTGTGCCGCGAGAGGTCGACGAGGTGCGTGAGGCCGTCGAGCGAGTCGTTGACGAGGACGACGTCGGACGCGTCCACGGCGATGTCGCTGCCCACGCCTCCCATCGCGATGCCAACGTAGGCGCGCTTGAGCGCGGGCGCGTCGTTGATGCCGTCCCCCACCATGCAGACGCGCTCGCCGCGCCGCTCCGCCTCCTCGATGAGGCACATCTTGTCAGCCGGCAGGCAGCGGGCATGCACCTCGGCGACGCCCGCCGCGCCCGCGATCGCCTTCGCCGTCTGCGCGCCGTCGCCCGTGAGGAGAACCGGGACGAGCCCGCGCTCCGCGAGGCCCACCACGACCTCCGGACTCTCGTCGCGCAGCGTGTCCGCGAGGGCGATGAGACCGAGAAGCTCTCCCCCCTCGGACACGAAGACGGAGGTGTGCCCTTCGGACGCATGGGCGGAGGCGGCAGCGTCCCACTCCTCCGTGACCTCGACGCCCGTCTCGCGCAGCATCTCGGCGCTCCCCACGAGCACGGGCCGACCGTCCACGACGGCCCGCACGCCTCGACCTACGACGAGCTCGAAGCTGTCTGCGGGCGCCACGTCCACGCCCGCCTCGGAGGCGTAGGCCGCGGCAATCGCCTTGCCGAGCGGATGCTCGCTGCGCCGCTCGGCACGCGCCGCGACCTCAAAGACATGGCGACGTGACACGCCGTCCGCCGCCTCGACGGCCACGACGTCCGGATGCCCGTGCGTGAGCGTGCCCGTCTTGTCGAAGGCGACGTGCGTCACGGACGCCAGGCGCTCGAGCGCGTCGCCCTCGCGGACCATGAGCCCGCGCTTGGAGGCGTTGCCGATCGCCGCCATGACCGCCGTCGGCGTGGCCAGCACCAGCGCACACGGGCAGAACACCACGAGCACGGTGACGGCGCGAATGATGTCACCCGTCACCAGGTAGCAGACGACGCTGATGGAAAGCGCGATGACCACGATCCACGTGGCCCATGCGTCGGCCGTGCGCACGACCTTCGACTTTCCCGCGTCGGCTGACTGCACGAGCTGCACCATGCGGGCGAACGAGCTGTCCTCCCCCACATGCGTGGCGCGGATGTCGATGGAGCCAAACTGGTTGACGGTGCCGCTCAGCACCTCGTCGCCCACGGCCTTGTCCTCGGGGAGCGGCTCGCCGGTCATGACGGAGGTGTCCACCGAGGTCGCGCCAGCCACGACGACGCCGTCCACGGGAATCGTCTCGCCCGGCAGCACGCGCAGCAGGGCACCCTCGGGCACGTCCGCCGCATCGACCACGCGCTCCGTGCCCCCGTCTATCACGCGCGCCGTCCGAGGCGTGAGCGCCACCAGGCGCTCGATGCCGTCGCGCGCGCGGCGGACCGTGGTCTCCTCGAGAAAGGCACCGATCTGCATGATGAACGCCACGATGCCCGCCGCGTCGTACTCCCCAATGAAGATCGAGGCGATGAGCGCAAGCGAGACGAGCACGTCGGCCTTGATATCGAACTCCGTGACGAGGGCGACGATCGCCTCAAGCACGATGGGCACGCCGCAGAGCACGATGGCGATCCACGCCCAGTCGAAGGGCAGCACACCGGGTGCCACGAAGCTCAGAGCGATGGACGCCGCCGAGACCACCAAGAAGACGAGGTCGCGTCTCTCCCCGCCCCAGCCGAGCGCCCTCTCCTCGAAGGCACGCAGCGCGTCATCCACACGTCTCTTCCAAGCCGGCGTTCTCATGGCAGCACCTCATCATCCAACGAATGTCCCAGCAGACATGCCATCCTCTATTGAACATAGTATTCGGTATAATTCACTCAGTACGACGAGTGAAGAGGCAATCTGCCCGCGATGAAAGATACGGGACGGAAAGGCGGCATTGTGCGAAACGGCACGAATCTCGATCGGCGTCAGAGAAGGACACGACGGGCCATCTACGCGGCCTTCGAGAGCCTCATGGCAACCAAGCACTACCAGCAGGTCACCGTGGCGCAGATCATCGAGCGCGCCGACATCGGACGCAGCACCTTCTACGCTCACTTCGAGACCAAGGACGACCTGCTCCAAGACATGTGCCGGGACATGTTCGCCCACGTGTTCGAGGGCGTGAACGACCGCTGCGAGACCCACGGGGAGCTCCAGACGGCGGACCTCGAAGGCAAGCTGGCACACCTGCTCTACCACCTGCGAGACACGCATGACGGCATCTGCGGCAAGCTGGTCAAGGAGGGCGAGCCCCACTTCACGAGCTACTTTGACCAGCAGCTCTCCATGCTCATCGAACGCGAGGCGCCACGCACGCCGGGACACGAGGCGCCGCGCACGCCCACGCACGCAACGCCAGCCCCGTCGGCGGAAGTACCCGGCGACTTGACGGCAGAAATCAGGACGGCAGCCTTCCTGCGCACGGTATCATGGTGGTTCGAGCACGACGCCACCAGCGCACCCGAGGACGTGGCGCACTGGTTCTGCATGGTCATGGGGCTGGAGAGCTAAGAATGGCAAGCGAGTCAGACCAACTGATCAGCGGCGCTTTCCGCCGATACTGCCTGAGCCTCTCCGCCGGCTCTCTTACGGCCACCGTCGGCTCCCTCATCACGAGCATCGTGAGCAGCGTCTTCATCGGAATCGACGCGGTGACGGTCATAGCCCTGGCGGGCCCCCTGCTGTCCCTGGTCATCACGGTCGAGAACGTCTTCTCGGTTGGCACGAAGAACCTGATGGGCTATGCCGCCGGACGGGGCGACGTTCCCATGATCAAGGGCATCTTCGTCTCCGCACTCGTCGCCTTGGGCACCCTGGTGGCCGGCATCACGGTCCTGGAACTCGCCTTCATGCCGCATCTCATCGCCCTTCTGTTTGGCGAGTCGGACAGGGGCCCGCTTCTCGAGGGCATGATGCGGCAGTACCTGTACGGATGCCTCTTCTACACCGCCCCCCTGTTCTTCCAGGGCCAGCTCGCGAACCTGCTCAACCTCAGGGGACGCAACGGCGTCGTGGTCGTAGCGACCGTCGTGGAAGTCGTCGTCGGCATCGTCGCGCCCATCGCCGACGTGTTCCTCCTTGGCGGCAGCATGTTTGGCATGGGCCTCTGCCTTGCGGTGAGCCACGCCGCCGGCCTGGCGGTGATGCTCGTGTGCTTTATAAGGGACGGTATGGTTGAGTACCTCAGGGGCGGCCGACTGAGCGGGTCGTACATAAGGGAGACGATGCGCAACGGGCATCCCGCTGGGTTCGCCTACATCATGCTGGCCCTCGGGCGATATGCGACCAACACCATGCTTCTCGACATAGGCAGCACCTACGTCGCCGTCAGGTCCATCGTCATCAGCGTCCTCGACAACGTCTCCTTCGTCAGCCTCGGGATCCTCGATGCCTCCGTGCTCATGATGGGCGTCTTCTACGGCGAGGAGGACCGGTCGACATGCCACAAGGTCTTCCGCACGTGGCTCAAGGAGAGCCTCGTAGCCTCTGCGGTCACCACGATTGCAACCATCGTCTTTGCAGGGCCCATCGCAGACATCTACACCGTGGACGAGGGCGTACGCCCCCTGCTGATCCTTGCCCTTCGCATCTCCGCCCTGGCACTTCCCCTTACCAACCTGACCTACATTCGCTTCTTCTATCGGACGGCGGGCCAACGTCCTCTCTCAAACTTTGTCGCCCTGATAGACAACTTCGCGCTTCGCGTGGCAGTCATGTGGGCCATGTGCACGAGCTTCGGCGGAGGCGAGCTGCTCTGGCTCTTCGACGTGGTACGCAAGCTGGCGGTCCTCGCCGCGCTCGTCATAGTTCTGCGAATCGTCCTCGGGCACCTGCCGCGAACGCTTGACGACTGGCTCTGCCTGCCAAAGGACTTTGGCGTAAGCGAGAAAGACAGCCTACGACGCTCCTGCACGACCATGGACGACGTCATCCTCGCCTCCGTCGCCGTGAAAGAGTTCTGCTCTTCCCGCGGGAGCGGGGCGTCATTCTCGGCGAGGGCAGCCCTCTTTGTCGAGGAGATCGGCATCTACATGATGGACCGCACCTCCGGCGGAGTCCGCGACTACGTGATGGACGTTCGCGTCGTAAGGAAGGACGAGAGCCTCATCATCAGGTTCCGCGACAACGGCCGCTCCCACAACCTCATCCGGTGGATGGAGACCCACCAGATCAACCAGGAGGACGGCCTGCGCTTCATCGGCGTCCGTCTCGTCATGGACATGGCCAGCGACATGCAGTACCTGACCACGATGGGCATGAACAACACGGTCATCCGCATCGACGACGTCTTTGCGCCGCCTGTCCGCTGAGGCATCGACTGGGAATGCTAGAGCGGCGTCGGATTCGCCCTGCGCGGTTCCGGCGCCAGTTTACGGGGGCGCTACATCTACGCATCGCGGGGTGCGGAAAGCCGGATGCTGAATGGAGCAAAATTGCTAAAATGGCATAGCTTCAAAAGTTAGGCGATGCTAACTTCTGTGGTCGTTCAGATGAGGCACATCAACCACAGGAGGTTGGATATGGACAATTCAAAACTTCAGGCCAAGGACTTCATTACCATCGGCATCTTCACCGCCATACTGTTCCTCGTGCAGATGGTGATCATGTACCTCGGCTTCCTCTCCCCGTTCATCGTCGCCGGCTACGTCGTGCTCATCCCCATCTTCACGGCCATCCC
>Ga0065709_1000337_pt1 | contig 12264 bp, 10 predicted proteins | sample Hoacrofraction14_2_FD_59096 | JGI IMG/M metagenome (GOLD analysis project Ga0065709, IMG submission 59096) | Hoatzin crop microbial communities from Cojedes, Venezuela, sample from fiber fraction 14 v1 | ecosystem: Host-associated > Birds > Digestive system > Esophagus > Crop | place: Venezuela... | reverse complement strand
GCCGCTTAGAAACTGCGTCAAGGTGATAGCCACGCCTCCTGGATCCGACTACTATGATGCCATCCAGCTTGGCGAAAAGCTTTGCAAAGATTCGAGATATTTGGCCGAAGGCGGTGCCAAAAATGTGGCTCGTAGAGATGGCATGGGCACGACTGTTCTGTCCGCCGTTGAGGTCATAGGTCGTATTCCCGATGCCTATTTCCAGGCCGTGGGAAGCGGTACGGGCGCTATCGCCGCATGGGAAATGGCTCAAAGGCTTGAGGGCGATGGTCGATTTGGCAAAAATAATATGAAGATTTTCGCATGCCAGAATGACCCGTTTACCCTTATGTACGATTCATGGAAGGCCGGTTCTCGTGAGTTGGTGCCTTTCACCGCCGAGGAATCTCGTAGAGACTCATCCGTCATCCTTGCTACCGTTCTTTCAAACCGCAAACCTCCGTATAGCTTGGCTGGCGGCTTGTATGACGTTTTGGCTGCTTCCGGTGGCGATATGTTCAAGGTAACCAATGACCAAATTGTCCATTGGATTCTACAATTCTTCAAAAGGGAGGGATGTGACATACTACCGGCTGCCGCATGTGCCGCTGCTGGCGTGAAAATTGCACTAGACGAAGGCAAAATTAAGAGTGACGATGTCGTGATGCTCAACATCACGGGCGGTGGCATGTTGAACGCCACGCAGATGGGTTTTGTACAGAAAGAAGCTGACTTGATTCTCTCTCCCGACCTTCCGGAAGAACAGATCATAACCGCTGTGGATAAACTCTTCTAAATCCCATCCTCGTCGCGTGAGAGTGGATTAGTTATGTTGTTAGACATTTTGAGTTTTGACAGTGCGGCGCAAGAAGAAGCCGCTCAGGCCGCGGCTGACTCCGCGAAAGTAGCAATAAGAAGAGCAACAGAAGAGCTAGTGAACGATCCAAATCAATTCTTTTCGGATTTTCTCCAGCATGCCATCGATTTCGGTTTGAAGTTGTTGGCTGCCATCATCATATATGCAGTCGGCGCATGGTTGATAAGACGCATCAATAAATGGCTCACCAAGCGCTTTGANAGGCGTAAAACCGAGAAAACCATNGCTTCGTTTACAACAAGCGTTGTGACCATCACCCTGACGGTTCTGCTTATAATCATGACCATCGGAGCGCTTGGCATCAACACCACATCGCTTGCTGCCCTTCTTGCAGCCGGAGGTATGGCAATCGGTATGGCCCTCAGCGGCACGGTNCANAACTTCGCCGGTGGCATTATGATTTTGCTTTTCAAGCCATTCAAGGTTGGAGACTATATCAAGGCGCAGGGCTATGAGGGCTATGTCACTGACGTCAGCATCGTTAGCACCAAAATCAGGACCTTCGCCAATTCNATAATTATCCTCCCTAACGGATCGCTTTTCAATGGCACCATAGACAACTTCTCCGACAAGCCGTACCATCGTGAAACTTGGAAGGTAGGTGTGCCTTATGATACCGACGTAAANAAGGCCAAAGAGGTGATAATGAAGATTTTGGATGGCGAGTCTCGCATCATAAGAGGCAAGGCGTCTCAGGGCATTCCGGAACCTTCGATTTATGTCAACGAGTTGAAAGATAGTTCGGTTGAACTTGTCGTATGGGCATGGGTAAAGGTTGAGGACTATTGGCCCGTTCTATTCAAGATCAACGAGGAAATCTACACGGTAATGCCACAGGAAGGCATTTCCTTCCCGTTCCCTCAGATGGATGTGCATGTGAAATCTTAAAGTTCTTCAGCCGATTTTACTGGGTTGGAGTAGATGTGTAGGAAGAGGTCTTTGAGGCCTTCTCTATCTAGTGTTGGCTCTACNTTATCCAGCGATTTCTCGACATAATCTTTGAAATTTTCTTTATCGGCAGCGGTGTATTTTTCGGAATATTTATCGCTGCCGTTTACCATATCATATGCCATGTAATTGGTCTTCCANAGCTTGTAGCCTTTGCGGATGCGACCATCCAAAATGTGGCATAGATGCTGGTAGCGTTCGTTTTTGGTAAGGCTTGCGGCCTCTTCTATCTCATCCTTTGTGAGGGGCTCCCCTATTGTCAAATGCGTGTTGCCCTTCCANTGGCGTATGCCCGTCATTATGCTGTTTTCGTCCTCGCCAGGAGCCTTTACATATTTGCCTCCGCCGGCGATGAGTTTCTCGCGGGCCTTCAATATGTCGCAAGAATCGTATTCGTAGGATATGCTGAGCGGGATGATGTTCAATTCTTCGAAATCTTTGGCAAAATCGCCGCTTCCACTCATGTCGAACATCTTCAGCACGCCCTGCTCCGTGGTGTCNATNCCGTTTTTGGCTCTTCCCTCGCGCTGCGCTATCCAGAACGAACTTTCGCCNCTGGTGATGCTCTCTCTAATGAAACGGGAAAGATTGGCTGATGCCATGTAAATATCCCTTGGAGACCCGTTTCTGATGACTTTGACCATCTTGTTGCAATTCATCAGGGTGGCTATTGTGGGGTCGCCCAAGAGGTTATTGCCGACCGCTATTTCCGTGGTGTCATGACCGCTATCGAACATGACNNCTTGCGTGATGGCGGGGTCCAAAATTATATCTCTATGGTTGGAAACAAGCAGAAAACGTCCATTCACTTTATCGAGATTCTCGGCCCCGCTGAAGGTTAATTTGTCTATTGATTTATTGATAATATATTTCACGAAATGATAGATGACCTTCGTCTGGAACTCATCCACGGTCTTTAATTCCATGATTATGGAACTCAGTTTTCCTGGGTCATCATCTGGAAATATCATCTTGGAGAANTTGCCNGCGATGGGCTGCTNGGCCATTTCCCTCAAAGCCGCCATGGCCTGAGCGTCATTAAATGGAGCTATCTCCTTATATTCGGGNTTATCTATTATCATAACTTAGTTTTTATATTTTGTTTCACCCTTCCGATCATTTTCTCCCCTTCTTGTCATTGCCGGCCCCGACCGGCAATCTCATTTTCACAAATATAATTATTTTCCTTCAAAGTCAGGCCTAAATAGCAGAGAGCTATCGCCATAACTCAAGAAACGGTAATCATTTGCCAGCGCATAGTCATAAATGCGCCTCCAATCCCCTCCCGTGAAAGCCGAAACCAGCAAAATAAGAGTGCTTTCCGGCTGATGGAAATTGGTCACCATCAAATCTGTGAGACGGAATTTAAATCCAGGCACAATGATGATTCGGGTGCCGGCAACTATGGCTGGTTTGCCAGTGCGATCGAGATAATCCACGATGGCCTGCAACGCCTCGCTGGTGCTATATGAGTATTCCCTCGTATATGGCGCCCACTGTTCTACATCCTTCGGTTCGCCATTCTCAATGATGCTAACACCTATATAATATAAAGACTCCAAAGTGCGCACAGATGTGGTTCCCACGGCCACCAGAGGCTGATTTTTAGCAGCAAGCTTGGTCAGCAACTCCTTGGTCACCGCGAAAGGCTCCCTATGCATCGGATGTTCCGCAACATTGGAACTCTTGACCGGCAAAAACGTACCCGCACCAACGTGTAGGCACACTTTTTCGANGTCAATCCCCTTCTCCGCTATCCTATTCAGCACCTCGTCTGTGAAATGAAGCCCAGCCGTTGGAGCAGCCACGGAACCTCTAATTCTCGCATACATGGTCTGATAGCGTTCGGAATCAATCTCCTCGCTTTCCCTATTTAGATATGGCGGAATCGGAATTGTGCCGCAGATTTCAAGCACTCTGGAGAAAGGCGAACCATCCTGCCAAGTGAATCTCACCAATCCTGTCTCCCCATTTCTCTCAATCAAATCGGCCTGCAAACCCATTTTCTCCACTATTTCATCATTCTCAGGATTGCAAAGTTTGATTGTATCGTCCTTCCAGCGCTTTGCATTGCCTATTACGCACTTCCAAACGCAGGTTTTCTCCTGTGCGAATGAGATATTGTATTCGTTAGGATCCGTAGGCTCCAAGCAGAAAATCTCTATATGAGCACCGGTTTCTCTCTGGAAATGCAGTCTGGCGGGCACAACCTTGGTCTCATTGAACACCATAATGGCGTTCTCCGGCAGCAAATCCGGCAACTCTCTGAAAACATGGGTTTTTACACTCTGGTCACGATATTCCAGCAATTTCGAAGAATCTCGCTGAGGAAGCGGATATTTGGCAATCCTATCGTCCGTCAGCGGATAATTGTAATCTTCTATATGAATTTCAGGTATCATTTCACGTCTTTTAAAATTCGTACAAAATTACTCAATACCATCGAAATTCTAAAATGTCGTGACAACGTTTTTCACCCTTTGTTAACAGGTTTTCAACAGTTACAATTTACCACCGCATGGTTATAAAAAATAAATTTTACAAAAATATTCTTTTGTTTACAAAATTAAACTAGATAAGTAAATAAATGTAAAATAAGCAAATCTTATCGAATTTTTTGAAATGGCTTAAAGTATTGTTATTCAGATAGGTTGCGTCTTGCCTATTGTACCATTGGTTTAAAAGAATCTTGTAAATTTCGTTTAACTCACTAGATTGAACGTTTTTAGGAATATTNTTGAAATATATAAAAGATTTCTGCTCAATCACTTAAATACATTTTACTTAAAGTAATAGGTAAGCGATTTAAACAATTTTAGGTCATTTGTGACTTTTTGTTAATACTTCTCCCCTATTTTGCTTTGTAAAAGATTTTGTTTATTTTTGTGAAGTTGATATTAACGAAAATGAATAGCAGACTACTCCAATTTTTGGCTGCTGAAAACATCTCGCAGTCTCAATTCGCGGACACAATCGGAGTTGCCCGTGCTAGCGTGTCTCATATTATCGCCGGTCGTAACCGTCCAGGATATGACTTTATCACTAGCGTAATGAAACACTACCCCAGCCTGAACGTNGAATGGCTGCTTGCTGGCAAGGGAAAAATGTATAAAACTTCAGATAAATCGTCTGAAATACAAAATGTTGCGGCTCCTCAATTAAACAAATCACTTCAAGTAGAAGATTCTGCCAAAAAAGAAGAAATCGCTGAAACTTCGTTAAATTCTTCAGTTATGGACGTGGCTGAGTCTTCTGTTGACCTTTTCTCCGATTATGACGAGATCGAGTCTAAAAAGTCCCNTTCCGTAGAGTCAAGTCTGCCGGAACCGAACCCGATTCCGACCTCAGGGAATCCGGTCCGTCAATCACTCGAAAATGCCGCGGTGTCAGANGTCCCNGTCTCCCCTAGGTCGATTTCTAAAATCGTAGTTTTCTACTCCGACGGCACTTTCAAGGAAATCATGTAAGTAATTCTTCAGAAATTGTTAAATTTGCATTTCAGTAATGGCGTGCATATGTACAATTTTTTGAGGTCTTTTTTCACTAAATCGAACCCGAAGACGGCCCATAGCATCTTCACGGGGGCGTTTAAGGTCTTATATCACTTCAGAATTACTCGTTCCATAACCAAATGGGTAACGCATAAACGCGATTACAAGGTGCTGGAACGCGAGGTTTTCGGTCTCACCTTCCCCAATCCCGTGGGNGTTGCTGCCGGTATTGACAAAAATTGCGAACTCTATAATCGTTTCGCTGAGTATGGTGCCGGCTTTATCGAGGTGGGAAGCCTTACTCCTGAGCCTCAGGAGGGCGTTGAACATCCTTCCGCAGTGCGTCTTTATGGCAAAGAAACCCTTATCAGCATGGTTGGAGTGGGTAATTGCGGAGTTTTGAATGCCATAAAGAATCTCAAAAATGAGCGCCCTGAAATCATTGTCGCTGCCAGCATAACTTGTAATTCTTCCACGCCTCTGGATGAGGTNGAGAAGGATTTTGATAGGGCTTTTTCGCTTCTGTACGACTTTGTGGACATGTTTGTCATCAATGTGGGCATATCTCCTCTTGAGATTCATTCCGATTTGGAAGATTCGACCACTCTGGCGGATGTAATGGACAAGATTCTGGACCGCAGGGCGAATATGGATATCCTCAAGCCTGTGCTAATAAAAATAGCTCCTGACATACTCTCAGACCAGCTTGAGGCCATTCTGACGTATTCCATGCTATCTGGCGTTGATGGCATAGTGGCGGGCGATTCTATTCGAAATAATGGCGATCTTGTGCCTAAGGGTTATGCTGATGTGGAAGGGTTATGTTTCAGGTAGGCCTTTGATGGAGAAAAACATTGCTCTGGTTAAGCGAATCAATGAATATTGCAAGGGCCATTTGCCGGTTATCGGTGTGGGGGGCATTATGACTCCGGACGACGCAAAGGCTTATTTGGATGCCGGTGCTTCGCTGGTGGAGGTCTGCACTGGTCTTATCTACCATGGTCCATGGCTTATTAATAAGATACTCAAGAAGTTNAGTAAACGTCCCGCTACTGCGGTTAAATCATAATTTTAGAGAAATGATAACAGCTTCGGTTTGTACTATTGGTGACGAAATTCTGATTGGTCAGATTGTGGACACCAATTCGTCTGAAATTGCAAGAGCTCTTGGTGAGCTTGGCGTAAGGGTGACCAGAATGGTTTCCGTCGGTGATGAAAAAAGTGAGATAATTTCCTCATTATCAGAGGAATTNAGGCTTAATGACATCGTGGTCGTGACNGGCGGTCTTGGGCCNACAAAGGATGATATCACCAAGGATGCGCTTGCGACTTTGAGTGGCAGCACCGGCTATGTAGAGAATGCCGAACAACTGGAGATGGTACATACCATTCTGGAATCNAGGGGCNTNGATGTGCTGGATATCAATANGGCTCAGGCGTCTGTTCCNGACACTAGTGAGGTGATAGTCAATAAGATGGGCACTGCTCCGATTATGGTTTTCCGCATGCCGAAGGAACGTTTCGGGCATAAGACTACCCTATACTCCATGCCAGGCGTGCCTTTCGAGACCGTCGGGGCTCTTCCCGATGTTATGGCAGATATCCGCAAGCACAACAAACTTGTACCCATAAGGCACAGAAATATAATGACTTACGGCATGGCGGAGTCGGCTCTCTCGAAGAAGATTGAGAGCTGGGAGGATGGGCTTCCGAAGGAGATGCATCTCGCTTATCTTCCAAATCCTCTCACAGGCGTTAAATTGCGTCTTTCCGTATATGGGGCCCGATCGAAGGNTGAAAGTGCCTCTATGGACAAGGAAATAGCCAAATTGGAGGATATTTTGGGCGATACGGTTTATTCAACCGGCGAAGATACNCTCGAGCATGCCTTGGGAACTATTCTTAAGGATAATAATTTGACTTTGGCTGCCGCTGAGTCTTGTACCGGTGGTGAGATTTCGCATTTGATTACCACCGTTCCTGGATCTTCGTCTTATTATTTGGGCTCAGTTACTTCTTATGCCGTGCCGGTGAAGGAGAAAGTTCTTGGTGTTCCTCATGAGACCATCGAAAAATATGGGGTGGTAAGTAGCGAGGTTGCTGCTGCCATGGCTGATGGTGTTCGCAAACTTATGGGTGCTGATTATGCCGTGGCGACTACCGGTCTTGCTGGTCCTGGCGGTGGCGATGGTGTCAATCCTGATGGCACCGTTTGGGTTGGAGTTAGCTCCGCGAAAGGCCCTACTCGCACTCGAAAATTTAACTATCACAACGACAGAAAACGCAANATTCAGCGTTTTGCCGCCTCTGCCCTCTACTTTTTGCTCACAACTGTCAAGTCGGAGCTAAATGCTTGATATAATATATTTAAAACAAAATAGTTAAATCCTATAACATTTTTGTTACTCGACTTTTTAGCTATTTTGTAGCTCTTTTTGATAGTGATTTTACTCCTCTTGCAGAGATACCCATTCGTCGGTTTTGGCATCAAGATCACGCTTGGCCTCGAGATAGGTGCGAGTGAGTTCCATGATGTCATCACCCTCGCCAGGATTCGAAAGAATCCCCTCGATTTCCTTCATCTTCGCCTCNAGCTTACCAATCTCCTTCTCCAGAAAATCAACCCTATTTTTCTTCTTCCTCTCCTCCTTGGAAATCGCCTTCCTCGCNGAAAAATCCTTCTTCGCCTCACTCTCAACCTTCACCACCTTCGGCTCCGGATTAAACTTCCTCTCAAGCTCCTGAAGATTCTCCAGTTTTCTCTTATCAAGGAAATCCTGAACTGAACCCAAATGCTCCTTCACCTTACCATCCCTGAACTCATACATCTTATCCACNAGCCCATTGAGAAAGTCCCTATCGTGCGAAACAATCACCAAAGTGCCATCGTAGGCCTTCAGAGCCTGCTTTAGAATGTCCTTAGACTTAATATCCATATGGTTGGTAGGCTCATCAAGAGCCAGAAGATTATAGGGCTCCAGCATTAGCTTAGCCATGCCCAGACGCGCCCTCTCGCCTCCGCTAAGCACCGCAACCTTCTTATCTATATCATCGCCCCTGAATAGAAATTCAGCCAAAATATCACGAAGCTTGGTGCGAATNTCCCCCGTCGCAGCCCTATCAAGAGTGCTGAACACAGTCTCCTTCTTATCAAGAATATCCTCCTGATTCTGCGCAAAATAACCCACCTGCACATTGTGACCGATGGTAGCCTCGCCCTCAATAGGATCCAGCTCCCCCATCAAAATTCGCATAAGAGTGGTCTTTCCCTCGCCATTACGACCGATAAATGCCACCTTCTCTCCCCTTCTAATCTCCACATTGGCATTCGTAAACACAATCTTACCAGGATAGCCGGCGGTAAGTTCCGTAGTCTTGAAAACCACGTCTCCAGACCTCGGAGCAGGCGGAAACTTCACGGTAAGAGTAGCATTATCCGTTTCATCAACCTCTATTCTATCCAATTTCTCCAGAGCCTTGATTCTAGACTGCACCTGATTGGACTTGGTNGGCTTATATCTAAACTTCGCAATGAAGTCCTCCGTCTTCTCAATCATGCGCTTCTGGTTCTCATATGCCGCATTTTGCTGCGCCATGCGTTCCGCTCTCAACTCCGTATATTTGCTGTAAGGCACCTTNTAATCATGAATTTTGCCTAAAATCAGCTCAACGGTGCGGTTGGTAACCATATCCAAGAAACGTCTATCATGAGACACAAGCATAAGAGACCCCTTATATGACTTCAAATAGTCCTCAAGCCACTCTATNGACTCNATNTCCAAATGGTTGGTCGGCTCATCCAAAAGCAGCACGTCAGGGCTTGAGAGCAGGATTTTGGCAAGCTCTATACGCATATTCCAACCTTGGCTAAACGTCTCGGTCTTGCGATCGAAGTCCTCCTCCTTGAATCCAAGGCCCATNAGAGTCTTTTGCGCTTGCACCATCGGGGGCTCGCTATGCTCAATCGCCAGCCTATCATTAATGTCATTCAGCCTATTAATTAGACTCGTATATTCCTCTGACTCATAATCGGTTCGCTCTGAAAGCTCGGCATTAATCACATCCAACTCCTTTTCCANNGCATTCAAGGCATCGAAAGCCGTCATGGTCTCCTCCATCACGGTCTTGCCCTTATGGTGTTCCATAATCTGCGGCAAATAGCCCACGGAGACGCCCTGAGGCTTATCTATCTGCCCCGAAGTAGGCGACTGCAAGCCGCAAATCAGCTTCATTATGGTCGTCTTGCCGGCTCCGTTTTTGCCAACGAGACCGATTTTATCCGTTTCGCTTATATGAAAACTAATGCCGTCCAGAAGGGTGAAACCTCCATATGCGACAGTGACATTACCTAACGAGATCACCTTTTACCTCCTTTTTACCAGCACAAAGCAATATGCTCAATTCGTAGAGTAAATATAGCGGAAGCGCCGCCACAATCATGGAAAACGGGTCCGCAGGCGTTATAATGGCCCCAATAATCATCGCCACCACAACCGCATGCCGACGATATTTCTTCAAACTGGACGGATCAACGACGCCCAGACGGCACAATAAAGAAATAACGGCCGGAAACTCAAACACCACCCCGAAAGCCAACACCATCGACGTGAAAGTCGAAATATAGGAATTCAGCGATATGGTATTATGCACCTGCGAACTTACGGTGTAGTTCTGGAAGAAATTCAGCGTAATCGGCAGCACCAGCGTATAACCCACAAAAAGCCCGAAATAAAACAGCACTCCAGCAATCAGAAAAAGCCTTTTTAGCGGCCTCTTTTTCATTTTCGTAAAGCGCCGGAGCTATGAATTTCCAGATTTCCCAGCACACATAGGGAAAAGCCAGAATGAAGCCCAGCACNACCGAAGTCTTAAGATGGATGAAAAATTGAGCGGACAATTCCAGATTGACAAGATCGATTTTCGGCTCCATGTGAAGCCATTTGTATATGAAAAAATCATCTCGNGCGGGAGCCAAAATCAGCCCATCGAAGACCAACTTCTTAAAACAAAACACCACCACGGCCACAATCGCGATAGCTGCAAGTGACCGTAAGATGGTGCCTCTAAGTTCCTCTAGATGGTCCCAAAAGGACATTTCGCCCCTATCGGCCATCAGTCTTCTTTGGGTTTTTCTTTATCGGGTTCCGATTCGATTTCCTTTTTGATGTCTTTGACCTCATCCTCAACCTCGCTCATCCCCTCTTTGAAGCTCTTGACACCCTTTCCAAGCCCTTTCATGAGNTCGGGAATCTTCTTGCCTCCGAACAAAAGCAGAACCACAAGGGCGATAAGGACTATCTCCCATGGACCGACAATTCCTAATGGATATACTAACATGGTCTAACTGTTTTTTAAAGCTTTAATTTGGGACTCGTAACTCTCTATCTTTGAGAGAGAATCGGCTTCCTTTTTTCTCTCCATGGCCACTACCTTTTCAGGGGCATGAGCCACGAAATTCTCATTCGAAAGTTTCTTGCGAACTGAATCCAAGAACTTCTTCTGGTACTCCAATTCAGCCTCCAACTTGGCGATTTCCTCGTCGGCATTTACAAGGCCACTAAGCGGAACGAACATCTCTACGGTGCGAACCATGAATGACATGCCGGCCTCGCCTCCAAAGTCCTCTACATGGCTTAGATTGCCGATATTTGCGAGTTTCTTGACAACCGCCTCGAACTGGGAAGGAAATTCTCCCTTGTATTTCAAATCGAGCTTCTCCTTGGGCGAGAGATTCTTCTGCTGCCTTATTGCGCGAACGTTTCCAGCCGCCTCTTTGGCCATCTCGAACTCCTCGATAATCGAAGCGTCATATGGTTTCGCGGTAGGAGTGCGCTGATACATGATGGTCTCCCCTTCTTTTCTATCCTCCATGGCCTGCCAAAGCTCCTCGGTGATGAAAGGCATCACGGGATGAATCATCTTGAGAAGTTTCTCGAAGAATTCCAAGGTTGCCGTGTATGTCGCCTTGTCGATGGATTCGCCGTATGCGGGCTTGACAATTTCGAGATACCATGAGCAATAGTCATCCCAGAATAGCTTGTAAATGGTCATCAGGGCGTCGCTGATGCGGAATTTTGAATAATGGTCCTCCACGGTTTCGATGGTGGCACTGAGTTTGGCGTCGAACCATTTAACCGCGCTTGCGGCTGCCTCGTTTTGTGCGAGATTCTCGTCCACATTCCATCCTTTCACCAGACGGAAGGAGTTCCAAATTTTGTTGCAGAAATTACGTCCCTGCTCAACNTGGCTCTCGTCGTAGAAAATATCGTTNCCGGCGGATGAGCATAGCAACATGCCGATACGAACCGCATCCGCGCCATATTTTGCTATAAGGTCCAGAGGGTCAGGCGAATTGCCNAGAGTCTTACTCATCTTCCTTCCGAGCTTATCTCTAACGATACCGGTGAGATAAACGTTGCTGAACGGCTCNTTATCCATGAATTCGTTGCCTGCCATAATCATTCTGGCAACCCAGAAGAACAAAATGTCCGGTCCGGTGACAAGGTCATTCGTGGGATAATAATATGCTAGGTCCGCATTGGGCACCGCGTCGCTATGGCCAGGCTTGTTGGCGTCGAACACCGAAATNGGCCAAAGCCATGAGCTGAACCATGTGTCGAGAACGTCCTCGTCCTGNTTGAGGTCCTCCGCCGTGATTGAAGGGTTGATTTTCTTGGCTGCCTCCAATGCCAATTCGGCGTTGCTTTCAACCACGAAAGTGCCGTCCGGCATGTACCAGGCNGGGATTCTCTGGCCCCACCAAAGCTGTCTGCTTATGCACCAATCGTGTACATTTTCCATCCAATGCCTATAGGTGTTGCGGTATTTGTCGGGGATGAGTTTGACTCTGCCCTTCTCAACTGATTCCAATGCTCTGGCTGCAAGGCCGTCCATTTTGAGGAACCACTGAGTTGAAAGTCTTGGCTCGATGACCGCGTCAGTCCTTTCTGAATAGCCGACAGGTGATGT
>Ga0065709_1029798_pt1 | contig 12285 bp, 10 predicted proteins | sample Hoacrofraction14_2_FD_59096 | JGI IMG/M metagenome (GOLD analysis project Ga0065709, IMG submission 59096) | Hoatzin crop microbial communities from Cojedes, Venezuela, sample from fiber fraction 14 v1 | ecosystem: Host-associated > Birds > Digestive system > Esophagus > Crop | place: Venezuela... | reverse complement strand
TGTGGCTCTTTTTTTAAGGAGAGTCATGGAATCACTTAAAAAAAATGACGATTTCAGAACAGTCTACAAAAATGGTAAATCCTGTGCAGATGCAAATATTGTTGTCTATGTGTGGAAAAATGGCACAGAAAAAAATCATTTGGGTATTTCATGTTCTAAGAAAATCGGAAACAGTGTTGTAAGACACCATTTTGCAAGACTGATAAGAGAAATAGTAAGGCTACACGAAGATGCATTCAATAGCGGTTTGGATGTCGTTGTAGTTGCCAGGAGCAGAGCTAAAAATTGTGATTATCACACTCTTGAAGGCTCATTTTTGAAACTGGCTGAAAAAGTTCATTTAACAAAAAATAATGAACAGGACTAATCATCTTTGCAGAAATTACGATGATTAGTTTGTTTTAAAACATCTGCACTTGATATCGAAAATTTTACTTCCTATATATAAAGGAGGTAGCAATGAAAAAAAAATTTATTTTCCTGATTAAATTTTACCGGAAATACATTTCGCCACTAAAAAGGACGAAATGTCCATATATTCCAACATGTTCCGAGTATGCACTCGAGGCCATCGAAAAATATGGTTGTATTAAGGGAGGGCTGCTTGCTGCTTGGAGGATACTTAGATGCAATCCATTCAGCAGCGGCGGATATGATCCGGTTCCTTAAAAAGGAAGAAATTCGGAGGGCTATCAAATATGTTAAATTTTCTTGCCACTATATTAGGTTATCTTATGAACCTTATATATTTGGTTTTAGCTGCAATTGCTTCATTTTTTACCGGAGGAGAAGTAACTGTAGGTAACATCGGTATTGCAATTATTCTTTTCACACTTATTATGTATGTTGCAATGCTTCCTCTTACTTACAAACAACAAAAATTCAGTAAATTGCAGGCGCGTATGCAACCTGAAATAAAAGCTATCCAGGAGAAATATAAAAACAAAAAAGATTCTGATTCTCAGATAGCAATGAACCAAGAAGTTCAGGCTGTATATGCAAAATACGGAGTATCCATGTCCGGAAGCTGTGTACAGATGCTTCTCCAGATGGTTATTCTCCTTCCTCTTTATAGAGTTATCTACAATATACCGAAGTTCGTTCCGGCAGTTATGTCTGTCTTTTCCGGACTTTCAGATGCTCTTTTAAATACAGACGGAGCATCAACTGTTCTTTCTTCTCTTACAGGCGCCGCAACATTTACATCTCAGATTGAAGAAGGACTTACATCTGATTTGATAGCTCAAATACTTAATAAATGTTCGACAGCAGACTGGGAAACTCTTTCAAGCTGGGCAAGTTCAAATTCGGATCTTGCATCACTTGTTAACTCTACGCACAGTTCTGTACTTCAGATGAACAATTTCCTTGGTCTCAACATTTCAGATTCGCCAAGTTATATGTTCAATCATGCAATTGCAAACGGAATGTCTACTGCAACAATCATAGCAATTATTGCTGCTATTATCGTTCCTGTTCTTGCTTTTGTAACACAGTATCTTTCAGTTAAACTCACAACTGCGATGAATCCAAATTCAAACAGCAAGAATCTTGATCCAAACGATCCTGCTGTTCAAATGCAGCAATCAATGAAAGTTATGAATGTTACAATGCCTCTTTTCTCTGCATGGATCTGTTTCACACTTCCTGCAGGTATGGGTATCTACTGGATTGCAGCTGCTGTTATTCGTACTATTTTAGCAATTATAGTCAACCACAAGATTGATAAGATTGACATAGATGCCATGGTAGAATCCAACAAAGAAAAAGCTGCCAAAAAGATGGAGAAATTAAAAGCCAACACACCAAATATCAGCGAATATTCAAGTTTTTATAATAGAAACCTCCGTTCTGTAAGAGATGAAGGCAACTCAAAAGAAATAAATGAAGAAGAAATTAATAAGAGGCTGGATGAGGTAAAAGCTCTTTATGATTCAGGAAAAGCAAGAAAAGATTCACTTCTTTATGCTGCAAATATGGTTCGCGAATATGATAAGGAACATGATAAAAAATAATAAGATTTGATGGGGGCATTTTTATGAACGAATTCAAAGAATATACTGCTAAAACAGTTGATGATGCTATAACAGAAGCTTGTGAAAATCTATCTGTAACATCTGATAGACTTGATTATGAAGTTGTATCTCAAGGTTCAAACGGATTCTTTGGTATGGGCGCAAAGGCTGCAGTTATCAGAGCCAGAATCAAAGAAGAAATAGAGAATAAAGAAAATAATACAATTAATGTAGTAAAAGAAAACAAGGAAACAAAAACACAGACAAATACAAATCTTAATGTAGATAAGATCTGTGAAGATGCAAAAAAATTCCTTACAGATGTATTTCATTCAATGAATATGCCTGTTGTAATCGATATTTCTTTTGATGAAAAAAATGAAATACTAAATATTGATTTAAGCGGTGAAGATATGGGTGTTCTAATAGGAAAAAGAGGTCAAACGCTCGATAGCTTACAATATCTGGTATCTCTCGTTGTAAATAGGGAAACAGACAGATATGTACATGTAAAAGTTGATACAGAAAACTATCGTCAAAGAAGAAAAGCTACACTTGAAAATCTTGCAAGAAATATCGCTTATAAGGTAAAGAAAACAAGAAGGAGCGTATCTCTTGAGCCAATGAATCCTTACGAAAGAAGAATCATTCATTCAGCTCTTCAGCAAGATAGATTTGTTACAACACATTCAGAGGGTGAAGAACCTTACAGAAGAGTAGTTGTTACACTAAAGAAATAATTTTTGAAGGGGGCCTTTTTAAGGCCCTTTTCTTTACTCAATTGTTTAACAAAGGCAAAGAATTTGAGGGAAAATTATGATACAGACAAACGATGATACAATAGCAGCTATATCAACGGCTATGACAGATGCCGGTATTGGCATTATAAGAGTAAGCGGCCAAAATGCGATTTCACATATTGCAAAATTTTATACAAACGCAAAAAATGAATATGATCTTGAAAATCACGGCGCAGGAACCATTAAATTCGGATATATAAATGATGAAAACGGAAATATAATAGATGAAGTTATGGTATCCGTAATGAAGGCGCCTCATTCATATACTAAAGAAAACGTCGTAGAAATAAATTGTCACGGCGGAATGATTGTCATGCAAAAAATTTTATCTTTAATTACAAAAGATGAAAATAATTGCAGACTTGCAGAACCCGGTGAATTTACAAAAAGAGCTTTTCTGAACGGAAGGATAGATCTTACAAAAGCAGAAGCCATTATGGATATTATAAGTGCAAAGTCTGAATTTGCATTAAAAAATTCAGAAAAAATTTTGAATGGCAAAATGAAAGATACCATAAATAGTATGAGAGAAAAAATTCTCTATGAAATGGCTTATATAGAATCTGCTCTTGATGATCCCGAAAATTATGATTTAACAAATTATTCAGATAGACTCGAAAAAAATCTTAAAGTTATAATGGACGAATGTAAAAAGCTGATTGATACAAGTGATGAAGGTAAACTGCGAACATGCGGACTTGCTACAGTTATTATCGGAAAACCGAATAGTGGTAAATCATCACTTCTCAATATATTAACAGGCGAAGAAACAGCCATCGTTACCGATATAGCCGGTACAACAAGAGATGTAATAGAACATGATATAAAGATAGACGATCTATTGCTGCACGTAATAGACACGGCGGGTATACGAGAATCATCTGACAAAATCGAACAAATAGGTGTAGAAAAAGCAAAAAAATATGCAGCAGATGCAGATCTTATTTTATATATGGTTGATTCTACCAAAAATCTTGATGATGAAGATTTAAAACTTTTTGATAGTATAAAAGATAAAAAAACAATAATACTACTAAACAAATCCGACAGAAAAGAAGATATCATATTAGATGAAAATATTGTCAAAGAAAAGCTTTCCATAGCACAAGACGAAAATATAATTATGATATCTACATCAATGAAAGATATGACCGGAATTGATAAATTGAAAGAGGCAATTGGAAAGCTATTTCTAAATGGAAGTATAGTTCCAAAAGAAGAACTTTATGTTACAAATATAAGACATAAGAAACTACTTGAAAATACATTCAATTCATTAACACTTGTCCAAAAAAGCATTGATGATAATGTAAGTGAAGATTTCTATACAATTGATTTGTCAGATGCCTACAAAAATCTTGGTGAAATACTTGGAATAGACGTAAGCGAAGACCTTGTAAATGAGATTTTCTCAAAATTTTGTATGGGAAAATAATAAATAGTTTTTGTATATAAAATATTTAAGAGGTATATAATGATAAACGATATAATCGACACAGTTGATGTGTGCGTAATAGGCGCAGGACATGCCGGATGCGAAGCTGCTCTTGCATGTGCAAGGCTTGGATTTAATACAGTTGTTTTTACCGTAAGTTCCGATAATATTGCATTTATGCCATGCAATCCTCATATAGGCGGATCATCTAAGGGACATCTTGTTAGAGAAATAGATGCTCTCGGCGGAGAAATGGGTAAAAATATTGATAAAACTTTTTTGCAATCAAAAATGCTTAATACATCTAAAGGCCCTGCAGTTCACTCACTTCGCGCTCAGGCAGATAAACTTATGTATTCTTTGTCCATGAAGAAAATACTTGAATCCACAAAGAATCTGACAATCAAACAGACCGAAGTATGTAAAATTCTGGCTGAAGATGTTGATGATGATAATTTATCCAAAGATGGTTACAGTAAAAAAATAACAGGCGTACAAATTGCCACAGGTGGAATATATAAGTGCAAAATTGTTATTTTATGTACCGGAACGTATCTTAAAGCAAGATGCTTATGCGGTGAATCAATAACATATACAGGCCCAAATGGCATGCAGCCATCAAACAATCTGTCTGCATCGCTCAAGGAGCTTGGAATAAAACTTAGACGTTTCAAAACAGGTACGCCTGCTCGTCTTGATGGAAATACAATTGACTATAGCAAAATGGAAGAGCAGTTTGGCGATGATCCTGTAGTTCCTTTTTCTTTTTCTACAGATCCTGCTACAGTACAAAAGAAACAAGCATCTTGCTTTTTGACATATACTAATGAAAAAACACATGAAATAATAAGAAACAATATCGACAGATCGCCTATATATTCAGGAGTAATAGAAGGTATAGGACCCAGATATTGTCCATCCATAGAAGATAAGGTAATAAAATTCCCGGATCATGACAGACATCATGTATTCATAGAACCTGAAGGAACATATACAAATGAAATGTATGTTGACGGAATGTCGTCATCAATGCCTGAAGATGTACAGCTTCAGATGTACAGAAGTGTAAAAGGTCTCGAAAACTGTAAAATAGTAAAAAATGCATATGCGATAGAATATGACTGCTTATGTTCCGGACAACTTTCGCCTGTTCTTGAAATCAGAAATGTAAGAGGACTTTTTTCTGCAGGTCAATTCAATGGAAGCAGCGGATATGAGGAAGCTGCTGCGCAAGGACTCTATGCAGCAATAAATGCATGTATGCAGATGCAAAATCGCGATTATATAACAATTGACAGAAGTGAAGGTTATATTGGCGTTTTGATTGATGATCTCGTTACAAAAGATAACAATGAACCATACAGAATGATGACATCACGTGCCGAATATAGACTTTTGCTAAGACAAGATAATGCTGATATAAGACTCCGCAAAAAAGGATATGACGCAGGTCTTATAACACAAGAACAATATGATCATCTTCTTGAAAAAGAAAAGCAGATAGAAGATGAAATAAATAGACTAAAGAAAACAAAAGTTGGTGCTGCGGAAAATATTCAAGCATTTATGAAGAAAAATAATACATCGACTTTAAAGACTGCAACATCACTTGCTGAACTTATATGCAGACCCGAACTTTCATATGATGTTTTACGTGAAATTGATCCTGATAGACCAAATCTTTCAAAAGAAGTGACATCACAAGTGGAAATAAATATAAGATATGAAGGTTATATAACTAGGCAAGAATCACAAGTAGCTGCATTTAAAAAGATGGAAGTACAAAAAATTCCTTCAGATATAGATTATGATGATGTACAAAGTTTGCGACTTGAAGCCAGACAAAAGTTGAAACAATTCAAGCCTACAAATATTGGACAAGCATCAAGAATCGGAGGAGTAAATCCTGCGGATGTATCGGTACTTCTTGTTTATTTAAATAGTAAGCAGTGAAAATAGGAGAATAATATCTATGCATGATTACACAAAAATGATAGATGATTTCAAAACACTTGGAATAATCCTAAGTGATAAACAACTAGAGCAGTTCGATAGTTATTATGAACTTCTCGTTAAATGGAATGAAGTTATGAATCTTACTGCCATAACAGAGTTTGATGATGTATGTAAATTACATTTTGTAGATAGTCTTATGGCAGCGAAGTATTTTGATTTTTCAAAAGAAAATTTAGGTCTTATAGATGTAGGAACAGGAGCAGGTTTTCCCGGTATACCTTTAAAAATTGTATATCCGAATTTAAATATTACGCTTCTTGATTCACTTAACAAAAGACTAAAGTTTCTAAATGAAGTAATTGATACATTAAAGCTTAATGATGAAAATGGCAAAATAGTTACTTTACATGGAAGAGCAGAAGATTTTTCCAATAAAAAAAGCGGAACACTACGTGAAAAGTTTGATATTGGTACTGCAAGAGCGGTAGCAAATATGTCTACTCTTTCGGAATATGTTATTCCATATGTCAAAGTGGGCGGACATTTTATAGCATACAAAAGTAACAAAATTGACGAAGAAATTATAAATGCAAAAAAAGCCATTCATCTCCTTGGAGGTAAAGTATCAAGCATAAATCAAGTAATGTTACCGAATACAGACGTTGAAAGATCTATTGTAATAATTAACAAAAAAGAAGCAACCTCAAAATTATATCCCAGAAAAGCTGGACTACCTTCTAAACAACCACTATAATAAGAGGTGCAGCATAAAAAATGTTATCGCATTTTTATGTTTCACGTGAAACATTTTGCTGATGAACATATATTCCACAAAAATATGTTCAAGAAATCATTTTTAAGCAAAATAAAATGTTTCACGTGAAACATTTTTATTGCTCAAATCTAAAAATAATCAAAAAGAACGTCATTATATTAATTTAGGACGGTAAAAATTGATTATTTAAAATGTTTTATTAAAAATCAAGGAGGAGAACATGGGAAGAATAATTGCTGTTGCGAATCAAAAAGGCGGCGTTGGGAAAACGACAACGTCTATCAATCTATCTTCAGCACTAGCCGAAGAAGGTAAAAGAGTATTAGTAATAGACACCGACCCTCAGGGAAATACTACAAGCGGATTCGGACTCGACAAAAACACAATCGAAGATACAATCTATGAACTCATGATAGGAGAATGTAATATCGAAGAATGCATTAGAAAAAACATCATGGAAGATCTTCCCGGAATAGATATCATACCTGCCAATATCAATTTATCAGCGGCAGAGATAGAACTTATAGATGTTCCGAAAAAAGAATATATATTAAAGGAAGAAGTTGAGAAAATAAAGGATGATTATGATTTTATAATTATAGATTGTCCACCATCTCTAAGTATGCTCACAGTAAATGCAATGACAACAGCAACTAAAGTTTTGGTACCTATTCAATGTGAATATTATGCTTTGGAAGGACTAAGTCAGCTGGTTCATACCATTAACCTTGTAAAAAAGCGTCTCAATCCATCCCTTGAAATGGAGGGCGTAGTATTTACAATGTTCGATGCAAGAACTAATTTGTCACTTCAAGTAGTTGAAAATGTAAAAGAACACATAGATGAAAATGTCTTCAAAACCATAATTCCAAGAAATATTAGACTGGCAGAGGCTCCAAGTTATGGATTACCTATAAATTTGTACGAGCCAAAATCTGCAGGAGCAGAAGCTTACAAGCTGCTAGCAGAAGAAGTTATTGCAAATAATTAAATATTTATGAGGAGAGAAGACATGGCAGTAGCAAAAGCAAAAATAAAAAGAGGACTTGGTAAAGGTCTTGATACTCTAATTCCTGATAATGAGTTGGAGCAAGTAAAATCCCAAGTTATTAATATTAATAAAGAAGAAAATAATAATATAAATGAAAAGAATAATCAATCATCATCAGATAAAATGATTGTTCGAATAACAAAAGTAGAGCCAAATAGAAAGCAACCTCGTAAGAGTTTTGATGAAGATGCTCTCGAAGAACTATCCGAATCAATCAAAAAAGTTGGCGTTTTGGAACCACTTCTTGTAAAAACAAATAATGACAATTATGAAATTATTGCAGGTGAGAGAAGGTGGAGAGCTGCAAAGCTTGCAGGAATAAAGGAAGTTCCTGTAATTGTCAGAGATGACCTCACAAATCAAGAAATAGTTGAAATTCAGCTCATTGAAAACATTCAAAGAGAAGATTTAAATCCTATTGAAGAAGCAACTGCATATCAAAGACTAATATCAGAATTCAACCTGACACAAGATGAAGTTGCAGAAAAAGTTTCAAAATCAAGAGTTGCGATTACTAATTCCATCAGACTTTTGAAGCTGTGCGAAGAAGTAAGACAGATGGTAATCGAAGGAAAACTTTCAAGCGGACATGCAAGAGCACTTATTTCTATAGAAGATAAACAAAAGCAAATAGAAATCGCAGAAAAAATTTTCGATGAAAAACTAAGTGTACGTCAGGCAGAAAAGCTGGTAAAAGATTTAGACAAAGATGTAAAGCCAAAAGAAAAGAAAGTTTTAGATCCAAACCTAGAAACTATATACAGAAATTTGGAAGAAAAATGTAAAGCAAAAACCGGAACAAAAGTTTCTATTATAAGCAAAGGCGATAAAGGCGGAAAAATAGAAATCGATTTTTATAATAATGACGATCTTGAAAAAATAACGAGAATGATTATGTACTAAGGAGGAGATATATGGAAAACAGCAAAATCCTTTCATACCTCGGTCTTAGCAGTATCGATCCGGGAATATATGTAATAATACTTGTAGCACTCATTCTTATTGTAGTAATATTGCTTATATGTAATATAAAACAGAGCAAAGATTTGCAAACAATGAAAAAAAGACTCAAAAGATTCATGAGAGGACGAGATGCCGAAAGTTTGGAAGATAGCATAATAGAACTTTTTGAAGATAATAAATATATGCGTTCTGCTACAGAAAAAAATAAAAATGATATATTAAATATCAACCGAAGAATGCAAAAATGTTTCCAAAAAGTCGGAGTAATAAAATATGATGCTCTAAATCAGATGGGTGGAAAATTATCTTTTGCAATTGCCCTTCTTGACGAAGACGATAATGGTTATATAATAAATTCAGTTCATGGAAATGAAGGATGTTATGCATATACAAAGGTCGTAAAAAATGGCATTCCTGATGTAGAACTTGGCGTCGAAGAAAAGAAAGCCTTAGATATGGCTATGGATATTTGATGATGCTATTAAATTTTTTTAATAAAATAATAAGGAACGGTGAACAAAATGATTGACATCAAATTTTTAAGAGAAAACCCTGATGCTGTAAAAGAAAATATCAAAAAGAAATTCCAAGATTCAAAACTTGGACTTGTTGATGAAGTTATTGAGCTTGATATAGAAAGCCGCAAAATAAAACAGGAATCCGATGAACTTAGAGCAAACAGAAATAAAATTTCAAAGCAAATCGGTGTTCTCATGAAAGAGGGCAAAAAAGAAGAAGCTCAAAAGGTAAAGGAAGAAGTTACAAAAAATGCCGAACGTCTGGCACTCCTTGAAGAAAAACAAAAAGAAGTAGACGATAAGCTCCTTCAGGATATGTATCAGATTCCTAATATAATCGATCCATCAGTTCCGATTGGAAAAGATGATTCGTGCAATGTAGAAATAGAAAAATTCGGCGAACCTGTTGTTCCGGATTTTGAAGTTCCATATCATACAGATATCATGGAAAGATTTGATGGTATAGATCTTGATGCAGCAAGAAGAGTAGCCGGAAACGGATTCTACTATCTAATGGGAGATATTGCAAGACTTCACTCCGCAGTATTATCATATGCAAGAGATTTCATGATTGACAGAGGATTTACATATGTAATTCCACCATATATGATTCACGGAAACGTTGTATCAGGTGTTATGAGCTTTCCTGAAATGGATGCCATGATGTACAAAATCGAAGGCGAAGATTTGTATCTCATAGGAACATCTGAGCACTCAATGATTGGTAAATTCATAGACCAACTCATTCCGGAAGAAAATCTTCCTTACAATCTTACATCCTATTCACCATGTTTCAGAAAAGAAAAGGGTGCACATGGAATAGAAGAGAGAGGCGTATACAGAATTCATCAGTTTGAAAAACAGGAAATGATAGTTGTATGTCATCCGGATGATGCATGGAACTGGTACAACAAGTTGTGGCAAAATACAGTTGATTTGTTTAGATCAATGGATATTCCTGTAAGAACACTTGAATGTTGCTCAGGAGATCTCGCAGATCTCAAAGTTAAGAGCTGTGATGTAGAAGCATGGTCTCCTCGTCAGAAAAAGTATTTTGAAGTAGGTAGCTGCTCAAATCTCGGCGATGCTCAGGCAAGACGACTCAAGATTCGTGTTAAAGGAAAAGATGGTAACTACTTTGCACATACTCTTAACAATACCGTAGTTGCTCCGCCAAGAATGCTTATCGCATTTTTGGAGAATAACTTGCAAGCTGACGGATCTGTAAAAATTCCAAAAGTTCTTCAGCCATACATGGGCGGCAAGGAAGTTCTCATTCCAAAACACTAATCATCTCCTTCGGATAAGGAATTATAAAAAATAGTTGCAGTAATTAAAATAACAATTGAAAATACGGCTACCATGTGTTAAATTTAATAGGTGCCGTATTTTCATATGTTATATGAAATAAAAAATAGTAGTTTATTAAAGTTTTCGTTTGGGTAGCTCAGCTGGATAGAGCGTCCGCCTCCTAAGCGGAAGGTCGGGGGTTCGAATCCCCTCCCGAACATTATAGTTATGATTAAAATTCTTGTATATTCCAAAAAAGAAAAGTTGATTAAATTCTTAAAATCCAAGTTTATTCCACTTATTGAGTTTTATTTTGAAGAAAAATACGAACTAGTGATATTTGATAAGAGAAAAAAGCTGTGCAGTTATCTTGAAAAGAATAATGACATTTTATTTTTTTGCTTTGATGCTGCAAACGAGAGCGAAAGTGAATTTCTGGTAAAGGTATATAAAAAATTCAAAATAAATAATTTAATACTTTGTACAAGAAAAAAAGTAAATGCCGGTATTTATATAAATGAGCAGATTTTTCCCAATGCGCTTTTGATGTTTGATAGAGAAGGCAAAAAAGAAATGGGCGAAAGTAATGAAGACTCAATTAAAAGATTTATACGCATACAATTTTCAGAACTTGAGAAAAGTAAACCCGGCTTCACAATAACAGAAGCCAATTCCAAAATACACCATTTTCCTTATATAGGAGACATTTTTTACATAAAAAACGATGTTAATCGCAGGAATATAAAAGCATCAGAAAATAAGATAAATTATATGTATATGATAAATCCGAGACCAAATGTAAGTACAATAACTTTATATACAAAAAGAAATATTAAGGAATTACAAGAAAAACTCAAAGGTACGTTTCTGTTATGCAGGCGCGATACCCTTGTAAATAAGCAGTATATTACAGGAATTGATTCGAAAAATTCATGCATTATTCTATGTAATGGACTCTTTAAAATAAAAACAAGCAGAGAACAGGCAAAGAAATTAAGTATACTTTTTAATTGAGTGCCAACTATATTAGATAAAGTGTTATAAATTGGAATTTGAATTAAATTAATGGTGAAATTTGGAATTATGATTCCAATTTACTCCTAAAGTTAGGATAAAATAAACGTTTTTAGGTTAATTTATATTTTTTGTATTATCAATCTAACGTATATTATTAATTTAGCAGATATATATTTACTTTTTTTCATTTTTACATTCCAATTTACACACACTATATTTAGTATATGTATTCCATTTAACACCACTAAATATAGAAAACTGTAAAATATTCCGAAAATTAATAATCAAACGCACGTTTTGCTTTAAAAAGCGCTAAAAAAGTGACGAAGAAGGAAACTCAAAATTACAAACGATTGATTGATAATTTTTTTTGTTTTATAATCAATATATGGTGAAAATAATAATTGCAAATACTAATTCTAGTAAAGTGCATATTAATTCTAAGAAGGATATGATGTGAGATTC
>Ga0065709_1006495_pt1 | contig 12285 bp, 8 predicted proteins | sample Hoacrofraction14_2_FD_59096 | JGI IMG/M metagenome (GOLD analysis project Ga0065709, IMG submission 59096) | Hoatzin crop microbial communities from Cojedes, Venezuela, sample from fiber fraction 14 v1 | ecosystem: Host-associated > Birds > Digestive system > Esophagus > Crop | place: Venezuela... | reverse complement strand
CAAGGATGACAATAAACCTGGCACCGTTTCTGTCCGCACTCTTGAACTGCGCCTTCAGGCTCCTCTGCACCAGATTCCCCTCCGCACAGAATCCTGCATCACGCAGCTCCTTTGTCAGAGACAAAACGGAATTTCCAACCTCTCCAAGACCGATCACATACACATCAAGAGGCCTTTCCTCTTTGAATTCATGACCTTCTTCCTTCGCCAGGGCAATCAGTCTTTCCAGACCGATCGCAAAGCCGATGCCGGAAAGATCCGGTCCGCCATAGTAGGATACGAAGTGATCGTATCTTCCGCCGGCGAAAATCGTCGCCTGGGCGCCGGAGTCCGGTCTGGTGGAGACGATCTCAAACACCGTGTGCGTATAGTAGTCAAGGCCTCTCACAAGCCTTTCATCAATCTCATAGGGAATTCCAAGCGCCTCAAGACCCTTCAGAACTCTTTCAAAATACGTCTTCGATTCCTCATTGAGATACTCGCTCAATTTCGGCGCGGAAGCCATGCAATCCCTGTCATGGTCCACCTTGCAGTCAAGAATACGCAGCGGATTCTGCTCATACCGCCTGTGGCAGTCAGAACAGAGTTCATCCAGATGCGGTTCAAAGTGCTTCTTCAGCGCTTCCCGGTAAGCGGCTCTGCTTTCATCATCTCCCAGAGTGTTGATGCAGACCTTCACGGAAGAGATTCCCATGGCCTTCACGATATCGCAGCCAAGGGCGATAACCTCCGCATCCACCTCCGGCGACTTGACGCCGATATTCTCCACGCCGAACTGCGTGAACTGTCTCTGTCTTCCCTTCTGGGGTCTTTCATGCCGGAACATGGCTCCCATATACCAGAGCTTTGCGGGAAGCTCCACGGAACCGTACATCTTATGCTGGTCGAAGGACCGGATGACCCCGGCCGTTCCCTCCGGACGCAGCGTATAGGATTCGCTGCCCATCTCAAACGTGTACATTTCCTTGTTCACCATGTCGGAACTGTCATTTTCTCTTTTGAAGACCTTCGTATCTTCAAAGTAAGGCGTCCGGATCTCCCGGTAACGGTACAGCTCCGTCTTCTCACGGATGACCTCTTCCACCTCACGCCAGTATTTCATCTCCTCCGGCAGAATGTCATAAGTGCCTCTCGGCGTCTGATAGCTCATTGCTTTCTCCTTTCCCCAAACAAAAAGCGCCCTCATCCAAGGACGCTTTCGCGCGGTACCACCTCAGTTCATGTGCCAAAGCACATGCGCTCTTTCCTTAACGCGGAATACGGGCTTTCGCCTTCTTCAGAGCGTCGTCTGATCCCAGAGAATTCAGTGCTTTCACCTGTACACCGTCTCTGTCAAATTCCCCTTTTGGAATCAGAATCTCCTTCACAGAATTTACAGTGAGGATTATACCTTCTTTTTTTCATTGATACAAGATCAGCTGTGCACTCTGTCCGCACTGATCACAGAATCCACTTTCCTAAGATTTGCCAGAATCGTCTCCAGCTGCTCCGTCGTGGAAACCTGCACCGTCAGATGGACAGTGGTCGTCAGCTTCTCCCGGTCCACCGTGGCATTGATATGCACTAACGGCGCCTTGTATGTGGAAATCACCGTCACGATATCCGTGATCAGGAAATTCCGGTCCATGCATATGACGATGAGATCCGCATCATACAGATGCTCCGCATCCTCATCCTCCCAGACCACATTGATCAGCCTGTTCTGCATATGCTGGATATTCGCACAATCCGCCCTGTGGACCTTAATGCCCTCACCCTTGGTGATATAGCCCACAATCGGATCGCCATACACCGGTAAGCAGCACTGGGCAATGGAAATCTTCATCGTCTCCACCCCCGGCACCACAATGCCCGTATGGGTCGTATACTTCTTCCGGGGCTGATCCTGCCGCTTCATGAGACGGCTGATGGTCTCCTCCTCCGAAACCGTACGCTTCTGGTTCGTCAGCTTCTCGCATACGTTCACCGGATTGATGGACTTCACCGCAATGCCGTACATGAAATCCGTATAGTTGGAGACACGGAACTCATTGTACACGTTCTCCAGCTTCTTCTTTTCCATGTATTCCTTCGCATCAAAGCCCCGCCTGATCAGCTCTTCCTTCAGGATCTTCTCGCCTTCCTCAACCTTCTCCTGCCGCTTTTCCGTTTCCTTCTTCTGCAGGTAGGAGCGGATCTTATTCCTGGCCTGATTGGTTTTGACAAACTTCAGCCAGTCCTCGGAAGGGCCGGTGCCCTTCTGCGTCTTGATCTGCACCACATCACCGGTATGGAGCTCCGTATTCAGCGGAACCATCGCATCATTGACGATGGCACCCACTGCCGTATGGCCCACATCCGTATGAATCCGGTAGGCAAAGTCAATGGGCGTCGCACCGTTGGGAAGGTCAATGACCCTGCCCATGGGCGTCATGACATACACATTGGCCTCAAAGACATCGTGCTGCAATGTTGCCATATATTCACTGGCAGACTCGCTCTGGCTTTCATCGGAATACAGGGCAAGGTTCTTGAACCATCCCAGCTTGTCTTCGATTTCCTTCTGTTCCTGGCGGGCATCGTACTTCGTGCCTTCCTTATACCGCCAGTGCGCCGCAACACCCCGCTCGGCAATCTCATCCATCTCCTCCGTACGGATCTGCACTTCAAAGATCTTGCCGTCCGGGCCGATAATCGTCGTATGCAGCGACTGGTACATGTTCGTTTTCGGCATGGCAATATAGTCCTTCAGCCTGCCGGGAATCGGCCGGTAAGCCGCATGGATATAGCCCAGAATCTCATAGCAGTTGAGCTCTGTCTTGGTGACAATGCGTATTGCCAACAGATCCAGAATCTCATCAAACCGCTTATGCTTTTTCACCATCTTCTTATAGATGGAATAGAGATGCTTCGACCGTCCGAAAATGCGGAATTCAATGTTATTCTCCTGCAGCATCTTTGAGATTTCGTCGATCATATTCCGCACCGCCGCATCCCTTTCGGTCTTCTTGGTTTCCACCAGGTGGGCAATCCGGTAATATTCATCCCTGTTCAGATAATAGAAGGAAAGATCCTCCAGCTCATTCTTAATGGCACTGATACCAAGACGGTGGGCAATGGGCGCATAGATATCCAGCGTCTCCGCCGCAATGCGCTTCTGCGACTTCTCCGGCTGGTACTGCAGCGTCCGCATGTTGTGCAGCCGGTCCACCAGCTTGATGAGAATGACTCGCACGTCCCTGGCCATGGCAATGAAAATCTTCCGGTGGTTGGCCGCCTGATACTCCGGATCATCCTTTCCCTTGTACTGCAGGGTGCCGATCTTCGTCACCGCCTCCACCAGGTCCGCAATCTCCCCGTCGAATTCCTTTGCCAGTTCATCGTGGGAAATGCCGCAGTCCTCAATGGTATCGTGGAGGAACCCTGCCGCAATGGTCTGGGGTCCCACCCTGAGGGTGGCTAAAATATACGCCACATTGGTCAGATGGATGATATACGGCTCACCGGACCGGCGGAACTGGCCGGCATGCTTTTCGGACGCATAATTTGCGGCCTTGGCAATCAATGCCAGAGACTCCGGCTTTGTGATATAGGACTTCGCTTCCGCAATGACGTCCTCAATGCCCGGATTCTTATATTCAGCCATTTTCACCACCTCCCTCTACTGCCGAAAACCGGAGAAACTTCTCCGGCTGATTTGTTTCTTTGCTGTATTTCTCAGTGATCGCTTAAATGCATCAGAGAGCAGACCTCGTAGTCACTCAGGTCCTTCGCGCCGTCCAGGCCGTCCAGTTCAATGATGAACGCAATGCCTGCCACCACGCCGCCAGCCTGTTCCACAAGCTGTGCCGCAGCCTTTGCCGTGCCGCCTGTTGCCAGAAGATCATCAATGATCACAACCTTCTGTCCGGGCTTAATCGCATCCGCATGCATTTCCAGACGGTCCGTGCCGTATTCCAGCGCATACTCCACGCTGATGGTTTCACGGGGCAGCTTGCCCGGCTTTCTCACCGGCACAAAGCCGAGATTCAGCTTATAAGCCACAGGACAGCCGAACAGAAAACCTCTTGCCTCAGGTCCGACGATCACTTCCGCCCCGACCTTTTCCGCAAAAGCAGCCAGCTGTGCCGTGCATTCCTGATACGCATCCGCATTTCCTAAAATCGGTGTCGCATCACGGAACAGGATTCCCTCCTTCGGGAAATCCGGAATTGTTGCAATATAGTCTTTCAGATCCAGTGCCATTTTACTTAAGCCTCCTAAAAAAGATAACGCTATTATACAACCAGATTTCAAAATTGTAACTAAAGAAGGTCTTCCACTTCCATGTTCAGAGTGACTCTGCCCCTGTAGCGGTTGATGGACAGCTTTCCGATGACACGGACAATGTCATCCGGACAGTCAATCCCCCTGCTTTTATACACCAGAGCCGTCACATCCTTCTTCCCGTCCGTCAGGATGTATTTCACCGTTTTCGGCGTTTCAATACGGTCCTTCACCTCAAAATCCTCCACCGCAAAATACGGCGTCATTTCCTTCGGGAAGGGACGCAGCCGGTCCAGGGAGACAATACTGTCAAAGTCGATTTCATCCATGGATACTTTCACCGCACTCTTTACAGGCTCCTCATACGCAAACCCGCTTTCCGCCATGCCTTTTTCAATGAAGGATTTCAGATCCTCATACCGCTCTTTCTTCAGACTCACGCCCACTGCCATCTCATGGCCTCCATATGCCGTAAAGCCGTCAAAGTCAGAGAGAAACCGGAAGAGATCAAACCCCGGCGCGCTTCTGCCGCTGCCCTTCAGCTCATTCTCCTTTTCCGCTAACACCAGCACAGGCTTCTTCAGGCTGTCTGCCATCTTTCCTGCCACCAGGCCGCAGATGCCTTCATGGAATTCTTCACTGCAGTACAGTCCGAAATTCTCAGAAGTCTCCATCTTCTCCGCCAGGGATACTTCATAGGCGGAAAGCTTTTTTCTTGCGTCATTGACGGTATTCATCTGCGCCGCGTATTTCTGAATGTCCGCAGGGTTCTTCGAAAGAAGATATTTTACTGCCGTATTCACATTGCAGAGATCACTCATGCGTCCCAGGGCATTGAGCCTCGGAACTGCCTGAAAGGCAATGGAATCCGCTGTCACATCATCCCCATAGGGGAATAAGGCACGGATGGGCAGACATCCGCCTCTGTTGAGAATCTGAATGCCCGCATTCACAAGCTTTCTCGTCTCTTTCCATAAGGGCATCACATCCCCGACGGCCGCCACTGCCGCAAGGGCAATGAGCGTACTGTCCTCTCCGATAAGATTCCACGATATCTCCAAAGCAACTCCTGCCCCGGAAAAGTACGAAAAGCAGTCTTCCATAAAAGCCGGATGCACCACCAGGTCCGCATGGATCTCCTCCACCATTTCATGATGGTCTGTGACAATGATGTCCATGCCCAGCTCTTTGGCTTTCGCAATGGCCTCATGGGCCCGGACGCCGTTGTCCACGGTGATGATCAGGGAATAGCCCTTTTCATGAGCCTTCTCCACTGTCTCAGGCTTTAAACCATACCCTTCCTTCAGACGGTCGGGAATATAATAGCCGTTTTCAATATGAAGCACGTCCAGCGTCTTCTTCATGATGGCTGTGGAACAGATGCCGTCGGCGTCATAGTCCCCTGCCACAAATACTTTCTCTCCTCTGTTCCGTGCCTGTACAATCCTCTCACAGGCTTTCTGTACGCAGTCTGCTTTGGACAGCGTCATGCGGAAGTCTTCATTCAGAAGCTCCGCAATCTGTTCTTCACTGCATTCCGAAAGCATCAGTGCCTTCGCCGCTAAAGAAGAGAGCCCGTACTGCCTCTGCAGTGCGGAAGGATTTTTTTCCACTACATTCCACTTCATTGCCTGATCAGCTCCATGAATACATCGCCCCGCTGTTCAAAGTTTTTGAAGTGGTCATAGCTGCTGGCGGCAGGAGACAGAAGCACTGTCTTTCCCTGTTCCGTGATTTCTTTGGAAAGGCGCACGGCTTCTTCCAGATTTTCCACTGTATAGTACCCTTCTCTCATCATGTCTTTTTCCTGCAGCTCTTCATACACCCGCTTTCCGGAAGCGTACATGAAGATCACATTCAGATCCTTCTGTTCATAGAGGAAGTCCTCCAGCTCCGTATAGGAGATGCCCCGGTCCATTCCGCCGATGAGAATCGTCTGCACGTCCTCCAAAGCATTCACTGCCGCAATGGCAGCCTGGCCGATGGTGGAGATGGAATCATTCACGTAGCGGATGCCGTCAATCACACCGCAATCCTGCAATCTGTGGCGCAAAGGGTTGAATTCCTTTACCGCATGCTTTACCTGTTCGTCACTCACGCCGTAATAACGTGCGATCATATACGCCGCGGCCAGGTTCTGGTAGTTATGGGATCCGATGAGGGAGCACTCTTCAATAGATAAAGAATGATTTGGGATATACAGCGTCTTCCCTTCCGCATAAATATCCTTTCCGATGAGATACTGGTCCGCTCCGCTCATGTTCTGATACTGTCTCAGCCTTTCATCCACAATGGCAATGTCGCCCTTCTTCTGGTAAGAAAGCACATGGCTCTTTGCCTCCCCGTATTTTTCAAAGGATTCATAATGATCCAGATGTTCTTCATACAGATTCAGGTAGACGCCGATATGGGGAGAATACGGGCAGTATTCCAGCTGATGGCAGGAGATCTCAAAGGCAGCCAAAGCATCCGGGTCGCTTTCCATCACTTCAATCACATCGAAGCAGCTTCTGCCGATATTCCCCACCAGCTCGCAGGTGTATTTTTCCTTCAGCAGCGCAGCCGTCAAAGAAGTGGTTGTGCTTTTTCCTTTTGTTCCGGTGATCCCGATGGTACGGTCTCCGTAGTGCTTCAGGAACAGCTGTGCCTCGCCGGATATTTTCTTTAAAATCTCAGGGTTTTCCCTGTCTTCTTTCTTCAGGACGATGCCGGGGGATTTCATGATGAGGTCATACGCATTCAAATCCAAAGCTTTGTCTGAAATAACATTCGTATGAACCGTCTCCTTCTCCGCAATGTCTTTTCCCCTGCCCCCGTCTGCGATGGTTATTTCAAGATCCGGGCATAATTCACGGATCAGACGGTAGGTTCCTTTTCCTTCCATCCCATATCCGTAAATAAGGATTTTCTTTCCTTCAAATTCCTGTTTCCATTCATTCATTGACATGAAGCTCACCCATCTTTCTTCTTAACAGCGTCTCAAATTCTTCCGGAAGAAGGTTTTCGCTGTTCCACGCATTGAGATCCACGGACTTATCCCTGTAGAAGCTGTAGTATTCCGCGCTGTCTTTGTAGTTCTGATAGAGAAGCGGAAGCTCTTTCCCGTTCTTCTCATGATTCCGGATGGACATGCATACGGCAGTGTTCACTTCATCCCTGGTGCCCACGCATTCGAAGGGCTTGTTATCCAGGATGCCGGTGAGCTGTTCAAACAGTTCCATCATCTCCGGGTCGTTAAGCATATCTCTGCCGAAGATTGCAATAAGCTCTTCATCCGAGAGGTATGCGGAAAGCATAATGCATACGAACAGGCACTTGGCACAGTGCCCGCACCATTTCTCCTCCTTCTGCCCCACATTGCAGGAGCGGAATACCGGATGGTATTTCTTCAGGGTGGAGAAGACTGCGGCAATCTGCAGTTCGCTCAGAGGTCTCAGTAAAGAGAAGTAAAGAATATCCGGATTCAGGTACGTATGGCTGTAGTCATAGAAATCCTTTTCAAAGTCGAAGGTCTTGGAATACTGATGGTTCACATCGGAGTCTTTGACTGTAGATTCATTGGCACTGGCCTCATTGGAAAGGCAGATGTATTTTCTGCCTGTCACCACGGCGCATAAATAGGACGCAAAGGCTGCCATGGCAGAGAACGGCGTATGGCCGTTGAGATATCCCTGCTTATTCAGCTCCAGCATCCTTTTGTCCAGTGTACGCTTCGGGTTGATGAGGTTTTCCCCCTCATACCCTGCCGCAATACTGGCGTGGATGGCGGAAGGAACGGCATTGATGACAAAGGCTCTGCATTCCTCCTTCATGCCTTCCAGCACATGGAGGGAGACAAAAGAATCCTTTCCGCCGCCCACAGGCACCAGGCATCCTTTGTTCTGATGGAGGAAGGGGTATTCTGTGCCTTCCTGTTCTTTTCCGACAGAACGTAAATTCATGAAATCATCCAGAGATGTTTCAATCCCGTTCGTATAAAAGAATTCACCCAGACCATGGAAGTACAGCTTCTTCCACCAGGTTTTCTGTGTTTCATCCAGTGTTCCGCATTCCACAATGGTTTCCGGCGGGCAGGAGATCTTCCAGTAGCTGATGAGCTCAATCATGCCGAGATTAAAGGCGCAGTCTTTGAACAGCTTTGTCTCTGTAATCCCCTTTGCATTTTCAGGAAGCGGAATGGTCCAGGTGGGATTGAAGGAAGAAAGTCCTTCAATTTCAAAGTCATAGACGATGGAAATATTCTCTTCCTTTTCTTCCACGTCAAAGCCATGGTAGAAAAATTTCGGATAAGTTTCTCTCAGTTCTTCGTATTTCATAAGTTCTCCTTCAGGTATTCCAGTACTTCATTTAAAGATGAGGTGATGAGATCTGCGTTTTTCCGTATCGTATCATTCAATGGAATCGTATCTTCCACAAAGATGGTAAACATGTCTGCTCTTCTTCCGGCCAGAATGCCGGCTTCGGAGTCTTCCAGTACAATGCATTCCGACGGTAAGACATCCAGCATTTCCGCAGCCTTCAGAAAGATATCCGGTGCGGGCTTGCTGTCAGTGACGTCTTCCCTTGCGGCAATGGTATGAATGCCTGTGTCGACACCGGTCGTATCCAGCAGCGTCTTTACATAGTCCTTTGGTGAGGAGGATGCGGCAGCCATGGCTATGTTCTGTTCTCTGAGATAAGAACACAGCTCCGGCAGCCCGGGCATATTCAGGGAATCTTCCGGCAGAGCTTTGAAATAATCCAGGTCAAACCTCTGTTTCCGTACCGTTGTCACAAGGTCATCCCATAAGGGAGACTGCTGTTTCAAAGCAGTCAGATATGCCTCGCCTTCCCCCCTGCCCTTGCCTGTAATATTCAGGAAGAAGTCTTTGGGAAGTGTCAGTCCTCTTTCCTCTGCAGCCCTGGTCCACCGTTTCATGCTTAACCGTTCCGTATTGAACATTAATCCGTCGCAGTCAAAGAGGACGGCTGTGATTTTTTTTCTGTTTTCCATACCCGCAACAGTATACCACAGAAAAAGAAAAGCCGGCCCGGTTTAGAGGTCGGCTTGCTTGATCAGGAGTTGATTCCCTTGAAGGAATATTCGTCCAGTTCTTCCTTTGCGGAAGCTTTTTTCTTTGCCTTCTGTTTCGGCTTCATATGGGTTCTCACCATTCTCCATACCGTCGGGGCAATGAAGATGGAGGAGAAGGTTCCGGCAATCAGACCGATGAACATCGCGAAGATGAAGGTGAAGATTGCACGGGAGCCGATGGCCAGAAGCACGATGACAGGAAGGATTGTTGTGATGGAGGAATAAATAGACATCTTGATCGTCGCATCCAGGGATTCGTTGATCACTTTGTCGTAGTCTTCCTTCTTCATCGTTCCTGTGCGTCCTGCCATATTCTCGCGGACTCTGTCGAAGACGACGATGGAGTTATTGATGGAATAACCGATAATCGTCAGGAGCACGGAGATCAGCTCGATATTCACTTCGAAACGGCAGATGCAGAAGGCAGCCAGCACGATGACCACGTCGTGGACAAGGGCTACGATACAGCCTAATGCATAATCCCATTCATAGCGGAATGTGACATATGCCATCATGGCAATCCATGCGACGATTGTCAGAATCACCGCATTGCGGACAAGGTCACGGCCTACAACAGGCGTTACCACGTTGTCACCCGGCTCAATGCCGTACTTCTCAACGAAGGCTGACTTTATTGCGGACAGGTCGTCGGAGCTCAGAGCTTCTTTTGTTGTGGCATAGACTGCATTGTCGCCAGCCGCCTGATAGGAGAAGTCTGTGTATCCAAGAGCTTCTAAGGTCTCTTCCACTTCGTCTGTTGTGATCGTCTCTTCGGATGTGACTGTCAGCTTCGTACCGGAAGCGAAGTCAATACCCAGGTTCATGAATCCCTTTCCGCCTGCCAGATTGACGAATCCGAGCACCAGAGCCAGTGCGATGACGGCAATGCTTGTCTTGATCAGAATGTGGGACTTGCCTGCATAATCGAACTGCTTTGTGCCGGTGTAGAACTGGGACTGTCCCCTGGCAACATCAGGAATCTGGTCTCTGGAGACATGGAACCATTCCGGCTTGTCATCCGCGACGCCGGAGTTTACAACCAGGTTCAGCAGGAATCTGGAGAATGCTACGTTTAAGAGCAGTGTCATTACAACGGTGATAATCAGCATTGTCGCAAATCCCTTGACTGCGCCATTGCCCCAGATGTACATGATCAGAGCTGCAATGAGCGTTGTGAACTGTGCATCGAAGATGGCGGAGAAGGAAACCTGCTGGCCTTCTGCCACGGCAGCGCGTACGCTTCTGCCCTTATAGAGTTCCTGACGGATTCTTTCGTAGCAGATGATGTTGGCGTCTACTGTCATACCGACACCAAGCACCAGAGCGCCGATGCCGCTGAGTGTGAAGACGGCGCCCATCAGGGAATAGAGTCCGAATACCGCCCACAGGTAGAACACCAGCATGATTGCGGCGATGATACCCGGCAGTCTGTACATGTAAATCATGAACAGTGCAACAAGCACGATACCGATGGCACCGGCCAGTGCAGTGGAAGTCAGAGCGTCCTGACCATAGGAAGCGGAAACCACGTTGGAGGAGATTTCCGTCATCTTCACAGGCAGCGAACCGGAGTTGATCAGGTTTGCCAGAGTCCTCGCCTCAGCTTCGGTGAAGTTTCCTGAGATAATGCAGTCGCCGTCAATGGCTGAGTTGACGGATGCGGCGGAGATGTACTTTGCTTCTTCTCCTGCTGCAGCCTTCGCGGCTTCCTCCGCATAGGAGTCGCCTTCTTCCCAGTCAAGCCAGATGACGAGAAGGTTCTCGCCGCTGTCCTTGGCTGCGACTTCGCTTGTCATTTTATAAAATGCGTCCGCATCCGCGATCTTCAGGGAGACCACAGGCAGACCATCCTGGTAGGCAAGGCTTGCGCCGCCTTCTTCCAGAATGCTGGAATCTGCCAGCTCATTGTCATCCACATCGCGGAACGTGAGGTTTGCGGTGGTACCCAGCATCTCACGTGCTGTTTCCGGATCTTCCACACCCGCCAGCTGTACGCGGATGCGGTTGTCTCCCTCCACCGTAATAACCGGTTCACTGACGCCGAGAACGTTAATACGCTTGGAGATGGAGTTTGTAACAACGGTCATATTCACTTCGCTGTCACTGCCGTCAAGGGGTGAAACCTCATAGAGGATTTCGAAGCCGCCCTGCAGGTCCAGGCCGAGGTTCAGATTGTTTTTAATCGTATTGAATGTCGCCGCTACCAGCACTGCCAGTGCAGCGACTACGACAAAGAACAGACCGAGACCGCCTTTTTTCTTCTGTGTTTTTGCCATAAAGTTCAGTTCCCTCCTATTACATCGGAATATTCTTCCAGACTGCTCTTCTTGCCGTCCACCAGTGCTTTTCTGGAAAGAAACCGCACAAGGTCATCTGCAGTAACCGAAAGAATATCATCAGCCGCCTGATGTAACGATTTCGGGCAGCCGTTCTTCCAAAGACTTTCTTTCAGATAGTCTTCGAGATTTTCATAGCTCAGTGAAGGCAGTGCTTCACGCTGCAGCTTCTGCATCTTCAATACCATCATCAGCTGGCAGAGCGTGTTGTCTGCGTCAAATACTTCTGTCTGCATGCCTTCCTCCTGACAATTTAAGTATTATAGCAAAAAAAACCAGACAGAGAACGATGACTTTCAAAAAAAGAATGACCAGCTTCTGCCAGTCATTCTCCTTCCCCAATATACGCCGGACGGATTACCTGTCCGAGTCACTCCGCAATTTAAGAATTTAAGCCGATGAGCAGGCCGATCGCCGCAAGGACCGCCTCCACCAGCCAGAACATGCGCACCACATTCACTTCATTCATGCCCTTGATGCGGAAGGCATAATGGATGGGCGTGTAAACAAACACCCGCTTGTGCACCGTACGCACAGAGATCTGCTGGATCAGCACGCATACGGTTTCGATGACGAAGATACCGCCGATAAAGATCAGCGCCAGCTCCCTCTTTGTCACCATGGCCATTG
>Ga0065709_1029797_pt1 | contig 12286 bp, 8 predicted proteins | sample Hoacrofraction14_2_FD_59096 | JGI IMG/M metagenome (GOLD analysis project Ga0065709, IMG submission 59096) | Hoatzin crop microbial communities from Cojedes, Venezuela, sample from fiber fraction 14 v1 | ecosystem: Host-associated > Birds > Digestive system > Esophagus > Crop | place: Venezuela... | reverse complement strand
TTTGAGTCGCTTCGCTGTTTGAGGTTTGAGGTTTGAGTCGCTTCGCTGTTTGAGGTTTTGATAAGATTGGCTGCACTCGGCAGATTACAAGCAAGTTTGTTCTGCACTCGTTTGCACAATCTTTGAGGTTTAGGCTCGCGCCATTGGGCGTTTTATATTCTATCTGTTAGTGAAATGTTATTTGTATTGTGTCAGCTGTTGGCGAACAATTGGTTTAGGAATATTGCGAGTATGCATACGGGACAGACGAATCTGACGCAGAATAGCCATACTGCAAATAGGCTGCCTCGCAACGTGCCCCAATTGGTGAATTCGTCGCGTAAGATTTGTTTTGGAACAAACCAACCCATGAAAAGACATGTGAGAAAACCGCCTAAAGGAAGGAGTATCTGTCCGGTGATGAAATCGAACCAATCGAATATTGACTTTCCGAATATGTGCAGCCATTCGTGGTTGCCTAATGACAACGAACAGAAAGCACCAAGAAAGCATGTGAGAGCTGTAACGATGGTTGCTCCGCGCTTGCGACTGATGTGCAGTTCTTCGAAGAAAAAGGCTGTGCTTACCTCATGTAGTGATATGAGTGAGGTGAGAGCTGCCAATGACAGCAGTGCATAGAACATTATTGCGACCACTACGCCTATGATGGGCATTGCAGAGAATGCCTGATTGAAGACGTTAGGCAAGGTGATGAAGATGAGCGATGGTCCGCTGTCGGGATTGATTCCAACGGAAAAGGCAGCAGGGAATATCATGAGTCCTGCCAGGATGCCTACCATAGTATCTACTACCGACACTTGTACGGCTGTTTTCATGAGATTTGTTTTTCTGCTGAAATAGCTTGCGAATGTTGCGATGGCTCCCATTCCGATACTAAGAGAATAGAACGATTGTCCTAAAGCACCAAGAAAAACCTTGCTATTGAGTTTGGTGAAATCGGGTTTCAGGAGGAAGCTGATTCCTTTGTCAGCATTAGGAAGCATGCACGATGCTATGACGATGATGAGAAGTAAGACGAACAGTGTTGGCATCATGAGTTTTGATGCTTTCTCGATGCCGCTTCTCACGCCCCGAATGATCACAAAGTGTGTCATGAGAAGTATGACGACAGTCCACAGAATTGGTCGGAATGTGGATTGAGAAAATTCTGAAAAATAATTTGCCACGTATGCTGTGTCGCCTTTCAGTTCTCCCATCACTGATGCATAGATATATTGCAGGCACCATCCCGACACTACAGCATAATAGCTTGTGATGAGAAAACCTGTGCCGACGCCCATCAGTCCGATGTATTTCCATGCTGTGCCGCGTGCCATGATGCTGTAGGCGCGTGCCGAATTGGCTGCTCCATGTCTGCCGATGATAAATTCGCTGATCATGCAAGGAATGCCCAAGAGGAAAACACTAAATATATAAATAAGGATGAAGGCAGCACCACCGTTCTCACCCGCCATATATGGGAATCTCCAAATGTTACCAAGTCCGACGGCAGAACCAGCAGTAGCGAGAATTGCTCCTAAAAGACTTCCAAAATTTACTCTTTCTTCTTTCATAACAATCTTTTTTTTTCTTTTCAATGCCTTGCATTCGCACCTCCCTAAAAATATAGAATGCAAAGAAAAACTTTATTTTTGGTTGCAAAAGTAAAAAAATAATGTCAAAAAAGAAAGAAATTGGTAGTTTTTTTTAATGAAAGAGGAGAGAGGAGAGAGGAGGGAGGTTTGAGGTTTGAGAGTTGAGGTTTGAGGTTTAAGGTTTGAGAGTTGAGGTTTGAGGTTTGAGGTTTGAGAGTTGAGGTTTAGGCTTGCGCCATTGGACGTTGAACGTTGAACATTGAACGTTAGGCTCGCGCCATTGGAATAGAGAAGATAAAGGGAAGATAAAGAGACATTACTAAAGGTTTATCAAAGAGAAGGGGGAGATTAAAACTGTGGAAAAGTGTGTGGAAAACGATGTGGAAAAGGTGTGGATTTTGCACATGAGGTGAGGTGATAAAGTTGAAAATGTGGAAAAAGAGTGGTTTATTAGAAAAATATTCTTAAGATTTCCACACTTTTTTGCTTGAAAAAAATATAAACTTATTATATTTGCAGTTGTAGAAAGAAATTGTGGAAAACATCTACATCTTGCTGAAAGTCAAAGAGAAGATATTAATGGCGAGTGTGGAAAAACGGATTTGAGACGTTGATAATGGAAAAACAAAATATTTTTTTGAGTTTTTATCAACATTTCAACAGTACATCATCCTACACATTTTCTTTTTTAAAATTAAAAATAAAAGAAATAAAATAATAATGTTATGTTGATAAAAGACGAATGGAAACAGCAGGGTTTCATCGATGAAAAGGTTGATGATACAGTGGATTTGAAGAAAGAGATACGCCGTCTATGCAAAGAGAAAGATGCCATTATACTGGCTCACTACTACACGATAGGCGACATACAAGACGTTGCCGACTTCGTTGGCGACTCATTGGCATTGGCGCAAAAGGCTGCCAATACGGAAGCGAAGATGATGGTTATGTGTGGCGTGCATTTCATGGCAGAGACGTGTAAGTTGCTGTCGCCCGATAAGAAAGTGATTGTTCCCGACGTTAATGCTGGCTGTTCGCTTGCCGACTCTTGTAAAGCCGATGATCTGAAGGCGTTTCGCGATGAGCATCCTGGATATGAGGTGATAAGCTATGTAAACACAACGGCTGCCGTGAAAGCATTGACCGACGTTGTTGTTACGAGTGGTAATGCTAAAAAGATTGTTGATCAACTGCCTAAAGATGCGAAGCTGATCTTCGGTCCCGACTATAATCTGGGATCGTACATCAACAGTGTAACAGGTAGAGATATGCTGTTGTGGAACGGCGGCTGTCATGTTCATGAGCGTTTCTCGGTGGAAGGTATTGCTGAACTGAAGAAGCTGCATCCCGATGCAGTGGTTATGGCACATTTGGAATGTAAAGGACCAGTGTTGTCGGCAGCAGATGTTGTTGGTTCTACAGCCGTAATGTTGCGTTATGCTCAGGAACACGATGAGGTGAAAGAGTTTATCGTTGCCACAGAGGCAGGCATATTGCACGAGATGCAGCGCACGTGTCCTGACAAGATGTTCTTTCCTGTTCCGCCAGAGGTAACAGAAGGTGGTGTGGCTTGTTCGTGCAATGAATGTCAATATATGAAGATGAACACATTGCAGAAACTCTACAACGCTCTGAAATATGAATGGCCAGAAGTGGATGTTGACGAAACGATTGCCGCTGATGCTGTGAAACCAATTCACAGGATGTTGGAGATGAGCCGATAAGGAGTTATTTTTTTGAAAAAAGAAGATGATAGACAAAGTGAGTGAAAAGAAAATAGAACTGATATCGCAACAGCTGAAGACAATAGCTGATAGATACAGTCAGAGCCTTCCCGAAGGAGCCATTAAGCAGCAGTTGAACCGTTTGAGCCGACGTTCGCTGGAATATCGCAACGGTTCATTCATAATGTTGGTTGTAGGTCCGGTGAAGTCGGGCAAGTCAACGCTTGTGAATCTGTTGGCGCATCGTTTTGTCAGTCCTACGGATAAGCTGGAATGTACGGTCAGACCATCGCTTATCTCGAATGTAGATAACGAGGAAGATTGCCGTATCGTGGTTTATAAATCGTTGTCGGATAACAGAAAAGCTGACGATCTGGACTTGATAATCGACAAGTTGCGCGGCATCATTCAAGACGAAAGCGAGATATCGCAATATCTTGTGAAGGACGAATATGCTCTCACTCGCGAGAATATCAATTCGGTAATTGCTCCATCATACAACAAAAGCGACCGAACAATAATCACTTCGATAACAACAACGGGGAGTAGATTGTTAAAGAGGAGAGAGGAGAAGGGTACTTTTAAAGAGGAGAGAGGAGAGAGGAGAGAGGAGAGAGAATACCAAAGGCTTCTCAAAGGGGAGAGAGGAGAGAGGAGAGAGGAGAGAGAATACCAAAGGCTTCTCAAAGAGGAGAGAGGAGAGAGGAGAGAGAAGAGAGAATACCTGGAAGGGAGTAACCCACCCCTAACCCCTCCCCAAGGGAGGGGGATGCAAACTAACTATGAGCCTTCTGGTTCTCCCCTCCCTTTGAGAGGGGGCGGGGGTAGGTTTGAAGGGTCTGGGTTAGGCTCCATTTTCATCGCCGACATGCCTGGCTTTGATGGTAATCAGACAAATATCAGTGATCCGCTATACGACGCAATAAGTAAACGAGTTGACTTGATATTGTTTGTGCACAGTTCGGTATCTGCATTCAACGTAACTTCGAATGAGTATCTTACGAAACTGCACGAATACAATGGGTCAGTGCCTGTCTATCTGATACACAATGTTTTCGACACTTCTTACTGGCGCAAAGATAATGACAGAAAGGCAGATATTGAGCGACAAAAGGAAAAGGAATACGAAGAAATAAAAAACAAAGGATTCAATATTGAGCACGATTTCACAAGTTGCATCAATCTGGGAATGGTGACTGACTATGTGAATGGTAGCGGAAACTATCGCGAGGAATATGCGTCGTTGCTGGCAGAAGAGACAAAACACTTCGAGGAAGTGGAAGAAAAGTTGTATAATAAGATAACAACCAACATTAGTGATCTTCGACTTCAACGCTGTTTGGAACGAACATCTACGCTCAGAGACCAACTTTTGCGGCTCATCGACGAACAAGAAGTGGCGCTGAAAGCAAAGAAGGCAGATAGAGATGTAGTGGAAGAATATGTGCGTCGCATGGATACAGAACTAAGTCTGACGGGTAGTGACTGCGATGAGATAATAGGTGCTGTGGAATCGTCGGCAAATCGTTCGCTTTTCAAATCCGCAGCAAAGAGCATGGTGAATAATTCGATGTCAACAAACGATTGTATCGAGTTTTTGCAAGACAAAGTGCTGAAACCTTTCCTTGCCGATGTTGACGAAAAACTGACATTGAACATTCATTCACGTTTCGTACAAAAGGAAGCCGATTACACGAGAAGAATAAACGAAATGGTGAAAGCGCGCATAAAAAGTGCAGATATCATACGCACAGAAGCACATACTGGCGACGGATTCAGCGAAGAAGACATAAAAAAATTTATGAAACACTCGCTCTTCGACTACATTACCGATCTTCTCAATATGTCGCATAAACCAGAATCGGTGCGACGTTACATCTCAAATATAGAGAATTATTTTTATGGAGACAAGGAAAATCCGTCAGCTTTCCAGCTTCGCAGTTTGTTGAAACGCGAGATAAAACGCATGGAAGATATCTATTTGCGACAAATACGCAATCAGTATCTCAGTCAGATGACAGACATCATTACGGATAATGATGCCGATTCGCTCGCTACGCTTGAAAAGTTGGATAAGGAATTGAAAGATATAATTATATAATAAGGTGTATCTCAAATTATGAAAAGAAATCTTTTTATCATTGCTTCTATTTTTATTGGAACGATCATAATTCTGTTAGCAGGAAATATCATCACCATAGGAGACAAAATCTATGAAATGACGAAGCTGAAAGAGTTGGAATACGCTTTCTATGCAGTTATTGTGATAGCATTTTTGTCGATCATCATTGTTCCGCTTGTGAGATTGCACAAGACGCCCACTTTTCCTCGCCTTTCCATTGACGAATATAGTGGCGACGATGAACAAACGAGAAAAAAACTGCGATCGTTTGCCAATAAGCTGCAAAACAATCTCTATTATCTCCCAGCCGAAGAGCGCGACGATCATAAGAAAAAGTTTGCCTACGAACTGGAACATTTCTACGACACTGCCGAGCTGAAAGAGATTGTGCAAAAGGAGATTGATGCGAGATATAAAATGATAAAGTCGCATATTCACGAATGGTCGAAGACTGTTTTCATGATAACTGCCGTTTGCCAAAGTGGAAAGATTGATGCACTCACGTCGATGGTAATCAATTTCCGCATGATAGGAGATCTGATAAGATGTTCTGGATTCCGCCCAACAAATAAACAACTGTTCAGACAATATGGGCGAATTCTTGCCACATCACTTTTCAGTTATTACATTCAAGGCGCTCTGACTGGCATGGACGATCTGACTATCGCCCTCGACAGTGGCGGTGATGCTATGGCAGACGCTGTGGATGCAAACATAGATGGCGTGTCAGAAGCAGGTTTTTTGGGATCGCTTCACAATCTGAAGATAGCAGGAATTATTCCAGCTTCTATCATTGATGGAACATTAAATACACTTCTCACGTTGCGCATCGGATATGTAACGCTTGAATATCTGAAGAAAGGATCGGAAGCACTTGAAGGCAAGAAAGGCATAAAGGTGCGCCGACAAGCAATGCTTCAATCTGCAAAGGCAATGGTTGAGATAAGCAAAGACTCTACTATTCAGGGTTCGAAGATGATAAGCGACAAGATAACTGAACTGCTGTCGGGCAAAAAAGCTGAAAAAACGGCAGCTCAGTCGGAATGAAATGAAGAAAAGAAATAATAAATAACTAAAAAACGATCTACACAAATGAAACAAAACAACCGAAAAAAGTTGCGCGGCATTATTCCACCATTGGTGACACCGCTCATTGATAACAACACACTCGATGTTGAAAGTTTTGAACGACTTATCGAACATCTCATTGCAGGAGGCGTGAATGGTCTCTTCGTACTTGGCACAACAGGCGAAGAACAAAGTCTTAGTTATGAAATGCGAAAGCAGGTAATTCGCGAAGCAAGCCGACTGAATCACGGTCGTCTGCCACTGCTTGTATGCATCAGCGACACGTCAATCGTTGAGAGCATCAATCTGTCTCGCGTGGCAGAATCGTGTGGTGCCGATGCTGTTGTGTCAGCTCCGCCTTATTATGCTGCGGCTGGTCAGCCTGAATTGATAGAGTTTTATGACGAACTCGTTGATAATCTCCCATTGCCACTTTATCTCTACAACATGCCAAGTCATGTGAAAGTTAGTTTCGATCCGCAGACAATTCGTCGTATAGCAGATAATGAAAAGGTGGCAGGAATAAAGGATTCTTCAGGCAATGCAGTTTATTTTCAGAGCGTTATGTATGCCATGCGCGACCGAAAAGACGACTTTTCGTTTCTCGTAGGACCAGAAGAAATAACTGGCGAACTGGTCATTCTCGGCGCCGATGGTGGCGTTAGTGGTGGCGCAAATATGTTTCCTAAACTTTATGTAGATATGTTTCGCGCTGCCGATAGTGGCAATCTTCAGGAACTTCGTCGCTTGCAGGCAATAATAATGCAGATCAGTCAGACCATTTATACAGTGGGCAGACACAGTTCGAGCTATCTGAAAGGTTTGAAATGTGCACTTTCTCTGCTTGGTGTTATCAACGACGATTTTCTTGCTTCGCCTTTCAACAAGTTCCAAACTCCTGAAAGAGAGAAAATAAAAGCGGCGTTGGAACAACTGAATATCAAATAAGAAAAAGTTTCTGAGAAAATGAAAATGCGCAGCGTCGCGCCTTATATATATAATAGGTGTTGCGCATTTTCATCATTCTTTATTTATTATCCTTAACTAAAAATTCTATGAACCTAATAGATCTTATTGTCTTTGCCGTATTCACAATTGGCGTGGTGCTGTTTGGTTGCAGCTTTTTCAAGAAAGGAACATCAGCCGAAGAATTCACAAATGCTGGACACAGTTTGCCTGGTTGGCTTGTGGGAATGTCTATTTTTGCTACTTATGTGAGCAGCATTTCCTACATCGGTTATCCTGGAAAAGCCTTTGCCAGCAATTGGAATGCGTTTGTTTTCAGTCTTTCAATACCCATTGCATCTTATTTTGCAGCAAAATATTTTGTGCCGTTTTATCGCAAGAGCGGCAGCATTTCGGCATATTCTTTCTTGGAAAATAAGTTTGGCACATGGGCAAGACTGTATGCTTCGGCATGTTATCTCCTTACACAGATTGCGCGAATGGGCTCAATTCTCTATCTTCTTGCCGTGCCAATGTATATTCTGATGGGTTGGAATATTCATGTTGTCATTGTCCTTACTTGCTTTGCCATAATAGTTTATTCTATGCTTGGAGGCATAAAAGCCGTTGTTTGGACTGACGCAATACAAGGATTCATCCTCATTGGCGGTGCAATATTGAGTCTTTTAATTCTTCTTTTCTCAATGCCCGAAGGACCGATGCAGGCGTTCGACCTTGCCGTTAATTCGCCACAAGGCAATAAGTTCTCACTGGGTTCGTTCGGAACCGATCTCACTACTTCAACGTTTTGGGTGTGTCTTATCTATGGAATTTTTATAAATCTCCAAAACTACGGCATCGATCAAAACTATGTTCAGCGTTATCACACTGCAAAGACAATGAAAGATGCAAAGTTCTCTGCTCTCTTTGGCGGTTATCTTTTCATCCCGGTGTCAGCGCTTTTCTTTCTCATCGGAACGGCTCTCTATAGTTATTACACAGCCAATCCGGGTCTTTTACCTGACGAAATAGCGCAAAAGCCTGACTATGTGTTCCCTTATTTCATTGTACATGGACTGCCAGTAGGACTTCGTGGATTGCTCATCGCGTCAATCTTTGCGGCTGGAATGAGCACTGTTGCAACAAGCATTACGAGTAGTTCCACAATCATTTTGACCGACTATTACAAACGTTTCAAGCGTAACACAACAGATCGACAGAACGTTCGCGTTTTGCAATGGTCGAGTTTCATCGTGGGCATAATTGGAATCTTCGTGGCAATTGCCATGCTGAGTGTTGAAAGCATCATCGATGCGTGGTGGAAACTGTCGTCAATCTTCAGCGGTGGTATGCTCGGTTTGTTTCTTCTTGGCTACGCATCGCGCAAAGTTGGAAAACGCGAAGCATTGATAGGCGTCATCGTTGGCGTGGCAATCATTGCGTGGATTTCGCTTGCTGAACCGCTCAACTTGCCAGGACCGCATCTGCATGAGTATCTTGCAATCGTACTTGGAACGGCATCAATCTTCATAACTGGATTCCTTTTGGGTGTGCTTTTCGGAAAGAAAAACGCCTGAGTAAGAAAGTTTCTTTCAGTAAGTGTGTTTCTTTTGGAAATAAAGTAGTATCTTTGCATTCACAAAATCAAAGGTAACTGTTTATGAATTCAAAAGACATCAATATCGAATATTTCACATGTCCCATCCGACAGGTGATAAGTAAGTTCGGCGATAAGTGGTCATTGCTTGTGCTTTATCATCTGCATCAGAGTGAGACTGGCGTGCTGCGTTTCAGTGAATTGCATCGTCAGATGAGCGATTGTTCGCAGAAAATGCTGTCGCAGACACTAAAGAATCTTGAGAAAAACAATCTCATTATAAGGAAAATTTATCCTGTTGTGCCGCCGAAAGTGGAATATTCGCTTAGCGAAGTGGGCATTTCTCTCATGCCAAGCATTGAAGGTCTCGTGAAGTGGGCGACAGAAAATTTTGCTAAAGTGGTGAAAACGGAATAGGAGAATAGCAATGCAGAACTTAGAGAAACGAACCATTCCGGTTGTTGGAATGATGTGTGCAGCTTGTTCAGCCAATGTAGAAAGAAAACTGAATGATATAAAAGGCATCAGTCAGGCTTCGGTATCGTTGCCAGGCAGATCGGCATTAGTGGAATACGATCCTGCCGTTGTCTCGCTAAAAGAGATTAAAGATCAAGTGGCGAGCATCGGTTACGACATGATAATTGATGAAGAAACAAGCGTTGATGTCATAGAGCAAAACTCACTTCGAGTGCTTAAGCGGCGCGTCATTCTGTCGTGGTTGCTTGCCATTTTGTGTATGTCTATTTCAATGGGTTGGATAAAGATTGGCTCACGCGACATAACCAATCAGACGTTGCTCATCATAGCATTGATAAATATCATCTATTGCGGACGTCAGTTTTTCAGTTCCGCATGGAAACAACTGCTGCATCGGTCGGCAAATATGGACACTCTCGTTGCAATGTCAACGGCAATTTCTTTCCTTTTCAGTGTTTTCAATACGTTCTGGGGCGACCAGTTCTGGGGCGCACGTGGCATGGAATGGCACACTTATTTCGATGCATCAGTGATGATAATCACGTTTGTCTTGACAGGACGTCTATTGGAAGAACGGGCGAAAAACACCACTGCTTCGGCTATTAAGTCGCTGATGGGTCTCGCTCCAAAGACAGCTCATCTCGTTGAAGGTGGCAAAACCACCGATGTTCCCATCGCAACTCTTCAGAAAGGCGACATCATCGAGGTGCGACAAGGCGAAAAAATTCCCGTTGATGGGGTGGTGTTTGTTACGAAAGAGGAAAGAGGAGAGAGGAGAGAGGAGGGAGAATACCTGAAAGAGGAGAGAGAAGAAAGAATCGAAAATAGAGAAGAAAGAATAGAGAATAGAGAAAATTTCAATGGCGTTAGCCCTAACGTTCAACGTTCAACGTTCAATGTTCAACGTACAACGTTCAACGTACAACGTTCAACGTTCATCGATGAGTCCATGATAACTGGCGAACCTATTGCCGTAAGAAAGCAGGAAGGCGATAAGGTTTTTGCAGGAACAATAGTGAAAGAAGGACTATTGCATATCAAAGCGCGTGAGGTGGGGCAAAAAACTATGCTCGCCAACATAATAAGAACGGTGCAAGAAGCGCAAGGATCGAAAGCACCTGTGCAGAGAATTGTAGATAAAGTGGCGCTAATCTTCGTGCCAACAGTGCTCATTCTCTCGCTTCTAACCTTCGTTTTGTGGCTTGTCATTGGTGGTTCGTCGCAACTTCCGCGCGCAATACTTTCTGCTGTCAGCGTACTTGTCATTGCTTGTCCGTGCGCATTGGGTCTTGCCACGCCGACAGCTCTAATGGTTGGCATCGGAAAAGCGGCAAAGAAAAACATTCTTATCAAAGACGCAACGGCAATAGAACAGCTACGAAAAGTTAGCAGAATGGTAATTGATAAGACGGGAACGCTGACTATTCCAAACGAAAATATTGATCTGAAAACGGCTTCTCAGCTTGCACCAAACGAGAAGGAAACGCTAAAACCGCATGCTCGCGAGGCAATCGCACAACTGAATGACATGGGCGTTGAGGTGTTTATGATGAGTGGCGACAACGAAAAGGCTGCAAAATATTGGGCTGATCAGGCAGGAATAAAGCATTTCCGAAGCAATGTATTGCCGCAGGACAAGGAAGATTTGGTCAGATCATTGCAAAATGAAGGCAACAAAGTGGCAATGGTTGGAGACGGAATAAACGACACTCAAGCTCTTGCTGCCGCCGATGTCAGCATTGCAATGGGAAAAGGCACTGATATTGCAATGGATGTTGCGCAAGTAACGCTCATGTCGTCAGACCTAAGACGTATTCCTGAAGCAATAAAACTATCCAAACGGACAGTGGCAATGATACGTCAAAACCTCTTTTGGGCATTCATCTACAACATCATCTGCATTCCTCTTGCCGCAGGAATTCTCTGTCTCTTCGGTATATCATGGCAGATAACGCCAATGTGGGCAAGCGCTCTCATGGCTTTTTCCAGCGTAAGTGTTGTGCTGAATAGCCTGAGATTGAATTACGAATGTTGAAGAACCTAACCCCGACCCTTCCCCAAGGGAAGGGAGTAGTGGCATGGAAAGGATAAGATGAAAGGGAGATAAAGGGAAGATAAAGGGACATTACCAAAATCTTCGCAAGTATTTCGTCTTGTAATAAGTTAATATAAAGTATATAGTAACTCAGCTGCTGACGAGTTGTTGAACTTGCGAAAAAAGCAGCAAACATTAAGAAACGGAGTAAACAATCCCGAAACAAGTGAGTAAAAATGCGCTGCTGAAAGCAGCTAACATCAATAACCCGAGGTAAGCATAGCGCAACCTCGGGAATATAGATAGTATGAGAAAAAGCTGCTGAAAGCAGCTAACCCTGGGATAGAATAGTAATCAATAATACTTATCATTCCATTTCACTTCTCCCTTCCCTTGGGGAAGGGTCGGGGTTAGGTTTTAAATTTATTAAAATAAATTTTGAATTTTCACTCCTTTGCATTATCTTTGTAGCGAAAAACAAAAAAAGTAAGACGATATGAAAAAAGTAAGACTGTTTATCATCATGATGATCACCGTCTTGGTGGCATCTTCTTGCGGAACAACGCGCACCGTTCCTATCACAGGACGCAAACAAAACCTTATGGTTTCTGACGAACAAGTGCTCAGCTTAAGCAATCAAGAGTATTCGAAATACATGCAGAGCGCTAAAAAATCTACCAACTCTGCCAATACTGCAATGGTGCAACGAGTAGGAAAGAAATTAGCACAAGCCGTTACTAATTA
>Ga0065709_1029796_pt1 | contig 12290 bp, 9 predicted proteins | sample Hoacrofraction14_2_FD_59096 | JGI IMG/M metagenome (GOLD analysis project Ga0065709, IMG submission 59096) | Hoatzin crop microbial communities from Cojedes, Venezuela, sample from fiber fraction 14 v1 | ecosystem: Host-associated > Birds > Digestive system > Esophagus > Crop | place: Venezuela... | reverse complement strand
AGATTCTGGTTTCATCGAACATCACAAGTGATTCCAAGATCATGTACTTCAGAAACGTTGTGGACAGAGTGCAGAAGATCATGCCGTATCTGTCGTATGAGTCGGATCCTTATATGACAATCGTCGACGGCAAGCTCTACTGGGTTCTCGACGCATACACAACCAGCTCGAACTATCCTTATTCCGAGCCTTATTCGGATGAGGTCAACTCGACGAACTATATCAGAAACTCGATCAAGGTTATCGTGAACGCATATGACGGCTCGACCAACTTCTACATCGTTGACGAGACCGATCCGATTGCAATGACATATCAGAAGATTTATCCGAAACTCTTCAAGTCGTATGACGAGATGTCTGATGAGATGAAGACGCACCTGAGATATCCGAACACTCTGTTCAAGATTCAGGCTCAGGTTTACTGCAAGTATCACATGAACGAAGTCAAGGTCTTCTATCAGAAGGAGGACCTCTGGGACATCGCGAACCAGATCTACGGCACCGAGGAAGTCAGCATGGATCCGAGCTACTACGTATTCAATCTGCCTGACACCGAGGAGGGTGCGGAGTTCATCAACATGGTTCCGTTCACGCCGAAGTCAAAGCAGAATATGACGGCGATCATGATGGCCCGTAACGACGGGGACAATTACGGTCAGCTCGTCGTTTACACGATGCCAAAGAACAAGACGATTTACGGACCGATGCAGATCGAGGCGCAGATCGACCAGAACACCGAGATTTCCAAGGAATTCTCGCTGTGGTCGACATCGGGATCCACGTACAAGAGAGGAGATTTGTTCGTAATTCCTATCGGCACCTCGCTCATGTACGTTGAGCCGGTATACCTCGAGGCATCCAACCAGGCCATTCCTGAGGTCAAGAGGGTAATCGTCGCATACCAGGATAAGATCGCTTACGAATCGACCCTCGCCGAAGCACTTGAGAGTCTCTTCGGCGGTGAGTACACCAAGAACGAGATAGAGAGCGTGGGCGAGTCAGATGAAGAAACGGGCGATAGCGGAGGTGAGACGCAGCTCGGCACCAGGGAGCTGATCCAGAAGGCTCAGGACGCGTATAACGACGCGGTCGAGTCACAGAAAGCAGGCGACTGGGAAGGTTACGGCGACCACCTCAAGGAGCTCGAGGAATACCTGAATGAACTCAGCGAATAAACCTTTCAAATAAATCTTTAAGGAGTTAATATGTTCAAATTTGATATTAACAGAATGCTCTATACACTTACGCCGGATGAGCACGGCGCGGAGACGATCAAAAGCAAGCTCGCGTCGCATCCGGAGGTGAAGTTCGTGTCATTCACCGGTGTTGATATGGGAAACCACAACACCGATGAGAAAATTCCGCTGGCGGAATTCCTGGGGGACATGGAGAACCTCCTGGAAAACGGCGTTCAGACCGACGGATCATCGGTAGCTCTGCCGACGATCGCAGACCTTTCGAACGCGAGGGTGGACATCCTCCCGGACATGGACGTCAACTGGTATGTTGAATACAATTTCGACAACATCGATTACGCGACGGGACTTCCTGTGGGAACTCTGAGAATTCCTTCGTTCCTGCGCCACAACGGCAGCAGGAGAGTGGGTTCGAGAAGATACCTCAAGGTTTCGACAGACCTTTTCAAGAAGGAACTCCTGAATGCGCTGCGGGAGAATCCTTACGTATTTGATTACATCGGCGGCGTAAACAGCGCGGATGAAATCGATGAGCTGCTGCTCACCAATGCGACCGAGCTCGAGTTCTGGGTCAAGACGCCTGATGACAAGGCGGACAGAGACCAGCTCTCGATTGCCCAGGAGCTGAAGGAGCAGTACTGGAAGAGAGTAACGGGACCTGTTGCGACCGCTATGGAGCAGACGCTCGAGATTTTAGACTGCTACGGTTTCGGTGTTGAGATGGGCCACAAGGAGGTCGGCGGCGTCAAAGCCAAGATGGGCAACACCGGCTCGTTTGACCACATCATGGAACAGCTCGAAATCGACTGGAAGTATGCAGGCCCTATGCAGGCTGCGGACAATGAGAGCCAGGTCAAGGACATCGTAAGAGACGTGTTCAGAATGAACAACCTCGACGTTACCTTCCTTGCGAAGCCGATGCACGGCGTTGCGGGATCCGGCGAACACACTCACTTCGGCGTCGCGGCGAGACTCAAAGACGGCAGCTTCGTCAATTTATTCGAGCCTGTCGACAGACAAAAGGCGTTCATGAGCCCTGTGGGCTACGGAGCGCTGATGGGACTGCTGAAGCATTACAATATTCTGTATCCTATCGTTGCCTCGACGCATGATGCGTTCCAGAGACTCAAGCCGGGATTTGAGGCGCCGGTCTGTACGGTAACATCGCTCGGCAAGGATTACCTGACGCCTTCGCGTAACAGAACCGTACTGGTCGGACTCGTAAGAGACTTAAAGAGCCCTAAAGCGACGAGGTTCGAGCTGAGATCGCCGAATCCTCATACCAACACGTATCTGATTATCGGAGCGGCTTATCTTACGATGCTCGACGGAATAAAGGCAGCGCTCGCAGCGGGCAAGACACCGGACGACCTCGAGGCTTCGATCAGCAAGAAGTACGGAGAGAAGGATTTCTATCTCGAGCAGAATAGAGAGTACCGCTCGGAGCAGAATATCTACACGGACTACACGCCTGAGGAGCGCGAGAAACTCTTCGACAGGGCACCTTCCAATGTCTGGGAAGCATTCCTCTCATGGGGAGACGACCCGGACAAGACGGAGAATACCGATATAATCACGGGAGGCGACGAAGTTTCGCAGATGATTCTGAGATCATTCCGTGCTCAGATGATTCTCAAGTGGTCGATGGAGTATCACGAGAGGTACATCCAGAACACGATGGAAATCCTGAGGAGCTGCGTCAAAATGCATAACGACGGCGAGAACCGTTACGACGACGAGAACTGGTCAAGGGTGCGTGAGCTCAGGGAGACAATCGGTCACGAGGAAGTCGGCAGGGATTCTCTGCTGATGCAGGCACGCAAAGCCATAGAGGAAAAGGATTACGGCAGGCTCAGCGAACTCGAGCTTAAGATTGAGGACATGATTGCCGAGCTGAGAGAAGCGTACGGAAAATACAGAAGGAATATATTTTAATGCTCAAGGGCAAATTCATAAAATTTAAGAGGCGGGAAAATGCTTGATATTAAGAGGATAAGAGAGAATTTTGAACAGGTAAAGGCTGATGTCGAGAGAAGAGGCAAAGGTGATTTCGGTATCGACAAGGTAAAGGAACTCGATGTTAAGAGGCGTGAGATGCTCGCTGAGGTCGAGGCGCTCAAGAACAAGCAGAACGTAACATCGAGAGAGGTTCCGAAACTCAAGAAAGAGGGTAAGGACACTACCGAGCTGTTTGCCGAAATGAAGCAGCTTTCGAACAAAATCAAGGAACTCGACGCGGAAGTCGGCGAGGTTGAGACCGAACTCAGAAACACTCTCCTCGGAATTCCAAACACGCCGTACAAAGACGTTCAGTACGGAGAGGACGACAGCGCGAACGTTGAACTTCGCAAGGTCGGAACGCCGAGAGAGTTCGATTTTGAGGCAAAGGCGCACTGGGACATAGGCGAGGGACTCGACATACTCGACTTCGAAAGAGCCGCGAAGCTGTCGGGAACGCGCTTTACCGTATACAAGGGCAAGGGTGCGAGACTCGAAAGAGCTGTTATCAATTTTATGCTCGACCTGCACACGGAGGAACAGGGATACACCGAGATCCTGCCGCCTTTCATGGTCAACAGGGATGCGATGACGGGAACCGGCCAGCTGCCGAAGTTCGAGGACGATATGTTCTACGTTCCGGCCAAGGACTTCTTCCTGATTCCGACCGCCGAGGTACCGGTTACAAACCTGCGAGCTCAGGAGATTATCCCGGGCACCGAGATGCCGATTTACTACACGGCTTACACACCTTGCTTCCGCAAGGAGGCGGGCTCGGCCGGAAGAGACACCAGGGGATTAATCCGCCAGCACCAGTTCAATAAGGTTGAGATGGTCAAATTCGTTGCACCTGAGACATCATATGACGAGCTCGAGAAGCTGACGAACGATGCGGAGGAAGTTCTCAAGAGACTCGGAATTCCGTACAGGGTCGTAAGGCTCTCGAGCGGCGACCTCGGATTCAGTTCGGCGATGACATACGACATCGAAGTCTGGATGCCAAGCTACGGCAGATATGTTGAAATTTCAAGCTGTTCAAACTTTGAGGATTTCCAGGCGAGAAGAGCGAACATCAGATTCAGAAGGGACAAAGACTCCAAGCCGGAGTTCGTCCACACGCTTAACGGATCGGGACTTGCAGTCGGCAGAACAGTTGCTGCAATCCTCGAAAACTTCCAGCAGGAAGACGGCAGTGTAGTCGTACCGGAAGCCCTGCGCGGCTACATGGGTGGATTGGAAGTTATTAAGTAGTAAGTAAAGCCGGGACAGCATCTTATCGGAGTGGCTTTCGAGCAGCCGGTGCCAAGCGATTGACGAGCGTAAGCGAAGTCAGAGCGTTGGACCGATGCGTAACTTGTCACAAGGAGGGGCCCACGAAGTGGGAGGAATCCTTATGACATGTGCGAGAACGAGGCGAGAGCCGTACACACCGATAAGGTGATGACCGGCTTAATTTAATAGTAAATGCGAGACGATTATGAAGACGATTGCAGAGTTTCTGGTTGAGAATAAGCGGCGGGATGCTGTGTCATTCCATATGCCCGGCCATAAGGGCCGTTCTGATATTTTTGAGCGGGCGGGATACGGTGAGTTCCTGCGCGGAATGATTTCCGAGGATATTACCGAGATTCCGGGTGCGGATGCGTTGTATTGCCCTGAGACGACGATCAAAGCGGTGATGGACAATTATGCTGAGCTTTACGGGGTGAAGCATACCGAACTTCTCGTGAACGGTTCGAGTGCCGGAGTTATGGCGGCTGTTCTCGCATGTGTGCCGAGAGGAGGGAAACTCATACTCGGCAGAAACTCTCACCATTCTGCATTCAGCGCACTGAGACTCGGCGGAATTAAGCCGGTTTACGTTGCACCGGAAATCAACGGGTTCGGACTGCAGGCTGAGATTTCCCCGGAAACACTTAAGAAGGCATGCAGGGAAAACCCGGACGCTTCGGCGGTTCTGATTACGAGCCCTAACTATTACGGCGCACTTTCTGACATCGGGGAACTTGCGGATATATCACACGACCGCGGGATGCTTCTGATTGTCGACCAGGCGCACGGCGCTCATCTCAAATTCTTTGATGATGCGGCTGATGCGATGAAGAGGGACGGGGAATACGTCAGACGTGCGCGGCACGCGGCGGAAAACCTCGGAGCGGATATAGTAATTAACAGCACGCACAAGACCCTGCTCAGCTTTACGGGCAGCGGAATTCTCAATATATGCAGCGATGACGTAAGTGAAGATGCGGTAGCCGATTATCTCAGGATGCTGCAGACCACGAGTCCGTCGTATCTGCTGATGGGCAGCCTCGATCTGAACGAAAAAATCATGAGAGAGCACGGCCCGGAGATAGTCAGCTCATGGCAGGAAGACCTCGTGTGGTTTTACCGCCATGCTTCAAGAATTCCGGGTGTGACACTCATCGGAGGCTCTGATATGACCGGAGAGGATTTTGCAATGTACCGCGAAAAAGCGGGTATGGATCTTAGCAAAATCAATATCAGCATGGCTAAATACGGCATTACGGGAGACCGCCTGAATGCGGAGCTGAGACACCGCAGCATAATTTCCGAGCTTGTCCATGGTGAGTATGTACTCCTCATGACAGGTGTGGGGAATGCAAGATCCGACTATGAAAAACTTCTTGACGCCGTTCGTGCAATTGCCGACGATTACGGATACGGAGCGGACAGCGCGGAACCGGCTTCGGTGAGAACATTCAACCCTGAGCTTGCTGAGGTTCCGAAGGAGGCGGAGACGATTCCTCTTTACGAGGCGGACGGGCGCGTTGTTTATGATCCGGTCATCATATATCCGCCGGGGTCGCCTATCATATGCCCGGGCGAGGTGATGAACATGGAAGTTATCGGCTATATAGCCGGAGCTCTGAACCGCGGGGAAAAGGTTGCGGGCGTCGACGAGGAAGGCCTTGTGAAGGTCGGCATCGAATTTTAATCTGGCCCGGTCCAATTCGATATGGCGTGCACTAAAGCTGCCTGAGAATAGAGCTTTTAGTACAGAATCAGCACTCCTGCGAGCGTATTTGCGCTAAAATCTGTCGAAATAGTAAAAAATAGTGCCACTTTTCGAGATAAATCGCAAAATTTGGTACTATTTCATTTAAAAACTTATGGATTTAGCGCAAATGCGCCCTTGAAACCCTGATATTGGCACTAAAGCGTCTAAAATACAGAGGTTTTAGACAACATGTGATGACCTCCGGAGGCAACGAACAACTGGCATGCTTTTATGAAGTTCACTGAACTTCTTAGTTGACCGGAACGAAAGGAATCCGCAAACTGTGAGGACTTCTTATGACCGCAGAATATGACCATAGAACATGATCATATGAATATGACCATAAAAGAGCGTTGCAGAACGGGCCACTGATTGAGAAAAAAATAACTCGATTGCATTGCAAATAACACATTTTGGCGGCTTTTTTGTTGCCGAGGAATGTGTTATTTTTGTGAATTTTGGTATATAATGACTTGGTTATAAGGGTAATTACGCCCATGTAAGGAGAAAATTATTGAAAGGAGTTTCTAAAGGGATGAGCCAAAGGAAACATTTGCCAAGCATCCATGTACCTCATCACAAGAACACGGCCGGTTCTGAGACCGTGACGATGCCGGTGCCGGATGTAGTTAAGATCTGCATGTCGCAGAACATTGGCGCTCCTTGCAAACCTCTCGTTGAGAAGGGCGACTACGTCAAAGTAGGACAGAGAATCGGCGATGTCGATGCCTTTGTCAGCGCTCCTATCTTCTCAAGCGTTTCCGGTACGGTTACTGCAATCGAGCAGAGCCGTGGATCGATGGGTGGATTCGAGACACTTGTCGTAATCGAGACCGACAAGAAACAGGAGGTAAGCGAGGAAGTCAAGGTACCTGAGATCAACAGCTTCGATGACTTCGTAAAAGCAGTCAGAGACAGCGGTATGGTAGGTCTCGGCGGAGCGTCCTTCCCGACACACGTCAAACTGAATCCTAAGAATCTTGATGAGTGCAAGTACCTCGTTGTTAACGCAGCGGAGTGCGAGCCGTTCATCACAACGGACAACAGGGAGATGGTTGAGAACGGACAGGACGTCCTCGACGGCATGAAGATGATCATGGAGTATCTCAACCTTGAGAAGGGATACATCGGAATTGAGTCCAACAAACCGGACGCAATTGAGAATCTCAAGAGACTGATTGAGCAGAACGAGATCAAGGATATGGAGATCGTTACTCTGCCGTCCAGCTATCCAAAGGGAGCTGAGCGTGTACTCGTTTACGAGGTTACAGGTCAGACGATGAATGCGGGAGTTCTGCCGGCACAGCTGGGAGTTATCCTCGATAACGTATCGACAGTCGGTCTGCTCGGAGAGTACTTCAAGACAGGAATGCCTATCGTAAGAAGAAGGGTTACCGTTGACGGCGATGCTGTTGCTGAGCCTAAGAACGTGTACTGCCCTATCGGAACACAGATCTCCGACCTCGTTGCATTCTGCGGCGGCTACAAGAAGGAGCCTCGCAAGATCATCATGGGCGGACCTATGATGGGCAGAGCCACCAAGTCCGATGAGTCCGTAACAATGAAGAACACATCGGCAGTACTTTGCTTCAGCCAGGATATGGCAGAGGTTAAGACCGAGACAGCCTGCCTCAACTGCCAGAGATGTCACTCAGCATGTCCGTTCGGACTGATGCCGAGCATCTTCTCGGAGGCATATGAGAACAAGGATCTCGACACACTCAACAGATTCAATGTAATGCAGTGCATGGAATGCGGCAGCTGCTCGTTCATCTGCCCTGCAAGACGTCCGCTGAGCCTGACAAACAAGCTCGCTAAGATGATGGTAAAGGAGGCATCGAAGTAATATGGATAATAAGTTTCATACTAATTTGATAGTATCCTCCGCACCTCATATCGTAACGGACGCGGATACTACAAGGCTGATGGGTAATGTGCTGATCGCACTTATGCCTGCACTTCTCGCCAGCACATACATCTTCGGAGCAAGAGTTCTTCTTCTCTCAATCGTATGCGTGGCAGCAAGCGTGCTGTTTGAGTATCTCTACAATGCACTTACTCACAAGACACAGACAATCGGCGATCTCTCGGCGGCCGTAACCGGTCTCCTGATTGCCTTCAACGTACCTTCGACTTTCCCGCTGTGGCAGGCAATCCTCGGATGTCTGTTCGCAATCGTAGTTGTTAAGCAGCTTTACGGAGGAATCGGAAGGAACTTTGTAAACCCGGCTATCACAGCCAGAATTTTCCTGTTCATCTCGTTCTCGGCTAACATGTCGACATGGCCTCTCACGAGACTGAGCGAGACAACAGACGCAACAACAGGACCTACACCTCTCGGAATCATTTCGGAGGGATCGACAGACGGACTGCCGACACTCACCCAGATGTTCCTCGGATTCCACGGCGGATCCACAGGAGAGGTTTGCGCACTGGCACTGATCATCGGTGGACTTTATCTGATTATCCGCAAGATCATCAGCCCGATTATCCCGTGCGCATTCATCGGTACAGTATTTGTAATCGGAGCCATCGCAGGCGGCGGCCTCAGCTGGGGACTGTTCCACATCCTCGCGGGCGGCGTTATGCTCGGAGCTATCTTCATGGCGACAGACTATGTCACATCGCCTAAGCTCCCGCTCGGACAGCTGATATTCGGTATCGGATGCGGACTCATCACAATGGCAATCAGACTGCTCGGATCGTATCCTGAGGGAGTTTCCTTCTCGATCCTGCTGATGAACATCTGCACACCGCTTATCAACAGACTTTCATACAAGTTCTATCTGAAGGAGGGAGGTAAGAAGGATGGAAAGTAAGAATAACACATTCAAGGACTTCATCTCACCTATCCTGGTACTGGTAGTAATTTGTTTCGTAGTTACGTTCCTGCTGGCGTTCACTTACGGCATTACGGCGCCGATCATCGAGGCAAACACCAAGGCTTCGGCGGACGCTTCGAGAACAACTCTGCTGGAAGCAGCCGAGGGTTCATTCGATGAGTACACCGGAGAACTCTACGAGCTCGGCGACGGCAAGAGTGTTGTAACAGAGTGCTACACCGCATCGAACGGCACAGGCATCGTTGTAACAGCCAAGACGAATTCATACGGCGGAGACCTCACTGCGATGATCGGTATCGACAGCGAGGGAGCGATCACCGGCGTTCAGGTAACGGAAGCTTCGGACACACCGGGTGTCGGAACCAAGGCTCAGGCTGAAAGCCACCTGTCCCAGTACACCGGACTGACCGAGCTCACCAGCGATGATGTCAAGAAGGACACCAACGTTGAGGCTGTAACAGGAGCTACTGTTTCGTCCAAGGCTGTTCACAGATGTGTATACTGCGCTATGGAGCAGTTCAAGCTGATGGGAGGTGCTCAGTAATGGAAAAGAAAAGTAAACTGGCCGTTCTGACCAACGGAATTATCAAGGAGAACCCGGTACTGGTACTCCTGATCGGAACATGTCCTACGCTGGCTACATCGTCATCACTGTCCAACGCTCTCGGTATGGGTGTTGCGGCAACGTTCGTACTTATCTGCTCGAACATCGTTATCTCGATGCTGCGTAAGGTTATTCCGGACAAAGTCAGAATCCCTTGCTACATCGTAGTTATCGCGGGATTCGTAACAATCGTGCAGTTCGTAATGCAGGCTTATACACCGGCACTTAATAAGTCGCTTGGAGTATTCATCCCGCTGATCGTAGTAAACTGCATCATCCTCGGAAGAGCCGAGGCATTTGCTAACAAGAACTCGGTAGTCGACTCCGCAATGGACGGTATCGGCATGGGAATCGGATTCACCCTTGCACTCGCTTGCATGGGAGCAATCAGAGAGCTCCTGGGAACAGGATGCCTGCTCGGATTCACAATCATCCCGAACTTCTCAATCGGATTCTTCAATCTGGCACCTGGCGGATTCTTCGTATACGGATGCCTGATTGCAATCCTGATGGCTGCAACCAAGGGCAAGGCCCTCAAGGCAAAGGGATTCAGTTGCGGCGTTTGCCCGATGTACAATTCGTGCAACATGGCCGAGGCTATTGAGGAGGACGCAGCACAGAAAGCAGCAGCTGCTGTAGCTGTGCAGAAAGGAGCTGAAGCATAATGGTAAACTTAATAGTAATCTTTATGTCGATAGTATTTGTTAACAACTTCGTACTGTCGCAGTTCCTGGGAATTTGTTCATTCCTCGGTGTATCAAACAAGATGAGCTCAGCAGTAGGTATGGGCGGCGCGGTAGTATTCGTAATGGTTATTGCCGAAGCAGTTACATGGCCTATCATGCAGCTCCTCAACAAGTTTGAGATCGGTTATCTTCAGACCGTTGTATTCATTCTCGTTATCGCGGCTCTCGTACAGTTCGTAGAGATGTTCATGAAGAAGTACCTGCCTTCACTGCAGAAGGCTCTCGGTATCTACCTTCCGCTGATCACAACAAACTGCGCGATTCTCGGAGCTACGATCAACGCGATCAGCTATGGTTATACATTCGCACAGTCCATGGTTTATTCCTTCGGAGCAGGCTGCGGTTATTTCGTAGCTATGGTTCTCTTCGCGGGAGTAAGAGAGGAAAAGCTCTACAATGAGGAAGGCGTTCCTGCCGCATTCAAGGGAGTTCCTCTGATCCTCGTCAGCGCATCGATTATGTCGCTGTCGTTCATGGGCTTCTCGGGAATGTTCCAGTAAGGAGGTGGAGTAATGAGTAATGTTATGACACCTGTACTGATAGTAGTAGTTATCGGACTTATCTGCGCCGGACTGCTCGTAGTAGCGTCCAAGGTATTCGCAGTTCAGGTCGATGAAAGAGTAACTCAGGTAAGAGAGTGCCTGCCGGGCGCTAACTGCGGCGGATGCGGATTCGCGGGTTGCGATGACTATGCTGCAAATCTCGTTGCAGACGAGAGCCTGCCTTGCACAAAGTGTGCACCGGGCGGTGCGGCTGCAGCTCAGGCAATCGCCGAAATCCTCGGCAGAGACGCCGGCTCGACAGAACAGCAGGTTGCGCAGGTTATGTGCAACGGAGTATGTGACAAGTCGCGTACAGCATATGAGTGGCAGGGCATGCAGTCCTGCAAGGGCGCAAAGGGATGGTTCTCTTCGCCTAACGCTTGTATGTACGGATGTATCGGACTCGGAGACTGCGTAGACGTCTGCGAATTCGACGGCATCGGAATTATCGATGGGGTTGCAAGAGTAAACAGAGAAAACTGCACTGCATGCGGCATGTGCGTAAAGACCTGTCCTCAGAGCATCATCAAGCTCGTTCCTATGAAGAATCAGGTTCACGTATGGTGCTCATCCACCGACAAGGGCGCAGTTGCAAGAAAGAACTGCGACAATGCCTGCATAGGATGCGGCAAGTGCACCAAGGTCTGCAACTTTGATGCTATCCACGTTGAGGATAACCTCGCAAGAATCGATCCTGAGAAGTGTAAGTCCTGCGGACTCTGCGTTCTTGAGTGCCCGACCGGAGCTATCAACAGCTACCGCATCGTCAAGGCCAAGAAGAAGAGCGCTGACAAGCCGGCTGCACCAAAGCTGACACCTGAGCAGATCGAAGAGCTCAAGGCCAAGAAGGCAGCTGAGAAAGCAGCAGCCGAAGCAGCCAAGGCATAGGTTCTGCAAATCAAGTTAAACTAAAAGCTCCCGCCGATCGGCGGGAGTTTTCTTGTGCAACTCCACGTTTTTTTCATATATAGAATTTTCCGTGGAGTTTTACTCTCGGAACTCCACGCTTTTCTTGTATGTAAGAATTTCCGTGGAGTTTTTTACTCTGAACTCCACGTTTTTTCTTATATAAAAATTTCCGTGGAGTTTTTCTCCTCTGAACTCCACGCATTTTCCTTATATAAAAATTTACGTGGAGTTTTCTCCTCTGAACTCCACGCATTTCTCATATATAAAAATTTGTGTGGGATTTGCCGCACGGACAGATGCGATTCCGGCGTTGATAAGTGCGGACAACCCTCGCACGGCTCCTGTAAGTATGATTACCCGTGCAACAGGGTTGTCTTACGCACTTACCAACACCTCCATGGGCACCGCATCTGCCCACCCGGCTTTAACT
>Ga0065709_1006327_pt1 | contig 12306 bp, 7 predicted proteins | sample Hoacrofraction14_2_FD_59096 | JGI IMG/M metagenome (GOLD analysis project Ga0065709, IMG submission 59096) | Hoatzin crop microbial communities from Cojedes, Venezuela, sample from fiber fraction 14 v1 | ecosystem: Host-associated > Birds > Digestive system > Esophagus > Crop | place: Venezuela... | reverse complement strand
GATGTCCATGAGTATAAGGGCGATCCGTTCGGATATATTCCAATCGAACTCGGACACGAGGGAACAGGCGAGATCGTTAAGATCGGCAAGAATGTTACCAGGGACTACTACGGCAAGCCACTCGCTGTAGGAGACAAGATCGTTACAGGTCTCAAGCCATGCGGAGTATGCGACACATGCAAGTATGATGCTGAGCACATTCACCTCTGTGACAACGGCGAGATTTTCGGACTCATCCCGGGCGAGGAAGCAATCAACAACATGAACGGCTGGTATGGTGACTTCATCAAGGTAAATGCCGGCGGCGTAATCTTCAATGTAAGTGATATGGATGAGGATCTCCGTACACTGATCGAGCCTGCAGCTGTAGTTGTACACGCAGTTGAGAAGGCTAAGGAAATCTTCAACTTCCAGCATGGTTCATACGTACTGGTTCAGGGATGCGGACCTATCGGACTGCTGCTGCTCACAGTAGTAAGAACAATGGGAGTAAGAAACATCATCGCTGTTGATGGCGACAATCAGCGTCTTGAGATGGCCAAAAAGCTCGGCGCAGCATATACAATCAACTTCATGACTGAGGATGCTCAGGCAAGAGTTAAGGAAATTACAGGCAAGGGCGCAGACATGGCATTCCAGTGCACAGGTTCACCTAAGGCAGCCAGCACAATCTGGAAGTATGTAAAGCGCGGCGGCTCAATGTGCGAGCTCGGCTTCTTCGTAGATAACGGCGAGACAACATACAATCCGCACCAGGATATCTGCAACAAGGAGATCAAGGTTACAGGTTCATGGACATACCAGGCAAAGGACTGGGTACACGCTATGGACTTCCTCAAGGAAGCGCAGGAGAAGGGACTGCCTGTAGAGCAGCTCCTCACACACAAGTTCCCGCTGGAGCAGATTAACGAAGCTATGGAGACAAACATCTCAATGGCAGGACTCAAGATCGTAATCGATCCGAGAATGTAAAAATCCCGAAAAGTTCGGCTTGTCATTCTCTATAGATTGAACAGGTGAGTTACAAGGCTCGTAGTCGTTAGACTGCGGGCCGTTCAATCTGATGAGCGCAAAGTGATACTAAGTCGATTATACAAGACAAAATTACCGCATTTGTGTCGAACATATTCGACATAAATGCGGTATTTTTGTCGAATATACTCGACAAAATAATAAAACTGTGTAGAATATAGCAGACAGGAACGATTATAAAGGAGGCTGCTGTATGGATCATAGTACTCTGAAAACAATAATATATGACCAGCATGATGTTATACGTAATGCTGATATAGTGCCACGGGAGTATATCCTTGAAGATAAGGGGAATTATGTACTCACAGGACTCAGGCGTGCCGGAAAATCCACTCTGCTTTATGACCGTGCCCGGAAAATCATTGATAACGGAGCGGAATGGGAACAGATAATATATGTGAATTTTGAAGATGACCGACTGACAGGAATGACTCTGGAGGATCTGGACGATATAAGCAGGGTGCAGAGCGAACTTTCTGACAAGAAGGGATATTATTTCTTTGATGAGATTCAGAACATCGACGGATGGGAACGTTTCGTGAGGAGACTTGCGGACAGAGGTGAGAGCATTCAGATTACCGGCAGCAATGCCAAGATGCTGAGCCGGGATATCGCAGAGAGACTCGGAGGCAGATTCATCACAAAGAATGTAAGACCCTATAATTTCAGTGAATACCTGACTGCAAGGGGCATCCCGCACAGCAGCAGGGATATCGGCTCAACAAAGTCATCAGGGAAGATAGTCAGGGCTTTCGGTGAATATCTGCATGAAGGAGGCTTCCCGGGAGCTCTAAATTTCAAAAATAAGCGTGAATATATTTCAGGCATATATCAGAATGTTCTCCTTAACGACATCGCAGTCAGGAACGGCATACGTAACGACCATGCACTCAGGCTGCTGATTAAGAAAATAGCTGAAACAGTGACGAATGAAGTGTCTTACTCATCACTCCACGGAGCACTGAATTCTGTCGGACTGAAAGTCAGCAAAGATACAATAATAGACTATATTGAATATGCCGGGACGGCTTATCTGCTGTTCAGTGTGCGGAATTATTTCGCGAAAATCTCTGAAAGGGAAGGAAATCCGAAGTACTATTTCGGCGACAACGGACTTTTCAATCTGTTCCTGATAGATAAAGATCCGAAGCTGCTGGAGAATCTTATCGCCGTTGAACTTAAGGCGCGTTACGGGGATGAGGTATTCTTCCTCAAATCAACCAAAACAGGCGTGGATGCGGATTTCTATATACCGGATGAAGGCACAGCGATACAGGTGGCATATTCGCTGGATGACAGTTCAAGGACAAGAGAAATCGACAATCTCGTAAAAACTGCAACCGAGATGAAGAATCTGTCACGATGCATAATAGTGACCATGGAGCAGGAGGAAACCATAGAGAAGGACGGAGTGAAGATAGAAGTCATACCGGCATATAAATTCCTCCTTTCTCGATAATGGAGCAGGGGGGTTAGATATGAAATATGTTGTTATGGGGGCCGGCGGTGTCGGCGGCAGTCTCGCATGCCTGATGGGGCTCGGCGGAATGGATGTGACCCTGATTGCAAGAGGTGAGCATCTCGAAGCCATGCGGGACGGAATACATTTTAATCATGAAGGCGGAAGAGGAGAGATTCTCGTGGACTCGGTCAAAGTATCCTCCTCGGATGAGTATGCCGCGTCAGGTGATAGACCTGATGTGCTGTTCCTGTGCACCAAGACATATTCCGTCAGATCGGCTGCACCGGATATCCTCGGAATGACGGATGAACACACCCTGATAGTTCCTCTGATGAACGGAATAGGCGTGGATGATCTCGTCAAAGAGCATGCCGCGGATCGCACTGTTGCGAACGGCTGCGTGTATATCTACGGAAGTAAAACGGCGCCGGGACATATACGGATGGACGCTGCTATATTCAGGGTCGTGTTCGGTATCGATGGAGGCTCTGATGTGCTCGGGGAAGTCCGTGATGAACTTGAAGAGGCGGGAATAAACGCGGTTTATTCCGATGATATAAGGCGTGATACGATAAGAAAGTTCAGCTATGTGAGCCCTGCGGGAGGCGCGGGTCTTTACTATAACTGCGGATGCGGGGCGATGCAGAATGACGGACCTGAGCGAGAGCTTTTTGCCGCTCTGATACAGGACGTCGAGGATCTCTCGACAGCGATGGGCGTACATCACGAAGTCAGTCTCACGGAAGCGAATCTCAAGATAATGGACGGTATCGGGGCAGATGAGAAAACCTCGATGCAGAGGGATATAGCCGCAGGCCGTCAGAGTGAATACGACAACCTGATTCTCACTCCGATAAGACTCGGAGAAAAGTACGGCCTTGAAATGCCGGCGTACAGAAAAGTCGCGGAGTACTGCAGTGAAAACCTGCATCTCAGCGCGGATTGAGAGACTACAGGATTATATCCGCAGTGCCCCTGCGGTATGAGGATTCGAGTTCGACGTAATCGCGGATGAGAGGGTCGGTAATCAGGATGCTCCAGGCATCGTAAACGGCCTGAACGAATTCTTCCTGAAGTTCGGCTCTTTCCTCAATAATAGGACAGCAATAAGGAAGCTCGGTGTCATCCCATATGACGCGGAGCTTTTTGTTTTCATCGAGATAAGGAGCAAGAGGGTAGGTGCGGCACTGAACAGGGCGCAGTTCTCTCCTGCACGACTCCGGGCCGCTGCATTTCACGAACCACACGGTTCCGGTCCATGAATCGGGAAACTCGTAGTCGCCGCAATCTTCCTTTTGCCACTCAAGCCACGCGTTGCTTTGGTCGTGAACAATCTCTTCGCCGGGCAGGAGGAAGATGCCGAACGCTTCATCATCCGAAATTCCCGACTGATCGAGACAGCATACCGCACCGCAAACCTGTCCGCAGTCGAAAGGGACCGGCGTCGCGGCATCAAGCAGTTCATATACTCTTTGATATTGTTCCCGGGTAAGAATAGATTCCATGAGAAAATTTTAAATTATTGCAGATAATATTCCAAGTGAAAGATTATAATAGAAGTACGAACAGGAGGAACAGATTATGAGCGAAGTACTTAATAATATGAAAACAAGAAGAAGCATCAGAAAGTTTAACAGCCTGAGTGGAAGCAGGTGCTTGCTGATCTTGGAGTCACAGGAGATTACGAGGGAATCGGCCACGTAATCCTCGGATATGCGGACGGAGAGGAGCCGGAGGCAAAACCGAGAAAAGATAACTGGGTATATTACATCAAATAATTGAAATCGAGAAAACAGAAGCGCGCTGAGCGCAGATTAAAAATAACGAATGCAAAGAATGCGGTGAGGAAGTTCATTAAGAGGTTCCTCATCGTGTTTGTAATTGCCGCATGTGTGGCGGCTGCGATTCAGTATGCCATATACCGGAACTCTTTTATAACGCGGGAAGAATTCACGAGTCTCGAATACGATGGGGAGATTGCAATTGAGGTCAACGGAAACAAACCGGACTTTGAACGGGAAGAGATTCAAGACGCAAAGGAAGCTGCGGAAAAAGGCGGTATGGAGGACTACAGCCGCCTCGATTCTCTTGGAAGGTGCGGCGCGGCCACAGCAGTCGTAACCGCAGATACAATGCCTGACGGAAATGCAGAAAGAACGACACTCGGAACCGTGACGCCTTCCGGCTGGCAGAAGATCGATTTCTGGTGCAGATGCCATCTGATCGGATACCAGCTGACAGGCCAGCAGGATAATGAAAGAAATCTCATCACGGGAACATACAGGCTCAACACTTCGGGTATGCTGCCTTATGAGAATCAGATTGCAGAGTATATGAATGAGGAAGCAGGCCGCAGCGTGCTTATGAAAGTCGATCCGGTATTTGACGGGCGCAATCTTGTTGCGAGCGGCGTGAATATGGAGGCAGTGTCGCTCGGTGACAACGGGAGGAGCATCAGCTTCAACGTATATATTTTCAACTACCAGCCGGGCTATATCATCGATTATTCCGACGGTACGGTTGAGGATGATCCGGACCATCAGACCCTGATCAGCCTGGCGGACAAGACGGCAGAATACACGGGTCTGCCGGTACAGGCGGACGATGCCGCAGTAGTCGGAAGTACGGGAGATGTGAGGTATATTTACTACACGGACGACAGTGCCAGGACCAAAACAACAGCAGCGGACGGTGCGGAAACGGACGGAGGCGCGCCGAGTGAGCCGGGGACGTACTATGTCAGAGCTGTTGTTGCCGGAGACAATTGGTATCCTACGGCGGCGAGCGAGCCCGCAAAGCTCGAAATAAGGGCAAACTGATATAAAAAATACATGGCCTGCTATGATATAATAAATCCAATAATATTATTCTGAGTTCAGAAGTATCAGGATTAATATGGAAGAACGCACTAAGAAGAACAATGTGAGAAGAGGGTTACTCATTCTTGGGAACGCGGTGCTTGTCGCGGCGATTCTTTTGCTGTGTTTCAGGTACGTAAGGATGCATCAGGCAGAGTACCGCGAAGCAGCTGAGGAATCCTTTGCTGCCAATGTCTCGTCAATGCGCAGCGTTGCGAACAGCGTGCTTGACGAGTCGCAGCTTGCGTGCAAAGACTGGGCTGTATATATTAACAGCGCGGACATGACGATGGACGAGGCTCTTGACTACCTCGATGCTTCCAATGCCAATGAACAGATCATGGCGCATATCCTGGACTATGACAGCTACAGGGGCTTTTCATCAGTGACTGACGAAAAGGGGAATAATGAGGTCGATTACAGCTCGTTCTCCGATGCAGTTCAGTCTGTGAGTGATACCGCTGATATAAGCATCACTTCTGCATACACCAATCCGATTACACATCACCAATCTATAGGATTCACCGAAGACATAATGCTTAAAGACGAAGACGGAGGCACGAGACATTACCTCCTTATTCGCGTTGTTCCTGCAGATTATCTGCTGAAAAAATGGGACTTCCCGAGTCAGTACAAGGGCGGTGAACTTTCTCTGGTCGCGGAAAACGGCGACTTCATCATTAAATCAGCTTCTATGAAGAGCGCAAACGTATGGGAATTCGTCCGCATCTACAATGAAATCGGATACAAGGAAGCAGGGCAGATAAGAGATGATTTCTACTCCGGAAAGACAGAAATTCTCGATGTGAAAGACAGTACCGGAAACGACTGCTGCATGGCATGTATTCCGTACAGTGAAGATAACCATGACATGTATTATGTCGCTATCATACCGGCATCAGCACTTGCCGAGAGCAAAATCGATCTGGCGCTGGTATTCATCGTTGAAATCGGAATGCTCCTCATTCTGCTGCTTAACAGTATGTACATCCTGTACATGAATAAGCAGCTTCGCAGGAGCAATGAGCTTGCCCAGGAGGCGAGCAATGCCAAGACCGATTTCCTTTCGTCCATGTCTCACGATATCCGTACTCCGATGAACGCTATCATCGGAATGACGGCTATTGCAAAAGAGCATGTGGATGAACCGGAGCGTGTTGAGGACAGCCTTTCCAAGATTGAGCTTTCGGGCAGACATCTGCTCACTCTTATCAACGATGTGCTTGATATTTCAAGCATCGAGTCGGGAAAGCTTACGCTTAATCCTTCGGCGTTCTCCCTGACCGATGCGGTGAATGCAAATATAGACATGATCCGTCTGCAGGCTGAGGAGAAAGAACAGGATCTCGAGGTGGATCTCAGCGGAATCGAATGCGACAGACTGTATGCAGACGAACTGCGCCTGAATCAGATATTTATCAACCTTCTTTCCAATGCCGTTAAGTATACGGATAACGGAGGCAGTGTCAGTGTCGAAGTTGAATCGCATCCTGCCGAAGGAACAGACGGCAGTGCCGAGGTTATCTACACTGTAAGCGATACGGGCGTCGGCATGTCAGAAGAATTCATGAAGACGATGTTCGATCCGTTCACAAGGATGAAGGATCTGAGACTTGATAAGACCCAGGGAACGGGTCTCGGCCTGGCGATAACAAAGCAGATGGTGGATCTGATGGACGGCACGATAGAGTGCTCGAGCAGACTCGGGGAAGGAACGACCTTCACCGTAAACCTCACTTTGCCGGAAGCCGAACTCACGGATGAAGAGGAAATTTCGCAGGATGCCGAGGAGGCAGCCGCGAAGCTTGCCGGAATGAAGATCCTTGTTGCGGAAGACAACGATCTTAACTGGGAGATTATACATGAGATGCTGTCCATGCACGAAATGGCGACGGAGCGTGCGGAGAACGGAGCCGAGGCGCTTGAGATGATTGAGAAGAACGCAGCGGGCACATACGATGCTGTGTTTATGGATGTTCATATGCCGGTTATGGACGGACGCGAAGCGACAATCGCAATCCGCGCACTTTCAGACGAGGGCAAAAATGATATTCCGATTATCGCAATGACGGCGGATGCATTCGCTCAGGATGTTCAGGCCTGCCTTGATGCGGGAATGAACGATCACATTGCGAAACCTGTGGATATGAAGAAAGTTATTGCAGCACTGGGGAAGATTGCTAAATAGGAGGGGAGGTACACCTATGAAGTTCAGAAAGCTATCGGCAATCGTTCTTGCGGCGCTCATGTGCATCGGATTGGTGACAGGATGTGCCGGAACGGACACTGAGACATCGGATAATTCCGCATCGGAAAGTGAATGGTTCACGCCCGCTCTGGATACTGAAACCGAGCAGACGATAACCGTCCTCGGAAATTATGATAATTTTGAGGCGCTGGACGCGGCTGCGGCATCGTTTCAGGAATTTTATCCGAACATAACTATTCAATATGAGAAGATGGATGATTATAACGAAAACATCGGACCGAGAGTTGCATCGGACACCGAAGCGGCGATATTCATGGTGAACCGTTATAACTTCATCAACAACGAATATCTGCCGGACGCAGTCGCGGATATTTCGACTCTCGATATTGACTTCGACGCGATTTCGGATGACGCAATCGGCTGGTACATCGATGATAAGATGTTCGGCATTCCGCTGTGGTTCCGTTATTACGGCCTGGTTGTAAACAAGGATATCCTTGAAAAAGAAGGACTGTCGGTTCCGACAAATATGACAGAGCTTGAGGAATGCTGCGATGCATTGATGGAAGCAGGATATGAACCGCCTCTCCAGCAGGCTCCGGATCTTGCGATGACATTCCTTTACAACAATATAGCCGAAGTCGTGGCAAAGGAAATGACCGCAGATGAAGCTGCTGCTCTTATAAAGGGAGAAGAAGGCAGCGCAGAAGCTCTGGCCAGAGTCTATGAAAAACTCTTTGGAATGATGGACAAGGGATATCTGTCCATTGATAACATGAAAGAGTATGAGGATAATTACAACTTTGCAATTCTGAAATTCTATGAGGGCAATACACCGTTCCTCGTTGCGTCGACTCAGACGGTTTCCGGAATGGCGAAGCGTGAGAGCAACAGTGAGGCATTCCAGGAGAATCCGTTCGAGTACGAATTCATCTTTGCACCTACAGGTGAGGACGGACCTATTGTATTCAAGGGCGATGACACAGGATTTGCTCTCAATAAGAACTGCTCATACTATGACGCTGCGGCTGAATTTTACCGTTTCATCTACACGGAAAAGATACTGAACCAGTTCTCGGAGATTAAGGGAACACCTTCGACTGCGGCCAATCCGGACAATGAGCTCTACACAAGCCTGCCGGATGTATCTGAGGATAATCTTATTCTCTTTACGGACATCGACGATCCGACAGACCGCACCAAGGACGTATTTGTTGATGTTGCGGCGGCAATTGTTGAGGGTGCGGTAACAACACCTGAGGAAGCGACCGCAAAATTTGAGGAACTGGCAGCAGCTCAGGAGGCGGAATCAAATTAGGACAGCACATATAATAAATGACGAAATTTATCAGTAACAAAACAGTATTACAGGAAAGAGCAAGTACAGCAGCAAAGTTTGCTGTGCTTGTTCTTGCTTTTTTGCTTATGTTTTCCGCGGCATCTGCAGTACCTTCCTATGCTGCGGAGGATAACAGCCACGTATATATAGGAACTGACGGAAGCAATGATGACATCATAAAGATGGGATTTATCGTAATCGATAACTATAACTACATCGACGCGAACGGTGAGTGGCGTGGCTACGATATCGAGCTGATGCTCAGAATGACGCAGTACGGGGAACTTGCGATTGACGGAATTCCTTTCGAGAGTTCTGCGGATGCGCTGGATGCGCTGAGAAACGGTGATGTCAATGCCCTCGTAGACTTCAACAGAACCGAGGAGCGTGCTGCGGAATTTCTGCTGACTGATAATACTGTGGCTTCGGATAAACTCGTCGTTTATGCGAGAAGCGATAACAATGAACTCACTTACGGCAACATGAGACAGCTCGACGGCGTCCGAATCGGAACGATTGACGGTTCAGGTGTAAACGAACTGCTGCCGGAAGAGTGCGAGAAATATGATGCAAAGCCGGTTCTGGTGAAGTTCGGAAGCGTTGAGGAAATCAATGCCGCGCTTGATGCGGGAAGTATCGACGCGGCGTGCAGCGGCGGAAATGCGGCACCGAAAGAATACAAGGAAGTCGCTTCGTTCATGTCGGACTCCGCGTATATCCTGCTCAGAAAGGATGAGACGAAGCTTTGCGACAAATTCGATGACATAATAAATAAGCTCCTTGCTGACGATCCGTTCTACATGTACAACCTGAGCAGCAAGTACCAGACTCAGAGCGCGGCCGACAGTGTCTCGCTGACTGCGGAAGAGGAGAAATTTCTTGAATCACACGGCCCGATAACTGTGGCATTGCCTAAGCATGATTCACCTTATGTTGAGGAAGAGAACGGAGAACTCACCGGTATAATGCCGGATTACTATAATATGCTCGCTGAAAAGCTCGGAACGACGGTGGAATTAAAGGGCTATGAGACGAGCGACGAAGCGGCGGATGCGGTGAGAAACGGCGAGGCGGATATACTTGGCCTTTTCTACGGAGACATAATCACCGCCAATAATGAGGAACTTACAATCACCGAGCCGTATATTAAATACGAGTGCACACTTTTCTGCACCAAGGGTAAGGAAGACAATATCAAAACAGTAGGCGCGACGGTCAGGACCGAGGACATATTCAGGGTTCAGTTTGCAAAGCTGGGAATGGATATAGAGGTCATACCGTATGACACGGTTCCGGAATGCCACGAAGCACTGCACAACGGTGAGGTGGATGCAATCGCATGTTCTGTCACGACAGCGAACTGGCTGCTGAATCAGCATTCAAATGCGAGGGGAACGCTTATTGCGCTGCCTGAGGTGCAGATGGATATGGCTGGCTGCGTAAAGGAATCGGGCCTGCTGTATACGATTATCAACAAGGCGATTGATATATCCGAAGCGGATATGTCGAGCATCATTACAGAGTATTCGGTTACGGATACTTCAAACATGAGGACAGTAATTGAGAACCTGCCGCCGATGCTGGTGCTGATTGTAAGTGCTGTGATTATCGCAACACTTACGGCCCTCGTAATCTCACTTCTCAGGCTGTACAGGAGAAACAAGGAGCGTGCGATTCTCGCAGAAAAGGAAGCTGAGACGGAACGCCGAGAGGCTCAGGTTAATGCGGAGCGTGAGTTCAACAAAAAGCGCAGCGCATTCTTTTCAAATATCAGCCACGATATGAGAACACCGCTTAACGCTATACTCGGATTTTCCGGCCTTGCTCAGAAAACCGACGACAAGGAGAAGGTGGACGAGTATCTTGACAAAATCAATCTGTCCGGAGGCGTGCTGCTGAACCTCATCAACGACACTCTCACGGTCAGCAAGATGAACAACGGAAAACTTGAGCTTCTTGAGGAGCCTGCCGATACTGAGAAGCTCCTTAAGGAGGTCTGTGTTCCGATCAGGGCAGCCGCGGAAAAGAAAAAAATAAGCTTCGTCGAGAATGTCCCGGCGGAGAATCACGTCATCAGGTGCGATGCGCTAAACCTTGAGAAGGTGCTGATGAATATACTTTCGAATGCTGTTAAGTACACACCGGAGGGCGGCACTGTAAAATTCGATGCCGAAATTGCAGCGGCGGAGAATCAGGATACTGACGAGGGCAGCGGAAAAGTTTCTCTTAATGTAAAGGTTTCCGATAACGGACAGGGCATGGACAAGGAATTCCTGCCGCATATATTCGAAGCTTTTGCTCAGGAGGACAACAGGTTCGGCTCTTCATCCGGTGTCGGTCTCGGGCTTTCCATTGTAAAAGAACTCGTTGACCTGATGGGAGGAACCATTGATGTCGAATCTGAAAAGGGAGTCGGCTCAACGTTCACTTTGTCGATTCCATTCGATGAACTCGATGCTTCGGAAACCGCTTCAGCTGCTGATGAACAGGGCGGGGAAAAGGATGCTGACCTGACCGGCAGGGAAATACTGCTGTGTGAGGATAATGACCTTAATGCAGAGATTGCATGTGCGATAATAGGCGAGTACGGTGCGAACGTGACCGTTGCAAAAGACGGTGCCGAAGGAGTCGCAAAATTCGAAGACAGTCCGGTGGACTTCTACAGTCTGATTCTTATGGACCTCAGGATGCCGGAGATGGACGGATACACAGCGGCTGCGGCTATAAGAGCACTCGGCAGAGCGGATGCCGGAACGGTTCCTATCGTGGCCATGTCCGCAGATGCATTTGAGGATGACGTCCGCAGGTGCATGGAAATAGGAATGAACGGACATATCCCGAAACCGATTGACATGAACAAGCTGCTTGAAGTACTGCGCAACTTATAATAATTAAGAGAAGAGGGCATTAATAACAGGAGGTGCAGAATGTTTACAGAGATTACAGTCCGTGAATTTGCAGATGAATATAATATCATGGATATTTCCAATGACTGGGCGGCTATTACAGCAGATAACGGAGAGGAAAAGAACTCCATGATTATCGGCTGGGCAGGACTCGGCGTGCTCTGGTCAATTCCGATGTTTACTGCTTACATCCATAAAACCCGCTATTCCAAGGAGGTGTTCGACAAAGCCGGTTACTACTCAGTTTCAATACTGACAGGCGAGAACCGCGAAAAGCACATGACAGCATGGAGCTATCTCGGCTCAAAGAGCGGCAGGGATGAAGACAAGATTGCCGGTGCCGCAGAAAGAGGCCTCACACTCGCGGCAGAATCAGTCGGCGGAGAGGAAGTTCCTTATTTTGCAGAGTCTGACTATGTTGTCATTTGCAAAATGGCAGGCATAACCGACTTTGACTTGAGCAGGATGGACGCACCGGAACGCATCATGAAATGGTACGG
>Ga0065709_1006353_pt1 | contig 12310 bp, 8 predicted proteins | sample Hoacrofraction14_2_FD_59096 | JGI IMG/M metagenome (GOLD analysis project Ga0065709, IMG submission 59096) | Hoatzin crop microbial communities from Cojedes, Venezuela, sample from fiber fraction 14 v1 | ecosystem: Host-associated > Birds > Digestive system > Esophagus > Crop | place: Venezuela... | reverse complement strand
CGTGCAGCACGCGCATCTACCCCGACATCTACATGCAGCTGGGGCAGGAGCTCAAGAGCGCCGTGGGCCTGCCGCACGACGCGCTGCTCCTGAGCGACGCCACGGCCCCCGGCGATCTCCGCGAGCTTGCCTACCACCAGCTCACCGATGCCGGCTTCATGCCGCACCGAGTGGTCCTGCCGGACCTCGGCCAGACCCACCAGGCCTCGGGCGTCCAGGACGTCCTGGAGGTCCTCGCCCGCGAGGCCATCACCTGCGACGACGTGGTCCTTCTCATCGGCAACCGCTACAGTGCCGCCACCTGTGCGCTGGCCTGCGCCGCTTGGTGCGGTGGCACGCCCTTGGGCATCGTCCCCACCGACGCGCGCTCGCTCATCGAGTCCGCCGTCACGCCACCCGCGCTTGACGTGGGCGAGGTCCGCGGCGTCGTGGAGGTGCGCGGCTCGGCCAAGTACCTCATCTGCGACCCCGAGCGCATCGACCTCGACGTTGACGACGAGGACTACCGCTTTGCCCGCGCGCTCATGGTCGCCACGGCCATGTGCGACTCCGAGAAGGCCTTCTCGCGGCTGTGGGACCGCGCACAGCTGCTGATGGAAGGCGACATGGAGACCGTCTGCGACCAGCTGATGGACACCATCAAGTGCCGCGGCAAGCTCATCTCGTCCACGTCCATCGCCACGCGCCAGTCCGTCTCGTACGGCGCGTCGTTTGCCCGCGTGCTCCAGGGCTTCGTGCCAGGCGCCTCGCCGGCCGACTGCCTGTCCGAGGGCCTGCGCTTCCTCAGCCGCATCTCGGCGGGCAGGGGAGACCTCGCCGTCGACACCGTGCTGGCCCAGGACGAGCTGCTCGAGGACCTTGGCCTGGGCTTCGTCCCCTGCGACGTGGACGCGGACGCCTTCCGCGACGCCATCCGCGAGGAGACCTTCCGCGCCACGCACCGCTTCCTGCTGGCCGTGCCCAAGGCCTACGGCCGCGTGCGCCTGACCTCGCTCGACGACGACCTGCTCCGCGAGCACCTGGGCGCCTGGTGCGACGTGCACCGCAGCCTGCTGTAGCGCGGCGCTGCGTCCTGCCGTCCGCCCCGACCCGCGCCGCCCTTCTCGCCTGCGCACCCGCCTGGCGAGCCTGTGGCGCCCGCACCAACCACCGCGTACAAGCCTCAAGAACAGAGGAGAAGAACATGACCGACCCCGCAACCATCCTCGGGCGCATCGAGCGCCTCCGCACCCTCATGCAGGAGCGCGGCTACGATGCCGTCGTCCTGCGCAACAACCCCGACATCCGCTGGCTCACCGGGGCCGTGCGCGCCTTTGACGACGAGGTCGCCCACACCGCCTTCGTGACGGCCGACGGCCTGTGGCTCCACACCGACTCGCGCTACTACAACACCTTCTGCGAGCGCATGGGCGCCAACACCCCCTGGACCATCGATGAGGACATCGTGAGCCACCCCGAGTGGGTCACCGCGCGCATCGGCGAGGCCCGTGCCCGCGTGGTCGCCGTGGAGGACACAGTTGACCTCGCGTTCTTTGACGCCCTCAACCAGAGCCTCGCCGCCGCCTCGCTGGCGTGCCTCACGCCGCGCCTGCACGGCGACCTGGCGGACCTCCGCATGGTCAAGGACGCCGACGAGCTCGTGCAGCTCCAGGCCGCCCAGGACGTGACCGACGCCGCCTTCGCGCACATCTGCGGCTTCATCAAGCCGGGCATGACCGAGCAGGCCGTGCGCGTGGAGCTCGAGAACTACATGCTCAGCAACGGTGCCGACAACATCAGCTTCGAGACGATCATCGCCGCCGGCCCCAACGGCGCCAACCCGCACGCCCGCCCCGGTGCCTACGTCATCAAGGAGGGCGACATGGTCGTGATGGACTACGGTGCCCTCGTGGGCGACTACCACGCCGACATGACGCGCACCGTCTGCGTGGGTACCCCCTCCGACGAGCAGGTCAAGGTCTACAACATCGTCCGCGAGGCTCACGAGGCGTGCGCGGCGGCCATCCATCCGGGCGTCATCGGCAGCGACATCCACAACCTGTCGGTGGACGTCATCACCAGGGCCGGCTACGGCGACTACTACAAGCACGGCCTGGGCCACGGCGTGGGCCTCGAGATCCACGAGCGCCCCAACTTCGGCCGCCTGTACCACAAGCCCGTCCCCGAGGGCTCGGTCATGACCGTGGAGCCGGGCATCTACCTGCCGGGCAACTTCGGCGTGCGCCTCGAGGACTGCGGCGTGGTCACGGCCGACGGCTACAAGCCCTTCACCCACTCGCCGCACGAGCTGACCTGCATCCCCGTGTAGGAGCGTCGGGCGAGAAGGGCGTACCGCCCGAGGTTCGTCCTGCCTCCCGGGCGGGGCTGACTCATCCCGGGCGGCCCCACGCCCCACGTGCACCCTGCCCTTATCGTGAAGAGGGAAGCCCCGGCATGGCTGGGGCTTCTCGCTGTGATAGAGTACGGGGTTGTTAGGTTTTCGACAGAAAGTGAGCGAAAAAAGTGGCAACCATCAGCACCGCCGACTTCAAGAACGGCATGGGTCTCAAGATCAAGGAGAAGTACTACACCATCGTGGAGTTCCAGCACGTCAAGCCTGGTAAGGGCGGTGCCTTCGTGCGCTACAAGATCCGCGACCTCAAGAGCGGCCGCGTCATCGACCAGACCTGCAACGCGGGCACCAAGTTCGAGAGCGTCCAGCTCATCACCAAGAAGATGCAGTACCTCTACAACGACGGCGCCTCGTACGTCTTCATGGACAACGAGACCTACGAGCAGATCAACGTCTCGCCCGACTTCGTGGGCGACAACGCCAAGTGGCTCAAGGAGAACGACGACTGCTCGCTGCTGTACGCCGACACCGAGCTGCTGGGCATCGACCCGCCGATGTTCATCGAGGTCCAGATCACCCAGACCGACCCCGGCTTCAAGGGCGACACGGTCCAGGGCGGCTCCAAGCCCGCCACCATCGAGACCGGCGCCGTGGTCCAGGTGCCGCTGTACCTCAACGAGGGCGACGTCATCAAGGTCGACACGCGCGACGGCGGCAAGTTCGTCTCGAGGGTCTAGCGAGAAGCGCCGGGCGGGTTGCAAGCCCGTCCGTTCTTCTCTTCTGGCGAACCACGTCCCAGAAAGGACATTCCCATGGATGACACCGAGCTCAGCATCGCTGGCATCTCCATCTCTAAGAGCGTCATCTCGACGATTGTGCGCACGGCGGCCCAGAAGGTCGACGGCGTCGCGTCCGTCGGCGGCAACGACATCACGTCGGGCCTTGTCTCGGTCTTCACGAGCAAGACGATGAACCCCGAGTCCGCCGTCGAGTCCGCCGTGGAGGATGGCGCGCTCAAGGTCACCGTGCACCTGGCCGTCTTCTATGGCTACCCGTTCCCCGAGCTTGCGCAGGAGGTCCGCGAGGCCATCGCGTCGGCCATCATGATGCAGGTGGGCGTCGAGGTCGCGGCGGTCGACATCTGCATCGACAGCCTCGTCTTCCCCAAGGAGTAGCGTTGGCACGTTTTGGTTCGCGCACGCGTGCGCGCAGTCAGGCGCTGCAGCTGCTGTTCCAGGCCGATGCCACGGACCGCACCGTCGACGAGGTGCTCGAGGACTGCTACGTCGTCACCGACGAGTCCGACGAGCCCAACGACATCCCGCTGGACGAGTACGCCGAGCGGCTGGCCCGTGGTGCCGCCGAGCACATGGACCAGATCGACCAGCTCATCGCCGACGCGTCGGTCAACTGGTCGGTGGGCCGCATGAATCCGGTGGACCGCAACCTGCTGCGTCTGGCCGTCTACGAGATCGGCGAGGAGCCCGACGTGGACGTGGCCGTCACCATCGACGAGGTGGTCGAGCTGGCCAAGGCCTACGGTGGCACCGACGAGTCGTCCAAGTTCGTGAACGGCGTCCTGGGGCGCATCGCGCAGGACCTGGCCGCAACGCAGGTTTCGGGGGAGTAGCAGCACATGGCCAAGAGCAAGGCAAAGGCAGACGCCGCGGCGTACCGCACCTTCGACGAGATCGGCGGACGCTTGGACCAGATCATCGAGCAGGTCCGCAGCAAGGAGACGCCGCTCGAGCAGTCGCTGGACCTCTTTGACGAGGCCATCGTGCTGGGCTCCAAGGCCGTCGAGCTGGTGGACTCCGTCGACTTCACGCCCGAGGAGGAGGCCCGCATCAAGGCCGCCGTCGAGGGCGAGGGCGATGCTGCCGGCGACGGTGCGGGTGAGAAGGGCGAGCCTGCGGCTGGCGACGATGCCGAGGACGCTGCAACCGCCGACGACGCGGCTTCTGACGACGCAGGCGAGAAGGGCGAGACCGCGCCCGAGGAGGCCTAGCGCGTGGCGCGCAGGCGGCGCCTTGACGCGGAGCTCGTGGCGCAGGGGCTCTTCTCCACCACGGACGAGGCCATGCGCGCCGTGCTTGCCGGCGACGTATCCACAACCGATCACCGCATGACATCGCCGGGCGAGCAGGTGCTCCCCGGCATCTTGCTGCATGTGCGCGGCCGCGACGCCTACGTGGGGCGCGGCGGCCACAAGCTCGAGCGCGCGCTGGACGAGTTTTGCGTGGACCCTGCGGGTCTTGCGTGCCTTGACGTGGGCTGCTCCACCGGCGGCTTCACCGACTGCCTGTTGCAGCGCGGCGCCGCGAGCGTCGTCGCCGTGGACGTGGGCGAGGCGCAGTTTGCGTGGTCGCTCAGGCAGGACGCGCGCGTGGAGCTGCTCGAGCGCACCAACATCACCGACGTGCCCGGCGAGGGCCGTGACGGCAGCATCGATTTGGCCGTCTGCGACGTGTCGTTCACCTCGGTGGGCGCCGTTGCGCCCGCGGTGGCACGGCTGCTGCGCGACGACGGTGCCTTCATCACGCTGGTGAAGCCGCAGTTCGAATGCCCGCGCGAGGACGTGGGGGAGGGTGGCATCGTGCGCGACCCCGCCGCCTGGGCCTGGGCGCTGGAGCACGCCGCGGCCGCCTGTGCCGGCGAGGGCCTGGCTCCCCAGGCCGCGTGTGCGAGTCCCATCACCGGTCGCAAGGGCAACCACGAGTTTCTGCTGCTGTGCCGCAAGGGCGCGGACGCGGCCCTTCTCGACTGCGCAGCCGTCGCCGCCTCCGTGTGAGACGGGTGCCGATGGGCCGCTGCTGCAGGGTTGCCTTTGCGAGCCCGCTCGCAGTCCCGGCCCGCACAAACCTGATCGCCCACACAAACCCGGCCCGCACAAACCCGGATTTGCGCGCGGCAGCATCGGGCCACCCACACAAATCCGGGTTTGCGTGGGAGTATCCGCCCAGTTGGCGCTTCTCGACCCGTCGGATTTGTGCGACTGCACCTGGTCTCTGCCGCACAAATCCGGAATTGCGCGCGGACGAGAAGGACCTCCGCACAAACCTGGCCCGCACAAATCCGGAATTGCGCGCGGACGAGAAGGACCCTCCGCACAAACCTGGCCCGCACAAACCCGGAATTGTGCGCCGGCGAGAAGGACCCTCCACCCGCGGACCGTCCGATTTGTGTGGGTGGCACCTCGCGCGCGCGAACAAACGTCCGGTTTGCTACACTGTGAGCGACTGTAGAGAGGTGGTCGTGTGAAGGTTCTTATCGTCCCCAACTTTGCGCGCGAGGCGGCCGTCGAGGATGCGTCGGAACTCGCCCGCTGGCTCGAGGGCCAGGGCATCGACGTTGCGTGGGCGCCCGACAAGAAGCTCTTCCCCAACAAGCGGGCCGACATGGACGGCGTCGACCTCGTCGTCAGCCTGGGCGGCGACGGCACCCTGCTGCGCGCGGCGCGCATCGTGGGCTATGACGAGGTGCCCATCGTGGGCGTCTCGTACGGGCACCTGGGCTTCCTCACCGTGGCCCAGCCAGAGGACCTCATGACAGCCGTCGTCGACGCGCTTGCCGGCGAGCTGCACGTCTCGCGGCGCGCCACCCTGCAGATCACCTGCGAGTTCGAGCGTCCCACGGGCGAGACGTACACCACCACCTCGTTTGCCCTCAACGACTTTGCCCTGGGCCACGGTGGCATGGGCGACATGGTCGAGTTTGACGTGGGCGTGAGCGGCAACCACATCGACCGCCTGCGTGGCGACGGCTTCGTGGTGTCCACCGCCACGGGATCCACGGGCTATGCGCTCTCGGCGGGCGGCCCCATCGTCACCCCCGAGTTCGGCGGCCTAGTCTGCGTCCCCGTGGCGCCGCACACCATCCTCGCGCGCGCGTTTCTCACCTCGCCGTCCGACGTGGTCGAGATTACGATGTCGCCCGAGCGCCCCGTCATCCGCCACTTCTTCGCTGACGGCCAGCCCATCGGCGAAGACCATGACGACCGCGGCCTCAGCGCGACCATCAGGCGCGGCCCCGGCGACATCATCCTGCTCGATCGCAGCTCGCAGAGCTTCTATGGCTCCGTCTCGCGCGTGTTCTACGGCAACGTGGGCAACGATCGGGGAGCATCCGGGCGATGATCGACGAGCTGCACGTCACCGACGTGGCCCTTATCCACGATGCGACCCTCACTCCGGCCGACGGTCTCACTGCCATCACCGGCGAGACGGGCGCGGGCAAGACGGCGCTTCTCGCGGCGCTCAAGCTCGTGGTGGGGGAGCGCGCTGACGCGGGCCTCATCCGGGAGGGCGCCGACGGCTTGGAGGTCGAGGGACGCTTCTTCAGCGCGGACGACCCCGACGGCCATGTGGTCCGCCGCACGCTTGCCGCCAACGGGCGCGGCCGCGTGCAGGTGGACGGCGCCATGGCGAGCGTCCGCGAGCTTGCGGAGGGCGTGGGCGCAAGCGTCGACCTCTGCGGCCAGCACGAGCACCAGCGCCTGCTTGACGTCTCCACCCACGTGACGCTGCTTGATGCGTTTGCCGGCGAGAAGGGCCGCGTTGCCCGTGACGCCTACGTGGACGCGTTGGTCGCCGCCCGCGAGGCCTCGCGCGAGCTTGCGCGCGTGCGCGAGGCGAGCGAGCTTGCGGCCGACCAGCTTGACCAGGCGCGCTTCGTGCTCGACCGCATCGACGAGGTGGCGCCCGAGGAGGGCGAGTACGAGCGCCTCGAGGCCGAGCTGCCACGCGCCCAGAACGCCGAGTCGCTCCTGCGCGCGGCCGAGGAGGCGCGCTCGGCACTGGCCTCGGAGGGCGGCGCCGAGGATGCCATCAGCGCGGCCATTGCGGCCCTGCGGGCGGCTGCCACGCACGACCCCGAGCTCGCCCGGCGTGCCGACACGCTTGAGGGCAGCCTGCTCGACGTGCAGGACATGGCCAGCGAGCTGCGGCGCTACCGCGACAACGTGGACATCGACCCCGCAGAGCTCGCGCGCATGCAGGAGCGCCACTCCGCGCTGCGCGGGCTTCTGCGCTCGTATGGCCCTGCGATGGAGGACGTCTTCGCCGCCCGCGAGGAGGCGGCGAGGACGCTGTCGCTCGTGGAGGACGGCGGACGTCACCTGGCCGCGGCCGAGCGTGCGGTCGATGCGGCAGAGGCCGCGCTTGCCTCGGCGGCCGACGAGCTGGACGCCGTGCGCGCCGAGGTGGCCCCGCGCCTGGCCGAGGGCATCACACAGCAGATGGCCCTTCTCAACATGGGATCCGCCGAGGTCGTTGTAAGCCAGGAGCGCCTGCCGCGTGCCCAGTGGACGAAGATGGGCCCCTCGCACGTTGAGCTGCTGTACCGCCCGGGCTCGGGCATGACGCCGCGGCCACTGCGCAAGATCGCCTCGGGCGGCGAGGTCAGCCGCGTGATGCTTGCCGTGAAGGTCGTGCTGGGCGAGGCCGACGCCTGCGACACGCTGGTCTTTGACGAGGTCGATGCCGGCGTGGGTGGTGCCACGGCACGCTCGCTCGCGACCGTCATCGCCAACCTTGCGCGCACGCACCAGGTCATCATCGTCACCCATCTGGCGCAGGTGGCCGTGCAGGCCGAGCGCCACTACGTGGTGAGCAAGACGGACGGCGCTTCTCCGCAGACGCGGCTTGTTGAGGTTACGGGCGAGGACCGCGTGCGCGAGGTGGCGCGTCTGCTCTCGGGCGACACCGGCGACGCGAGTCTCGACCACGCCCGCGAGCTCCTTGTCGAGGCGGCTGGCCACTAGCCCGCGCGTCGAGGTCGCTGGAACACCCGCCCTTCTCCGCGAAGTCGCTCGATTTACCGCCCTTCTCGCCGAGGTCGCTCAAGTGACCGTCTGGACCCCCGAAATCGCCCCCAGAACGGTCATCCCAGCGACTTCGCGTTTGCTTGCACGCTGAGGTCGCTCAAGTGACCGTTTTCGGGCCCCAAATTGGTTGGAATGTGGTCGCTTGAGCGACCTCGGCGAGAAGGGCAGGCGCGTAAAAGCGCTGTGTGAGACGGGTGTATCGTTAAGAAAAAATCGGTCTCTCATCCTTTGGTATGTGGCGTGGCGTGATGGTAGGGGGTATAACATTGTTGAAAGCCTGACTCTCAATGGGAGAGTGGGGCAATCGAGAAGAGACCTGCGTCACGAACGGGGGAGATCATATGAACATCGACGGAAGCAAGAAGGTGGCGGGTGCCCTGGCGTCGGCGGCCATCGCGGCGGCGCTCATGACGGGCACGACGGCGTACGCTGACGAGGTCGAGTCCGAGGACCTGGCGCTGGACGAGGCGCTCGTGGTCGAGGCCGAGCCCGAGGTGGAGGGCGGCGTCACCGAGCAGACGACCGAGCTGGAGCTCGAGGCGCCGGTGGTCGAGGAGGCCCCCGCGGCCGAGGTCACGGAGCCGTCTGCCACGCAGCCCGAGACCCCCACTGCAGAGGCAGAGACCCCCACCAACGACGCAGGCACGCCTGCGGCAGAGGTCACCGACGCAGGCGAGACGAGCGGTGACGAGCCCGCGACCGAGGCCCTCGAGGCCCCCGCCATCCAGGCTAAGGCCGCCAGCCTCGGCGGCATGTCGCTCATGGGGGCCAACGGTGCCAACGAGGTCATCACGTCGATCAGCAACGAGACCGAGCTCGCCGCGGCCATCAAGAAGGCCAGCAGCGGCGATACGCTCACGCTCTCCAAGAGCTTCACGATCTCGAGCTCCGTCTCGCTGAGCGGCAAGACCCTCACCATCAACGGCGGCGGCTACACCCTCAGCCGTGCGAGCGGCTTCGTCAACGCGCTCTTCGCACTCACCAACGGCGACGACCTTACGCTCACGGACATTACGCTCAAGGGCAGCTCCAAAGCCTATGACGCGCTGGTGACCGTCAACAAGTCGATCGTCTGGGATACGGACGGCACCTACAAGAAGGTCTCCATCAACAAGGCCGCCGCGCTCACCCTGGGCGAGGGCGCCACGCTCACGGGCAACACCAACATGGGCAACCTCGGCTACAACGGCCAGGGCGGCGGCGTCTATGTGGGCAACATGGGCACGCTCACCGTTGACGGCGGCACCATCACCAAGTGCAAGGCAACTAACGGCGGCGGCGTCTACGCGTATGCCTCGGCCACCGCCAAGAATATGGCCACCATCAACGTCAAGAGCGGCGAGATCACCAGCAACGAGGCCATCAGCGACATGACGAGGAACAACGGCTCCTCGACGGGCGAGGGTGGCGGCATCTGCGCCAAATGGGGCGTGAACGTCAACGTCTCGGGTGGCTCCATCAGCAAGAACAAGGCCGGCGTCAAGGGCAGCGGCTGCGGTGGCGGCATCTATGTCTCTACGAGCTACTCCGACAAGGTCCAGAGCACGCTCACGGTCACGGGTGGTCAGATTAGCGAAAACGAGGCCGGCGAGTGGGGCGGTGGCATCTATGGCTGCGACTCCGCCGTCACGCTGTCTGGTGGCTCGGTCGACAACAACAAGGCCGCAAACGGCGGCGGCATCTACCTCTACAACAACACGGACAAGAACTGGACCTCGACGCTCACCATGACCGGTGGCTCGGTGAGCAACAACACCGCCACGGCAAACCAAAAGATGGGCAGCAACTACAACGGCTACGGCGGTGGCATCTACCTGCGAGGCAACTCAGGGGGCCAGGACGTCTCTGCGACCATCACGGGTGGCGTCGTGGACGGCAACGAGGCCTCCGACAAGGGCGCCGGCGTGTACCTTGCCGGCTGCACCTCGCTGACGCTCGACGGCGATGCGACCATCAGCAACAACTGGGCCAAGGTCGCTGGCGGCGGCATCTATGCCAACGGCAAGACCTCCACCGTCACTATGAACGGCGGCTCGATCACGGGCAACAGGGCCACCACGCACAAGGCGCGCCAGAACCAGAACAGCACCGGCGAGGGCGGCGGCATCTATGCCACCGGCGCCACGGTCACCATGAACGCCGGCGACATCACCGACAACTACGCGGCGTCTCACGGCGGCGGCCTCTGTGTCACCGGTAATGCCACGGCGACGCTTTCGGGCGGCGAGATCACCAAGAACCAGACGCGCACGAGTCTGGCGGTCTCCACCAACGACAATGACCTTGTCGGCTTTGGTGGCGGTGTGTACGTGGACAAGGGCAAGGTCGACATCACGGGCACCAAGATCACGGCCAACGAGGCCTATCGCGGCGGCGGCGTGTACCTTACCAGCACGCAGGCCACGGTCAACGCCAACGGCCTCATCGACGGCAACAAGAGCAGCTCCGGTAGCGGCGGCGGCGTCTTTGTCTCGACCAATGCCAAGTTCAACCTCGGTGCCGACGGCGTCATCAGCAACAACCACGCCAACGCGGGCGGTGGCATCGCCATCTCCAACGCCAAGGTCACGCTCACACAGGGCGTCATCTCGGGCAACTCCGCCATCGAGGGCGGCGGCGTGAGCATCGGCAACACCCACGCGGGCTTCAGCGGTGCCAAGATGGGCGAGCTCGTGCTCGACGGCGCCACCATCACGGGCAACACGGCGAGCATCCATGGCGGCGGCGTGGTGATCCAGAACAGCACCAGGCACAAGAGCTCGAGCAAGGCGGCCAAGCTCACGCTGACGTCTGGCACCATCGAGAAGAACGAGGCCCGCAGCGGCGGCGGCATCTATGCCGAGAAGTACTCGATCCTCTCGATGACCGGCGGTGAGGTTGACGGCAACAAGGCGGTCTCTACCAACGATGCGAGCGGCCTCTATGGCGGCGGCATCTGCATCGAGGAGGGCGTCACCACGACCTTCACGGGCGGCACGGTGAGCAACAACGAGGCCGAGGACGCTTCGGGCGGCGGCATCTACACCGAGTCCGACATCGACCTTGCCGGCACCGAGGTCACGGGCAACAGCACGGCGACCAACGGTGGCGGCGTGTATGTCGACGACTGCAAGCTCACCGTCTCGAACAGCACCATCAGCGGCAACACCGCCAAGGCCGGCGGCGGTGGCGTGTACCTGTCCAACGGCTCCGAGGCCGACATCACGGACGGCGAGATCACCGGCAACACGGCCAGCAACGGCGGTGGCCTGTACGTGAATGAGAGCGCGTCCGCGACCATGACCGGCGGCGAGATCACCGGCAACACGGCCAGCAGCCACGGCGAGGGCGTCTACGTCTACGGCAGCTCCTCGGCGGTCTTCTCTCATGAGTCCGGCACCGTGGACGGCAGCGGATCCGACGCGCAGACGGCGGCCGTGTACGTTGGCGCCACCTCGTCCGACAGCGGCACCTACAAGCTCAACGGCACCGACGCCACGGTCGACGGCTACATCTACCTGGCAGACACCTCCGGCTCCGACCGCAAGACCGAGGGCGCGCACGCGCAGGTCACGCTCACCAAGGATGCCACCCAGACCTTCAAGTTCAACGTCGACGACGCCTTCGACGGCCGCACCGTGGTGGTGCCCGGTGGCGACGTGAGCGACGCGAGCGGCTTCTACAGCAAGTTCCAGTACGCGGGTGACGACTACTTCACCCGCGAGGACGAGGAGGGCCTGCGCCACGACGAGCGCACCGGCAGCTGGTCGCCCGACACCAACGACGTCATCCTCTACAGCTACGTTAAGGTCAATTACGACGCGCAGGGCGGCACGGCCGAGTCCGACTCCGGCGAGGCAAAGAAGAACGCGCCCATCTCGAGCGCTGATGACTACGACCAGGTGCCCACCAAGGACGGCTACACCTTCAAGGGCTGGTCGCTCGAGCCCGAGGGCAAGATCATCAGCGACGAGACGGTCAGCGGCGAGGTCACCGTCTACGCCGTCTGGGAGAAGGACGAGACGCCCGACACGCCGAGCGATCCCACGGATCCCGAGGATACGCCCGAGGACACCCCCGACACGCCTGACACGCCTGCTACCACGGACGATGACGATGACGACACCCCGGTGACGCCTGCAGTCGTGACGCCCGACGCCACGCCGGCCGCCCCC
>Ga0065709_1029795_pt1 | contig 12329 bp, 17 predicted proteins | sample Hoacrofraction14_2_FD_59096 | JGI IMG/M metagenome (GOLD analysis project Ga0065709, IMG submission 59096) | Hoatzin crop microbial communities from Cojedes, Venezuela, sample from fiber fraction 14 v1 | ecosystem: Host-associated > Birds > Digestive system > Esophagus > Crop | place: Venezuela... | reverse complement strand
TGCCAGGTGTCCACGACTGCCTACTACTTTGTGTTCAACGCGGGCGAGGAAGAGCTCTGCTCCGACGTCAACGAGGCCATGACCCGCATTCTCTCCGAGGACTCCGAGTACGCGGCCAAGGTGCTCTCAAAGTACTCGCCGCCCGCGCTTGTCGAGAAGGTCTCGCTCACCGAGGGCGAGCAAGCGTGGCTCGACGCCCATCCCACTATCCGCGTGGCCGTGACCACGGACGATGCACCGTACTACTCGGTCAACGCCAAGGATGAGGAGTCGGGAATCGTGGTGAGCCTCTATAGGCGCATAGCCCAGACCATTGGTGCCGAGGTCGAGTTCGTGGCGTTTGACACCAAGGACGAGACGCTCGAGGCGGTGCGTACGGGCGATGCCGACATCGTGGGCATCGTGGGCGAGGACGTGATCATGGCCACCAAGGAGGGCCTCGTCCTCACCAAGGTCTTCTCGACGGCGGGGATTGACCTTGTGACCGCCAACGGCGTGGACTCGTCCGCAGTCAAGAGGGTCGCGGTGCCCAACGACGACCTTCCGGTGCTCATGGAGCCGGTGCAGAATCTTGGCGCGAGCTACGAATACTTTGCCTACGACCGACTCGGGGATTGCCTTGCGGCCCTTAAGACTGGCTCCGTGGATGCGGTGCTCTGCGACTCGTCCCAGGCCACGTGGCTCATGAATCAGAACCGCGAGGGGTCCTACGACGTCACCTCCATTGGTGGGGCGGTCGTGGAGCATGCCGGTGCCGTGGCCCCAGACAACGCTGAGCTCGGCGCCATCGTGAGCAAGGCCACCCAGTCATCGGGCACCTACATGGCCACGGTCATCGCCCAGAACACGGTGCGCGAGAAGGACATACAGACCTTCTTCCAGACGCTACCCGTGTGGGTCTACCTCAACGTGTGCCTGCTCGTGGTGGCGCTCGTGGTGCTGGCCGCGCTGCTCTTTTTGCGCACCCGCGAGCAGCGCAACAAGATTCTGCTGGCAGAGGCCAACACCGAGGCCGAGGCCGCGCGTCGCGCGCATGAGGCGGAGGGCGCGTTCCTCTCGTCCATGAGTCATGACATGCGCACCCCGCTCAACGGCATCCTGGGATTTACCACGCTTGCGCTGGGCACCAAGGACGAGGACCTGCGCCAGGACTACCTCGAGAAGATCGACACCGCGGGCCATCTCATGCTCGACATTGTCAATGACGTACTCGACCTCTCAAAGATCGAGAGCGGCAAGATGGAGATGCACCCCGCCCCCGCCAACCCGCGTGAGACCTTTGACAAGCTCACGAGCTCGGTGCAGATGCTTGCGACAAACCGGGGGCAGGAGCTCAAGGCCCACTACGAGAACCCCGCCGGCACCTGGGTCACGGTCGACCAGGTGCGCCTGCAGCAGGTGCTGCTCAACCTCTTGTCAAACGCCATCAAGTACACGCCGGAGGACGGCATCGTGTCGTGGGCCCTGAGCGTCAAGGAGGACGGCTCCGGCCGTGCGGTCATGCGCAACGTGATCGCCGATACGGGCATTGGCATGAGCAAGGAGTTCCAGAAGAAGATGTTCGAGCCCTTCTCGCAGGAGGAGCAGCTCGAGGCCAGGCACGTGAGGGGCACGGGTCTGGGCCTCTCCATTGTCAAGCATACCGTGGACGAGATGGGCGGCACCATTGAGGTCAAGAGCGCCCAGGGCAAGGGCACCACGTTTATCGTGACGCTCACGCTGCCCGTTGCCGAGCCCGCCGAGGACGCTGCCCAAGGCGTTGCGGACGGCGATACGCAGGCCAACACGAACGCCGAGACGAGCATTGCGGGCATGCGGGTGCTGCTCTGCGAGGACAACGTGATCAACGCCGAGCTCGCCCGGACGATCCTTGCCAACGCGGGCATCGAGCACGTGGACTGGGTCGAGGACGGGGCGCAGGGCGTGGACGCATTTGAGAAGAGCGATTCGGGTACCTACGACGTGGTTCTCATGGACCTGCGCATGCCGGTGATGGGCGGCATCGAGGCCACGGAGCGCATCCGCGCGCTTGACCGCGAGGACGCAAGGACGGTGCCCATCATTGCCATGACGGCAGACGCCTACAGCGAGGACGCCGCGCGCTGCAAGGCCGCCGGCATGAACGCGCACGTGGCAAAGCCCATCGACGTACAGCAGCTCATGGCGCAGCTTGTCCGCTTCAAGCGCGTGGAGTAGTACGCGGGGGGCGTACACATGGCAAAGGGGCCGCTGAAGTGGACCCCGGAAAGTGGACAAACAATTCCACTAAGCAGCCAGCTTCTCTAGCTTTTTTGCGTATGCGGTAGGCGTGATGTCGCCGAGCCGCTTCTGGCACCGCTCGCCGTTATAGTACTCCATGTAGTCCGCAATCTTTGCCTCGGCTTCTGCGAACGTCATTTTCCGGTCTTCCTGGGCCAAGGACGATTACCCGTGCGAAATCTACGAGGCGCGGAGGTCTGGAGGCGAGTATGGACTACCTTGCAGTTGGTCTGGGCGGCGCCATAGGCGCGATGTGCAGGCACCTTATGGGGACGATCATCCCCAAGCCAGACGGTGGCTTTCCGCTGCCGACGCTCGTCATCAACATCCTTGGCTGCTTTCTGCTTGGCCTGCTCTCGGCGGCGTTTGCCAGACACGGGCTTGCCGACTCCAAGCTTGCCCTTTTCTGCCAGGTGGGCCTTTGCGGTGGCTTCACGACGTTCTCGACGTTCTCCAACGAGACCTTCCAGCTGATGCAGGCCGGCAAGGCCTCGCTTGCCGCTGTCTATGTCGTGCTGAGCCTTACCTTGGGCGTGCTTGCCGTCCTTGCGGCAAACGTGCTCGTTGCACGGGCATAGCCAGCGCTATCATGATGGGCAGCGCATCGACAAAAGGAGACCCCATGGACACCAAGATGACCTTTGAGCCCTTCAACGACTTCAGGAAGATGGCGCTGCTTACGGCAGGCACGCCCGACGACTACAACACGATGACCATCGCATGGGGCGCGCTTGGCACGATCTGGTCCAAGCCCGCCTGCACGGTGTACGTGCGTCCCAGTCGCTACACCCTGGAGTTCCTGAACAAGAACGACTACTTTACCGTGAGCTTCTTCGACACCAACCAGAAGGACCTGGGCTACCTGGGCCGCGTCTCGGGACGTGACGAGGACAAGGTCGCGGCAACGTCGCTTACGCCGGTGCCTGCGGGTGAGGCCGGCGTGACCTTTGCCGAGGCGTACCGCACGCTCGTCTGCAAGAAGCGATACAAGCAGCTCATGGACGGCGACGCCTTCCCCACGGACGTGATTGACGCCTTCTACTCCGGCGAGGACACAGGTAACGTGCACTACCTCTTCATCGGCGAGGTCGTTGACGTGCTGTAGAGCCTGTGAATCGCAGACCTACGCTGCCAGCTCATCTCGTCCGCACCTGCCACAAGGGGTAACATGCCGCCTTGTGCAGGTGACGAAGAGGGATGGCAGGCATGACAGAGGATGTGGCGCAGACAGGCGAGAAGAGCGGCGAGGCTCGCGACAAGCGACGGGGCATCCTGGCCGTCGTGATCTCGGCCTGCAGCTTTGCCACGGCGGGCGTGCTCATCAAGCTGGTCCCTTGGTCGGCGCTGAGCATCAGCGCGGGGCGGTCGCTGCCGGCGGCCATCTTCATGTACGTGTGCATGCGCGTGCGCGGCCAGCGCCTGCGCATCAACGTGCCGACGCTCGCGGGCGCGGCCGTGGACGTCGCCATGATGCAGATGTTCATCATGGCCAACAAGCTGACCACGGCGGCCAACGCCATCGTCCTGCAGTTCACCGAGCCCGTCTGGGTCATTCTGCTTTTGTGGCTCATCTTTGGCACGCGACCCAAGCGGGCCGATATCATCGCCTGCCTTGCAGTCATGCTGGGCGTGGTCTGCTTCTTCTTTGAGCAGCTTTCGCCCGAGGGCATGCTGGGCAACATCCTGGCCGTGGCGTCGGGCGTGGCCTATGCGGGCGTCTTCCTGCTGAAGAAGGTCCCCGGCTGCGACTTTGACAGTGCCGTCGTCCTGGCCTTCCTGGCCTGCACCGTGGTGGGCATCCCGTCGCTTATGGCCGAGACCGCATTCACACCCACCATCCTCCTCTGCATCCTCGCGCTGGGCGTGGTGCAGGTGGGTCTGGGCTACCTCTTCCTCTCAATCGGCCTCGACTCGGTGAGCCCGGTGGCGGCCTCCATCACCTCGATGATCGAGCCCGTGCTGAACCCCATCCTCGTGGCGATCTTCGTGGGCGAGACCATGAGCGCCCCGGCCCTGCTGGGCGCAGCCATCATCCTGGTTACGACGCTCGTCTACAACGTCTGGATGGCGCGTCGCGCGTAAGGTGACGGCGACAACGCCCCTCTTGCGGTATGGTTGCAGCAGGCCCGCGCAGCCCGCGGGCGTCGACCACATGCGACCCAGGGAGGCAGCCATGCTCGAGGTGGGGACCAAGGCACCGGACTTCACGCTCCTAGATCAGAACGGCGAGGAGCACACACTCTCGCAGTACGTGGGCCAGAAGGTGGTCCTGTACTTCTATCCCCGGGACAACACGCCCGGCTGCACCAAGCAGGCCTGCGGCTTTGCCGAGCTCTATCCGCAGATCAGGGAGAAGGGCGCCGTCGTCCTCGGCGTGAGCCGCGACTCCGTGGCGTCGCACAAGCGCTTCGAGGAGAAGTACGGCCTGCCCTTCACGCTGCTCTCGGACCCCGACCATGCGGTCCACGAGCTCTATGGCGTGTGGCAAGAGAAAAAGAACTACGGCAAGGTGACGATGGGCTGCGTGCGCTCGACCTACCTCATCGACGAGGAGGGCATCGTCCAGCAGGTGGCGACCAAGGTCAAGGCGGCGAGCAACCCCCAGGACACGCTGGAGCTGCTGTGAGGATCATCGTCTCTCCCGCAAAGAAGATGCGCGCGGATGACGTTCTGCCCTGGGACGACGTGCCGGTGCTCCTGGAGCGCACGGACGAGCTCCTTGCCTGGATGCGCGGGCTCTCGCGTGACGAGTGCCAACGGCTCTGGGGCTGCAGCGACCGCCTGGCCGACCTCAACTACGAACGCCTGGTCCAGATGGACGTGAGGCACGACCTGACGCCGGCGCTCATGGCATACGTGGGCATCCAGTACCAGTACATGGCGGCTGACGTGCTCGATGAAAGTGCCTATGACTACCTGCGCGACCACCTGCGAATTCTCTCGGGCTTCTATGGCGTGCTGCGTCCCTTTGACGGCGTGGCGCCGTATCGGCTCGAGATGGGCGCCAAGGTCTGGATGGACGGTTGCACGGGCCTCTACGACTTCTGGGGAGACGCGCTCTACCACGAGGTCATGCCAGAAGACCGCACGGTGCTGAACCTCGCGTCCAAGGAGTACAGCGCCTGCGTCGAGAAGCACCTGCAGTCCGGCGACCGCTTCGTGACCTGCGTGTTTGGCGAGCTTGTGGGTGAGCGCGTGGTGCAGAAGGGGACGCTTGCCAAGATGGCTCGCGGCGAGATGGTGCGCTACCTCGCCGAGTGCCAGGTGCAGGAGCCCGAGGACGCGCGTGCGTTTGACCGACTGGGCTACGTCTTTGACGAGGCACGCTCGGACGACGGCACATACGTCTTCATCAAGCAGGACGACGCGGCATAGACGCCGATGCTTGCGCGCGAGCCGCAAGGGAGGACCGATGGCCTACTGCGACTGGGGCACGACCGACGAGCTGATGCGACCCTACCACGACCGCGAGTGGGGCGAGCCCGTGCATGACGACCGCACGCAGTTCGAGCACCTCTCGATGGAGGTCCTGCAGTGCGGCCTCAACTGGCGCATGATGCTGGTAAAGCGCGACGTCTTCCGCACGTGCTTCGCCAACTTCGACGTCGACACCGTTGCCGCATTCGGCGAGGAGGACGTTGAACGCATCTTGGCCACGCCTGGCATGATCCGCTCGCGGCCCAAGGTCGAGGCCATCGTCAACAACGCCCGCTGCTTCCAGCGCGTGCAGGCGGAGCATGGTTCCTTCTCGGCGTTCCTATGGGCGTACACCGACAACAAAACGGTGCTCTACAACAGGCACGACGAGGGGTGGATCCCGGCAAGCAACGGGCTTTCGGCACGGATCAGCCGCGACCTCAAGGCGCTGGGCTTCAAGTACACCGGACCCGTCACGGTCTACTCGCACCTGCAGGCGTGCGGCATCATCAACGACCATGACGCCGGCTGCCCGTGCTTTGCGCGCATCAACGCAGCGCATCCCACCGTGCGCCGCCGTCGCTACCTCGAGCGCGACGTGCAGTTCTTTGGCGAGTAAGATGGTGCCTGCCATGCACCAGCGGCGGGAGGTCAGGACCATGCGAGAAGAGCTGCTGCAGTACGCGCGCAACCAGTACGGTACCGAGCCGGAGCACCTGTGGGCGAGCTATCCCAACTACGAGGTGCTGCGCCATGCGAGCAACAACAAGTGGTACGGCATCATCATGGACGTGGAGCGCCGCAAGCTCGACTTGCCAGGGGAGGGCAGAGTCGACATCGCCGTGGTCAAGGCAAGGCCCGAGGACGTGGCATTGCTCCGCGAGGCCGATGGGTGCCTTCCCGCCTACCACATGAACAAGCAGCACTGGGTGTCGGTCCTTCTTGACGGCAGCGTGGAGGCGCCGTGCGTGTTCCAGCTGCTCGACGAGAGCTGGGCACTGACCAAGTAGACCAGGCGTCGACAGACGGGCAACCTATTGCGTTTCTGTAATCGTTTGTGCTAGTAGCCCAGCGGTTCTCCCACAAGAATCACCGTGATGCGGTGTGGCGTGCGACTGTGTCGCGTGACGACCTCCTGGCAGCAGATGGTGGTCTTGCTGTGGCAGTCACCGCAGAGTCCGGTCATGGTGCACGGGTTCTGGATGCCCAGGCGCACGCAGTTGGGCGGCGCCACCTGGTTGTGGATGCGGCGGATGGCGCCGGGCACGTCGTCGCAGAGCTTCTGCATGCCGGCGATGACCAGCACGTGGGCGGGCCCGGCGATGAGGAAGCACACGCGGTTGCCGTTGGCGTCGATGTTGACCAGCTCGCCGTCACGCGTGAACGCGTTGGTGCTCATGAGGAAGTAGTCGGCCATGGCCTGTCGGGCGATGACGGCGCGCGAGTCCTCGTCGGGCGCGCGGTCTGCGCGGTCGATGACCTGGTAGTCACCCTCGCGCACGGCATCGATAAGGCCGATCTGGCCGAGCGTCACCGAGCCGCCCCACGTGACGGAGCTGCCTGCCGGCATAAGCTCGAGCGCCTTTGTGCGGGCCTCGTCGCCCGTGGCGCAGTAGACGGCGTCGATGCCTCGACGCGCAAACTTCTTAATCAGGCTCTCGCCAAGCGTGCGGTAGTGCTCCTCCTGTGCCGGATGCATGCCTCTCCCTCCGTCGTCCTTCTCGTCATCATATCTCAGTGGCGCTGCGATGCGGCGCATGATGTCCGACGTATACTTTTGCGATGTGACGGTCATCGGCGGTCGCGTTGGAGGAGCACATGAGAAAGCACGCATATGAGGTTGAGGCGTTCAGCTGCGAGCGAGAAGGGCTGACCATACGCGGGCACTGCTTCATGCCGTCTGATGTGGAGGGACCCGTTCCCACCATTATCCTGAGCCACGGCTTCATGGCAAACGAGACGACCAACTATGCCTATGCCAAGGTGGCCGCGACGCTGGGCTATGCGGCCTACGCGTTTGACTTCTGCGGTGGCTGCGTCGATGGCACGAGTGACGGCGACTCCAGGGACATGTCGGTCCTCACCGAGAAGCGCGACGTGTGTGCCGTGCTCGACCACGTGCTGGCCCAGCCGACGACGGCTGCTGGTGGCGTGTGGCTGTTCGGCTGCAGTCAGGGCGGCCTTGCGAGTGCGCTCGCTGCAGCGGAGCGCCCGCAGGACGTCGCGCACCTGGTGCTCTACTACCCGGCGCTCTGTGCGTCCGACTTTGCTCGAAAGGGCCTTGTTGTGATGACGCGCTTTGATGTGAACGACATCCCCGACGTCATCGACTGCGGCCCTATGGAGGTGGGCCGCGTCTACGTGGACGACCTGCTGGGCATGGATGTCTATGCAGAGATTGTCGGTTACCACGGCCCCGTGACCATCGCGCATGGCACCGATGACGAGCTGGTGCCCATCGACTACAGCCGCCGCGCGCTTGTGGCATATCGCGATGTCCGCGCGGGCGATGCCGCTGCCGCCCCCTGCTGCCTGTACGAGATCGAGGGCGGCACGCACGGCTTCCGCCGTCACGCCGAGCGGTGTGCGCGACAGGTCCTCGCCATGACCCTGCAGGAGGGCCGAGACGTGAGGGACCTCCTCGTGAGCACGCTGGGGTAGGGGAGCGAGACCCGCCCTTCTCGCCTATGCTCGTGCCTATGCCCAGGTGAAGTTCTCGGGTCCTGCGGCGACCTCAAAGTGATACTTGGCAATGCCGAGGTCGGCCTTGGTATAGAAGCCGAGGCCCGGCTTTGCCGTGACCGTGGAGCCCGCGCCCTCAAAGCGGAACTTCTGCTGGTTCATGGCCGTGGGGGCAAGGAGCGCTGCGGCAACGCCGTTAGCAAACCACTCGGGGATTTCGCCGTCGTACGAGGCCACGTCCTGCGGCGCCTTCTGCGTATGCGCAATACCTTGCGTGGTGCCGTGGCCCAGCGATACGACCAGGTGGAGCTTCTCGCCCGGCGCGACCTCGTAGGCATCCTTGACCTTGCTGAAGGTGAGCGCCACCCAGCAGGTGTTGAGGCCCAGGTGCTGTGCCAGCAGCACGACCTTCTCGCCAAAGTAGCCGATGCGCTCCTCGGCGTCCTTGGGGCCCACGAGTGCCAGGTAGTTGGTGACGCCGCTGAACTTGCCGTAGTGCGCACGACTGCCACCAAACGCGTGCGGCTCGTCGGTCACAAGCTGGATGTGCAGGCTGCCCTCGGCGTTGCACTCGTCGATGCACGCCTGCAGTTGGGCAAGGACGTCGGCGTCGATGGGGTGGTCATCGTAGGCGCGCACGGCATGGCGCTCCTGGATTGCCTTGATGGTCTCTTCGCGATTCATGGTCACTCCTTGTCTGTCATGGGGGTGGGCTCCTCGCGGTTGGGCGCGAGGGCCGTGAGCAGCCTTTGGTTGGTGGCGAAGCTCCAGGCAAGCGCGTCGATGTCTGCCTGCGTGATCTGCATGGGGCTGGCCGCCTGTTCTTCTCGACAACGTGTTTACGTACTTGAACAGATTGTACGTGCCGAGAAGGGCCTCGCACCCGTGAACCCAACCCGTAAAGAAACGCAAGACGGGTTGGGGAGGGAAGGCCTGACGAGTTGATGTCCCACCCTACCCGTACGATGACGGCCAAGACACACGTACGACGGAGGTGACTGCGGATGCCAGTGCTCAGCATGTTCTATGGAATCATCGTGCGCATGTACCAGGAGATGGGGGAGCGTCATTCCCTTCCTCACGTTCATGCGGTCTACTCGGGCGATGAGGTGGTCGTTGCGCTTGATGGCACGGTGCTTGAAGGTAAAATACCTCGTAACAAGATGAAGCTCCTCCTTGCGTGGATGGAGATTCACCACGACGAGCTCGAGGCAAACTGGCAGCTGCTCAACGAGGGAGAACAGTTCTTCAGGATTGACCCGCTGCAGTAGGCCGATAGGAGAGGGTCATGCTTCAGCCAAGGTTGGTCCATGTGTCTGCGCTTGAGGGGCAGAGGCTCTCCCTTGTGTACGAGGATGGTGCAAAGCGCATCTTTGACGTCACTCCGTACATTCGGGGCGACTGGTATGGGGAGCTGCGTGACGAGACGTATTTTGGCCTTGTGAGGCTGCTTCCTGATGGCTCGGGCATCGAATGGCCGCATGGGCAGGACATCGCCCCTCACGAGCTCTTCGACCTGAGCGAAGAGGCCTGCTCATAGCGTGAGGTCGCTGATGGCCTGTAAAGGAGTGATTATGACCACAGGTGAGTTCCGCGACTTTGAGTTCTATTGCCCCACCAGGTTCGTGTTTGGGCGCGGTGCCGTCGATGCCGTGGGCGCGTCGCTGACGGGTGCCGGCTTCGCGCGCGTGATGCTGGTGTACGGCCAGGGCTCCGTGGTGCGCACGGGCACGCTCGACCGCGTGCGCGCGTTGCTTGCGGATGCGGGCATCACACCAGTGGCGGAGCTCGCGGGCGTGCGGCCCAACCCGGAAGTCGCCTCGGTGCGCGAGGGCATCGCGCTGGCGCGCGAGGCGGACGTCGACCTCGTGCTGGCCGTGGGCGGCGGCAGCGTCATCGATGCGGCCAAGGCCGTGGCGTTTGGCGTCTATTACGACGGTGACGTGTGGGACATCTTCCTCAAGAAGGCCCCCATCACGGACGCGCTGGCGGTGGCGAGCGTGCTCACCATCCCGGCGGCGGGCTCCGAGGCCTCGGCCTCGTGCGTCATCAGCAACGACGAGCAGAGCCGCAAGCTCGGCGTGGGCAGCGACGTCTTCCGTCCGCGCTTCGCCTTCATGGACCCCGAGCTCACCTTCACGCTGCCGCCCTATCAGACGGCCGCGGGCGTGACCGACATGATCGCCCACATCCTGGAGCGGTTCTTCAGCGGCGTGGGCGACGTTGAGGTCACCGACCGCGTGAGTGCGGGCATCATCCGCACGCTCATGGACGTGGCGCCCAAGGTGATGGAGGACCCAACCAACTACGATGCGCGCGCCAACATCATGTGGTCGGGCATGCTGGCCCACAACGACCTGTGCGGGTGCGGGCGTTCGCTCAACCCAACGGCGCGCGCCGGCGGCTGGGAGAGCCACGGCCTGGAGCACGAGCTCTCGGCACACCATCCCCACATCGCGCACGGCGCAGGCCTTGCCGTGATGATGCCAGCGTGGATGCGCTACGTGTGGCAAGAGGATCCGGCGCGCTTCCTCGCGTTTGCGCACCTGGTCTTTGGGATGGAACCCGCAGGCGACGACGACGCCTCCGTCGCGGCGTGCGTGGAGGGTGCCATCGACGCGCTGCAGGACTTCTTCGCAAGCCTAGGCATGCCGCGGCACCTGAACGAGTTCGACCTCACCCGCGAGGACGTGGACGCGCTTCTCCCCACGCTCGCCGCCAGCAAGGGCGAGGTGTTCGGCATCTTCAAGCGCCTCACCATGGATGACGCGCGCGCCATCTACCTCTCGGCCTTCGCGTAGGGTGGGCGCGGAAGAGGGATGCCCTAGTCCCTGCGCGTGATGCGAAGATTCTGCTCGCCCTCGATGCCCTTCAGCGCGTCGAGCGGTCCCGTGACGTGGCCTACGGTGACCTGGCCCCCATAGCGCATCGAGTTCTCCTCGTCGGCCACAAAGACCGCGAGCCACTCGCCTCCGGGGTTGTAGTTGATGTCGCCGTTGGCCCAGCCGCGCCTGACCTGCGCCTGCGTGTAGGGAAGCGCATGTGGCAGGTGCCCACAGAGGTCAACGCCACAGCAGCAGATGGGAATGGCCAGCGGCAGGGACGCCTCCAGCGCCCGTGCCGTCGCGGTGTCATTGAGCGTGGCCTCCACGCTGGTCGTGCCTATAGTGAGCGTGATGCTCGTCGCCTCCATGCCGTCCTCCCTGTGCGGTGCTTCCCTCATGGCTCTTCTCGGCTTCATTGTGTGACGAATGGGGTGCCATTACAATTTCCTAGAAGTAATGGCACCCCATACAGAAGAGCTATAGATTGTGAGAAGACCGCACAGGGCGGCAGGCGCTAACGCACCCAGACGGCACGCCCGTCGTTGCGCGGCGCACCGGTGGGGTAGTCGCCCTCGTAGTGGCCGAGTGCCACGTGGCCGATGCCCTCGTACTCGCCCTCGAGGCCCAGGCTGTGGAGCCACTCCTGCCACTCGGGCATCTGGAACTCCTCCTTGGCACGGTGGATCCAACAGGCGCCCAGGCCCTCGTCGTGTGCGGCAAGCAGCATGTTGCCCATCATGAGGCTGCCGTCATAGACGTACGTGGGGAAGTCCGTGCGCGCAAGGGCCACAAGCACCACTGGCGCGCCATAGAACGGGTCGGCATCCTCGCTCATGCCCGCCACGGCTGCATTGGCCTTGCGCAGGCGGTCGCACACCTCGGGGTCGGTGATGGCCACGACGACGGCCGTCTGCTTGTTCATGCCCGACGGTGCCCAGAGGCCTGCCTCCATGATGCGCTCGACGGCGTCCTCCGCCACCGGCTCGCTCGTGAACTTTCGCACGCACCTTCGCGCCTTTATGGCATCCATGACCTCGCTCATCGCTCTTCTCCTCTCTGGCAACATGCAATGTGTTGCCTTATGGTGGCCGCCTGCAACGTGCGGCCGCCTGCGGAGAGGCGGCCGGGGTGTTGCTTTCTTGATTG
>Ga0065709_1029793_pt1 | contig 12343 bp, 11 predicted proteins | sample Hoacrofraction14_2_FD_59096 | JGI IMG/M metagenome (GOLD analysis project Ga0065709, IMG submission 59096) | Hoatzin crop microbial communities from Cojedes, Venezuela, sample from fiber fraction 14 v1 | ecosystem: Host-associated > Birds > Digestive system > Esophagus > Crop | place: Venezuela... | reverse complement strand
TGTGGAAGAGTCGATTGTAACCTTGGCACCCATGTTCCAATTGGGATGCTTGAGTGCCTGGTTTTTGGTCATCTTGGCGATTTCTTCTTTTGGCAGGTCACGGAAAGGGCCTCCTGATGCCGTGAGATGGATTTTTTCAACTTTGTCTCTTGGGGATCCAAGCAGACATTGGAGAATGGCTGAATGTTCGGAATCGACGGGAACGATTCCCGCTTTGTGTTCTATTGCTATCTTGTTAACGATGCTGCCTGCTGCAACCAGGGTCTCCTTGTTGGCGAGAGCCACAATCTTGCCTGCCTCAAGCGCTGCAAGGGTGGGGCGCAGGCCGCTGAAGCCCACCATTGCTCCCACTACGATGTCTACACTCTCGGCCGCTACGAGGCTGCAAAGGCTGTCGATGCCGCAGAATACCTTGATATCCTGGGGCTGGAGGGCATCTGCCACCTCCTTGTATTTCTCTTCGCTGCAGATTACTACATTGTTGGCATCAAATTCAAGAGCCTGCTGAATCAGCAGTTCGGAATTGTGGTAGGCCGATATGAGTTCCACCTCGAACAAATCGCGGTGCTGCCTGATTACATCCAGGGTCTGGGTTCCGATGGACCCTGTTGACCCGAGTATTGCTATTCTTCTCTTTTCCACTATAGGTTACAGTATTTTGCGGGGTCTATTGCTTCGCCGTTGTGCCAGAGCTCAAGGTGCAGATGGTCGCCCTTGTCCAGCAGGCTGGCTCCTGTGTTGCCCACCAGCGCGATGGGGTCGCCGGCCTTGACCTTGTCGCCAATGGACTTCAGCAGCTTCTGGTTGTGTTTGTAAACCGAAACCAGGTTGCCGGGATGCTGCACCGTGATGGTGTAGCCGTCTGCATCTGTCCAGCCCGAGAAGATTACAGTGCCGTCAAGCACCGAACCAACCACCGAGTTGGCGGGCGCTGTGATGTCGATTGCGGGGTGGAGCACAATGTCGAAGCCACGGGAAATTGTGCCCTTGAGCGGGGTGTAGAAGTGCATTCCCTCGATTGGCAGGGGAGTGTTGCTCTTTTCCGGCTTGGCGTTGGTCTGGTCGTCTGCGATTACTTCTGCCCTTAGCAGGGAGTCGCGGCGGGCAAGTTCCTCGTCGCTAAGGTCGCGCAGGAACTTTCGGGTGTTGTTGAGGATGAGGCTGTCCTCATTGAAGCTTTCCTCGCCGGCAAGCACCCTGCGGAGATTCTCTGCATAGAGGGTCCAGCGGGTCATTTCGCTTTCGAGGGAGTCAATCTTGATTGCATTTGCAATGGCATCCCGCTTAAAGTGCGCATCGGGGTATCCGGGGATGGTTGTCTTGAGCGGAGTGAGGGTGAAGAGTGCGTAAAAAAGCAGCACCAGCAGCACCAGAACGGTGATTGTCCCAACAATTGCACCCAGTCTGGAGAACTTCCATGAGCGGATTCTCTGGTGGGATTGGTCGTCGACTAGGGACAGCCTAAAATTTTTATTCCACGCGGGTGGGTTTCTTTTTCCCATAATTTCAATTAAATTTGCAGTCTGATGGACAGAATCTTGGGAATAGACTACGGAAGAGCCCGAACCGGGGTTGCAGTGAGCGACCCTCTGGGCATTTTTGCGTCTCCACTAGAAACTGTACAAGGTGCAAAGATAATAGATTATCTTCAAAAATACACCCAAAATGAGACGGTAATCCGCTTTGTTGTGGGGTATCCAATGAATCTAAACGGGCAAAAAGCGGAGGCTGCGGCTGATGTTGATGCGTTTTTGGCCCAAATAGCGGAGAATTTTCCCGAAATTCCCGTAACTTTGGAGGATGAACGCTTTACTTCGGTGCTTGCCCACCGCGCCATGATTGACGGAGGCATGAAGAAGAGCGACAGACGCGACAAGAACTCAGTGGACAAAATCAGCGCTGCAATAATCTTGCAGAGCTATCTGGATAGATCGAATAGAGAGAAGAAAAATGATTAGACCTATTTATTTATATGGTTCGGAGGTGCTCCGTGAGAATGCTGCACCCGCCGACCTTGCCGAAAAGGAAGAAATCGGCAAACTGGTGACAGACCTTTGGGAGACCTTAGCAGCCAGCGATGGCTGTGGCCTTGCAGCCCCGCAGATTGGGGTCAGCAAGAGGGTAGTGGTGGTTGATGGCGACATCATGGCCGATGTCTATCCCTATCTCAAGGGCTTCAAGAGGGCCTTTGTGAATCCCGAAATAGTTGAGGAAAGCAGCGAAAAGATTACCTACAACGAGGGTTGCCTCAGCGTGCCCGGCATCTACTGCGATGTGGTACGCCCCAAGAAAATCAAGGTGGAGTACTATGACGAGAACCTCGAGAAGAAGACGGAAGAGTTCGACAATTTCGCTGCCCGAATGGTGCAGCACGAGTTCAGCCATCTGGACGGGGTGCTCTTCACCGATTTGGTCGCCCCAGTGCGCCGCAAACTCATCTCTGGCAAACTCCAGAAGATTGCCCAGGGCAAGACAGGAACAAGATACAAATCAATAATCAAAAAATAACACTAATTATGGGAGCATTTCATGCATACGACATTAGGGGAATCTATAATGTAGATTTCAACAAAACCACAGCCTACAAGGTGGGATATTTCCTGCCCGAACTTCTGAAAGCCGACAAGGTGCTTGTTGGCCGCGACTGCCGTGTTTCTTCTCAGGAAATCCACGACTATCTGGTAAAAGGTATTACAGATGCAGGTGCCGATGTTGACGATATCGGCCTCAGCAGCACTCCTTTAGTATATTTCGGTACTGCAAACTATGGCTACAAGGCCTCCGTGCAGATTACCGCTTCACACAACCCCGCAGAGTACAACGGCATGAAGGTGTCCCGCGAGAACGCCCTGCCCGTTGGTCTGGACACAGGTCTGGGCCAGATTAAGCAGTGGATTGACGAGGACAAGCCCACTCCCGTTGCAGCCAAGAAGGGTGTAGTCAAGGAAATTGACATCAAGGCCGACTATATAAAGTTCCTGAAGCAGTTCAAGGGCGACTATAGCAACCTTAAGATTGCCTTCGACCTCTCCAACGGTATGTCCAACCTGTTCGCGAAAGAGGTTTACGCAGGCGAAGATGCCTACTTCCTCTTTGACACTCTCGACGGCCGTTTCCCCAACCACGAGCCTAATCCGCTGATTGCCAAGAATGTAGAGCCTCTCAAGAAGCTCGTTGCATACGCCAAGGCAGATGTGGGCGTGATTTACGACGGCGATGCCGACCGCGTAATGTTCGTGGACGACAAGGCCAGATTTGTGGCTCCCGACCTCGTAATTGCCATGATGGCACTCTATTTCTGCGGCGAGCGTGGAGCAAAGAATCCCCGCGTGCTTCAGGAAATCCGTTCCTCCAAGGCAGTGGGCGAGTATCTTGACCAGTACGGCGCCGACCTCCACACCTGGAAGGTAGGCCGTGCATTTGCAGCACCCAAGCTCCGCGAGATTGACGGTCTCTGGGGTGGCGAACTCGCTGGCCACTACTACTTTAAGGACTTCTTCTACTCCGATAGCGGCATGCTCGCAAGCATCATCGTGCTCCGCATCGTATCTTCCCTCAAGCGTCAGGGCAAGACCTTCAGCGGCATGATTGACGAACTTACCCACTACAAGAATTCGGGTGAAATCAACTTCAAGGTTGAGGACAAGAAGGGCGCAATGGAGGCAGTGAAGGCCCACTTCGAGGCTTCCGAAAAGCCTACAGCAGTGATGGACTTCGACGGCTACCGCCTGGAATTCCCCAAGTGGTGGTTTAACATCCGTCCTTCCAACACCGAGCCTTACCTTCGTTTCATCTGCGAAGCAACCACCGATGAGCTGCTTCAGGCCAAGATTGCCGAGACTCAGGCCATTATTGAGGGACAGTTTGGAGGCAAGAGGTCATAATTGTTTGGATAAAACAAAAAAATTGCTACCTTTGCAGTCCATTTTTTAGAAGGCCGCCTGGGCTCGAGTCAAGAGGTGCCATTTTAGGGGCATCCGCCTACGGTCAAAACTTTAAACAAGTTTATTTATATGTACGCAATTGTTGACATTGCAGGCCAGCAGTTCAAAGTAGAAGCAGGAAAAGAGATTTTCGTGCAGAGACTGCCCCAGGCCAAGGACGAATCAGTAGAGTTTAACAAGGTCCTCCTCGTTGAAGACGGAGGCGCTGTTAAAGTCGGTACTCCCTACATCGACGGTGCAGTAGTTAAGGCTACCGTACTTGACGACGATGCCAAGGCTGACAAGGTGCTTGTATTCAAGAAGATCCGCCGCAAGGGCTTCCAGAAGTGCAACGGACACCGTCAGAAACTTACTAAAATCAAAATTAACGAAATCGCTTAAGTATTATGGCACACAAGAAAGGTCAATCCAGTTCAAAGAACGGTCGTGAGTCGCATAGCAAGCGTCTCGGCCTCAAGAAGTTTGGCGGCGAGGTCGTTAAGGCCGGCAACATCATCGTCCGCCAGAGGGGTACTGTCCACAATCCCGACAAGAATGTTGGAATGGGCAAGGACCACACACTCTACGCACTTGCAGACGGAACCGTAAAGTTCACCCGCAAGAAAGGTGACAAGTCCTACGTTTCAGTTGTTCCTTTTGAGAACTAACAGTCTATGCTGACACTTAAGGCACTGCGCGACGATCCCGAGGGGATTGTCGCGCGTCTTAAAATTAAGAACTTCGACGCAAAGCCGATAGTTGACAAGGTGCTGGAACTCGACGCCAAGCGTCGCAGCCTCCAGCAGGAAAGTGATGCCCTGCTCGCCGAGCAAAAGAAGAAGGCTGCCGAGATTGGTGGTCTGATGAAGCAGGGCCTCAAGGATGCAGCCGAGGCCGCCAAGGCCCAGGTAGCCGAGCTCAAGGCAAAGAGCAGCGCCCTTCTCGCAGAGGGTGAGGCCGTTGTCAAGGAGATGGAGGACAATCTGGTGCTGCTCCCCAACACTCCCTATAAGCTCGTTCCCGAAGGAAAGGGCGCCGAGGACAATCTCGTTGTAAAGATGGGTGGTCCCGAGGTGAAACTTCCCGAAGGAGCCCTGCCCCACTGGGAACTCGCCAAGAAGTACGACATTATCGACTTCGACCTTGGCGTGAAGATTACCGGTGCAGGTTTCCCTGTCTACAAGGGCAAGGGTGCCCGCCTGCAGAGGGCTCTGATTAACTTCTTCCTCGACCGCAATACCGCAGCAGGCTACCGTGAGGTAGAGCCTCCCGTTGTTGTAAACGCCGCTTCAGGCTTCGGTACAGGCCAGCTTCCCGACAAGGAGGCCCAGATGTACTATGTAGGTCTGGACGACTTCTATCTGGTTCCTACAGCCGAGGTTCCTGTTACCAACATCTTCCGTGATGTAATTCTGGAAGAGGGTCAGATTCCCCAGAGGCTTACCGCCTACACTCCCTGCTTCCGCCGTGAGGCTGGATCGTATGGCAAGGATGTTCGTGGTCTGAACCGTCTGCACCAGTTCGACAAGGTGGAAATCGTACGCATCGAGAAGCCCGAGAATTCCTACGCTGCCCTCGATGAGATGATTGCCCATGTTGAGAGTCTGGTTAATGCACTTGGCTTGAAGTACCGTATCCTCCGCCTCTGCGGTGGCGACATGTCCTTCACCTCTGCAATTACCTACGACTTCGAACTCTGGAGCGCAGCCCAGGGCCGCTGGCTGGAGATTTCCTCTGTTTCCAACTTCGAAACCTACCAGGCAAACAGGCTCCACTGCCGCTACCGCGACGAGAATGGCAAGATTCAGCTTGCCCACACCCTGAACGGCTCATCACTCGCTCTGCCGCGCGTGGTTGCAGCCCTGCTCGAAGACAACCAGACCCCCGAGGGTATCATCATCCCCGAGGTGCTCCGTCCCTACACGGGCTTCGACAAAATTGGCTAAAGACAGAATCATACTCGGAATCGACCCCGGAACCAATCTTTTGGGTTTCGGGGTTGTCCGTGTAGATGCGAACTCCAAGCCCAATTATGTGGACATGGGCGTGCTGGATTTACGCAAGATTGATTCTGCCTACGATAAGTTAGAGTGTATTTTTGAAAAGGTCGGGGCACTTTGCGACCTCCACCATCCTAGCGACCTTGCAATCGAATCCCCTTTTATGGGGAAGAATGCCCAGGTTATCCTAAAGCTGGGAAGGGCTCAAGGTGCGGCTATGGTGGCCGCATTGAGTAGGGGAGTTCCAGTGTTCGAATATGCCCCACGCAAGGCTAAAATGGCGATTTGCGGCAATGGTGCTGCATCTAAGGAGCAGGTGGCGCTGATAGTCGAAAGGACTCTTGGCATCAATATCGGGAGCAAGTACCTCGATGCTACCGATGCCCTAGCCATCGCAATGTGCCATTTCTACCAGCTCACATCGCCCCTTACATCCACCAAGGCGGCGACATCCTGGGCGAAATTTATTGAGGCAAATCCCGACCGGGTAAAATAAACCTTACCCCATTTTAGGCATCTAAAACCCGTATGAAAACTCTTAAGAGCCTTCTTTTGGCGCTAGCCGTGCTGTGCAGCACCGCCGCGTTTGCGCAAAATACCATCAGTGCCAAACTGTTGGATTCCTCCAACGGCGATGCCGTTCCGTTTGCAACCGTATCCCTAACCCTGGATGGAGCCACCAAGCCGTCCAAGTATGTGCTGAGCGCCGACGACGGTTCGGTGTCCTTCACGGGCGTACGCAAGGGAACCTACACCATCAAGGCCGAACTGCTTGGCTATAAGGCACTTGAGAAGCAGATAAAGGTTGTGGCAGGCGCCAATGACCTTGGCGAACTCAAGATGGACCCCGATAACGAGATGCTGGAAGCTGCCAAGGTGAGCACCGCCGGCAACCCCATTATCATCAAGAAGGACACAATAGAATATAACGCATCCTCGTTCAAGACCACCGACAACGATGTGCTGGAGGACCTGCTCAAGAAACTCCCTGGCATTGAAGTTTCTGAAGACGGTAGCATTACCGCCAATGGCGAAACCATCTCCAAAATTACCATTGACGGCAAAACCTTCTTCCTGGATGACCCTCAGTTGGCATCCAAGAACATCCCTGCCAAGATTGTGAACAAGCTCAAGGTAATCGAGAAGAAGAGCGAGCAGGCCGAGTTCACGGGCATCGACGATGGCGAAGAGGAGACCGTAATCGACCTTAGCATCAAGCCCGGCATGATGAAGGGTATGTTTGGCAATGTGCAGGTAGGTGCTGGCCACGACATCCCCGCAGACGATGAGGTAGACGGTGACTGGCGCTTCCAGGGCGCAGCCTTCCTGGGCAAGTTCACCGACGATACCCAGTTGAGTGTCGTACTCAACGGCAACAATACCAACAACCGTGGCTTTAACGACCTCGCAGGCAGCATGATGGGCAATATGCGTAGCGGCGGCATGGGAGGCGGTCAAGGCGGCTGGGGTGGCGGCAACGGTATCACCACATCCTACATGGGTGGCGTAAACGGCGCTTGGACCCTCTTTGACGACAAGATGGACCTTAGCGGCAACTACCTCTACAACAACACCGACAAGGATGTTCGCGAAGAGAGTGTCAAGACCACCTATCTCGACGATTACAACCTGATTTACAATAGCGAAGGCGCATCCGACACCAAGTCCTACGGCCACCGCTTTGGCGTCAGGCTCGACCATAAGTTCAGTGACAACACCTCAATCCTGTTTGAACCGCAACTCAATTTCGGTGGCGGTAACTACAATCAAGTAAGCGCTTACAACACCTACATGGACGACCTTAGTGGGGCAGATGCAACCCTTACCAACGAGGGTAACAGCATCCAGAGCGGTGACAACAAGAATGTCAGCACCAGCGGTTTCGCCCTGCTGCGCCAGAGGCTCGGCATCCCCGGCCGAACCCTTACCGTGATGGGCCGTTACAGCTTCAGTAACAATGACTTGGACGCAGTAAACTACTCCAAGACCTATCTCGCAGAGTCCGACAGCACCTCACTGATTGACCAGCATATCCTTTCCAACCAGAAGTCTACCTCCTTGATGGGCCGCGTAACCTATACCGAGCCCATTGGCAACGGCTTCTATATTGAGGGAAATTACGCATACAACTGGAAGAAATCTTCTTCCGACAAGAATACAACCGACAATATCACGGGCCTTCAGGACTACACCTATTCCAACGAGATTGTAAACGAGAGTTCTACCCAGGATATCGGTGTGAACCTGATGTACCAGAAGTCCAAGTCCAGAGTGCAGGTGGGCTTTGCAGCAATGCCTACAAACACCTACAACAGCACCACCCGCTACAATTCCCTGACCGACAGTTACGACCCTACAGAGTACAAGGACTTCCGCTGGAACTTCTCCCCGCGCGTAATGCTCTGGTGGGAATTCAACGACAACCTGAGTTCCAGACTCTTCTACCGCGGAACATCCAGCCAGCCTTCTACGACCCAGTTGATGCCTGTTCCCGACAACAGTGACCCTCTGAATGTCAGCTTCGGTAATCCTTCGCTGGACCCTTATTTCAGCCACGACCTCAGGGGCGACATCCGCTACAACAACAAGCAGAACTTCACCTCGCTGAATGTCCACTTCAACGCAGGCATAGTGCAGAATCCTATAGTCAGTGCAGTTTGGTACGATACCAGCGGAGCCCAGTACGCCATGCCTTTCAACGGCCCCAATTCGGGTAAATTCAGCGTAGATGGCTTCCTGAACCTCCCTATCGGCAAGACTAACTTCTCCATCTCCAACATGACAAGGTTCAACTGGTCCAAGTCCTCTTCCTATGTAGGATCAGATGTAGATATGACCCGCTACACCGACGATGGCGACTACTACGGCTTCATGGAAGACCTGCTGGAAGATTGCGAAGATGAGGACTTCTTCACTTCTCATTTTGAGGAAAATACCATCCGCAACCTGAGCCTTACCGAGCGCTTTAGGGTAACATACCGCCTTGATAATCTGGAGCTTACGGCATCTGCCCGTACCAGAATGAACAGGTCGAAATATACCATCTCCACCGCAACAGATACCCGAACCTGGAACAACCAGATTCGCCTTACCGCAAACTGGACTTGGGAGGCTACAGGCATCACCCTTAAGAGCGATGGCAATTACAACTGGTATCGCGGATATACAGTAGACCAGGACGACGAATTCGTGCTCAACGCGGAGATTCAGAAACTCCTCTTTAAGAACCGCGTAACCTTAGCAGTCAAGGGCTACGATATCCTCGGACAGGCCAAGAATCTGACCGTAACAGACGCATCCAACTACCATAAGGAAGCCCTGAACAATACGCTTGGGCGCTACATCATCGCCTCGCTGACCTTCCGCTTCGGTACATTCGACCGTTCGAAGATGCGCGGCCCTGGCGGACCTGGTGGACACGGAGGCCCTCCTGGTCCTCCTCCGGGAAGATAAGATTATGATTATTACGGATTTTTGATTAATTTTGCAGATTCAAGAATCCGTAATTTTTTTAGAATGGCTAAAGAAGTCGAGAAAACCCAAAAGAAGTCTGGCGGTGGCTGGATGCTTCGAAATATAATACTTGCAGTCGTATTTGTTGCCGCTGTGCTGATTCTGACCAATGTGTTCCTGAATCTCGTTACCCAGCATGGCAAGGAAATCACCGTTCCTGACTTTACCAACCAGACCTTCTCCGAGGCCAAGTACAACGCCGGCAAGGCTGGTGTGAGGGTCGAGATTGCTGATTCGGTTTATGTCCGCAGGCTTAAGAGGGGAGTTGTCTTCTCCCAGAATCCCCCCGCTGGCACTCAGGTAAAGAAGGGCCGCAGAATCTTCCTGACCACCAACGCCAAGGTTGCCAAGGAAATCAAGATGCCTTTCGTGGCTGGCTACTCCATGCGTCAAGCCAAGGCTGAACTCATGTCCCGTGGACTCTCCGTCGGCAAGCTAATCTATGTGGACGATATCGCCACCAACAATGTAATCAAGCAGCTCTACAATAATCACGAAATCAAGGCTGGAACCCCGATTGAGAGCGGGTCCAAGATTGATTTGGTGGTTGGACTGAACCCCGAAGACGGCCGCACCTACGCTCCCGATGTAATCGGCATGAAGTACATGAGGGCCGTGGATGCCATCCAGAACTATTCCCTCAATGTGGCAAAGGTAGAGTTCGACAAGGGGATTAAAACCTATACAGACTCCCTCAACGCAGTGGTCTACAAGCAGAGCCCCGCTTCATCTTCAGCAACGCCCCTTGCCATGGGTTCGGGCGTAGACCTTTATCTTGGCGACGAAAGCAAGCTTAAGAAATAATGGACGATCTGCAGCAGGACTTTCTCTCTCCCGAAGGGGAAGACCAGGAAATGTTTGAGCATTTCCGTCTTGTTGTAGACCCGGGCCAAGCTCCAATCCGCATAGATAAATACATGTCCACCCATCTGGAGGACACCTCCCGCCACCGCATCCAGTGCGCCATCAAGGAAGGCTTCGTGAAGGTGGGGGAGAAGACCGTCAAGGCCAATTACATCATCCGCCCCGGGGAGATAATCCGCTTTGTGATGCCCTACAGGCGCAGGGGAGTGGAGATTAAGCCCGAGAACATCCCTCTTGACATTGTGTATGAAGATGAGGATTTGCTGGTGGTTAACAAGCCCGCCGGGATGGTCGTACACCCTGGCCACGGGCACTTCGACGGCACTCTGATAAATGCCCTGGCCTTCCATCTTGGCATCTCACAAGGGCCTGATGGCGAGGATGAGCGTATGGGGATTTTGGTGCACCGCATCGACAAGGACACCAGTGGACTTCTGCTCGTTGCAAAGAATGATGAGGCCCAGTTGAATCTGGCCCACCAGTTCTACGAGCACTCCATTGACCGCCGTTACAGGGCCATCGTCTGGGGGGACATCAAGGAAGATGAGGGTACGGTAGATGCCAATATCGGGCGCGACCCTAACGACCGTCTTAGGTTTAAGGTGGTGGGCCCCGAGGAAGGCAAGACCGCTGTTACCCATTACAAGGTGCTGGAGCGCTTTGGTTTTGTGACTCTTGTCGAATGTAAATTGGAGACGGGCCGCACCCATCAAATCAGGGTGCATCTATCTTCCATCGGGCATCCGCTCTTCAATGACGAACGCTACGGTGGATCCGAGATTCGCAAGGGAACCATCTATGCAAAATACAAGCAGTTCATAGCCAACTGCTTTGAAATCTGCCCCCGCCAGGCCCTGCACGCCAAGACCCTTGGCTTCGTGCATCCGTGCAGCAAAAAGTGGCTGCAGTTCGATTCCGGGCTGCCTGCGGACATGACTGCGCTGCTGGACAAATGGCGGAAATATAGCGGTAACATGCCGCAGGAGGACGAAGAATGAAAAAGCATCTGTTTATACTGATACTGATTTTCGCGGTGCTGATGAGCCTGCCTTGGCTGGTGCCCCATTGCGGGTTCCTGGCCCTTTTTGGCATCGTGCCGCTGCTCTGCGCCGATAGGATTGCCGACCAGGAGAGAATCAAGCATTTCTGGCATTGGCACTATGCGGCTTTTGTGCTTTGGAATGCATTTACCACCTTTTGGGTATACAACGCAACCATCGGCGGGGCTATTTTCGCGGTGCTTGCCAATGCCTTGCAGATGTCCATTGTCTGGGGTCTGTTTAGGCTAAGCAAAAAGCGTCTGAATGGGGTTCTGCCCTATATTTTCCTTGCCGTGCTTTGGATTGCGTGGGAGAGGTGGTACTTTGTCCATGCCCAGATTTCCTGGCCTTGGCTGACTCTTGGCAATGCCTTTGCCCGCAGCCTGCACTGGATTCAGTGGTACGAGTTTACGGGCACTCTGGGCGGTTCGCTCTGGATTTGGGCTTGCAACCTGACCCTGTTTGGGCTGCTGGTTTCCGTGCTGGAAGGCGGTTTCTTCCGCTGGAATGGGCGTCAGCAAATCGGATCCCTGATTGGTCTGGTACTGGTTTTTGCTCTGCCTTACGCCGCATCTGCACATATCTGGCATTATTTTGAGGAAAAGAGTGAAGGCAAGCTTCCCGTGCTGATTGCCCAGCCGAATTTTGACCCGTACGAGAAGTTCGAGTCCATGACCCAGGCGCAGCAGACCGATGTTCTGCTGGCCCTTTATGCCGAGAAACTAGGTACGGATACAACATGGCAGGGTTTGCTGGTCGCACCTGAGACCTTCACCGGCGATGTGATTCTTAACGATGTTAGCGCCAGCCACACCATACAGACTTTCGATAACTTCCTTTCGACCTATCCCCTTGCAGAAATGCTCTTCGGGGCATCTACATACGAGATTTTCAACCAGCGATCAAGTCCCGATATTCTGGCTAGAGAGTATGGAAATGGCTGGATTCTGAATAGGAATTCGGCAATTGAAATCGACTCTTCGGGAAAGCGCGAAATCTTCCA
>Ga0065709_1029792_pt1 | contig 12352 bp, 7 predicted proteins | sample Hoacrofraction14_2_FD_59096 | JGI IMG/M metagenome (GOLD analysis project Ga0065709, IMG submission 59096) | Hoatzin crop microbial communities from Cojedes, Venezuela, sample from fiber fraction 14 v1 | ecosystem: Host-associated > Birds > Digestive system > Esophagus > Crop | place: Venezuela... | reverse complement strand
GAAAATTGAAAATTAACTCCGCTTCGCTTCGTTGAAGTTGGGCGGCGCCTCGGAAGAGAAAGCGAGCTTTGCATAAGTTGCTCACGCTCGGAAGATCCCGAACAAGCTCGGTCTTCACTCGCTTAATCGCAACTTTCTCTTCTCTCGGTTTGCACCAACTTTCAATATTCAATTCCTTAAAGGTTGCGGCGCCCTATCCACTATATTTTTATTGGTTGTTCCATTCGGAGGGGTTTTCTCGCCATTCGTTGAGCACTCGGATATCCTCCTTGGAGATGTAACCCGTTTCGGAGGCCTCGGCTACCACGTGGTCGTAGTCGGTGAGGGTGACGAGTTTGACGTTGGCCTTTTCGAATGCTTCTTTGGCCACGGGGAAGCCGTAGGTGTAAGACGCCACCATGCCGACCACCTCGCAGGCGTTGTTTCGGATGGCCTCAACAGCCTTGAGCGAGCTGCCGCCGGTGGAGATGAGGTCTTCGACGACCACCACCTTGGAGCCTGGTTTCAGTTCTCCCTCGATGAGATTTTCGAGGCCGTGGTCCTTGGGTTTCGATCTGACATAGACGAAGGGCAGCGAAAGAAGGTCGGCCACTAGCGCACCCTGCGGGATGGCGCCCGTTGCTACGCCCGCGATGGCGTCGGCTTGGGGGAAGTTTTCGAGGATGGCGTGCGCTAGTTCGAGCTTCACATAGTCGCGTAAAGCGGGATATGACAGCGTTTTACGGTTGTCGCAATAGAAAGGCGACTTCCATCCCGAGGCCCAAGTGAAGGGGTTCGACGGCTGGAGCTTGATGGCTTTGATTTCGAGCAGCTTGGCTGCAAAGGCTTTTTTCAGGTTGTCCATTGTTGTTTTATATTATTTTTCTGAACTGCAAAAATAAGAAAAAATCTCGGATTAACTCTTATCGATTACAAAAAAATCGTTAATGCCGCTGTTTTTGTCCATTTCATCGACGTTTTTTGTCGTCGGCGGCGACCTAAGAGTGGCTGAGTTGCGACGGAACGTTATTAAAATTGAGAGAGCGGGTTAATAAAATTGTTCATCAAAGTTATTAGGATTGAGGATCAATCTTATTAACCTGCTGGTGAGACTTGTGGCTTTTGAGGGGCGGAGCGGGGGCATACGACAAAGCGGGTTCCGTGCCTTCGTCGGCAGGGAACCCGCTACATCAATCATTTATGTGCAATTTGCTTCGTGTTATAGTATAATTTGTATTAGCCAACTTCAATTTGGCGTTGTGCCTTCGTGATGTGTTGCTCGACCTTAGGCAGGGTGACGCGCAAAACGCCGTGCTCTACTTTGGCTGCGATTTTGTCTTTGTCAACGTCGTCAGGCAGTATCAAGGTTTGTTCGAATTTGGCGTAATTGAACTCGCGACGGAGGTAATGAGCCTTCTTATCATCATCCTTCTTCTCCTCTTTCTTTTCCATCTTTACTACCAGGTTGCCGTCTTCGTTGATGTTGACGTTAAAGTCTTCCTTCTTCAGTCCAGGAGCGGCGAGTTCTACCACATAGTCTTTGTCACTTTCCAAAACGTTGATGGCTGGTGCCGTTGCGTTTACTTTAGGCATATAACCGAAGTTAAACAGATCGTTAAATACTTCAGGCATCCAATTGTTTCTACGAGTTTCAAGTAACATAGTTAAATCCTCCTATTTTTAAATGTTGTTGTTTCTTTTTGTTGTTTCTATGAACCCTTGCGGATTCACTGAAGATATTGCAACACGCGTGCCAGCAGACGATTTGCGACAAAATGTCTTTTTAGAGTGACATTCTGTCGGTCTTGTAATTTTTTTCGGCGTGAATGGGTTGAATGTGCGCGTTTCTTTGTATATTTGCAGAAAATATAAGCGGCGCCGTGGTTATATATAATATAGGTACGTGCGCGCGTAGTTTCGATATACCAAAAACCAAATAACAGACGAATTTAACATGAAAAGACTGATGATGTGTATTGTAGGTACATGCTTGTCGGCTTCGCTTTCGGCTCAAAATGCGCCGCAACTGCGCGCCGACAACATCGACGAGGTTGTTCAGGCGATGACGCTCGAAGAGAAAGCGCAATTGCTCGTGGGCGGCGGAAACGACGGATTTGTGGGCAGCGGCTCGATGATGGGCCACCAAAAGAAGCTCGTGGCGGGCGCTGCTGGTATCACAGTGGCAATTGAACGGCTGGGCATTCCGGCGACGGTGATGTGCGATGGGCCGGCCGGCGTGCATATTGACGCCCACCGCGACGGTACCGACCAGACGTTTTTTGCTACAGGTTTTCCGATTGGCACCTGTCTGGCCGCCTCGTGGAATCCCGAATTGATGGAGCAAGTGGGTCGCGCTATTGGCAACGAAACGCTGGAATATGGCTGCGACGTGATTCTCGGTCCGGGTATGAACCTTCATCGCAACCCGCTCTGCGGTCGCAATTTTGAATATTACAGCGAGGATCCCATCCTGACGGGTATCATGGCAACGGCCTACGTGAAAGGCGTTCAGAGCCAGGGCGTGGGCGTGAGTGCGAAGCATTTTGCCGTCAACTCACAAGAAACCGACCGCACGAAGGTGGACGAGCGCCTTTCTCAGCGTGCCCTGCGCGAACTCTATCTGCGCGGTTTTGAGATGATGGTGAAGGAGGGAAAGCCTTGGACGATTATGTCGGCTTATAACAAAATCAATGGCACTTATTGCCAAATGAACCCAGAACTGCTCACAACCGTTCTGCGCGACGAGTGGGGTTTCGACGGTCTTGTTGAGACCGACTGGATTGGAAAGCGTGCCGACCTGCCCACATACGAGGAAGTGAAGGCGGGCAACGACCTCATGACGCCGGGTTATCCGGCCCAAGTGGAGGACCTCATCAACGCTGTAAAGGGCGGACAGCTGAGCATCGACGACGTGAATCGCAGTGTAAAACGCATGCTTCAGTATATTGTCAAGACGCCGCGCTTCAAAAAATATCAGTTCAGTAATAAGCCCGATTTCGACGCTCACGCCAAAATCACGCGCCAGTCGTCAACAGAGGGCATGGTGTTGCTGAAGAATGAGCACCAGACGTTGCCCATCCGCGACTTGAAAACCGTGGCGCTGTTCGGCGTGAACAGCTACGATTTCCTCAGCGGAGGCCTCGGATCGGGGTGCGTGAATGTGCCATACGTGGTGGATATGGTGACGGGTTTGAAGAACATCGGCGTCAGCACGACCCCTACCCTAACGGATATTTATCAGAAATACGTGGAATATGCGAAGGTGAAGTTGAAGGCTGACAAGAATCCTATGATGTGGTTCCTCGATCAAGGACAGCCGAAGCTCGACGAGATTGAGATAACCGAGCGTTGCGTAGCACATGAAATCACCAACGCAGACGCCGCCATCATCACTATCGGACGTCAAGCTGGAGAGGGCATTGATCGTCAAATAGACGGGGAGTTCAACCTGACACAGGAAGAACACGACATGATTTTCCGCGTGAGTGACCAGTTTCATGCTGCGGGAAAGCCCGTTATCGTGATCATCAATTCAGGTTCCGTGATGGAAACCGCCTCGTGGCGCGACCGCGCTGACGCCATTCTTGTTGCTTGGCAGCCCGGACAGGAGGGCGGAAACAGCGTTGCCGACGTGCTTACGGGTAAGGCCAATCCATCAGGAAAGCTCACGATGACGTGGCCCATCGCCGCCACCGACCATCCCTCGACGGCCAATTTTGCCAAAGACTACGACATGTACACCTATAAAAATATGGAAGGCTGGAATGTGCCTATCAAGGGATACGACTATTCTAACCACGAAGAAGACATCTACGTGGGCTATCGCTATTTTGACACTTTTGGCAAGACCGTGGCTTATCCCTTCGGTTATGGCCTCTCCTACACCACTTTCGCCTACGGCAAACCGACGGTGAAAGAGCAGAACGGCACGATTACGGTGAGCGTGACTATCAAAAACACGGGCGCCGTGGCGGGCAAGGAAGTGGCTCAGGTGTATGTTTCTGCCCCCAAAGGTCGCCTCGAAATGCCGGCCAAGGAGCTGAAAGCCTTTGGCAAGACGCGCGAGTTGCAACCCGGAGAGAGCCAAACGCTGCGCATGACCTTCACCAACCACGACCTCGCCAGCTTCGACGAAGCCAACAGTCAGTGGCTTGTTGAAGGCGGGACCTATACGATCAAGGTGGGCACCAACGTAGAAGACATCCGTGGCGAAGTCAGCATCAAACTGAAAGAATACAAGGAAAAAGTGAACAACGTGATGGCTCCACAAATGAAGCTCAACTTGTTGACCCAAAAACAATAGGTATTCAGCTATTCATTTAATGTATGATGAGAGTTCGAGGGCGTGAGTCTTCGGACTCTTTTTCGTATCTGCGACGCCGACATCAGACCTCAAAAATGAGGTTTATCCTCAAAAATCGCCCATTTCATCGATGTTTTTCACAAGAATACACATCTCTGCGACGTCCTTAGATGTGCGTTTGAGGGTGATGAGAGCATGGGGATTTACTTTGTCTTTTGGGTTGACAAGGGTCCCGCCGACGACAATCAAGATGCTTGCAACACAGAAAATGGCTTTACGGGCAGGAGCTGTTAAGATATTGATGGCAAAAAATTGTTTTTTCGCAAGATAAAAGCGACGAAACGAGAGTTTTTTCTCATTTGGGCGGAAAAAATACACTTTTCGGTTGAATGTATGAAAAAAAAGTTGTAACTTCGCAAACAAAACCCAATCTATCAAATTATTTTATGAAGAAGAACCTATTTTTCACGTGGCTTATGGCCATTTTGTTGCTGCTCCCTTCGACGGTTATGGGCGCAAAAAAGAAACAGAAAGTAGTTGAATCAGACCGCGCCTATTGGTGCAGTTTGGCCTGGCAGATGGCGCGTCCTGTGCTGGAAAACATGAGCAAGGGCGAACTTCAGAAGAACATGTTGGTGGAAGTGAGCCCCAACTGGGATGGTCGCGACAAGCGCGTCACCTATATGGAATGCTTCGGTCGATTGATGGCGGGCATTGCCCCTTGGCTCTCGCTGCCCGACGATGACACGGCCGAAGGTCAGCAGCGCAAGCAACTGCGCGAGTGGGCACTGGCAAGCTATCGCAACGCTGTGGATCCCTCGAGTCCCGACTACCTGCTTTGGCGCGGTCATGGACAGGCTTTGGTGGATGCGGCATACGTGGCCGAGAGCTTCCTGAGAGCATGGGACGCGCTGTGGATGCCGCTCGACGATGTAACGAAAAAGCGTTATTATGAGGAATTTACGCAGCTCCGCCGCGTGGATCCGCCCTATACCAACTGGCTGTTGTTCTCCTCTACGATAGAGGGATTTCTGGCAAAAGCCGGTCAGCAGTGGGATGAATATCGCGTGAATTCGGCTTGCCGCAAGATGGAAGAGTGGTATGTGGGCGACGGTTGGTATTCCGACGGCCCCGTGTTTGCCATGAACTATTATTGCTCCTACGTTTTCCACCCGATGTATTTGGAAACGTTGCAGTCGATGATTGATGCCAAGGCGAACACGAGACTTGACTATCAGAAATATTGGGACCGTGAATTGCTTCGCGCTCAGAAATATTCTATCACGCTCGAGCGCTATATTTCGCCCGAAGGAACCTTCCCCGTGATCGGTCGTTCGACGCCCTATCGCACCGCCGCCATGCAGCCGCTGGCCCTGCTGGCGTGGTATCAGAAACTGCCGAAAGACCTGGAGAACGGACAGGTGAGAGCTGCTCTGACGAAGGTTTTGCACCGGATGTTCGACCAACAGAACAACTTTAATGAGAAGGGATATCTCACGATCGGCTTCTGCGGTAGCCAACCCGGCACGGCAGACTGGTACACCAACAACGGCAGTCTCTATATGGCGTCGCTCTGCTTCATGCCGCTGGGCCTGCCTGCCACGCACGATTTCTGGACTTGTGAGGCCAAACCGTGGACGCAGGTGAAGGCTTGGAACGGACAAGCATTCCCGAAGGACCACCATTGGATGGATAATATACAGACTAAGGACAAGTGGTGATTTTAATTGAAAATTGAAAATTAAAAATTGAAAAATCATACCACAATTAACTTACATATAAGAATCTGATATGAAAAAGATATTTTTTGCCATTGCATGGCTGATGTGTCTGCCCGCTGCAGCGCAGCAAACGGCGCAGGAGGTGGAGCAAATCATCCGACGCGTGAACAACACTTGGCAACAGAATCATCCGAAACAGGAGCGCAGTTTCTGGGACCCGGCCGTCTATCACACGGGTAACATGGAGGCGTATTTCCTGTTTGGCGACAAGAACTGGCTGGCCTACTCGGAGGCTTGGGCCGAACAAAACAAATGGATGGGTGCCCGCGAGGCCGACAAAAATAAGTGGGTGTATAAGAACTACGGCGAAGACCCGCAGCACGTGCTGTTCGGCGACTGGCAGATTTGCTTCCAGACCTACATCGACCTCTATAATGTGAGCCCCGCGCCGCATAAAGTGGCCCGTGCCAAAGAGGTGATGGGATTCGAAGTTCAGAGCGCTGCCACCGACTATTGGTGGTGGGTGGACGCCCTTTATATGGTCATGCCCGTGATGACAAAGATGTATAAGCTGACGGGCGATCGCGCTTATCTGGAGAAGATGTATCAGAACTGGCAGTTCACCAACGGCATCATGTATGACAAAGAAACGGGCCTCTACTTCCGCGATGGTAAATATATTTATCCCAAGCACACCACAGCGGCTGGCAAAAAAGATTTCTGGGCGCGCGGCGACGGATGGGCCTTGGCTGCCTTGGCGAAGGTTATGAAAGACCTGCCCAAGGACGACAAGCACAAGAAAGAATACACCAAATATTTCAAGCGGTTGGCAAAGGCCGTGAAAGAATGCCAACAGGAGGAGGGCTATTGGACGCGCTCGATGCTCGATCCCGAACAAGCACCCGGCCGAGAGACCAGCGGCACGGCCCTGTTTGCCTACGGACTGCAGTGGGGCATCAACAACGGCGTCCTGAAAGCCAAGAAATATCAGCCCGTGGTCGATCGCGCTTGGCACTACCTTTCGACCATCGCCCTGCAGGCAGACGGCACGGTGGGCTACGTGCAACCTATTGGCGAGAAGGCCATTCCGGGACAAGTGGTGAACCAGAAATCGCAGCACAATTTTGGCACAGGCGCTTTCCTGCTCGCTGCATGCGAATATTACAGACACCTGAAGAAATGACATCGCCCCGTCTTTGACCAAAAGAAATCATAACAACAATCAATAAACAACATGAAAAAACTACTGATGATTTTCGCCATGGCAGCCATGGCAAACGGCGTGCAAGCCGCAAAAGTGAAAAAAGCAGCAGCTTTTCAGTATCCCGTTGCCACCTATACGGAATGGCATGACATGCAAGTGAATAGCGTCAATCGCTACAACGCGCACACCACCTATTTCGCCTACGAGAACCGCGAGAAGGCCCTGGGCGGCGAGATGCAAAAATCTGACAACTTCGTATCGCTGCACGGACAGTGGAAGTTCAAATGGGTGGAGAACGCCGACCAGCGTCCCACCGACTTCTATGTGGAGGGATTAGACGACTCCGCGTGGGGAACCATGCCCGTGCCCGGCATCTGGGAGATGAACGGCTATGGCGACCCGCTCTACGTGAACAGCGGTTTCGCATGGCGCGGACACTTCAAGAACAACCCGCCCGAGGCCCCCACAAAGGACAACCACGTGGGTTCCTACCGCAAAGAAATCAGCATCCCCGCTGACTGGGACGGCAAACAAGTGATTGCCCACTTCGGAAGCGTCACGTCGAACATCTATCTCTACGTGAACGGAAAATTCGTTGGCTACAGCGAAGACAGCAAAGTGGCCGCCGAATTTGACATCACTCCCTACGTGCATACGGGCAAAAACCTGATTGCTTTTCAGGTGTTCCGCTGGTGTGACGGCTCCTACTGCGAGGACCAAGACTTCTGGCGCCTGAGCGGTGTGGCCCGCGACAGCTACCTGTATTGCCGCGATGCCAAGACGCAACTCACCGACTTGCGCATCACTCCCGACCTGGAGAACAACTATGAGGACGGCATTCTGACCATTCATAGCTACGTGAAGGGTGCTCCAAAAATCGAGTTCTCGCTCCTCAACCACAACGGCATCGAGGTGATCAAGAGCACAGCCGACTTCAAGAAGCAGAGCGAGGGCGACGTGAAATTCACCCTTCGCAACGTGAAAAAATGGACAGCAGAGACACCTTATTTATATACGCTCCTGGCAACGGTGAAAGACGCCCGTGGAAACGTCATCGAAGTCATCCCACAGAAGGTTGGTTTCCGCAAGGTGGAAATCAAGAACAGCCAGCTGCTCGTGAACGGACAGCCCATCTATATCAAGGGTGCCGACCGCCACGAGATGGATCCCGACGGCGGCTATGTGGTGTCACGCGAGCGCATGATTCAGGATATTCAGATCATGAAACGTCTGAATATGAACGCCGTGCGCACCTGCCACTACCCCGACGATCCCATCTGGTATGACCTTTGCGACGAATATGGTCTCTATATCACCGCCGAAGCCAACCAAGAAAGCCACGGATTTGGCTATCATGACGATTCAGAAGCCAAGAAAGAGCAATTCGCTAAGCAGATTTTGGAGCGCAACCAACGCAATGTGCAGACCTACTACAACCACCCAGCCATCATCGTTTGGTCGCTCGGAAACGAAACCGTGAATGGTCCTAACTTCATTGCAGCCTACAAATGGGTGAAAGCCGAAGACGCAAGTCGCCCCGTGCAGTGGGAGCAAGCACGTCTGGAAGGCGAGAACACCGATATCTTCTGCCCCATGTACTACACAGTGAAGAACTGCGAGTGGTATGCAAAAGAAGACAAATACACTCGTCCGCTCATCCAATGTGAATACAACCACACGATGGGTAACTCGTCGGGTAACTTCAAAGAATACTGGGATCTGGTGAGAAAATATCCCAAATTCCAGGGCGGTTACATCTGGGACTTCGTCGATCAAGCCCTGCACCGCAAACCCGTGAAACCCATGTCGCTCGGCATCAGCGAGGCAACGCCCTACACAAAGCTGAACACCATCGACTACACCTACGGCGGCGACTACAACAACTATGACGCATCGGACAACAACTTCAACTGCAACGGCGTCATCGGACCCGACCGTCAGCTGAATCCTCATGCCTACGAAATCGCCCATCAGTATCAGAACATCTGGGCAAAAGCCATCGATCTGAACGCTGGAAAAATCAGTGTGCTGAACGAATTCTTCTTCCGCGACATCAAGAACGTGAAACTCCAATGGACCCTCTTGGTGGATGGCGTGGCCACACAGAGCGGAGACGTCCCGCAACTCGATATCAATCCGCAGCAAACACGCGAATATATGTTGCCCTATAAACTCGACGGCATCGACAAAGAAGCCGAAGTTCTGCTCAATGTTGACTTCGTTTTGAACAGCGCCGAGCCCCTGATGAAGGCCGGACAGCGCATCGCCTACAATCAATTCATCGTGCAGAAATATGGTCATGGCTGCTGCGACTTCGACAATCCCAAGGAGACTGTGGAGGGCAAAATCAAGCTTCGCAACAAGAAGAACGAAGACGTCATCTCGATGAGCAGTGCCAATATGAACATCGCTTTCAGCAAGACGACGGGTCTGCTGACAAAATACCAAGTCTTTGGCAAGGACCTTCTGGGCGAAGGCGGCACACTGCGCCCCAACTTCTGGCGTGCTCCGACGGACAACGACATGGGTGCTGGCCTACACAAGAAATACGCTGCATGGCGCAATCCGACGATGAACCTGACGTCTATCGATGCAAAATATGACAAGAAGAGTAATCAAGTGACCGTCACGACCAAGTTCGACATGCCTGAAGTGAAGGCTACGCTCAGCCTCGGCTATGTGATCACGGAGGCTGGTGCCATCCATGTGTTCGAAAAAATGGCCTTCCACGACGATGCCGAAGAAGGTGAAATGTTCCGTTATGGCATGATGATGGATATGCCTTACGCCCTGGACAACAGTCGTTTCTACGGCCGCGGCCCCATCGAGAACTACTCCGATCGCAACTCATCGCAGGAAATTGGTATCTACGAACAGAGCGCCGACGAGCAATTCTATCCCTATATTCGTCCGCAAGAAACGGGTACGAAGACCGACGTTCGCTGGTGGTATCAGACCAACAGCAATGGCTTTGGCGTGCGCGTGCAGGCTTGCAACCCCTTCACCGCTAGTGCTTTGCACTACAACATCAGCGATCTCGACGATGGTGACGACAAAGATCAGCGCCACTCTCCACAGGTGCCGAAATCGAAATTCACCGAGTTCGCCATCGATATGATGATGACGGGCGTGGGAGGTCAGAACAGTTGGAACGGCGATGCAGCCGCCCTCAAGCCCTATCGCGTGCCTACGAAAGAACGTCTGTTCAAATTCTGGATCATCCCCGTGACCAAATAACGAAGACAGAAAATAAAATTTACGATACAACATGAAAAAAACCGCATTCATCATTGCCTGCTTGCTGTGTGCCTTCACAGCGCAGGCACAACGTAACTTGGTGGTTGACAAGAAAGTGGGAGCCGCTATCCCCTCCACCATGTATGGCATTTTCTTCGAAGACATCAACTTTGGTGCCGACGGAGGACTGTATGCTGAAATGGTTGAAAACCGCTCGTTTGAATTTCCTGAGCGTCTCATGGGCTGGCAAACCTACGGCAAAGTGACGCTCGACGACGCCAAACCCGCTTTCGATCGCAATCCCCACTATGTGACACTGGCCGACCCACAGCACCGCGAAAAGCGCACGGGCATCGAAAATCATGGCTTCTTTGGCATGGGATTCAAGAAAGATATGGACTACAAATTCTCTGTCTATGCCCGTGCCGACAAGGCTTCGAAGATCCGTGTGGAGCTGCTCGACGCCCAGAACAACGTGATTGCACGTCAGAGCATCGACATTCCCGCCGGCGATTGGAAGAAATATGAGGCCACCGTTCGCAGCAACATCACCGAGCCCAAGGGCTTTATGCGCATCTTCTTGGAGAGCGCCAACACCGTGAGCCTCGACCATGTGTCGCTCTTCCCCGCCGACGCGTGGAAGGGTCTGCTCCGCGCCGACCTCGTTGAAGACCTGAAAGACCTTCATCCCGGCGTGTTCCGCTTCCCCGGAGGCTGCATCGTTGAGGGAACCGACCTCGCCTCGCGCTATCAATGGAAGAACTCTGTTGGCGCGCCAGAGAACCGTCCCATCAACGAAAACCGCTGGAATTATACCTTCCCTCACCGTCTCTATCCCAACTACTATCAGTCGTATGGCCTCGGATTCTATGAATTCTTCCTGCTGTCTGAATATCTCGGAGCCTCTCCGCTGCCCATTCTGAGCGTGGGACTGTCGTGCCAATATCAGAACGACGACGATGCACCCAATGTTCACTGCGCTGTTTCCGACTTGCAACCCTACATCGACGACGCCCTCGACCTGATTGAATTTGCCAACGGCGCCACCTCGACAAAATGGGGAAAACTGCGTGCCGACATGGGACATCCGGAGCCCTTCAACCTCAAGTATATCGGCATTGGCAACGAGCAGTGGGGCCCGCTCTATCCTGAGCGCCTCGAGCCGTTCATCAAAGCCATCCGCGCCAAATATCCGAACATCAAAATTGTGGGCTCGAGCGGTCCTTCGGCTTCGGGCGACAAGTTTGATTATGGTTGGAAAGAGATGCGCCGTCTGAAGGCCGACCTCGTGGATGAGCATTATTATATGCAGCCCGACTGGTTCCTGAGCAATGCACGTCGCTACGACAATTATCCCCGCAAAGGTCCAAAAGTGTTTGCAGGCGAATATGCAAGTCATGTGCGCGGCATCAAAGATGGCGGCGAAGCCATGAACAACTTCGAAGCAGCGCTGAGCGAAGCCGCCTTTATGACGGGCTTAGAGCGCAACGCCGACGTGGTGGAAATGGCCACCTACGCTCCCCTCTTTGCCCATGTTGACGGCTGGCAGTGGCGTCCCGACCTCATTTGGTTCGACAACCTGCGTTCTGTTCGCTCCGTCAACTGGTATGTGCAGATGCTCTATGGCACCAATCGCGGCACTAACATGGCGTCTATCACGGAGAACAAGAAGACGCTGGCAGGCGAAGATGGGCTCTATGCTTCGGCCGTTTACGACAAAGACAGCAAGAGCTACATCGTGAAAGTGGTGAACAACGCCGACAAGGCACAAGACCTCTCCATCACGCTGAAGGGTGCCAAGAAGCTGTCAGACGTCAGCGCCACCACGCTGCATGCCGACGACATGCGCGCCATGAACACCGTTCGCAATCCCAAACGTGTCGTGCCGCAGACGAGCAAAGGCATCGC